>Ga0209705_10000022_pt1 | contig 69707 bp, 51 predicted proteins | sample PPLLaktember2015_5_FD_187262 | JGI IMG/M metagenome (GOLD analysis project Ga0209705, IMG submission 187262) | Freshwater sediment microbial communities from Prairie Pothole Lake near Jamestown, North Dakota, USA - PPLs Lake P8 Core (1) Depth... | ecosystem: Environmental > Aquatic > Freshwater... | reverse complement strand
TATCAGCCAGCGTGTGGCACTTGATATGCAGCGTGACGAGCAGGCTCAAGGCCGTTTAAAAACTATAACCATGCTTCACAATGAAAGGATCGGGATACCGCTGTCCCGGTAACTATGCTACAGTGTCATATAATGACCAATTGGGTATAGGTAAGTTCGCAGTCGAAGGTTAGAATATGAAAATCATTTTTCACGGAATAGATTTGGTTGACTCTCGAAGAATCGAACGGCTGGTCCACCGGCACGGCCGGCGGTTTCTGGATCGGGTCTTTACTCCGGCTGAACAGCAGTATAGCGGTCGTCATCGAAAACAGGCTGAACGCCTGGCCGGTCGCTTCGCCGTCAAGGAAGCGGTAATGAAAATGCTCGGGACCGGCTGGAGCAAAGATGTTGGCTGGAAGGACATCGAAACGTTGAATAGTCCATCCGGTAAACCCGAAGTGATTTTGCGCAGTGAAACGGCAAAAAAAATAGCGGACCAGATGGGTATCGAATCAATCAGTGTAAGTATCACGCACACCAGTGATTTGGCTATCGCCTCGGCCATCGCGCTGGGAAATTAGTAAATGACCGGGTCAACACCTATGAGCCATGATCGATACAACGTTATTGTAGTTGGCGGTGGGCATGCTGGGGTGGAGGCGGCTCATGCGGTGGCGCAGATAGGTGGGAAGGTGGCGTTGGTGACGATGGACCGCGGCGCCATCGCTGGGATGAACTGCAATCCTGCGATAGGGGGCCTGGCTAAGGGACAAATTGTCCGCGAAATCGATGCCCTCGGCGGGATCATGGCCCTGGCGATCGATGCCACTGGAGTTCAGTTTCGAATGCTCAATCGCAGCAAAGGTCCAGCCGTTTGGGCGCCGAGGGCTCAGGCCGACAAACAGCAATATCAAGATCATATACAAGTCATCCTTGCGGGATGCGCTGAGTTGACAATTATAGAAGATACCGTGGATCGATTGCAGGTGCGGGATAATGCTGCCATTGCCGGTGTGGTTTGCGCCTCGGGCCGGGAAATCTCAGCCTCGGCGGTGGTATTGACGACAGGTACACACCTGCGCGGCCTGATGCATACGGGCACTGAGCAGTGGCCGGGAGGGTGCCTGGGTCAGCCGGCAGCTCAAAACCTGTCCGCCTCACTGGAACAAATCGGATTGAAACTCGACCGGTTGAAGACCGGCACACCCCCTCGGATTGACGTCGATACTATTGATTTGGACAGACTCCTAAAACAGCCCGGCGATGCTGAGCCTATCCCGTTCAGTTTTATGAATGATACCATCGAGCAGGAACAGATCAGTTGTTGGATAACATATACCAACGAGAGGACGCACAAGATTATTCGTGACAATCTGAATCGTGCGCCACTTTACACCGGACAAATAAGCAGCACCGGTCCGCGTTATTGTCCCAGTATCGAGACCAAAATATTACGTTTTGCCGACAAGCCGCGTCATCAGATATTTCTCGAGCCCCAGGGACGCCGGACCAACTGGATTTACTGCAATGGTATCAGTACGTCACTGCCGCGGGATGTGCAGGAAGAAATGGTTCGCAGTATAGACGGCCTGGAGAAAGCAAAAATATTACAATATGGCTACGCCATAGAATACGACTACGTTCCGCCTATGCAGCTTTTCCCGAGCCTGGAAAGCAAAAAGGTCAGGGGGCTGTTCCTGGCAGGCCAGATCAACGGCACCAGTGGATATGAGGAAGCCGCCGGCCAGGGGCTGTTGGCGGGCGTGAACGCAATACGTTTTGTGCAAGGTTTCGAACCGGTGACGCTACGGCGTGATCAGGCATATATCGGCGTGATGATCGACGATTTGGTAACGCGTGGCATTGACGAGCCATATCGAATGTTTACTTCACGTGCCGAATATCGGCTGCTGTTGCGCAGCGATAACGCCGACCAGCGACTTACACCTGTTGGACGAAGTTGGCAAATGGTGGACGATCTGCGATGGGAACGGTTTCAGGACAAACAGCGGCAAACCGACCGGATACGTCAATATCTGGAACAAAAAATGTCGGAAGGCAAACCCTTAACGCAACTGCTCCGCCAACAGGGTCGCGATGAAAACTGGCTGTTGGAATACGATAGGGAACTAGCCCAAATGGGATTCGATAAGGCTGCCCTCCAGCAGGTGACCAACGATGTGAGATATACCGGTTATGTCGAAAAACAACGAAGACTCATCGAAAAATTCCAACAGGCGGAGAAAATAAAACTGCCCCCGGGTCTGGATTATCGCATGGTTCCGCAACTGCGATGCGAGGCGCAGGAAAAGCTCTCCGCCGTCGCCCCGGCCAACCTCGGTCAGGCCTCCCGCATCAGCGGCATCACACCCGCTGATATAACCATACTGATGATCTACCTGAAAGAACAGAAGAAGACTGGTTCATAATTGTTTTCGGAGATTTGCCAGTTCCACGAATTTTTGCGGAGGAAGCGTTTCACCGCGAGCCTTGTCGTTGATGTTGGCTTGGACCAGCAGTGGGTGGTAGTCGAAATTCAGGTTGGCCTGGGCCAGGCAGGAGTTGATGGTTTTGCGGCGGTGTCCCAGTAACAGGTCGATCATTTGTTTGACAGTTGGCAGGTCATTTATAGTGCGACATTTGTCATCATTACGACGCCAGACTATCATAGCTGAACTTACCTTGGGTGTGGGCCAAAATGCCTGCGGTCCAACGGTGCGGAGTTGCTTTACATCGCCGGTAGCCTGCATAAGAATGCTCAGCCGCCCATAAGATTTGTTGCCTGGCTCGGCGGTCATACGCCCGGCCACCTCCGCCTGAACGGTGAAAAACATAGCATTGGGCATCGAATCGCTCAGCAGCAGATTGATTATCACCGGTGAGGCGACCTGGTAGGGGAGATTGGCCATGAGATAAAAGTGCCCTTTGAGTCGAAGGCGTGCCTTTTGAACGTTGTCAAGTATGGCCCGGTTGATGGTGCTTTTGTTATCAAGCACATCGCTGTTGATGATTGATACGTTTTTGTGTTGGGCTAATTCGCTTTTGGCTATTTGGGCCAAACCACGGTCGATCTCGACGGCGATGATGGCCCCGGCGCGTGGCGCGATCAGATCGGTAAGCGAGCCGGTGCCGCAACCAACCTCCAAAACAGTCTCATTGCCCTGCAAATCAGCCCTGTCAACCAGCAATCGCATCAGATTAAGATCGATGAGAAAATTCTGACCCCATTTGTGGCGGGGACTGACCCCTGCAGTGTCTAATAATTGCTGTAACTGCTGTTTGGTGTGCGGCACTTAAGTACCCTTTTGCGTCTTTTGCCTTTTTTTGACCTCGACCATATCGCAGGCCAGCATCAGGGCCGCTTTCATACTGTTGGGATTGGCTTTGTTGCGACTGACAATATCGAAGGCGGTGCCATGATCCACACTCGTGCGAATGATCGGCAGACCAATAGTGACATTGACCGCCTTGTCGAAGGCCAGCATCTTGACTGGAATAAGGCCCTGATCGTGATACATAGCAACAATCACATCATATCGTCCGTCCAGGGCGTAGTGGAAAAGACTGTCGGCAGGGAATGGACCTTCGACCTTAATACCGGCTTCCTGAGCCATCAGGATCGCTGGGGCGATAATGCGTTTCTCTTCATCGCCGAACTGGCCTGCTTCGCCGGCGTGGGGGTTCAAAGCCGCCACCGCGATTTTAGGGTTGCGGATATCGAAGTATTCTTTCAGGGCATCGTTGGCCAGGTTGATCGGGTCAAAGACTTTACCGATAGTAAACATGTTACGGACGGATGAAATACCCACATGAGTGGTCGCCAGGACTACCTTAAAAGGACCTCCCACAAACATCATCGCCGAGCACTTGGCTCGGCAGCGATCGGTAAGCAGTTCAGTATGCCCCGGATACTTAAAACCAGCCAGCTCCCATGATTCTTTACTGATCGGAGCGGTCACGATCGCGTCGATCTTGCCGGAAAGCGCATCGTCAATGGCGTCACTGACAAACCGCATTGAGGACTGTCCGCCGAGTTTGCTGGACTCTTTGATATTATTGCTGAACCAGTTGATCTCGTCATAGTCACCGACCACTACGGACTGAGGGAAATCGCGGCTGATCTGTTCGTGCTGATCGCGCCACCAGAATACATCCAGCTCAGCCATGTCCGCCGCATAAGCCAGCAGTTCATTCATACCATAGATAATGAACCGCGCCCGCCGCCGGACCTCAGGCTCGGCCAGAGCCTTGACGACCACCTCAGGGCCGATACCAGCCGGATCGCCCATCGTAACGCCGATTACCGGTTTGTTATTATCAAAAATAACCATTTTCCCGCTGTTCCACATCCTCAATATAAAGCATTGAGCGGTAGCCCGCCACAGACTTACCGCTCAACTTACCTACACATATTATAGCAAAATTTGGCGAATTCGCAAAGGATATTTATACCTTATTTATGCCAATATTAAGTGAAAATACCAGGTAGTAAGAGTTATATCTACTCAAACTCAGGACTACTCGTGCCTGTTCCCATTCTTCCCATGCCTCGTGTCTCCTTCCCTTTCACGCGAACCCTTTTTTTTGCAATTTTTCCATGGTCAGTTTCGCCCCCGAGCCGGTTTTCCCCAGCACCTCATCGATTCTTTTTCTGATCCACTTACTGATCAGATCGGCTTCCAGATTCACCTTCTCGCCGACCTTTCTTTGTCCGAGGTTGGTATCCTTCAGTGTAGTCGGGATCAGAGATACGCTGAATCGATTAGCCTCAACGTCCACTATCGTCAAGCTAACCCCATCGATGGCTACCGAACCTTTTTCAATCATAAACCCCATCAACTCCGGTCCACCCGCGATCCACAGCAAATATTTTGAGATGTCGCATTCGATGCGAGCTATTGTACCGATCCCGTCTGTGTGCCCCTGGACTAGATGTCCACCAAACCGACCCATCGCAGGCAATGCCCGTTCCAGATTGACCATCATCCCCGGTTTAAGCTGATCCAAAGTACTGACCTTGGCCGTCTCAGCCATAACATCAAACCAGGCCCCTTGGCCTTCCAATCGACTGACAGTAAGACAAACCCCATTGACACAAATACTATCGCCGATGTGTGCATCTTCAGCTAATTTGCCCAGCGGAATACATAATTGCCGACCTTCGGGCGTTGCTGTGTTTGTCTTGATCGGTTGCACAGTTTCAACGATACCGGTAAACATCTACTTCTTTTCCTTATTATCCTTAACCGTAGTTTTTGGGCCGCTGACACCGCCGGATACCAGAAAAGCCATCACTTCGGAACTGTCCGCGTCGAGAAGTGTAACCTGTGATTGCGGTACGATCAGCATATTGCCGGCAAAATTATAACTTTGGGGTAGATACACCGCTACATCATCGGGCATATCCCAGAAATCCAGAGACTTTCTCGTAATGAACCCCAGCGTTTTAGCGCCGCCGACAGACAAACTAACCAGTGCCGGCTGATCGAATTTTTTTTTATCACCGACGAACGCGCCAATCAGGTCTTTGATCGAAGAATACAGCAGCTTGATCAAAGGCAGCCGTCCAAAAAGCTTTTCGATTAGCTGCAACAGCGGCCGCGTGATAAACAGCCTGGTCAGCACTCCCACACCCGTGATCACCACTAAGGTTATCAATACGCCAAGGCCCGTGGCAAGTTTACCCTCTTCGTCCCCTAGAACACGACTTACCCCGTTGTCTATGCTGGTAAACACCCAATATACCACATAAACTGTCACGCCAATCGGAACAAGAAACAACAATCCGTTACCAAAATACTTAAGCAGTTTCTTCATATTACAGTTCCCTTGCGTAAAACACGTAACACGATTTATGAGATGTTATGAATTGCTTCGATTTTCTATTGGTACATACGATCGCTGTGCGGGACCGGTATATATTTGTCGAGGTCGGGCAATGCGGGTACTGGCATCCTCGGTTGCTTCCCGCCAGTGCGCTATCCAGCCAGGCAGACGGCCGATAGCGAATATAACGGTAAACATATTAGTAGGAATGCCAATCGCTCTTAAAATGAGTCCGCTGTAGAAATCGACGTTGGGATAAAGGTTGCGTTCGATGAAATAGGGATCGTTCAATGCCACTTCTTCCAGCTCGCGGGCAATGTCCAGCAGCGGATCCTTGTGATCGATTTTTTTAAACAGATTATCGCATATCCGTTTGAGAATCTGGGCTCGGGGATCGTAATTCTTATAGACGCGATGTCCGAAACCCATCAACCGGAAATCGCTGTTGCCATCTTTGGCCATTTCGACGCACTTGCTTATATCCAGATTGCCGTTATAGATCAATTCGAGCATCTTGATAACCGCCATGTTTGCCCCGCCGTGCAGCCGCCCCCACAGGGCGCATACTCCCGCCGAAACCGACGAAAACAGATTAGCCCCGGCGGAGGCCACCATGCGCACCGTGGAAGTACTGCAGTTTTGTTCGTGGTCGGCGTGCAGCATCATCATCTGGTCGAGGGATCTGGCAACTTCGGGCGGCCCTTCGTATTCCTTATGTGGCACCGAAAACATCATGTGCAGCATATTTGAAACATAACGTCGATTAGGGTCCGGATAAACGAATGGTTCGCCACGTGTCATTTTATACGAGAATGCCGCTATTGTGCGAACCTTACTGATTAGTCGTGCTGCTGTTGCTTCGAGTTCTTCGCTCGGTTCCAAATGTGACAGTTCCCTATGATAGCAGCCAAGCGAATTAATCATTGCCGAAAGCATCGCCATCGGAGGAGCGTTCCAGGGGAAACCTTCGAAGTGATTCTTCAGATTCTCATGTATCATGGAGTTGTCGGTAAGCAACTGTGAAAAATGAGCCAGTTGCTTACTACTGGGCAGTTCACCCCAGATCAGCAGGTACGCTACCTCGATAAAACTGCTCTGTTCTGCCAATTCTTCGATGGGAATGCCGCGATACCGAAGAATACCTTTTTCGCCGTCGATAAAAGCGATCTTACTTTTACATGCCCCAGTATTGGCAAAACCTGAATCGAGGGTAATATAGCCTGTCTGGGACCGCAGCTGCGAAATATCGAAACCATGTTCGTTCTCAGTGCCGGTCACAACTGGCAGACTATATTCCTTTCCGTCGATTTTTAGAATAACTTGTTCAGCCATGTTTTCTCCTAACTCTCTTTTAAGAAAGAAGTTACAGGAATTACTTTGCCTGCCGGTGCCACCCGCTGGCCAATCGGTCCAACATCCACTGCCCAGCTCGTATCCGCCTGCATCGCACCACACAATAACATATTTCCAACAGATTCTCAAGGGAGCCCTAAAGTAATTATCTGACTCTTGATTTTTGCCATTTATCCTGCGCGTAATCAGCTCCATTACCTCATCGCTACGAAGATTGTTCTGCGAAAACAACAGAACTTCTCGCACAAGACTTGCTGGAATCTGGACGATACCTACTCGGGCTGCTGGTATTGTTTAAATGGGATAAAGATGACGGTACTAGAATTGTGAAACGGTAGCCTGTTTGTGTGGAGCTAATGCGTATGGATCATCTTGCCACAGATGAAAAACCAAACGAAACCAGTAGTTTTAACACTTTGGGCCGAAAACTATGCCATCAGGCCGGCTATCTACCGGTTCCGTTGAGTAGTGTTCCACATGAAAGTCTGGCCGAACTGGAGGTGTATCTTTTTAACAACCGGTCGTACCAGCTATATCGCAGTACGGAACTCAGCTTTGATCAAAAAGATTACCGACGCTTAATAGATTCCGGGGTGGAATTTGTTTATGTCTCGGTTCGTGATCATCAGGCTTATTATAGGACTATCGAAAAATCTCTGGAAAAAATTGTTGCTGACCGGAAAGTTCAACTGGAACGAAAATCAGAAATTCTGTATTCCACCAGCATCGAGCTGGCCAGCCAGATACTGGCTGAGCCGCCGAGAAAAAAGATAATTGATCGAACGGAAAATATAGCCCGCGTTACCGTAGAGTTGATAATACAGGACGATGACGCTTTTAATCGACTTTTTGAAGTTTCTAATCATGATTTTTATACCGCCACCCACATGGTAAACGTTTGTACCTCGGTAGTCTCTTTGGCCAATAAAATGGGACTGACTGATCGGCAGTTCCTACAGCAATTGGGTACCGGCGCTATGCTTCACGATATTGGTAAAATATTCATTCCATCTGAAGTGCTTAATACACAGGCGGAACTGTCTGAAGAACAAAACACCTTGATTCGATCTCACGTTGAACGCGGCTGTGAACATTTGGCAAAGGTTACGGATTCGCCACCCGAGGTTATGGCCATTGTGGCCCAGCACCATGAGAGAATGGACGGCTCTGGTTATCCCCGCGGCCTCAAAGGTGACCAGATTTCTATTATGGGACGCCTGGCCGGTATCGTTGACACTTTCGATGCCATGACCTCCGTTCGACCATATCGCGAACACGCTCATTCCGTTGAAGATGCTCTTCATTATCTCGAGGAGCATGCCCCGGACAAATATGATTTTCAGATCGTCAATGCCTTTAACAAATTAATCCGCAGCGCTCTCGGTCTGGATAATGACAATGACTGCTACCCAGACAAAGAATATCTTGGTCTGTCTGTTTCTGATAAATCTGAAACGTCAAATTTTTCCGGAAGAAAAAATGATCGCTGTTATTTCCGTTTGCAGGCTTTGCTCAGGCGGATAAAACGCGTCAATGGCAATTTGACCCTCGACTCAGCCGAGAAAATTATCGTCCACAACATCTCAAGGTCCGGTCTCGGTCTGCTCAGCTCTCAAGCTCTTAAACCGGGTCAAAATATTTGCGTTTCGATTTCTAAAAGCGGTTCAAAAAAAACCGGCAATCTCATTGCAGTTGTAGTTCGCTGTGTCGATCATGCTGACGGCTGGTTCACGGTGGGAGCACAATTCCACAGTATCCAGTCGCCTGAGGCTATCAGCGACATCAAAAATTCAACTCTTGTAAGAACCCCTTCCCAACCCACCACATAGACCATTTCTGCTCTTGTTAATGGACTGTTGGAATCAGAAGCCTATCATTTGCACTGTCAATTCTTAGTTCCTGTTGCGGAAAACGGTTTTGTCGGATGCGCCACAACCAAACAGAATGAAACGGCCGTGCGTACGGCATGCTGCTGGCGAGACGCTGACATTACACAGCTTTCGCAACAGGAACTAATAGTCAAGAGCCCTTTTGGGCAGACAAGAGCCCTTTAATGAACAACAAGTTGTTAAGTATCGGTTAATAACGGTCTCGGCCGCCGCCACCGCCGCCATATCCACCACGGCCGCCGCCGCCATATCCACCACGGCCGCCGCCGCCACCGCCACGATCAGTCTGTGGCTTTGCTTCATTCACCTTGATGCTGCGACCACCAGAATCTTTGCCATCCAGCGCAGCCGTTGCTGCTTGAGCTTCTTCATCGCTACTCATTTCGACAAATCCAAAGCCTTTGCTCCGACCTGTCTGGCGATCCATGATCACATTGGCACTTTCGACTGTCCCATATTCTGCGAACATGGCTTCTAACCCGGCGTCATCCACATCGTAACTCAAATTTCCAACATACAACTTTTTACCCATTGTTATTCTCCAACTTGGGATTCAGACCCTATTTTTTACTCTCCAGGTCTCATGGAAAGAGGCAAGTATTTCGCCCAAATTGTCAGGAAAGGCAACTAAGCAATTGTCTTTTGGCAGATACCTGCCATCTTACAGTTCATACTTTTTCGCTTACCCCAACATAACACATCATCACAAATTACTCGATTTGAGAGCTTTGTCACATCCTCACATTTTTCGATTAATCGTTTAATACCAACAAGTTACGGAAATACACAACTTCCAGTGCACCGGATTGTACAGGATTTGTGGCGAGAAAACAATATAAAATTATAAATAAAAGTGATACCGGGCGTGTCTGTGACATGGCCAGATGGGTGGATGGTTCACTCGTCCATTTCTATATCTTGTAGCTTTGGAAGAGTTTGTACCATTGGCACTCGGCGATTTGGCGCATGCGTTTTTTCCCCTCGATGGGCCACCAGATGTAATCATGGAATAAGAATGAGCCGAAAATGAACGCGTAAACCAAAGGTGTGTGGAACATCAGTTTTTGGAGGCCCTTGAGCGGTCCGAACCAGAATTGTTTGCCGATGCGACTGACGGGATTGTCGGTTTGTTGAAAATGGAAATTGACCTTAGAGATATCTTCGCCGACAATTTCTATCTCTTCCGGCCGTCCCACACCCAATCCGTGCTCGTGGGCGATGCGGATACAGCAGATATCCATCGGGTCAAAGCCCATCATTTTGGCGGAAATGGCATCGATGGCGACGCTGTCGGAAGAGGCGAGCATGTAGTCTTTGACTACCGGGGTCATGGTCCGCGGTCCGGCGCCGTCGCCGGCTACCGTACCGTCGGTAACGGCAAATATGCCGCTGTGAATTTCTTTCTGAATAGCAAGTAAATCTACCAGCGTTTTATGAATGACGCTGTGGGTGTAATGACGCTTTCGATTGAGTAGTCCGCCAAAAGCGTTTTTCATTGCACCTGTCATGGTGGTGTAAATATGACACTTCATGGTCGGAAGATGAATGATATTCTTGCCAAAGAAGTAATCGGGTATATAAATCCCTTTTGGAAATATCTTATCCAGGACCAGCATTTTGGCTTTAGGTTCGTACCTGATCCATCGCATGTGGTCCGGCTCGAAGTTGTATTTTACCGGGATATCGTTGTCGGCCAAGACGTGTGTATATCGATTGAGCCGTTCGCCCTTGGCGGCATTGGTCACCACGGTACGATTTTCCACGCAAACTATTTCCTGGTAATCGCGTTTTTTCAGGGCCTTGATAACGCCTTCCAACTGCCATGGTGTGGTATTGGCACTTAAGAAAGGCATGTGCCATGAAATGTTGTCTTTGAGAATAGTGGTCTTATCTTTGGGCAGGGCCTGTTCGATGCCAGCCATTTGAACCAACCGGTCGACATCCTCGATTACGGTTGAGGCTTTGGTTTTGATAACCACAACTGTTGTGCCAGCCATAATAGATACCTTTCTATAGGTTTGATGTTGGCGTCATGTTTTGCAAAAGTTCAGTTACTGAAACAATTCAAGTTGGCTGCCGTACTTGACCACCAGCAGCGATGCCATAATCCAGATTACAAGATTTATTACAGTGGGCACGTCCCGAATAAGGGTTGCGGTGGGATCGTGCCCTTCTTCCAGATGATAAATGATGTAGATGTAGCGAAACAGACCGTATATGACCATGGGGACGGTAAACAACATATTGTGGGTGCCGAATGTGGCGACTGTGCGGGCGTCCACGGTGTACAGGGCATAGCAGATAATCGTTGCCGCGGTCACCATGGAGATCACCTGGTCTAAAAACGCTACGCTGTAATCCTGCAGGACTTTGCGGGTATTTTCGGCTGCAACATCGACCGAGAGCAGTTCCATGCGTCTTTTGGTAAAGCCCAGGAACATGGAAATCATTATGGTGCACAGAACCAGCCAGTGCGAAGTGGGTACCGAAACGGCAGCGCTGCCGGCCAATATCCGCAGTACAAAGCCGGCCGCGATGGTCATCACATCCAGGATCGCTAAATGTTTAAGGACCAGCGAATAAACAATAGTGATAACTGCATAGAGCAGTACAATCATCGCTACGGTCTGGCTCAGATAGAACGCCATGGCCAAACTTAATATAATCAGCAACATGCTAAGAAGTGCGGCCGGGCCGTCGGTGACGGCGCCGCTGGCGATGGGACGCAGTTTTTTGGTAGGGTGCTGCTGATCTTCACGGCGGTCGCACAAATCGTTTATTATATAGATTGCGCTGGATACCAGAGAAAAGCTGACAAAAGCCAATATTGCGGAAACACATTTATCGCCCTGATTGAACTGACGTGAAAACAGCAACGGCGCCAGGACGAAGGTATTCTTTATCCAATGCTGAGGGCGCATCAGCGTCAGAAGCGTTAAGATAGTGTTTCGATCGGCTTTTTGATTTTCTTTATCTGTTATTGACATTGGAAACAAAGTTTTTTAGTAACTGTCCGAGGCTGCCAAGCACAAAAAAACAAATTTCTGTGCAGTCAAGTTGCCGGTTTTCAGGCTTCAAGTGGTACGGATTGTTTATCTTCGTAACCGTACGGGTGAGTTTTGTGCCACTGCCAAGCGGTGGTGATAATTTCGTGAAGGTTTTCGTATTTCGGCGTCCATCCTAATTCCCGTCGCAGACGCTCGGAACCAGCTACCAAACGAGCGGTGTCACCCTGACGACGATCCAGGAATTTCATCGGGATATTCTGACCGACCACCTCCCCGGCCACGCGGATCACTTCCAGGACTGAATTTCCCGTACCGGTACCGATGTTATATATGCTGCCGGCGGAGTCGGTAACCGCGTCAATGGCCTTGATGTGGGCATCGGCTAAATCGTCAACATGAACATAATCACGAATACAGGTGCCGTCAGTCGTGTCATAATCGTTTCCGAAGACACCGATGAATTCGCGTTGGCCCAGAGGCACCTGGAGAACCAGTGGAATCAAATGAGTTTCCGGTTCGTGGGCCTCGCCGTATTTGCCGTCAGCCCCGGCACCACAGGCATTGAAATAGCGAAGGATGGTATAACCCAGACCGTAAGCAACAGAAAAATCCCCGATCATCCGCTCAATCGTGTATTTGCTGACGGCATACGGACTGGCGGGATATTTGGGACTGTCTTCAGTCAGGGCGCCATGAGCTATCGGAGCGTAAACAGCGGCGGTGCTGGAGAAAAGCATCTTTTTTACACCGACTTCCATCATTGCTTCCAGGAGGGTCAGGGAGTTGGCGATGTTGTTGCGATAATAAATGTCCGGCTTCTCGACCGATTCTCCCACGGCGATGAAGGCGGCGAAGTGCATTACCGCTTCGATCCGATGGGCAAGTAAGGTGTGCACCAGCAAGTCACGATCGGCCAAGTCACCTTCTATCAGGCGATCCGCCGGAATAGACCGGCGGTGGCCTTTACTGAGATTGTCATAGACAAAGGCGTCATGGCCGCGGGACAAAAGCTCCCGAACCACGGCACTGCCGACATATCCGGCGCCACCGGTAGCCAAAATTCTCATTCACATAACCTCTTCTAAAATAAGGTCTTTTGTTCAAATTCTACAAACATCCACAGCCACAGATTTACCATCGGCTCCGGCATCTCACGGCTTGAAGATGAACGTTCCAGACGCCAGCCCACAACGCCAATCCGGAGGAAGTAACTCTGTCCGCAGAACACCGGAATATCCTGTTTTTTTCTCCGAATTGGTATGTCGGATGGTACCGTCAAAAGTCGATATTCACGCCTAAAAAACACCTTTTAGATAACAGAATCAACGCATCAAAATAGTTTTGACGCTGGCGTCACGTTGGACCAATGTATGGACTATATCGCACTATCGGCTACAATGAAAGGTCCAATTTGAACCGACCAAACCGGGCTTGTGCCCGACTTTACCTCGAACTGCAGAGACCCGCAAACGTAAAAAAAACAGGTGACTGGTGAGTGGGATTAGTCGCAGGCTTATAAATTTGCATAACTTGTTGGTATTACACAAGTTGTGTCTGTTTAATTTTGCAGATCGCTTTGGTTGTAGTGATTGTGTAAGCGGTAATGGCCAGGGGCGAAAATGTCTGGCCGAGCGGAGGTGGAGAAAATTTTGCTTAAAAATATGTAAGATTTTTGCTAGAAATACTATCTCTAGTCTGTAGTACTGAATCACTATATATGGGCAGGAGCCTTATTTGACATTAATTACAGGAGTATCGCTTGATGAGTATTGATGTTAATCAAATCGCCGGTCAGGTAGAGGAAAAAAGTGCGTTTATTCGCACGTTGACCAAGCAGATGGAGGAAGTTATCGTAGGACAACGTTATATGCTGGAGCGGTTGCTGCTGGGACTGCTCAGTAACGGGCATGTTTTGATCGAAGGGGTTCCGGGACTGGCTAAGACGCTGACTGTGACGACCATGGCCCGGGCGGTCAAGGCGAGCTTTCGACGGCTGCAGTTTACGCCGGATTTGCTCCCGGCGGACCTGGTCGGAACACAGATATATCGACCGCAGGAAGCAAAGTTTTACGCTAAAAAAGGACCGATATTTGCCCATATTATTCTGGCCGATGAGATCAACCGTGCGCCGGCCAAGGTGCAAAGTGCGCTGCTGGAGGCGATGCAGGAACACCAGGTGACCATCGGCGACGAGACGTTCGCCCTGCCGGAACCGTTTATGGTGTTGGCTACGCAGAACCCAATCGAACAGGAGGGAACGTATCCGCTGCCGGAAGCGCAGATAGATCGGTTTATGCTGAAGTTGAAAGTCACATATCCGAGCAAAAAGGAGGAGCGTCAGATACTGGATCGAATGGCAAGGACTAATGCAACATTCGATATCAAGCCAGTGATAAGTCCTGAAGAAATTTTGGAAGCACGCAAAGTGGTGGATCAGATTTATATCGATGAGAAAATCAAAGATTACATTGTCGAGATAGTCGATGCAACGCGTCAGCCGGACAGCTACGGAATGGAACTTGGTAATATGATCGCTTATGGCGCTTCACCACGAGCGACAATATATCTTACGGTTGCCGCCAAAGCGTATGCCTTTATCCAAGGCAGAGGATACGTCACGCCGCAGGACGTCAAGTCGATAGGTATGGACGTGCTGAGGCATCGGGTAATCGTAAGCTACGAAGCCGAAGCGGAAGAAAAAACCTCGGAAGATATTGTTCAATGTATTTTCGATAACATCCAGGTGCCGTAACGAGGATTTTATCCCCCGACTTTGCGTTGGGGGCTGGTAAGAGGATATGATACCAAAAGAATTGATAAAGCAGATTCGCCGGATACAGATTTATACCAGCCGGCAGGTGAACGCGGTGTTAGCCGGGGAATATGAGAGCACTTTCAAAGGGCGGGGAATGCAGTTCGACGAGGTGCGGGAATATATTCCGGGCGATGACGTGCGCACCATCGACTGGAATGTAACGGCGCGCATGAATAAACCATATATCAAACGGTTTGTGGAAGAACGGGAACTGACGGTAATACTGCTGGTGGACCTGAGCGCTTCCGGAGCGTTTGGTACGGCAGAAAAACTCAAAAACGAACTGGCGGCGGAGCTTTGCGCGGTGCTGGCGTTTTCAGCAATCAAGAATAATGACAAGGTCGGCCTGATAACCTTTACCGATCGGATCGAACGGTTTATTCCGCCCAAGAAAGGTACGCTGCACGTACTGCGGGTGATTCGTGAGTTGCTGTACGGGTCACCGCCGCGGCGGAAAACAGATATACCATTGGCGATGGATTATCTGGCTAAGGTCATCAAGAAAAAAGCGACGGTATTTTTGGTGTCCGATTTTATTGCTGCTGATATTCGACATCCGCTGCGCCTGGTGAACAAGCGTCACGATCTGATTGCGGTGGCAATCCGGGACCAGCGGGAAGTGACTCTTCCGGGAGTGGGGCTGATCGAACTGGAAGATGCTGAGACAGGTCAGATGGTGCTGGTCGATACCTCCAGCAGAAAAGTACGCCGGGAATATGAGAACCGCACCACCGGTCGTGACAATCAGTTGCGGGATATGATGCGGTCGGTGGGAGTCGATTGCATCAATATATCCAGCGACAAACCTTATGTGCAGGAGTTGGTGCGGTTCTTCCGTATGCGGGAGAAAAGACGGTAAAAAATCAGAAAGTTTTATAAACGAATTTCATACAGGAGTTGTCCTATGACGGAAGATCTGGATTTTTCGCTGGATCAGCCTAAACAGCGCAAGTCGCTGGTGGGTGGGCTTGGAGTAATCCTGCTGCTGGCGATCCTGGCGGTCGGTGGTGTGAATCTGTGGCTTTTAAGCTCAAAGGGCGGCGGTAAAACGACTACTGATACTATACTATCGGCGGATCAACTAAAGGAACTGGCCGGCCGACTGGCGGCGCGTAATTTCCATGATGCGGCAGCGCAAACATGGCGGGAATATCTGGAAACAGCGTCGCTCAGCAGTGAAGAAAAGGCGAAAGTTCTATACCGCATGGGTGATCTGCTGCTGAAGGCGGAAAAACCCAGAGAAGCGGCAGCGTACTTTTATCGCAGTGAAATGGTCAAGAAGATTCCTGAGCTTGAAAACAAGATCAACGTAAAAATCAAAGAGTGTTTCGAGAAAGCGGGTGAGTTTGCGGCGATGCGTTACGAAATCATGGAACGTACGCAATACCAACCGACCGAAGATACAGCCGAGAAGGTCGTAGCAAGTATCGGTCCAGAAAAAATTACCGCTATCCAACTCGATACGCTGCTGGAAGAGCAGGTCGATGCGCAACTGGGCCAACTTGCCGCGATAATGTCACCGCAGCAGTTGAAGACCCAAAAAGAAACTATGATGGCCCAACTGAGCAATCCACAAACTCGCATGCAGCTTGTCCAGTCGATAGTAGCACAAGAGGCTCTTTATCGTGAGGCACTGGCACGCAAACTGGATGAGGACATCAAGGTCGCAAAAAGAATGCGCCAAATCAATCGGCAATTCTGGGCACAGCAACTGCTGGAAAAGGAAACAGCCGGGAAAATACATATCAGCGAAAGCGACATGCAAACTTATTATCAAGCCAACAAAGCGAAATATATAATACCGGCCCAGGCGCAAATCAGCCATATACAATTGGCTTCTGAACAGGATGCCCGCAAGGCTAAGGAACGATTGGACAATGGTGAAGATTTCGCGAAACTCGCGGATGAGCTTTCGCTCGACGAGACTACCAAAGGAACCGGCGGGGAAATAGCAACTGATATTGTACCCGGAGGGAATATTCCAGGTATCGGCCGGCCGGAGCAACTGGAAGAAAAGATTTTTGCTGCCGGACCCGATATGGTATTGGCCGAGCCGGTCAAAGGGGAAAAAGGATGGCACATAATAAAGGTCCGAATCGCCATCTCTCAACAGCAGCAGTCTTTTGAACAGGTGAAAGACCAAATATACAAAACCCTGTATAGTCAGAAACTGCAGGACTTCCAACAGAAACTTATCGAAGAACTTATGGATAAATACGACATCGTAATTCATCAAAGCGCAATAATGAACGAGGCGCCGGGGCAGATAGAAAAAGAAGAAAACAAAGAAGAAGAAAAAGAAAAATAGAAGTCCAATAAACAGATACAAGAAAAAGATGAGAATCGCAAACAATTATACCCATACTAAATGAAAATGTTAGGTGGTAAAAGTTGTATTTACATAAAACACAAGACGTAACGATTTGCCCTGCCAGGTACAATGATACCCATTGGGTATATGCTGACAACAACTTCAGGCGGGCAAAATTTACCGGGGCCAGTATCCGGTTGTTGGCGGTGCTGGCAGCAATGCTGGCGATGCTGCTGTTTGTCGGATTCGGATGCGAAGGAGAAAAGCAGGCCGACAATAAAGCAGATGAGTTTGAAATCGATAAATCGTTCGAGCGAGGGCCTCTGACGGTTCACATAAAAGTGGATAAAGCAAAAATCAGTATAGCCGATACGATTCGTTTGCGACTGGAAGCAGCAACAGATCAGGGCTATGAAGTGGAAATGCCGGCAGTGGCCCAGTTTCTGGCAGGCGAAAATCACTTTGGAATCCTGGATTACCTGCGTCTGACGGACAAACTGACCGACGAGGGAGGACTGCTGGTTCAGCGGGAGTTTCGACTGGAACCGTTTGTATCAGGAACGTATGCGGTACCGGAGCTTAAGTTTGTATTCCGCGAAAAAACCGATAACGCCGGAGTTGCCGGAACTGCCGGGGCTGCCGACGATACCGGCACTGACGGCAATACCGGTCAGGCTCAGGACGAACAGGAAGACAAAGACAAAAATTACGAGCTGCTAACGGAAAAAATTCCAGTAGAAGTTACCAGCCTGCTGGACGAAGATCGCAGCAATCTGACCATTGCGGATATCAAGAACGTAGCGGTTATGCCGAGCCGATTTCCGACGTGGTGGATTTGGGCGGTCGGTGCGGTGGTTATTGCTGCCGGTGCGGTGGTTGTGGGTACTGTGCTGCTTAAACGCAGAAAAACCAAACAAGTCCGGATAATGAAAGCGGCTCATGAACTGGCCTACGAAAGACTGCGAAAACTGGCTGGAGATGACCTGATTACCGCCGGAAAGGTTAAGGAGTTTTATGAGCGGATCAGCGATATTCTGCGCTGGTATATCGAACATCGTTTCCAACTGAAAGCACCGGAACGAACGACAGAAGAGTTTTTACAGGAAATCAAAGGTACAGGTGTTTTGAACGATGAGCAAAAGGAAATGCTGCGTAAATTCCTGGGACATTGTGATTTGGTGAAGTTCGCGCTATATGGACCGACAAAAACGGAAATACAAGGGACATTCGATCTGACCAAAGGGTTTGTCGAAGCAACTCGTATTACCGAGAAACAAGTGGACATTACTGAACAGGTTCACGCCAACGTAGAACAAAGACAACTGAGGATCGCGTAAGTGCAGTTATATTTACCCTGGGTTCTGGTTTTTCTGGCCCTGGTGCCGCTCACGGCGTATCTGATGTGCCGACGTTCAAGACGGGCGCCGTTGCGTTTTTCTTCGCTACGGGACGCTGGTGCGGTACACCGGTCATGGCGTATCCGGTTGCGCATACTACTAGTGGTTATGCGTATGGTGTGTATTGCGCTGCTGGTGGTGGCGCTGGCACGGCCGCGGCAGGGAAGTACACTCCATAAAATATCTACTAAAGGCGTGATATTGGAACTGGTGGTGGATCGTTCCGGCAGTATGCAAAACGAGATGGAATACAAGGATAAGCAGCTTTCCCGGCTGGATGTGGTCAAGCGAGTTTTGTCTGACTTTATCACCGGCGAAGGCGAACTCGAAGGACGGGGCAACGATCTGCTGGGATTGATAACATTTGCCCGATACGCCGATACGGCATGTCCGCTGGTACATGCTCATGATGCGCTGCTGGGTTTTCTCGACCAAACCAGAATACCCCAAGACCGTGATGAGGATGGCACCGCCATAGGCGAAGCCATAGCCCTTGCCGCAGCGAGACTGAAAACCGCTGAAGAAGAAATCACCCGTCGAAACGCTATATTAAAGGCAGCGAGCGATGCCGAAAACCAACAGGAAAACAAACCGGAATTCGAAATACAAAGTAAAGCTATCGTCCTGCTGACCGACGGAATAAACAATGCCGGGCAACGTTCGCCTATGGAAGCTACGGCGATGGCCAAGGAATGGGGCATTAAAATTTATACAATCGGTATCGGCGGAGGGCAGGCTCATACACGGGTGCAGGGACCTTTTGGCAATTTCCTGATGCCGACTATGGGGCAGGAACTGGACGAAAGACTGCTCAAAACCATCGCGGAACAAACCGGCGGTTTTTACGGCCGAGCTGATGACGGTGGGACACTGCGGGAATTGTGCGAAAAAATCGATAAGCAGGAAAAAAACGAAATCGAATCGATAGAGTACAGCCGATATGAAGAACGGTTCGGCCCATGGGTGCTGGCGGCTTTGGCGGCGCTGATGCTGGAAATAACAATGAGCTGTACCGTATTTCGAAAAATACCATAGCATAATAGCAGGTAAAAGATGAGACTGGAAAATTACGAAGCCTTGTGGCTACTTTGGCTGTTGCCGATAATGGCGGCGGTTTACGGATATAGTTTCTACCGTAAACGCCAGGCGCTGAAAGCCTTTGCCGGCAGTGAACTGTTGAATCGAATAAACGTCAACGTAAGTGTCAAGCGGCAGGTGGTCAAAGCGGCGATGTTGTTGACGGCGGTATTGGCGATTGTTGTCGCACTTACAGGGCCGGGCTGGAATCCTAAGCCGGAAAAAATTCAACGCAAAGGCAGGGATATTGTAGTGCTGCTCGACGTATCGAGGAGTATGTTGGCCGAAGATATTTATCCCAATCGGCTCACGCGGGCCAAACTGGAAATAAGCGAACTGCTCGAAGAGTTGCAGGGTGACCGGCTCGGTATTATCGCTTTCGCCGGACTGCCCGTTGTAAAGTGTCCATTGACAGGGGATTACGCATTTGCGAAACTGGCTCTGGCTGAGTTGACTCCCTATAGCGTCAGCCGGGGTGGAACAAATATTGGCGATGCCATTCGCAAAGCTACTGACGAAGTTTTCGACCAGCAGCAGCGGGACTACAAAGATATTATCTTGATTACCGACGGTGAAGATCATGAAAGCTTTCCAGAAATGGCGGCTGAAAAAGCTGCTCAGGAAGGCATACGCATTTTCGCTATCGGTCTGGGTGACGAAAGCGAAGGTAAACGTATCCCCATAACCGGATCTGACGGCAAAAAAACGTTTTTGAAATACAAGGGTGAGGAAAAATGGTCGAAACTCGATAGTGACACGCTCAGAAAAATTGTCTATGCCACTGCCGGTGGAAAATATGTACCCTGGGGGACGGGTGATTTCAATCTGACGGAGTTTTACCGTCAGACGATAGCTACATCAGAAAAAAAACAGTTAGAGTCAACAACCACACTTAGGTATGATGAGAAGTTCCAGATTTTCATAGCCCTGGCGCTGGGGCTGCTGATGATAGAGGCATTGGTCAGTGATCGCAAAAAAGTTTAACATATTGATCTTGTTCCTGTTGCTGGCATCGCCGCTGACGGATACCGTGCAGGCGGACTCGGAATCGCACATGATCGAACGCGGTAATCAGCATTACCAACAGGAAAACTACAGCGAAGCGCTTAAACAATACGAGCAGATACCCTCGGAAGGACCGGCAGAAGCGACGCTGTTGTATAATCAGGCGAACTGTTACTATAAAATGGAAGACTACGGTCGGGCGATTGAGCTTTATCAGAATGTCTCGACAAAAAGCAAAGATATGCAACTGATCGGCCGGGCCAAATATAATCTGGGAAACTGCCATTTCCAGCAGGGAATGAAAAAACGCCAGAACAATCTGCAGGAAGCATTCGACGAACTGGCCCTGAGTATAAGATATTACCGAGAGATGCTCGATATTATGCCGAACGATGAAGATGCCCGACACAATATCGCAGTGGTACGGCTGATAATGAAGGATATCATGGACCAGATCAAAAAGGAGATGGAAAAACAACAGCAGCAGGAAAAAGAAAAACAATTAGCGGAAAAAATAAAAGAACTGCTCAAGCGACAAACAGAAACACTGCAAAAAACCGTTCAGGCTCACAAGGACACCGGCGATCCAGCTTTACCTGCCGAGGAAAAAAAGAAAACCGCCGATCAACTGGCCGGCGAGCAGGACATACTTGGAAACGACACGGCAACTGTGCGGGACGAAGCGAAGCAGATGTTGGATCAAATACAAGCCCAGGCTGCCTCGGTCCAGACTCCACCCGGTCAGCAGACCCCACCCGGCCAGCAGGCCCTGCCTGGTCAACAATCGCCTGCCGGCACTCCGTCAGGCCCTTCGCCCGACCAGATGGCGCAAATGCAACAGCAAATCATGCAAACGGTCTCTAACGAATTGAACGAGGCCGTCGAACATCAGGCAGACGCAACCGAATATTTGAATAACATGCAGATCGACCAGGCAACCGGGCCGCAAACGAAGGCAATCGAAAGCCTCAAGCGTGCACTGGAGGCTTTCCCACCGCAGCAGCAGCAGCAAGATAGCGAGCAACAGGAACAGCAGGAGCAACAAAAGCAAAATCAACAGCAACAACAAGAGGCCAACGAACAGGAACAACAACAAGAACAGCCTCAACAACTTGAGCAGCAGAAGCCGCCCGATGCAACGGCTCAGGATATCCTGGATCAGGAAAAGGAAAGAAAACAACAGCAAAAAAGAGTAATGACAGGGAAATATGAAGCTGTTGACAAAGATTGGTAATGTTTATTTGGTAGTGATGAAGAAAACGCTTATAATTATATTTTTGATGGCAATTGTTTCGTTGCCGGCGGCGGCGCAGACGATACGCGTCTGGGCCGCGGCCCAAAAAGAAATATATGCAGGCGAACCGTTTCAGTATCAGATTGTTATCGAAGGACACCGAGAGCCGGGAAATATCGATCTTAGTCCCCTGGAGAAGTGGTCGCCGCAGAGTCTGCCAGGACAGGATTATTCCAGTACCAGCGTAAACATAATAAACAACAAGAAAACAGTATATGAGGAAATAAAATATGTGATGACCTATCAGCTTGTTGCCAATGAGGCGGGACAAATAACACTACCGCCGGTCAAAGTGGAAATCAAAGGGCAAATCTATACGACCAATCCTATTGTAACAAATATCCTGAAACCGAATACTACCGACAAATTGGTCCTGGACGTAGAATATTCACAGACCGACTGCTACGTTGGCCAACCGATTACCATGACAGTCACCTGGTACTTTGGCAGCAGCGTATCGGACTATTATTTCAATATTCCCGTTTTGGCCGACAGTGATAATTTTTTTATAGAAGACGCTGAGACCATGCCTGGTGGTGGAGAAATGGTACAGATCGATTTGGCTGGTCAGCCGATTATCGCCAGAAAAAAACAGGAGCAGTTCGAAGGCGGCAATTACGCAGCCGTAACGTTCAGCAAGATACTCATACCTCGTCAGGCAGGTGTTATCGAAATAGCTGCGCCGAGCATTACGTGTAATCTGCAGGTACAGAGCCGGCAGAGTCGCAGCCGCAGTTTCTTTGACAGTCCTTTTTTTGGATCTAGCAGCGAATATAAACGTTTCTCCAGCAAAGGCAAAGGAGCGAGCTTGAACGTCAAACCGCTGCCACAGCAGGACCGACCTGAAGATTTTAACGGACTGGTGGGACATTATACGATAAGCACATCTGCCGAGCCGATGGAAGTTAATGTGGGCGACCCGGTTACCTTTACGATCGACATCGGAGGAAAACTTCTCAAACGCATTGAGATGCCGGATCTGCAGGCGATACCGGAGATAGCGGAGAACTTCAAGATTGCCACGGATCAATCGACGCCGACAACTTCAGGAGGAACAAAAACATTCACCCAGACCATCAGGGCCAAGAACGACAAAGTAAAGGAAATACCTGCGATTCCATTTAGTTTTTTTGATGTGGATAAAGGGCGTTACGTCACAGAATACAGCAAAGCGATTCCTTTGGAGGTCGCTCCCACCAGGATTGTCACAGCTCAACAGGCTGAAGGCTGGGACATTAAAAAGCAGACAAGTGAGATCGAGGCTGTGCGACTCGGTATCGCAGCTAATATTTATGAGCAGTCCAAATTGCTGACAAATACAGCATTTTCACCGACTATCGCTTTAGCACAGACGGGGTATCTTCTCTTGTGGGTTGGCCCGTTGGCAATGTTTATTATATTGGCGGTTGGTCGGTTGACACTGCAGGACAGCCCTGCCAGACAGCGGGCCAGGCGCCGCGGCGCCGCGGCGAGCAGGGCAATCACAAAACTGCATCGTCTTGACAGCCAAAGCAGATCAGTTCAGGAAGAAACGGCTGATATCTTACGTCAGTACGTAGGAGATCGTTTCGACAAAACGGCTCAATCGCTAACCTCGCGTGACTGCCGGGAAATTCTCAAAGAAAATTGTAAAGACAAAGAGCCGACCGAACAGTTCTGCAGAATATTGGAGCAATGTGAGCACAGCCAATATGCCGGGGCACAGACCGACAGCACCCCGATCAACGCTCGCGAAATCGGCAAACTGATCAAAGCACTGGAGAAAAACCTGAAGTAAAGCTATGAAAACGAATAAGCGGCATATCGCAAAAAATATCATAGTTTTTTTGACGCTGCTGACAGTTCAGCCGGCAATTGGAGAATCGCCATCGAAACAGTCTTTAAGCGGTTTAGCTGACGAGGCGAGTAAGTTATTTCAACAGGCAAATGAACTGGTTCAAAAAGCCCAACAGGCAGACCGGGCAAAGGAACTATATACTCAGGCGATCCTGCGATATCAAAAAATTATTGAGGAAGGAAAAATATCCAACGGACCTTTGTACTACAATATCGGCAATGCTTGTCTGCTGAAGGGCGATATCGGCCGAGCGATTTTGAATTATCGACGGGCGGAGTTGTTGGATACCGGCGATACCGACTTGGCCGGGTCTGTCAGTAAAAACCTGGAATATGCTCGAAGCAAACGCCTGGATCAGGTTCCGATCAAGACAAAAAAACGGGTTCTTCAAACGTTGTTTTTCTGGCATTACGATTTTTCCACAAAAACAAAGTTTCTGATAGCCGGGATATGTTGGACGCTGGCATGGATCACCGCCAGCATTCGAATTTGGCGGCGAAAGGGAAGTTTACTAGTAATGATACTGCCATTGGTAGTAGCGATATCCTTGGCCGGATCAGTGGCCCTTGATGTCCATCACAGTCGCACCTACAGTCAGGGAGTAATCGTTGCCGAGCGGGTAATCGCCAGGCAGGGCGATGGCGGAAACTATCCAGCCAGTTTCACCGAACCGCTGCACAGCGGCACAGAATTTGACCTGCGGGAACAACGATCACAATGGCTGCGGATCGAACTTAGCAGCGGCGATCAGGGTTGGATACCGGCAGACTCAGCCGAAATAATCAACCCTTTCTAACCGAAATGTGCCTGTTCGATCATTTTGCTGCTTCGATATAACCTTTATCGGACCTGCCATTCACCCCAAACAGACCTGTATGATTGCAAATCCCTATTAACCCTTGTGAAGTCAGCGATACTATGATACGATAATAGTGTTGTTGCCGACAACCCTGAGCTGGTATCTTAATCCTTTGGAAACGAAAAGGTTAGATTTTTGAGTAAGAATAAGGTTGTCATTTTGTTTACGTGCATAGGCAGGCGGGTGAGCCTGTTGCGTGCGTTTCGTAGAGCTTGTTCTCGCCTGGGGCTTGAATGCGCAATTGCCGGTACCGACACTACAGAAAATTCACCCGCTTTGCAAAGCTGCGACCATAAACATATCGTCAAGCCTGTATTTCATCGTGATTATGCCCGCCAGATAGTCGAGATTGTCCGAAAAGAAAAAGTGGATATATTGGTCCCTACGGTCGATCTGGATCTTCCGATCTTGGCTCGGCATCGCTCGAAGCTGGCTCAGATGGGTTGTACCGCGCTGGTTCCATCGTCCCGTGTAGTGCGAATCTGTCAGGACAAACGCCAGACATTTTGTTTCCTCAAAGAACACGGATTCGACACTCCATACACCATGACAGACAGCGTCGCGAAGATATTAAAACGCAGACCACATAATTATCCCTACTTTCTGAAACCCTGGGACGGCCATGCAAGCCGAAGCAACATGAAAGTACACAATTGGGAGGAACTTGCGTTTTATGCCAAACGGATACCAAACTGTATGGTCCAGGAATTCATCAACGGGCAGGAACATACCGTTGATGTATTGACTGACTGTCAGGGCAGGGTCAGGTGTGTGGTACCACGATTGAGGATCGAGACTCGCAGTGGAGAAGTAAGTAAAGGCATGACGGCAAAACACCACGCAATCATTGAACAATCCAAACTACTGATCGAAAAGCTCGGGGTCGGACTGGGAGTGACAACAATACAATGTTTTCTGACCGGGCCCGATCAGATAAAATTTATTGAGATAAATCCGCGTTTCGGTGGTGGGGTACCGTTGTCTATAAAGGCCGGAGCGGATTTTCCACGCTGGATATTGCAATTGTGGCTTGGGAAAAAACCTCGTATCGGTCTGTCCGACTGGCAGGACGGCCTGATTATGCTGCGTTACGATGAAGCTGTATGGTTTCAGAAGTGACAAACATGTTAGCATTCATTTTTGGTGACAAATATTCGCTGGGAGAGATCGTCCGACATTATTGGCTGATCTTTCCTATTGCCTTTGTGGCGGCCCTCATCGGCACCGTTGTTTGCCGTAAGCTGGCCCTGCGCCTGGGCGTGGTAGATTACCCCGACCACAACGTCAAGACCCATGCCAAGCCTACTGCTTACCTCGGTGGAGTAGGTATATTGATCGGGTTGCTGGCAGGATTGGCGATCGGATTTTGGATATTATTCCGGCAGCAATCACATATCCTTGCGAACGTGGAAAGCCAGCCAGGTGGTTATGACGCTAAATTGCAGGACTGGCGTATCTTATTGGGTATTGGTTTGGGAGCGATAATCGCCTGTTCAATAGGTGTACTGGATGACATATTCGATATCAAACCCTGGCAGAAGCTTTTGGGACAGGCCCTCGCGGCCGCCGCGATTTTTGCGGTGGGAATACGGCCCAACCTCGTTCATCTGTTTGAGTTCATTAATATCGAACTGCCGGAGAGTCTCAATTATATTCTCGGTGGTCCCATCGTTTTGTTTTTCATCCTCGGCGCTACAAACAGTCTGAATCTGCTCGACGGGCTGGACGGATTATGCGCAGGGGTAACGGCCATTATCACGGGAGCGTTTTTGCTGTTGGCATTGAGCCTGGCAACCTGGTCCCATTCACCGATCGGCGATCCGATACGCTTGATTGTGTCGCTGGCACTGGTGGGAGGTACGTTGGGATTTTTTCCACTAAACCGTCATCCAGCCAAAATATTTATGGGAGACGCCGGCAGTATGCTGCTGGGTTTTATCGCCGGAACACTGATGATCCTGTTCACCGAAAGAATAGGACGCTGGTCGGTAGCCGTGATCATTATTTTCGGCCTGCCGATTCTCGATACAGCCGTAGCTTTGGCACGCCGTTTTGTCAACAAACGTCCGCTGTTTGTTTCCGATCGCGGTCATATCTACGACCAACTCATGGATCGCGGATACCCCCTGAAAAAGGCTGTCAAGCTCAGCTATGTCATGGCAACCGTGTACGCCCTGATCGGCTTGATAGCAGCCCAGATAAGATTCTATCAGGCGGTGATTCTGTTTGTGCTGTTGGTGATCTTGTCCGGCTATGTCATCTGGCGCAAAGGCTTTCTTCACATGCCGCCCATCCCCCAGCCCAAACAATCGCCTCCCAGGGACAATCAAAGCGATTAAAATTCTACTCAGACAAAATTCCCCACAACTCTTACTACCTGGCATTTTCATTCAGTATGGGTATATATCGTGGATTCCGCCATCAAAACGACAAAGGCATCCGTCGGGAATAATTCTTGATCGTTTTTTCCACTGGCAACAGCAACGCCAATAACTATAATAGGCCAATTATGAAACCTGATTTTGTAACTGCATCCAATAAAACCATCGTAACCACAGGGCGCCAGGCCAGGCCCATCAAACCTGCCCCAGCCCGGTTAAAAGCCATACTTCTGCATTTCCACCAACTGTTGCAGGGGGCGTCTGGCCCATCGGTTTTCGTAAGAAAAAGCGTTATTTTTCCCCTTTTTGCTTTTTATTTTCTGCTGCCCGCCTTTCCCGCTTGTGCCCAGGCACAATCGAAACCTCAACGCGAAACATTCGCCGACGAACCGATCCGAATAAAATTTCAAGGTCATTTTGAATCGCGTCCGCAACCGGACGGTACCGACATCCTTACCTGTACCGGCGGTATCTACGCTTATCAACGATGGCTCAAGGAAGATGCTTTTCTGGAGATCAGAGCGGAAAACGCCGTGCTTTTTTACTCCCAGCAGTCCATGTTCAAGGAAGCGGCCACCGAGGAAATGGCCTTTGAGCCTGAACCAAATCAGGTACTGGCAATCTATCTCGAAGGTGATGTAACCCTGCAGGTTGACCGTTATGGAATCGCTGCCGATACGAAAATCACCGCTGATCGGCTTTATTATGACTTTGTCAACAAAAACGCCGTCATTTTGGACGCTGTATTGCGCATGCAGTTGCCGGACAGCGATCTGCCCCTTTATATCCGTGCCAGCCGGATACGGCAATGGTCGCAGAACCATTTTACCGCTGAGCATGTCAAGCTTAGTAACGACGAGTTTTATCAACCGCACGTATCACTCGGTGCGGCCAAACTTGACATTGCCGCCGTTCAGAACCAAGCCGACCCTGCCGGCAAGATATCCCAATACCATTACGACCTGGAAAACGTAACCGTCAATCTGGAAAATACCCCGATATTCTGGTGGCCTCGGGCAGCAGGAGCCACTACAGCTACCAAACCCAATATTCCTATACAGTCCATGCACACCAGTATCAGTTCGGAGTACGGCGTTGGGGTGGAATCACAATGGGATCTTCCCTGGTTGATGGGAACCCACGCACCTGACGGTCTTGATTCTACGCTACGACTGGACGAGTTCAGCCGACGCGGTCCCGCCGCTGGAATCGATCTCGATTATACCGGCGAAAAATATTTCGGCGCCCTCCGAAGTTATCTCCTTAACGACAACGGGCAGGATCGCCTGGGAAAATATCCCAGCCGTAAAGATGTACCCATCGACGACGATTTACGGGGCAGAGCACGCTGGCAGCATCGTCATTATCTCCCGTACGATTGGCAGTGCAATCTCGAAATCAGTTATCTCAGCGACCGTAATTTTCTGGAAAGCTGGCGAGAACGCGAATTCGACACCGAAAAAGAGCAGGAAACCGTCATTTATTTCAAACAGCAGAAAAACAATTGGGCCTTCGATTTCCTTAACAAATTCCATCTTAACGATTTTGATTATACTATCACGGAAGTGCCCACGCTCGGTCTCCACGGAGCCGGTCAGGATATTTTCGGTGTGCTGACCTATCAGCATGATGGTTACGTTTCCAGAATGCAACAGCAGGCGGGATATCGCGAAGTCGCCGGATTCTTCGGAACCGAACAAAGCAGTATTCTGCCGCAATCCATCGATCAGGACGATTTTGCCTTTGCGATAAGCCGCCACGAACTGAGCCTGCCTTTGCACGTGGGGTCTTTGAATATTTCACCCACGGTAATCGGCACTTATGTCCACGATGAATCGCGATTTGAAGAATTTGCCTTTGACGATCCGCGTTACGATGGTCCGCATCAACAAAATAATTTTGTGCAGGGGGCCGCTGGCTTGCGGCTGAGCACGCAATTATGGCACATCGACAATAACATAAAATCACGTATGTGGGATATAGATCGTATCCGCCACATTATCATTCCGCAGGTCAGTGCCTTTTGGGTCAACTCCGACCTGGCCGAAGCCCAGCAGCACGATGTTTTCAACTTTGCTCTCAGCCAGCGATGGCAGACCAGGCGGGGACCCCAGGGACAAAAACGCAACGCAGATCTCCTTCGTCTGAACACTTCGGTTACGTTAGTCACCAATGATGTCGATGACGCTGTTTTGCCCGCCAGGTTTTTCTTTTCCAGTCCCGAACCGCAATTTGATATTCCAGAAATCATTAACCCCGATCTGGCTAATCTGGGACTGGCCCGACGCGAACAGATAAACCAAAACCTCAGCGATCACGCCGATGCCGACTGGACCTGGTCAATTTCCGATACAACCGTGTTTACCGGCGATGTTAATTACAATATTCACAACGCTCTCATCAGTCAGACCGCCGCGGCCATGGCGGTGCAGCGTTCGCCGAGAACACGATACTACTTCGGTCACCGGTTTTTGCACAACGGTGACCCGTTCGTTGAACAGGACCTAAAAAACGGCATTATGACCTCGTTCCGCCACGGCCATTTCCTGACCGCTGGCGCCAGTTATCAGATCAACCGTAAGTACACAATCGCCATGAACCAGCAATACGACATCGAAAGAGCCGCCGCCGCTTACACTCGCGCCACCATAATTCGCAAATGTTCGCACTGGTACGGAGCTTTCAGCATAGGCTACGACGCCACTCGCGACGGTGTTTCGTTTATGGTCAGTTTTTGGCCGGAGGGGTTTGATCGGTTTGTCCTGGGCTCTCGACGCTTCACCCGACTGGCACCATAATAACCACAATCCGCCGTTTGGTGTTCGGTTAACCCAAGTTCGCCAACAAAAGAATTTTTGAAAATTATTTTAAAAAATTCAAGCGATAACTCTTTGACCCATCTTCTATACCTTGATTTTGCAACTCTTTTCTACCGTGATCTCTTCGAGAATCTTGTCTTCATCGATCTGAAAATGGTTCCGCGGTTTGGGGGCGGCAAGATACTTGCGATACCCTGTATTGCCAACCAATGCCTTCTCGCCCTGCTTGAGGTGTTCACGCAGACTCTCAACAATAGCGTTGCGGTCGGCAACAATGCAAATACGGTCGATACAAAATTTGCTTTTGAGGCGGTTAACAATCGGAACCAGCGTCTTTACATCCGCTTTGAGGTAAAAAACACAAAATCGTCATTTTTAGCCTAAAAACGCCATTCCCCGCCTCCCAAAAAGACGCAACTGTAGAAGATGGGTTTGGGATGGTGCGTCCAACAAAGAGTACGTACGGGATATTATCTTAGCAAGAAGGTTGCGTGCACCATCAAGGAATGATTAGTAATTGGATCGTCGGGGCGATCACTCTTTTTCGTGCCTGATGCATTGGTAGTCGATGAAATCAAGCTCCAGAGCATTGTAGCCCAGCCCCATTGCCTGGGCCGTTTCCAAATATGGTGCGGTAATATTCTCGTCAACATTAGCGGGCAAAGTTTCCTCGCGTCTGGTCCGGTGAATCAACTCCAACCCAACTCTGTCGATGGCCACAGGGTCGGTACTGAAAATCAGCGATCCATGCTCAAACACGTACGTCTGTTTTACCTCTGGTCCGCCATAATACAATATTCGCAAAGCATTGAAGATATGCAGCCGAACCTTGCCGCGAATCTGTGGCAGTGCGTATATTTCGGCGGTGAAGGGATCGCCTGAAGTTCCATGTTTTTGACTCATATATTTATAGAGTTTTGCCGGGCTTTTGATCATGGGCCAACTCAAATTTGCCATCGCCCCGCGCAGGCCGATAATATTGTCGTCCATGAGGGATGGAATATTGATTATAGCGGTTACATCCTCAAGCCAACCTGCTAAGTAATCCTGATCGCTGTCAAAATCCAGTTTTTCTTTCTGCCAGCCATAGCGACAAGGTCGGGTGCCCCTGGCTTCTTCCGGCAGATCTTCCAGGCCTACCAGCATAAAATTTTCCGGCTTGAACCCCGCCAAATAAAGACTCTGCAGAAGAGCGGCGGCCACAGTCTTGTTGGTTCCCATAGCCCGACCGCCTACCTTTGTAAACGTCAATGCGACTACATCGTCGTCATGGATAAAATACCGCCATGCACTGGCAAGATCGTCCATCTGGGCGAGCTTTTTGACGCCGGTATTAAACATGCGTCGCACGCTGGCCAGATGCACCTTGGTTCCCCGTACTGCGAAATCACCATGAACGTCGAGAACCAGCGATTTCTGCCGACCAAGCGGGTCGTCTATTGCATGACGATACCGATAAGGCGCCCACGCCTGCGGCGATAGTCCCATAATAATCGCTGATATTGCCAAAAACAGCCAGAACCCCGGGTTAACGCTAGATTTTTCGTGGTAATTTAGCATTTTCGTCCAGTAGGTTTTGGGACGGCCTTTTACATGGCATCGCCACTGATTCCACATTAGACACAGTTCTTATCGGCATAAACCCAAATTTGACCCTCATAAAAACTTTCCGGCTTCTCATACAAATCTGTACATAAAAAAATAAGGTAGCGTACACCAGCCCATTCTGTTATAAGTAGTTATTGCAAACTACAGCGTGAGGAATCTGGTTACAGGACAAATGCGGGTTAAGCAGAGAATTGATTTTCCTGTTAAGTTCGATGGCCAAGCTATTGGCCTGGGATGTCGTGGCCAGGATGTTCGATGCCAGTTGGGTGCTAAAAATAAGCAAGGAAATGATGTCGAAAAATTTTTGAAGGAGACAAAAAAATAATGTCTGTTTTACAAAAAGTACTTGTGGTTGTGTGTTGTGTGTTTCTTCTGGGCGGTTGTTATGAAGATGAGTCGGAGATTACGTTAAACGCTGATGGCAGCGGGACCATAAAGGGAAAGCTGGTCATATCGGAGAGACTTATAGTGGCTAATTCAGAGGACGGCAGTAGAGGGAATACGCCGCCAGTTAGTAAGGAGAAGGTGTTGAAAAAGGTTGGCTCAGCCGTCGATATAACCTCAATTCGTCTGACTGAGCTGCCAGACGGAGGAAGGATCATTGAGTTTGAAGGGACATTCAGCAGCGCAGAGCAGTTTTTTCTTTCGGAATTTTGCCTTGATACGCTCAAATTAAGACTTGCACCGGCTGGTAACGGAAAAGCGGCGATTTATTGTGACGCATGGCAATCCGGCGGTGAAGTAAGTACTACACAACTCTATGGACTGGCAAAAGGGCTGTATGTCAAAAGAACAGTTCATCTGCCAGCAGAAATAGAAAAGACCAATGGATACCGCGGTAAAGATAAAAAAACAGTTAGCTGGGTTATAGATCTGCGGGATAAGGAAGGGCTTGCCCGGACGAAGGCGTTAGTAGAAGGTAAGGATAAAGGAATTGGCTCGGTTGTTTTTGATGCTTCGGCACTGGCGTTTTCTTTGCCTCTGAAAACCACTGCTCCTTCTGAAGAAATCACCAAATCCGAAAAAAGGCCATCGCCCCAGGGGTCATCCGGGCTCAAGGCTGAGGTTTCCTGGGTTGCGATAAACAAAAAGGTTGCACTGGATAGCAATAGCAACGAACCGGAAATTTCAGATTTAGAGTTCGGGATAAAGGTAAGTTGGAGCAAAGACAGTAAGCCCTTCGCCTGCCATAAACCCATACTAACAAATATACAGGATGACGTTGGCAAGAACCTCGTTGAAAGTACGACATATCAAAGCGTTTACGAAATATACGGCTCATCCACCGAAAAAACACTAAAAATCAAAGCTAAGACACCAGATGGTAAGGCAAAAACAATCATAAATCTCGAAGGTTATGTACCTGTGGTGACAAACGTTAATAAGGAAACAGTTATTCTGGAAAACATGCAGGAACTTGTGGGTAAGGAAACCACAGGAAATCCCGTTCTGGACAAACTAAATTTCAAAATAAAGAGCATTCAGGGGCCTCGTCTTAACATCAAAATTGATGAGAGATATAAAACGATAATGTCGCTCACAGTTTTTGGGAAAGATGGAAACAAACTTAAAAACCGCGGAGGCAGCGGAGCAGAGAATAGCTATTCTTACGATTTTTCTGAAGACTTATCCAAATTGAATAAATGCGAATTAGAGGTCATAGTTTCGCAGACTATAGTAAAGGTTCCTTTTTCGCTCAAGGAAGTAGCGGTGCCGTAAGGGCCCAGATGCCTATCGCAGACGAGTAGCGTTTTGAATTTACGATTTGTGACAAGGTCGGCAATTATTTTTTAGCCTTTTTTCGTTCTTGAAGTTTTTTCAGTTCGTCAGTCCCCTTTTTCCAGTATTCTAATTTTTGAGCAAGTGACTTTCCTTCAATCTGTTTTTGTACTAATTCCGCTCCTCGGTGTTTCATTTCAACACAATCAAATTTTTTAGTCTTCATTTTCTATCACCTCTAATGGCGAGAATATCGCGATTTTTCCAAATCTCTTCAAGGTATTAACGGCGTTATATAACGGTATCTTCTGGAAATTGACTATATGTTTGAAATTCCAGCTTACTATCAGGTCGGCATTCGAAGCGGTTGCCAACGCCACATGCAGAGCATCTGTGGCGTATTTTTGCGAAACTATTCCTGCCTGAATGTAAGACTGCTGTAATTGCAGGACGTTATCGGTAATCTCGGCAATTTCTGCAATGACAAGAAATTCTTCAAAAATATCAATGACTTTTTGGGGGCCAACTTGTATTTCTTCACGCACCAATTCAGAGGTAATCAGCTTGAACGGTCCTTTTTTAACAGCGTCAAAAAACACTTTACTAGCTGTATCAAACTCCTCATCAAACACTCCTCCGAAAACTGATGTATCAGCATAAACCCGAGTCAATTTGGACTTTGAAATAGAAGTCATGCCATAAGTATATAACACAACAATAGATACTGTCAAGCAAAATTCGACCTTATTTGAAATTATTGTGTTTTTGGTTCGAATGCTCTTGAGAGTTTCCGTTACCGATACAAGTTGCCAGCTTACGCTGGAGCCCTATGCCGGCGGCGAAATCCGCCAGAGGCGATGATGGCAGTCAAGGTCTATACAAAGGCAGATATTGGAAGAAAGGTGGGTGATAAAAATCGATGTTTTCGTGGAAATTTTCGAGATAGTGGGTTTGAATAAAGGTTTTGCAAAAGTCCAGTTTGAATATAGAATAAGACAGGAAAAGAACGGGAACCGGCGATCCTGCTTCGCTTTCTACCGGCCCAAGGGCACGGATGGCAAGAAAGCTACGAAAGGCCTATTGAAATGGAAGAATGGTGATGATTAAGATTAATGAGAATTATCTGAAGTTTAAGGCGGGTTATCTGTTTCCTGAGATTGCCAGGCGTACAAGGGCTTTTGAGCGAGAACATCCGGAGGCACGGATTATTCGTTTGGGGATCGGGGATGTGACGCTTCCGCTGCCGAGTGCGGTGGTCGAGGCGTTTGGCCGTGCGGTCGATGAGATGGGTGAGCCGAGTGGGTTCAAAGGTTACGGGCCCGAACAAGGGTATGAATTTTTAAGAAAGGCTATTATCGATAATGATTATAAGCCGCGTTCGGTGGAGGTGGCCTGTGATGAGATATTTATCAGCGACGGGTCCAAATGCGATACCGGTAATATCCAGGAGATATTCGGTCTCGATAATGTTATCGCGGTTACCGATCCGGTCTATCCGGTGTATGTAGATACCAATGTTATGGCTGGTCGGACAGGGGAAGGAAACGGGAAGGGATGTTATGAAGGTATAGTTTATATGCCGTGCACACCGGAAAATAACTTTACGCCCGCGCCGCCGAGTGAGACGGTCGATCTGATCTATCTGTGCTATCCGAACAACCCTACCGGGGCGGTGGCTACTAAAGAAGTGCTGTCACAATGGGTGGAATACGCCCGTGAGAGACGGGCTATAATTTTGTTCGATGGTGCGTACGAGGCGTTTATCAGGAACAGGGAGATTCCACATTCGATATATGAGATTGCCGGCGCACGTGAGGTGGCGATCGAGTTTCGCAGTTTTTCCAAGACGGCCGGGTTTACCGGTACTCGCTGTGCGTTTACGGTGGTGCCGAAGGAGGTGAGGGCCTATACCGCCGGCGGTGAGGCGGTGGAAGTTAATTCCATCTGGAACCGCAGGCATACGACGAAATTTAATGGTGTGTCGTATCCGGTCCAGGCGGCGGCGGCGGCTATCTACAGCGATCAGGGTAAAAAGCAGGTGCGCCAGCTTACGGATTACTACATGGAAAACGCCCGGATTATCCGGGGCAGTCTGGAAGAGTTCGGCTATACGGTCTATGGCGGCGAGAACGCTCCCTATATCTGGCTGCAAACGCCCAACGGTATGGGGAGCTGGGAGTTTTTCGATAAGCTGCTGGCTGAAGCGAATGTGGTCGGTACGCCCGGGGTTGGGTTCGGCGGTGCCGGTGAAGGGTTCTTTCGTTTGAGCGCGTTCGGTGACCGTCAGGACATACAGGTTGCTATGGAGCGGATTGGAAGAAGGCACGAGGCACGAGGCACGAGTACATTGTCCCAGGGGAAAAGTTAGGTCGCTGGTGGCATGCCCAGCATGGCATAAGCAGAGTCTCAGCGCGTTAGAGCCTAGCATGTCCACGCGAGCGTGGGCATGGCACCCGACAAGGCTGTTGAATTGTTGGATAATCGACCACGTAAATGTTTAAACTATCGGACCCCGACAGAGGTCTTCTGGAGCAAACCCAAGTGTTGCACTTCAGATTGAATTTCGGGAGGGAAAGGTACGACGTTCGAAGGCGGTATGCGTAGTACGTCCGGTAGGAAAACATCAGTAGAAAAGGCTTTAGTGGCTCCCTTATACCCAATGGGTATGTGTAGTCAGGAGGATTGATCTTATGGATGTTCTGGAAGCGATCAAAACGAGGCGCAGTGTGCGGGCTTATAAGAATCAGGCCATATCCGATGAGTCGTACGAACGTCTCTGTATGGCTTTGCGTTATGCGCCGTCGGCCTGTAATATTCAGCCCTGGCGGTTTGTTATGGTTCAGGATCAACAGTTAATCCAACAGCTCGCCCATGCTTCATGCGGACAAATGTGGATGGCTGGGGCGCCGCTGATCGTCGTAGCCTGCGGCTTTGGCGAACAGGCTTATAAGAGCATTGGCGGATATGGTAGCAGTGTCGATATCGATCTGGCTATCGCGATGGATCATCTGACGCTTATTGCCGTGGCTGAAGGGTTGGGCACCTGCTGGATCGGCGCCTTCGACGAGCGGTCAGTCAAAAAACTGCTCGGCGTCCCCAAAAACGTCAAAATAGTGTGCCTGATGCCGGTAGGGTATCCGGCGTCCGGGGATCTGAATTATCCTGTGGATGAGGCAAGACGCAAGAAACCGGAAGAAATCTTCTGCGCCGACTATTACAAGTGATCAGCTCAGCGGGCCGGTGAAAAAAGACAAAAAACATGCAGTCCATCGCTCTGTCTAGCGACGCAACTGCTTACATGCCAGATAGTTATGCCGCTCGGTCATATTAGTTCGCGCAACATGGTGATGGCGTCCATGATTAGAGAGTAAACCCGCTCTTGTTCCGGGCAGGTAGTGATCCAGTCGTTTTTGTCTGGAACGCCTTTTTTAGCACAACCATCGGTTTTTCCCAGGAGATCGTTTTCAAGTTTGTTCAGTGCCTCGAAATAGTCGCCGTTATCAATCTGCTTGAGCACGGCTTCTATCTTGTTGGTCAGTGGGGTGGCTGAGTTCTTGTTTTTTAATGTATTCGTGTCAAGGTCATTGATTACCTCGATAGCTTCTTCGAGGATTTCCTCAACCGTTGTGGTCGGTTCGGGCAATACCTCAATAGTGACATAGTCAGGCTCGCTGTCTAGTTGGCCATCGTTGACAATCAACTCTATGACATGGGTACCGAGGGGCAGTTCAATGGAAGGCGTCACACCTGTTGCAGTAAATTCGTTATCCTCAATAGTCCAACTCCAAGAGTATTCCAGTTGGTCGCCGTCAGCGTAACTTGACCCTGAGCCGTCCAGGGTAACTTCCACAATCCCACCTGTTGCATATAGCGTTTGATCTTCGCCGGCATCAGCCAGCGGCGCGGTGTTAGCAACAACTATTGTTTTTAGAAGAAATCCATGATTCTGTAAACCGTCCGGGTTTACACCAATACCTACGATCCAGCCGGAATTATTAATATCGTGTGCCTCGGTAAGAATCCAGTTCTCACCCGGCGGCAGGAGTGTATTCAAATCACCCGGCATACCATTTTGCCAAATACATGCGTAAGTCTCATCTGGTGTATTCGAATAAGTGCCGACCACCTGCTCTGTGTCGTTGATAGCATTAGCCCAACTTTCATCACCAATGATTCCCAGTGGCGTTATCACATCCGTTTGCCAGCTAAAGGCACGCTCCTTACCGTCTTGACCGACCATGTAGCCAACAACTTGATCGTTATTATTTATTGCGTTGGCAATCATCTGGGTGTAATCAAACGATGGGTCAAGATCGACTATCGGTGAACCTTCCTGCCAAAGAAAGGCTCTTTTGCTGGTATTGTCGCCGGAAAAACCTACAACTTTATTGTTATTGTTAATATCGGTAGCTTCATTGAAGGTATCGTCGGGATATAGTTTTTCCACCGGCACTATATTATTAGCGTCGGGCCAGATAACCGCATCGGTCAACCAAGTCGCCATAGGATCCGGCGCCAGGTAACCCACAATGACATTAGAATCATTGACGGCCAGGGCTTGTCCATAAGAATTATCCATTTCGAGATATTTTTTTTCATTGTTTTGCCAGTAAAAACCTGTGGCCATAAAACCATCAGACTCACTGCCAATTGCCAGGCCGGAATTGTTGATGTCATCCGCGAAGATTATATTGCCGCCATCGGGCGGAATATAACTCTTAACGCCTTCCTGCCAGATATATGCATTGAAGGGGATGAGACCATCCGGCTGTGTTCCTGCTACCTGGCCTTGATCGTTAATGCTCAAGTGCGGCCATGGCTCGCCGAAAAGAGTGGAAACTTCACCCAGATCAATCACTTGATAATCCGCCCCCAGGCAAACACCGGCAAAAAACATTACTAAACCCACTACTGTCAGTATGTTACATTTCATTTCTTTTCCCTTTCCTTGTAATTAAGTGTCCGTAAAATAGTTACGCGTACTTGCCAACTTAAAACGGTCAGTTTGAGTAACTAACATTGTAATCAATATGGATTCGCTATCGCGGCTCTTCGCTTCGCTTCGTGTCCCGCTTTCGCGGGAATGACACGTTTTTGTTTGGGTAACAATAACTAACCCGCTATTTACATTCTCAATGGACCGCAAAGTCCACGCGATTCTATAAGGCAACACCTCTTAAGTCAAGCAAGGGACTAAAGTAACCAGGGTTACCGCATCTAAATTTTTCGAGAGCTGCTCAATATAATTGATTTTATTTCAATATGTTATGACACATTGCCTGTGAATTATTTTTATTTGGTTTTTTGTGGACAAGATTTTTATCACTAACGAATAAAGTGGAATCTCTTGATAGTCTAAGGTGAATTTGGTAAGATTATTGGCGTTCTACGTAGAAAGTGTGCCTTTTAACCGTCAAAACGGGAGATGTCAGTTCAAAGGGATTTTTATGGAAAAAGGATTGCAGTATTTGACTGATTTGACGTGGGCGTACCGCGCTTCGCGTATTCTTCAAACGGCAGTTCAACTGGAACTGTTTACACGGCTTTCCGGGCAGTGCTGTACGTGTGAAAGGCTGGCAGGTCTTTGTTCGGCGGATATGGGTCTGCTGGAGAAAGTTCTGATTGCCTGCTGTGCGATGGGCCTTCTTGAAAGACAAGGAAGCGGTTATGTGAATACCGCACTTTCCGAGCAGTATCTGGTTGAAGGCAAGGTGCTCTATCAGGGAAATATCATTGCGCACTCAGCGGCCGTGTGGGAGAATTGGAGTGCGCTGCCGGGCCGACTCATCGGAACGCCGGTAACGCCGCAGGGTTCGGAGCAATCACACCGCGATTTTATCCTTGGCATGCATAATATTACGATGGGCGGGCGCGGTAAATTCTTTACCGATCATATCGACCTGACCGGCCGAGAGCGTCTGCTCGATGTCGGCGGTGGTCCGGGCGCCTACTGTGTCCTTGCCTGTCAGAAATATCCCCGCCTGAAAGCAACCATCTTTGACCTTCCGGAAACAATCGCTATCGCCCGGTCGATCATCGCAGAGAAAGGTATGGAGAGCAGAATCTCCGCGCAGGAAGGAAACTGGGAAACTGATAATTTTGGCAGCGGGTACGATGTTGTCCTTCTGTCCAACGTTCTGCACGGGGCCGAGAGTAAGGCCGCGATGAAACTTAAAAAAGCCTGGGATTGTTTAGACCGCGGCGGTTTGCTTGCTATCCAGGAGTTTTTGCTGAACGAGACTAAAACAGGTCCACTGATTCCAGCCTTGTTCAATGTTATGGTCGGGGCCTATTCATGGCCGGAACTGTTTTCGGTCATTGAAAAGACAGGGTTCTCTACGCCTCAACTCGTTTTTCAAAATGAAGATATCGGCTGCAGTTGGGTCACCGCGAAAAAACCATATGCTTTTTGAGTTTTATTGCTTTGCGTTGTCTTTTACTTCGTATTTAGCGAACCCACTGGTGCGGTATATTCGAGGCTCCTCATCGCTGCCGGCCACCAGAAACGCCTCGGTATCGTCGATAGACTCGATTAATTGCAGACCTTTTTCCGGTCCCATTACCGAGACGGCTGTGGCTAAAGCGTCGGCATCGATCGTTTGTGAAGCGATAATGGTTACGCTGGGCAGCTTTTGGGCCGGCTGACCGGTTCGTGGGTCAATAATATGGCTGTACTTTTTGTGTTTGATCGTTGTATATCGGCGATAATTGCCGCTGGTGGAAATAGCGCCGTTTCGCAAACGCACGACCCAGCGAGCCCGCTGACTTAAAGGATTGTCGGTATCCCATGCAAATGGGTCCTGAATACCCACCAGCCAATCCTGGGTCACATCGTCCTGAGTGAAACAGGCGATTTCGCCACCGATATCGACCAGCCCGGCTGCCACGCCCGGCAGCCGCAGCGCCGCCAGCGCCCTATCGGCCGCATAACCCTCGGCGATCGCGTCCACATTCAATCGGACCCATGGCTGAGAAAACGAAACCGTGCGATTTTGGGGCTCGGATAGCTGTAGGTTCCGGAAACCAACCTTTTTTTTTGCCTGGTCCAATTCTTCCTGGCTGGGCAGGCGATCTTCGCCGCCCGCCTGCTTCCAAACGCTCAGCAGAGGAGTTACGGTAATATCAAATGCTCCATCGGTAATTTGGCTGTATTCATAGGCTTTCTTCAAGACATAGTAGGTTTCATGCGAGACCCTGACCGGCTCTTGTGCCGCATGCAGATTGACGTGGGACAGCTCCGAATCTTCGCGATAGGTGCTCAGCAGTAGATCGATCTCATCAAGGGCCTGACGGGCTGCGGCAATTGCCTGTCTGCCCGTTTGCTGGTCGAGACATCTTAGTTGGATTTGGGCAAATGTGCCCCATATCAGCATTTTCCCACTATCGACCTTGATCAGAGTGCCGCTGGTCTGGTCGGGCTGTTTATCACAGCCGCCGGCGATTAGTGTCACCACACCGAGGACCAGCAGCATGGCCGGGCCTGTCGGAAAAAACATAACTCTTTTACTGAACAGGCTTTTCATCGATTAGTCCAATCTCCGCGTCAATCAAAACCAGCCAATCACTCCTGAGACAAACCGCTTATTTTAACGTTCGGGCAATTTTGTAACCAACAAAAAAAATCTCTTGCCTGGCTTGGCAAAACTGCTATATTGTAGTGTTTTGTAAATCGGAACAATTTGAATAGATTTGGAGGCCTGAATGGCAAGTTACACAATAAATGACATTCGGAACATCGTTTTAGTAGGGCACAGCGGTGCTGGTAAGACAACTCTGGCTGAAGCTATTTTGCACAAAACCGGGATTACCAACCGTCTCGGAAGAATTGATGATAAAAGCTCTATTATGGACGCTGATGAGGAAGAAAAGCAGCGTGGTCATTCGATCGACTCCGCTCTGGCGCATATCAGCCATAAAGGCAAGGAAATCAACCTTATCGATACGCCCGGTTATCCCGATTTTTACGGAGCGGCGATTAGCGCTTTACCCGGTGCTGAGACGGCTGTGGTTGTGGTCAGCGCCTCGGCCGGCATCCAGATGAACACTCGAAAGCTCTTTCAGGCCGCCCGGGATCGCGGCATGGCATGCATAATCGTTGTCAATAAAATCGATTCCGGCACTGAAGAGCTGGAATCGCTGGTCAGCAGTATTCAAGAGTCCTTCGGAATGGAATGCCGCTGTGCCAACCTGTCTTGGGCCGACGGTGGTGATGTTATCGATTGCATTAATAACGACAGTGGCGAGGGTGCTTTCACCGATGTAGCCAATGCCCATACCAATCTCGTCGAGACCATTGTCGAGGCTGACGAGGAACTCATGGAGAATTATCTCAGCGGTGAAAAAATCGCTCCTGAAAAGCTGGCCAGCGTATTTACCGAAGCTATGATCTCGCAATCGCTGGTACCGATCGTTTTTACCAGTGCTCGTAATGAGATCGGAGTCGAACAGCTTCTCGATCTCATAGCCCAATATTGTCCCAGTCCGGTTAACGGCGTAAAACTGAAAATCGTAACGGGCCAAGGCGATGAGCAAGCTACGAGTGAAATCCACCCCGATCCTTCTGGCAACCTTATAGGTCTGGTGTGTCGTGTTTCCAATGATCCTAAAAGTAACATCAAGTACACGACCATTCGATTGGCCAGCGGCACTATTAAGAGCGATACAACTTTACAGGCCACCGGCGGCAAGAAAGGTATGCGCTGCGGCCACATTTGTAAGATTCAGGGCGATAAACTGGACCAATTGGACCAAGCTCAGGCTGGAGACATCGTTACTCTGGCCAAACTCGAGGAACTGAGCATTCGCGATACGGTGTTTGTTGGCAAAGAACCCGGTCGGATCGAATTTTCTCCTCTTCCGATTCCGATGTATTCGCTGGCGATCGAACCAAAGAGCCGTGGAGACGAGACAAAGATATCCGGCGTTTTGAATGAAGTGACCGATGCCGATCCAACCTTCGCCATTAATCGGGACCGTCAGACCAACGAGATGGTCGTTTCCGGACTGGGCGAGCTGCACGTGCGAGTGATACTCTCTCGTCTGCAGTCCCGGCGCAACCTAGAAGTGATTACAAAAACGCCTCAGATTCCTTATCGTGAAACTATCACATCTTCGGCTAAATATGTGGAATACACTCACAAGAAACAGTCTGGCGGCTCCGGCCAGTTTGCACGCGTTTTTATTGACATGGAACCGAACGAGACTGGCAAAGGCTATGAATTCGTCGATAAGATTTTCGGCGGTTCTATCGATCAGTCGCTACGGCCTAGCGTCGATAAGGGTTGTCAGGCGGCCATAAGCGACGGTGTTATTGCCGGGTTCCCGGTTGTTGACGTGAAGGTCATTCTTGTCGATGGCAAGACCCATCCGGTTGACAGTAAGGATATAGCCTTTCAGATCGCCGGGCGCGAGGTGTTCCGCAAGGCCTTTATGCAGTGCAGTCCTACTCTGTTGGAGCCGATCGTCAATATGGAAGTTACCATACCTTGCGATAAGGTCGGTGACATCGCCGGCGATCTGGCCGGACGGCGAGGCCGCGTCCAGGGGCAGGATGTACTGCCTGGCAATATGATTACGATTAAAGCTCAGGTGCCGCTGGCTGAGATTCAGCAATATAACTCCCAACTCAAAAGCGTCACCGGTGGCCAAGGCAGTTACACCATGGACCTGAGCCATTACGAGGCTGTGCCGCCGAACGTCGTACAGCAGATTGTCGCCAAGGCCAAGGCCAAAAAGGAAAGTAACGAAGGCTAATTGCCCCAACAGATATGATGTTTTCCAGTCACGCGTAAGCCAGGATGTCGAATTGTGGCGTCAGCGACAAAAGGATTGTGAATCGCGGGCACAAGTTTGTGTATCATTTTATATGGGGGATAAACAATCTTTTCGGAGAGACCTGCCATGAAACATTACAAGATATCTAACATTTTCGTGGTGTTAGCGATTTGACCGTTACGGCAACCGTAGGAAACTAAAATATGGAAGACACGGTGGAACACGAAAATGATTTTATCACAGCAGCGAACAATATCATGGCAGGTTTTTCGGCTGTCTGTCCGTACGGTGGTTTTTTTCGTTTTGTTTTTTCTTTTCGTGCTGTTGTGGATTGATGCCAGGTTGGTTTATTATTCTCACGGTCTGATTCCTATTATTTGTTTTCTTGATTCATCGAAGGTTCCCTGGGTGTTCGCAGATTGTCCGTTTCGTCCTGGTGAGATGGTTGATTACCTGGCTACATGTCTTTCTCATTATTATTATTATGGCTGGTTGGCAGCGATAATCGTAACCGGTCTGGCCTATATATTGACTGTTACTTTCCGTTGTATGATCCGGATCATGGTTGGCAGGAGGTTTGTCATACTGTCTTTTGTTCCGGCACTGATCATGGTTTTGCAGTACGGCCGATACTACTATTATACGCACTATATGGCTGACACTTTGGCTATGACGATTGCAATGCTGTTTTTTTGTTTGTATATGTTATCGTTTCCGTCGAATTCGCTTCTTCGAGTGATAGTTTTCATGTTTTTCCTTACGGTTGTTTTTGTCCCTGCCAGTCCTTCCTATATGCTTTTCGCATTATTGTGCATAATTTTTGAGTTTATCATTCGTCGTAGCCGGATTGCCGGTATCTGTTGCGTCATCATGGCTGGTGTCGCTCCGTGCCTGCTGAGTATCTTATATCCTTACCTGACTTTAAGAGAGGTCTATTCTTGTGTCTGCCTGACAGGGCGTTATTCCAAAGTAGATACGATTGGCGTGGTTTTAGCGGTTTGTCCTTTCGTTTATTTGTTCGTTGTTGGATTGGTCTGCGCTTTTTGTCGATCATTTACAGGCAAAAAGAAACCCCTTGCGAATAAAGCTGTTCGCGGTGGCAATTTTCGATGGTTTCTGGAAACGTTGATTTTGCTGGTTTTGCTTTCTGCCACGGCTTTTTTTGGTGTTGACCGTATTCGCAGAGGAGATTTGCGGATCAATTATTTTGCCCGCTTCAAGATGTGGCCTAAGCTTTTATGTCAGGCTCGTGAGATGAGAGCTTTTGATCGGCCGTGCAATATATTTACATGTTTTGAGGTCAATCGGGCACTGTATCATACAGGACAGCTTGCCGACGAGATGTTTTCATATCCTCAGCACCCTCTTGGGCTGCTCCTTACGGCCGGGCGAATGCACGAAGGATGGAATTTATTGCAGACAACCATCAAGTTAAGCGATGTTCTTTACGAATTAGGAGACATCAACAAGTCTGAAAACTACGCTTACGAGGCCTTGGGAATGACTGATTATGGTCCATGGCTTTTGCAGCGTTTGGCGATGATAAACATTGTTAAGTTTCAGCCGGATGCCGCCCGGACCTTTTTACGCCGTCTTCGTGGATATTTGCCATATCGCAGTTGGGCTGATGATTGTTTACAGCGTCTCGATGCGGACCCATTTTTTTTGAACGACGCTGATATTAAGCGATTGCGTGATTGCATTGTAACGACTAACACATTAAGTGACGCCGCGATATTGCTTCCCTTATTGCGTAGTAACCCTCACAATCAGATGGCTTTCGAGTATATGATGTGTTCTTGTTTGCACACTGTCAATTTGGAGGTGTTCATGGCGGTTTTTCCGCAGATTAGCGATTTTGACTATCCTGACGTCCCTCGTCATTATCAGGAGGCGATTTTGGTATGTCAGGCGACCGGTCACAAAGTGGATATGGCTGGTCGGAGTATCGATCCACAGATACGTAATCGTTTTAGTCGTTTCCTTGCCGATTGGAAGGTTTCAAAGGGCGCAGCAGGCACTGACATGGAACGGTTGAAGAAAGAATACGGTGACACTTTTTATTATTACATGTTCACCATGCCGAGGAATCGCACTTATTCGGCACAGCCTGGTAACCAAAAATGAAAAAGTACGGTTTATATGCGTTAACTTTCGCAGTTTTTTTAACCCAAATTCCATCCAACAGGGCCTGTTACGCGAAAATGGATTTTTACATAACTTCGATAAATGTTCCGCTAACGTATAAAATTATTGGTGCTGGCTCAAAAAGCCCTGTTCTGACATTGCGTATAAGTAACACACAAGAAAAAGTGCGACACATAGAGCCGCGTAAGCGAAATCGCACTATGCGAATACTGAATGAAAATGCAAACGGGAAGACTCAATCGTTATGAGTACACATAAATCACAAGACGTTACGATAGGCCCTTCCAGAAATTATACCCACTGGGTATATTTGTCGGCGATTGTTGTTGTCGGCTTGTTGATTGGTTTGCTGTATTATTTTTTGCATTGCCCCCGCGTCAACATTGACGATTGTGACCGGTCCGATCGTACTGCCCGTATCCATCCGGATTATACCGGCATCGTCATCCCCCCCAACATTGCACCCCTGCGTTTCGTTGTTGACGAACCTGCCGCATACTACTATCTCAGAATCACCTCTGAGCGTTCTGAAGCCATCGACGTTTATAGTCGAGATCCGTGCCTTGAGATTCCACTCAAACCCTGGCAGGGTCTTCTCCGTCAAAACCTCGGGCGTAAGCTCTATTTTGACATCTGTACCGGTGATAACAATGGCAGATGGACCAGATTCCAGACCATAACAAACACCATTGCGGATTCTCCAATCGATCCGTACCTGGTTTATCGCAAGATATGCCTTTCGGTTTCATGGTGTGATATGGGTACGTATCAGCGTAACCTGACCAACTTTGACGAATCGCCTGTTTTGCACAATAGTACATATACGTTTGGCTGTGCTCACTGCCACTCCTTTCTCAACAATGATCCCGACAACATGTTAATGCAGATCCGATCTCTTGAGCATGGTACTCCGATGCTCACGGTACGTTCCGGTCAACTTTCTGCCGTGAATACCAAAACCCGGGTAACCTCTGGAAAGTGCGGCTTTGCCGCCTGGCACCCAAGTGGCTCTGTCATCGCATTTGCCGTCAACCACTATTGTATGCTGTATCACTCTGCCGCCGTTGAGGTTCGCGACGTCTTCGATCGCTCCGCTGATCTGGCGCTTTACCTGGCCGATTCCAACAGTGTCATCAGCACCAGCGGGATCACAGACCCCAATCGGCTGGAAACATTTCCACAGTTCTCGCCAGATGGCCGGTATCTGTATTTTTGCAGCGCACCCCAGGTCATTCCACAACGCCTTCGTTACGTTCTCTGCGACCTCATGCGTATCGGCTATGATATCGACACAAACGAATGGGGGGCACTCGAAACAGTCCTGACGGCCAAGCAAGTCGGCGGCTCCATTACTCAGCCGCGATTCTCGCCCGATGGTCGGTACATTTTGCTTAGCGTCTCGGAGTATAGCGACTTTCCGATCCACCAGTCCAAATGCGACCTGTTCCTGTTCGATACTCAGTCCGGCTCATACAGCAAATTACCCATCAGTAGCGACCGCAACGATTCCTGGCACGGTTTTTCCAGCAATGGTCGCTGGATCGTATTCAACAGCAAGCGAATCGATGGCCGCTACTCTCGGCCGTTTTTCAGCTATTTCGACACCGATGGCAACGCACACAAACCATTCGTAATGCCACAGCAAAACCCATCTTTTTACGATTCCCTTACACTCGCCTACAATATGCCAGAGCTAATCAAATCACCCATCAAGATCACAAAAAAACAGTTCAGCAGGTCCATCATTTCATATAAAAACACCACGGCAGCCTCAGCGGTCACCGGCGCCACCCCCGGGGTCGCACCACCACCGGAATCCACCGTCCAGGATTCCCAATCCCCCTGGTCCGCCACAGACATTCGCGAATAACCACACACAATCAAAAAACACTGCTGAATATTGGGCCGCCTGGAAAATCCGGGGAATAGTTTCTATGTTTTTTGAATTGACATATAATGTTAAATAGATATAATATAGATATAATAATGTGGTGAACAAACGCGGGGGTAGTAGTAGTTGATAGTGGATGGTTTCTGATGCGGAGAGACAGGAATTTATGTGTCGTACAGTGAAAGGGTGTAGAGATGTTCCGTTTTATGAATAATGTCAGGACGATGTTGCTGCTGGCGATGCTGATGGTAGTATTTGTTTATGTGGGCAGTTTGTTCGGGCAGCGGGGTATGGCTTTTGCACTGGTGCTGGGCGGCGGGATGAATATCGTAGCGTATTTCTTTTCGGATAAGATTGCGTTGGCGAGTATGCATGCCAGGCCGGTAACGGAACAGGAAGCGCCGGAACTGCTGGAGATGGTTCGGGAGTTGGCGCAAAAGGCGAACCTGCCGATGCCGCGGGTGTGCATCTGTCCGCAGCAGGCGCCTAACGCGTTCGCGACCGGGCGCAATCCGCACAACGCGGTGGTGGCGGTTACCGAGGGGCTGATGCGGTCGCTTAATCGTAATGAGCTGATGGGTGTGATCGGGCATGAATTGGCTCATGTGAAAAATCGTGACATTCTGATTCAGTCGATAGCGGCAACGATTGCGGGAGCGATTAGTGCGTTAGGTTATATGTTGTGGTTTGTGCCAATAGGCGGCAGTGATCGGCGGGGTGGAAATGCGCTGGCGGCGGTGGCAATGATGATATTGGCGCCGTTCGCGGCATTATTGATTCAAATGGCGATTAGTCGTAAGCGTGAATACAATGCCGACAGTTACGGGGCGGAACTGGCAGGCGATCCGATGTATTTGGCCCGTGCGCTGGAAAAACTGCACAGCCAAAACCGGGCGATTCCGATGCGGGTGCCGCTGGATAGTCAAAAAAGTATGTTTATTGTCCAGCCGTTCAGCGGTCGCGATGCGGCTGACCTGTTCAATACGCATCCGAGCTTGAAAAAACGACTGATGTCGCTGATCGGACGGGAGCATGTGTAGGAAGAAAGCACGAGGCATAAGGCACTAGAGGGGAGAAAGAATGTTGAATGAAAATTGGATTTTAAAAACTGCGAAAGTCAACTTATATATCCAGCCACATACCTCTAAAGTATTTCTTGTTTTGATCAGATAGGTGTTTATTCAGACATTTTCCATCCTCGATCATTTTTCCTTTCAAGCAGTCAGATGCATCAGATATATCAATGACGATACTTCCATCATCGCTAAGTGCGAGTAACCTGCCGGTTTTTTCAAAAACGATCAGTGCTTCTGGAGTAAAATTGTTTTGGTCCGCTGGAAATTTTTTTACCAGTATTGGTTGTTTTTCTTTTTCGCCTGACCAGCGATATAACGCAAAATCCTGTGCTTCCTTATGTTGGCCGGCGATGATAAAATATGACTTGTGGAAATGCGAATACTCCATGCTTCTAATCCCGAGTCCATCTAAATTCCACAAGATGGGCAAGCCAAATATTGGTGACTTTCCTTTTTCGATTACCTGCTGTGGATTATGCAAAGGCACAATAATCGCTCTTTTTTGGGAAGTCACACGATCAGTAAATTGAGGATTTCGAAATCCTATATAAAGTGTTTTGCCGTCAGGAGTCGCGCATAGCCCTTCGATGTTTAAACCCTCTTTCTTTGGCGCAAGCCTTTCGCGTTCTTTCTTTTTAAGTTTCTTTTCATCAAATCTGGTTACGCTATCAAGTTGCAGATGTTGTGTTGTTGCCGATTTTACCATCTCATGGATTAAAGTACTGCAAGGGATGCCAACGGGAGTAAGAATAACATTGTCGTTTACCACTTTTACCGAGGTGGCGAAAAACCAATATCGATTTTGACGCATTTTGCCGTCTTTGTTTCTGCCGTGAGAAGTTATCCAATAGATGCGATCGCCAACCATGGTTGCTCCTTCAATATCAGCTTCTGGGTAGTTTGGATCGGCCACAATGAATGAGGTCAAATCGAAGGAAGATATCGGTCGTGATATATTGGTTTTATAGATTCTCAACACATGGTTTTCGTCATCGGCTACTACAAACATATCCTCCCCTAAAGCAACCGCGGCAGAAGCATCACTTGTTCCATAGTAAACAAGATTGGTTCGCGGCGCGTCTGCGTGAACAGCACAACCAAGGAGAGTTATCAATAAAAAGAAAAACATATTGGGGATTGCTCTTTCAAAACGTTTTAGAACTGGAACTGCAATTGAGTGCGTATCAGGAAAAGGCTGTTGTTTTGCACACCGTCAAAGTTTGTACTGGAGGAAACCATCGGCAGGTCGTCAATGTAGGTGATATCCATGGAAAGTTTCAGGTCCTGCTCGCTTATATACCAGTTCCAGCCGGCGGCGTACTCATAACTGTCATTGGTGTTGTCAACGCACACTCCACCTACCCGACCGGCCAGTTCGAAGATTCTGGGTACGATAAATTGACCTGCCTGCGCATACCAGCCGTAGTTGTCGATTCCCATGCCATCGATTCCGTACATATCATACCGGGAAAAGGCTTCGACAGGGGCAAAATTGTCTTCAAAATCAACTTTATCGCTGTCCAAATTGGCATGTTGGTAGTACCCTTCGATGGTAGTGGAAAAGCCGTTATATTTGTATGAGACATCGGCGCCGAACAAAGTGACTTCGCCGCCGAGCTGGACGATGTTGCAACGTCCGTCCCCACTCCTAACGAGGATATCGTAATTATCGCTGGAGCCATTGGAGAAGTGATCCTCGGCCCGGTCGTTGGAATAAGCGAAGCCGGTTCCGATCTGCATAACAGGATTTTTATGCATCATCAAATCAGACTCGTTACTGAAGTCGTCAGGAGTGGCGCCCAGCAGAGGTAAAGACAATCTGGCGGCCAGTGCGGGACTATTGTCGTTTTGAGAGAAAGGAACGTTCCCTCCATCTCCCAGTCCCCGGAAAAGACCGGCCTGATAATGAATTTTCGTATCGGCCAGGGAACTGTCGCCAAAGAGTCCCACGCCCGTGCATCGCCCGATATTGAACACCGTAGTAGCTAATGAACGGTCAACCATCATCGACCTTCCGGAACTGGTGTTATACTGTTTACTGAAAGGAGCCTTGTAACGACCAATTACAATACCCAGTTCAGACATAAAGCTGTGAGATAGTTCGTAGTCCAGCAGAGTTGTCTGGTTTTCGTCGTCATCGTCCATTTCCATTGTAATGGCGTAATTCACATCTCTGAGCACATGGCCCTGCATTTCTAAACGAGCCCGTTCCAACTCGAAGGCGCTGGCGCTGGAGTCGTTATCGCTGGAGCTCGGCAGACCTTCACGGGAGAGGTTTTTGTTGCCGTCGTCAATCAGGGCATAACTGTGACGGAATTGCAGTCGAGTGTCAAACTCAAGCTCAAATTGGTTGTCGGCGCTTTTAATGAAAAATTGTTTGTCGTATCCGGCGGTTAGTGCGGTGTCGGCTGCCGAGTTGCGTGATTGCCGCATAAGTTCGCCGACCATCTCCTGCATCAACTCGGCGTTTTTTTGCTGGAGAATTTGTTGATCGAGTTGAGCTTGCAGTTGATCGATTTGTTGTTGCATAGCATCGAATTTTGCCTGGGTCTCATCATCGGCGGCACGTACCGGCGAAGCGACCGTTAACAATGCTATTATGGCTAAGGATACCAGTTTTTTCATTTGCCACTCCTATGATTAACAATCCATTATGCACGTGTGCATGTATTCATGGCAAAAAACGCGATAATTTTAGTTTTTCCAATCCCACTTTTGCCACGTAGCGTCCGGTTGAACCTGAATTTTCATGATGGCAATGGCGCTGTCCACCAGCGCTTCTGTTGCCCCGATATTCGCCTTATGCAGATCGTCCTGGGCACGCAGTACATCGCCTACATTGCCAATATCGTTTCGCAAAAGTGCAAAACTGTCATTCGCTCGTTTTTGGGCCAGTTTAATGCTTTCCAATTGCAACCGGTAACGTTCGGTCGCTTCCTCAATATCTCGATATTCACTTCGCACATCCATGATAATCTTATTGACTTTTTGGGCGTATTCTCTATATTTCCGGAACATCGCTATCATATCCTTGCGAAACTCGTTATGCTCATTCAACTGATCGAACGACATATCCTCGCTGAATTCAAGATTAAACTGTTTTTCAAGATACTCCAGTGAAGGGTGCTCTAATTGCTCATCCGAGACCTTTGTGCTGTGGTCGATAAAATCCAAACGGCCATTCGGATTGTAGGCGGTTCGAAATACTTTATGCAGCCGGTCAGTCAACTCATCGGCCAGGTTGGCAAGGTCCAGACGGTTCTCCAACACATTTTCTATTGCCTCTTCCATGGAAAGCGACTCTTGCGATGCGCCGGCCTCACGCAATATAGCCAGTTCCTTCTCATCCAGACAAAACTCTGTGCGAACAGGTGCTCCAATCTCCAGCTTGAATTCGTCCAGCAATTGCTCGTAATTACCCTTGGCACTGAGGTATCCCTCCCATGCCTGTAGTTTCTCCTGATACGCCCGATCCAGCTCGTATCTTTGTATTCGGCCGGCACCAAGCAGTTTTTCCATATTTTCACAAGTCTCCTCCAGGGTTTTGTGATTTTCCATCGCAGCCTTTACCCCATCCTGACCCTGCAGAACACGATAGTAACCGGTCTTAATCCATACCACAAACTTCCTTCGAAAGTGATTGAACGAACGGAGCTGGTACAGGGCGTCTCTGTCAAGTTGTGTCATGTTCCCCGGGTCGTCCCCCCGTTTTATTTTGTTTGGCAAGGGCTGCGCCAAAGGGCCACTCAGTTGCGATGTCGTTCCTTTACGCAGTGCCTCGGTGAGAACCGCGGACCACACCTCAGCTAACTCTGCCGTGGTCGACATCTTATCTGCAACCGCCTTGCCGTTCCCCTTTGTAACCACCCCCGCCCCTGACTTGTCGGGAAACGCAAACAAATTATGATTCGCAAGGATCATATCCAGGCCCTGAAGACAAAAAACTTCTTTTTCCTCCTGATAAAGATAACTGTGACCGGTCGCAAACGCAACCGCGTCGGACAGGCCCAGCACACCGGTTTCTCCAATCAATTCTTCGATTGCCAAGTCGCCGCGGGGTTCGGCGTCAAAGTCGATCTTATAATCCGATCGACCTGCGAAACTCTTGTCCCATTTCTCCTCGATTACTTTATATACATCTTTGTCCACCGAGTTGATCCGGTGGCCGGAATCGCAGCCGTATTGAGCGACCACGAACAGATATACACACAATACCCCCTTGAAGAAAAGCTTCCTTAATCTGCAACCGCTATTCATAAACCTGAATTTCCCATATAAATTCACACCTGTAAGTTTACCAACATAATCCTACACAAACTATCTGAGAATTCATATACTTCGCTACGTACCGGAATATAGCATAATGACTCCCCTCCTGCGAGAACATTCCACTGAAACCGACAAAAAGCTGTATCTGTTTGTTACATAAGCAGATATGATGTGCAAGGCCGAACCTGGCGCCACTTTGCTGGTGTTTCCTGCTCATTGCGCCCCCAAAAAGGTCTCACCTTGTTGAGACAAAACAGCAAACCCGTCGTGATCTCATTGACGGTTGTTATGTGTTGGCGATCCACGCTGGAGCCGGCCATGGATATTTCCAGGGCCGCGTTCCTGGACTTCCGGTTCAACGAAAAGAGGGAAAATGACCAATAGTATTACCAAACAGATTATGATTACCGCAATAACACGGCGTAAGAAACTATTCGGGATCAATTGGCAGTAAATATTGATAATCACAGGCCAGTGCAAAACAATATGGATTATAAGCAAAACGAGAAAGGTCAATGCGATTGTGAAGTGGATGGATCCCCATTCATGGCGGTCCATCCCCCAATAGGACAAGTCCACATTTCGGTCGTAGATTTCCCACCGCTGAACGCCAGGGACCAGCACATATTTGATCAATAAGCCGATTCCTGCAATGGCAGCAATACACAGCAACATTAATGCATCGATAATCAGGTTAAGTTTCGACTTTTTCATAATCGTCTCCTTTTTTTATGCCTATTGGAAACAGTACTATTTATCGACCGGCATCTTTGGTCCGCATGAGTTGAAATTCCCAAATAGTCGGCCCCTCGGCGGCCTGCAGAATATTCAACCGAACATGCCGGGCGGTAATTGGACTGAATGTCAAAACAGTACGCTCACTCAAAGTTGTACCCTGATAAAAGCTTTGCCACGCGTCGTCAACTTTATACTGCAATTCAAACTTTCGCACCCGTCCGGCGTAAGCTTCGCAAATAACAGCCTTATTAATCGTATGTGGTTCACCGAGATCGACCTCCAGCCAGGCCTTGTCTGTACCGGCGTCGGTAGCCCAGCGGGTATCATCGTCATCGTCAAAAGCCATCATCGGGCCATACTGCTGCATATTACCGTGTACGTTGGAAGCCTGGGCCGGCTTCTTAAAAGCCAGGGACAGCGAAGGCAAACTCACAGGAGCAATCTCGGCCGCGGGACCATCAAGTTCCAGAACCACGATAGTATCGATTTCCATCTGGTCGTCCTGTCCGACAGTGACAACAATATCTTTTTTCGTCTGCTTCAATTCTAACCGGCCACCGGTTAGGAGCGAGCTATGCACAATTTTCTTATCGATCGGCGGAAGTGTCAGCTCCTGGCCGTCCCACGCGAGAACGTGTAGATAAATACGATTATTCGCGTATGTGCTCACGCCCCAGGGGCCGGGTTTGAAGGGGCCGCCTCGTGTGTCGTAAATACTTAGGCCGTATTTTTCGAGCCATTGTCCCATTTCGCGGAGGCGACTCGCCTGGCGAGGTTCGATGCGGCCGTCGGGCATAGGGCCGACGTTGAAAAGAAAATTGCCGTCACCGCCGACAGTTTTAACGAGAGTTTGAATGCACTGTTTGAGTGATTTCATCTGATCGTCGGGTTTCCATGCCCACTGCTCACAAATGGTCATGCAGGTTTCCCATGGGCGGTCAATCTGGAATTTGCCGATCTGCTGTTCCGGTGTGTCATAGTCGCCGGCGTATTCGCTGGTTTGGGTGGTTCCGGCCATGCCGTCGCGGCCTTTGCCGACGCGGTTGTTGATGATGATGTTTCTCTGGAGCGATCTGACATACTTGTAAAGGTCCCTGCCCCTTTGACTGTTCCAGGTGTCTTCCCATTCACCGTCGAACCAGAGGATGCCCAGTGGGCCATAGTCTTGTACCAATTCGCGGAGTTGGTTCTTCATGTAGGTGACGTAGGTGTCGAAGTCTGGTTTTTGGTCTTCGGCCAAAGGCTGGCCGGGACCGCCATGGGACTGGGGCAGATAGTGAGGATGATGCCAATCGAGAATGGAATAGTATGTGCAAAATACGATGTCCTGACGGCGGCATTCGGCGGCTAATTCCTTGATTACATCACGGGCAAAAGGGGTGGAGGCAATGTCGTAGTCGGTGTATTTGGAGTTCCAAAGGCAAAACCCGTCGTGATGCTTGGCGGTGATTACCAGGTATTTCATGCCGGCCTGTTTAGCAATGGTTACCCACTCTGCAGCGATAAACTTGATCGGATTAAATTGCTTGTAGAGGTTGTCATATTCTTTTACCGGGACTTGGTTGTCTCGTGACCAGCCGATTTCCGTGCCTTTGAGGCTAACCGGTCCCCAATGGATGAACAGGCCAAAACGCCCCTGGCGAAACCATTCGAGCCTGACGTCCTCCCGGGACGGGGTTTGGTCCTGAGAAGCGGCGGAAACGTGCATTCGGCAGGCAGAATTAAACGCGACAATAATGCATATCAAACTTATAAGTGATCTGGATGTCATGAGCCAACTCCGTTATTGTGAGTTTCGCAATGGTCTTGAACCAAATAGCCTTTAGCATAACAGTAAAGATACTCCAAAATCATCACCTGTCAACAAAAAATGGGCGACGAACTACCTTAATTTACTTGTAATTGGGGCGGTCCGTGTTATGCTGTTGCTATGGAAAAAAAAAGACGATTTGAGCGTGTCAAGGGTTTGTTTGTGACGGGTACCGATACCGGGATAGGTAAGACTCTGGTGGCTGGGGCCATTGCCCGGCAGTTGAAGGCGAAAGGCATGAGGGTGGGGGTATTTAAGCCGATCGCGACCGGGTGCAGGTTGTCGCGGGAAGGGCTGGTTAGCGCCGATGCGGAGTTTCTGGCTCATTGCGTCGATAGTCCGTTGAGTCTGGAACAGATAAATCCGATTCGCTACATGGAGGAGCTTGCCCCGGCGGTGGCGGCAGAACGTTCGGGGCGGGAAATAGATTGGCAGCAATTAGAGCTGGCCTACAGCAATGTGATCGGCGTAAGCGATGCGGTAATAGTTGAAGGGATCGGAGGAGTAATGGTGCCGATTAGCAGGGATTATTGGGTGATCGACTTGATGGCTGATATGATGCTGCCGGTAGTGATCGTGGCGGGCAGCCGACTTGGAACCATTAATCATACGCTGCTGACAGTGGAGGCGTGCCGGTCAAAAAAGCTCAAAATCGCGGGAATTGTCATCAACGGCTATCAGGCAGATGAGGCAGACCTGGCCCAGGAGACCAATGCCCGGGTAATAACTGAGACGAGCGGTGTGGAGGTGCTTACTGTAATTCCTTATGACAAAAGCAGTTGCGTCGAAAAAGGGAAGCTGTCCGATGAAGTGTTTTCTGCTGCGGGGCTGGTAAGATGGGAAGAAAGGGTAGGATAGGAAAGATAGTAAGGCTGGATGATAAGCAGTTAGCAGGCGTCTGGAGGAGTAGGCCTATAATTCAGGAGATGTGGCCAATAATTGCCTTGACCGATACCAGGAATTATAGTAAACTAAAAGAAAATTGCTGGATGCATTATGTTGTCATGGCGTTTGAGACCATCCCCTGGTTGCGCCTGTGTTTAGTGGTGGTGCGAGTTCGGCGAATTCACTCGAGCCGGACAGACCTCGAAAAACCCACGAGTTGATTATATTCCTACCTTGAAGCAGCCCTGACGATGAACCGATTGGCATGCAACAGAATACCATTTTACAGGAGATAAGCGATGTTACGCAAAATACGACGTCGTTACGAGAGGCTTTTTGCGAGTAAGAGGCCGGCTGGTTCGAACGGCAGGGCCAAACTGCAGTTGGAGAATCTGGAGCGTCGCTTATTGCTGGACACGGCAGGTATATGGGATATTCTCGGCTACCGTGGGGCGGAAGGAGGCGGTGTTTCGATTGACCCTATGACGGATGCGGCGGAGGCGGAATTGGTGTTGAGTGTGGACGGCGATCCGGTGATATTCTGGGTGGAGGGTACATTGGAGGAATATGTGGGGGGGCCTAGCAACGGTTCGGGACGGGTTATGTTTCATTGGCAGACGAGCGGTCCGATCTACGCCCGGCAATATGGCGGCGAAGACATTGGCTGGTGGGATCTTCGTTCCGGCAGTGGAGATCCTGGAGGTGCGATAGGTACTGGTAGCGAACTGGACGCAGCGGCTGGACCTAACGGTGAGATTGCCCTGACGTGGGTGGACGGCGGGAATATATATGTCAGTCTGTGGGACGGGAATGAGTGGGCCGATCTGGGTTCGGCCAGCGGCGGTCCTGCAAGCGAAAAGCCCAGCATAGCGATCTCTAACATGGGTGAGATATTTGTTTCCTATACGGCGATCCATCCGAACAGCAGCGAGGGGCAGCGGGATATTGTGGTCAAGAAATATGGTGATCTTGGGTGGACGGAGCTGATCAGCGATGAGGTGGGGCTGTTTGGGGAAAATCTGGACGGCTCGCCACAAAAGACCGGCGGGGTGAGCAATGACGATGGGGATTCGTTCGACTCATCTGTTGCCATAGATTTGGAAGGCAGGCCGATTGTGGCCTGGATGAATTCTTCGTGGCAGGGCGGTGGAGATATATGTGTAAAGCGATGGAACGGTCAAAGCTGGGGAGAATGGCCGGCGGGTTCGGCCAGCGATCCGGACAATGACGGCAATTGGGGGATCAGCAATGATTCGACGATGTCGTTGCAGCCGGATATTGCCGTCTCGGACGACGGAGATGTGATCGTTACTTGGGTGAACTGGCAGGACTGGGATAATTATGACAGCGCCGGAGTGTTTGTCAAGGTCCTGCACTCTGGCTCGGTGTGGGAGGCGTATGCCGCGGGCAGTGCCAGTGGGGCGGGTATAGCCCAGGATTCGGGACTTGGGGCAGGTATGGCGGATTTGGGTTGGTACTACAGTCCGAAGATCGATCTGGACAGCTCAGGTCAACCATTTATTGTCTGGCAGGGGTATGGTGAGGGTGAGAGAAACACGGCCAACAGGACGGGTGACACCGATGGTGATGAATCGCCGTTGATGTCGGTTTACGCCAGCCATTACGATAGCGGATCGTTTGACCTGCTATATTCCAACAGCCGTGGAGTAGCTAACCAAGGTGGTCGTATAGCGTGGATGCCGACAGGGCTGGTTGGGGCAAATGACGAGCTGATCATGGCGTACACGTGGCATGATAGCGAGTGGGATGAATTTCATCACGATGATGAGATTCTTGTGCGATATTGGGATACGAACGCATGGCTGGATTTCGGCCGAGGGGCTGGCAGCAATGGCAACGAGCTTGTCGGTAATTTCCCGACTTTCCTGTCAGCCGGGGATGAAATTCAAATGGGTGTGATCGATTACGACGGTGATCCGAGCACAGAAATGGACGTAATGGCATCGCTGCCGGATACTAGCGGAGGTAACAATAGCAAATTGTACCTGTACCGTCGGGATATCGATGAGTGGACGAACGATACGAGTGTCAGCGATATCAGCTTCGGATGGGTGCATGATCTTCGTGGCGATCCAAACCCTGAATCTAATGTGAATGGAGCACCGCTGCTGGCGTATCTGGACGATTTGACGCGGCTGCCGTACGTTTATAAGTGGACGGAGGCGGGATGGAATCTGGTCGGCGGCGTTGCCGCGGGTTCGGCCGGTACTTTGAATAATGAGGGTATATCGGTTCAGGCAGGTCCGAATGAGACAATAATGCTGGCTTACACGAAAGATGTCTTGTCCCATGGCGTAACAACCGGTCAGATAGTCACGCGGCTTTGGGATCCGGTGGTTGGCAGTTGGGCCGATGCGGACCTTGGTACCCTGCCGGTAGAAGGGGGGAAGGAAGCGGCTTATTTCGCCAATTTCGACGGGTTCGACTGGGATGGGACATCATGGAACAATAACTGGGACGACCACAATGGAGATGTTAACGAAGGGCAGTATAATGATGACAATATTTACGTCTATGAAGACGGTGACCGCGTCTATGACGAACCGTGGGGGTGGTATTTCTGGGATCTTTGGAACCCGCTCAATGATGGTGAGATTTCGGAATTGGTCGAAGGAGGCACGAGTGATGAAGCGGGCCGGTTATGGGTCAATAGCGACGGTGACGATCAAACCGGTGGTCTGGAGATAGTGATTACCGTTCCCGAAGACGATCCGGTGTCGGGTTTGGCCGGTACGTCGATAGTTGGAAATCTGGACCATTTCTTCAGGTTGATAAATGACGGTTACATCAATGTTGAGCTGTCGTACTCCCTGGACGCACAGGGAATTCCAGGGGATGACAGCAATCCCGGCTCGGAAAATATCGATCTGGAGATACGACTGGTGGTGGACGGGGTAGATTGTGGTCAAATCGCTACGGTCTCGGCTGGTGAGATGATAGGTTACAGCGACGCCACGGAATGGCATTTTGACAGTAAGACTTTCGCGGGTGGGCCGTTAGATTTGTCGTTCGGTTGGCACACGGTTGGTATTTACGCGGTGGCGATGGTCCAGGAGATACCGGATTTGTCTTTCACGTTTGATGACGGCGGAATAAATGGGACTGAATTTGCCGCGTGGGTGCCTGAGCCTGATCCGCCGGAGGCCAATGCGGTTTACACATGTGCTGATATCGATGTGCCGGTACTGGGTGGCGTGGACGGTAATGAGGGTATTTTACTGACGCTGGGGCCGGCTGGTGCGACCCAGGCGGCGACGTACACGTTTACGCGGGCCGGGGATATAACCGTCGATTTTTATTATGAGTTGGATACGGCTGCCCTTGAAGCGGGTGATACCCTGGCCCTGTTCGTAGAACTCGACGGTGAAGAGGACGAGGTGGACCGGACCGATCTGGAGATTATAAGCACAGGAGGCGCGAGCAATATACAGGGATATTATCATCACACATTTACCGAAATGGCTCCCGGGGAGCATACTCTCACTCTTCGTGGAGAGCTGGTGGATGCGAATGACAACGAGACGGGCACGATCGGGCTGGACAGCATAACGATATCGGCAACAGGAATGGGAGTGGAGCAGGTTGTCCGTGCCAGGATAGACAACTTTGCGGTCTATCAGCGGGTTACGCCGGCAGCGGGCGCCCTAAGCGACAGTGACACATACGATTTTAATGCCGGTGCGGAGGGTTGGGTATATGCGGATGTAAGTGATGTCGGAGGTGTCGTGGACGGGGGATATGACGGGGGCGGCGGCACGGGGGTGGGTGGCAGTAACGGGCTGGAAATGACGCTGGGTGACGGTGTTGCGGGTGAAGAAGATATGTCAGGGGCGTTTTCGCAGACGCTCAACCTGGCAGATTCACAATATACGACGATAACTTTCTCGTACAATCTTATAGTGGATCAGAATGTGGCGGCGGGCGAGACGCTGAGCCTGTATGTAACGCTTGACGGGACGGCACTTGGGACATTTCAGGTGACAGGTACTGGCACAGGAACGGTCACCAGCGGCTGGCAGGAGGAAATTACGCTAAACGCCGGGATGCTCTCGGCCGGCAATCATACGCTTTCGTATGTAGCGACGTTAACAAACAGCGATGTAAATGTGGAGGCGCAAGGTTGGTTTTATCTCGATGACGTGGAAATAGATTACTACAGCACTTACGGCCGCTGGGAGTTTCCCTGGACGCCGAACGGCAATGTGGGCGGCAATACAGCGGTAGGGCCTGGTGATAATGGGACGTTTAATTTCCAGAGTAATATTCACAGCATTCTGACAGATACGGGCGCATTGCAATCGCAGGAGTATCGCATAGAAGATATAGTGCAGGCGGCAGACGGGACTATGGAGATCAGTTTTCGTTATCGCCTGACCGGCAGTTGGGATGCGGACATTCAGGTGTTTGTGGACGCTGTGGAATGTGATTCGGAAGATCCGATCGATCATCCGTTGCCGTTGGCGTGGGCCGATTCTCCGGCGTGGTACAACGGTATTGATGACGATCAGGAGTACACATGGGTGCGGGCAGTGGGGGAAGACATAGCAGCCGGTTCGCATACGGTGCGGATCGTAGTGAGCGGTACCGGCGAAACGGAATTGTGGATTGATAATCTGACGATACTGGCCAGTGAGCCGACCGATCTTGAGCGGCCCATAGCGACGCTGTTGGGCATCGGCAGCGACGGTACACGGCCGTTTTCGGTAACAGTTCTAAACAGATCGGAGGGTCTGCGGGTATATGCCAATGCTGAGCAGGATTCGGACGGCGTCAGTGAGGTATGGCCGGATTCGACTATTGGCAGTTATGGTTACAATTACGGAGAACCGGCTTTCCTTGGCGATGGCTACACCACTTCCACGGTATATCAACTGAATAATAATGAGTGGACCAAGTATGGCTCGGACATAAAGGTTACCCAGGGGATCGACTGTTTAGGAGTGGCCAGCGGTGAAGCTGCGGCAATGGTACAGATGCCGGGGTCAACGGTAATGATCGTGGCGGATATAGCGATCGGCCCGGGTGGTTTGCCCTGGCTGGCGGTGTATGAGGCCCAGACCGACTGGGTGGATACAAGTGATCCGGCGGATGGTGTACCGGACCTATTTGAGATTCACTGGGTGATACCGATTAGTGGTTCGGAGGGGTATTGGACGATGCCTTATACGGTACTGGATAGTCAGATATTGGCTTGGATGAATGCACCGGCAGATCCGCGCGGAAACGCGAATTTCGTGCCGCACTGGGAAGATATGGGATTTACGCCGACGGCGGCGTATCACGGCTACACCGAACTGGAGCTGGTCAGCAGCGGAGGTAAGCGGCCCGCTGTAGCATGGACGCAACGGGACGAAAACGGTTTTAATCACGACGTCGCTGCGATGCGTTGGGAAGACGGCGTGTGGGGGGTGCTGGGCAATGTGGAGAGCGTCCAGAACGACGTTTTCTGGAGTTCAGCGAATATAATGGAGATGATCGTTATGCCCGGTTCGGACAGCGATCCGATAGTGGCCTATTATATGGGACATCTGGACTGCTATGGAATCCGGGAATTTCTGGCGGGAACGGATATCCCGCAGATGGTCGTATCGGAGGAATCGGGAACGATCAATGACGATTTGCTGGAATTCGGCGCGACTACCATCAGTTACGTTGACCAATCGTTTTCGGTCACCAACGCCGGCCAGGTGGACCTGACCATCTGTGGTATCGAGATGGGTGGTTATGGTGATCTGGCCTCCAATCCGTTTTCGCTGTGGCCGCCGGGACTGGAATTCCCAATATCTCTGGCATCAGGTGAAAGTAAAGGTTTTGTAGTGAGATTCGATCCGACAGGCGTGCCGGCGGGGTATTATGATAGTGTGCTGGTGGTGCATACGAATATGCCTACTCATCCGACACATCCGTTCGCGCATTTCTATGAATTGAGTATGCACGTTGAGGTTGACAGCCAGACTGGGATGGACGTCAACGATCTGTCTTTTGTATATGACGATACGATCATCAACGGCGGGTGGATACCGGATCTGTCGGGCAAGTTCCAGCAGGAATTTACGGTTGCCACTCCAGGCGATGTGAATTTAGGGTTTGATTATCAGTTGCTGCTGGGTGAGCAGTTGACCAGCGGCGAGACGTTGGATTTGTTGGTCAGTGTCGATGGGGTGGACGTTACGAGTCTGGGTGATTACCAGATTGTGGGAGGTGACAGCCAGGATAGCGACTATCTGTCGGTGGTATTGACACTAAATGATCTGACCGCGGGAGGTCATGTTCTGGCGATACAAGGTGAACTGTCCAGGAGCACAGGGGGCGTGATAGGCGGTACGGGCACGATGCGGCTGGATAATATAACTCTTGCGGGGGCAAGCTGGAATTTTAACCTGTATCCGGGTGTGGGGGTTTGGGAGTTCACCGGAGATACCGAGAATCCCGACGCAACCGACGGTAACTGGAATAAAAACTCGGGTGTCAGTGGGAGTGGAGGGCTCGAGACGGTTTTGGGTGATCCGCTGGAGATAAAGGAGCTTATCATCACCAATACCGGCGAGTCGGACTTGACCATTTTCGAATGGGGTTTCGGTGGAACCGCGTTTCGTATTCTCAATGTGGCCGAGGACGGGGTAGCTGGAGCGGTGATCAGCAGGCATCAGGCGGATGGCAGCTATGATGAGGAAAACATATCGTCGGAAAACATGGTGGGGGCAAGCGATGATGTAGTTCTGCAGCCGGACGATTTCCTGACGTTGATGATTGTGTTTGAGCCTACCGAGATCAGGGAAAACGGCTTCTCGGATACCCTGCGTATCGTCAGCAATAACATTAACAATGAGTATGTGGCCGTAACTCTGTCAGGTATCGGGGTCAGCGGTGCCCGCATAGGGGTGGAGGTCGATGGGGAATCTGTCGCTGATTATGATCCTATTACTGAGGAGTACGACCAGATCGACTTCGGCAGCGTGATAAAAGGACAGTCCGGCCAGGTAGAAGTCACAATTCGCAATAACGGCAGTAGTGATTTGACCCTTCTGAGTGTCGTGGAGAATAACATACCGCCTGAGTTGGAGATATGGCCCGTATTAGATAACTACGTTTTGACCCCAAAAGGTACCCCGGGCGATGAGGTCGTGGTTACACTGACCTATACTCCGTCGATAAGCGAAGAAGAGAATGACCGGTCCCCGGTGGCTCTGGAAACGATGTTGGCTATTACCAGCGACGATCCCGATCTGGCTGATCGGTTATTTACGATCGAAGTGGTCGGGCTGGGAGTGCCCCAGATACCGATGGTGGAACTGATCAATATGGATACGGGTGAACCGATGGATCCGCATCAGTTGGATTTCGGCAATGTTTATATCGGTAGTCCTAACACAAAAACTTTCCAGGTGAAGAACATCGGGGGAGCCCAACTGCGTATCGAGCGTTTTCAAATCGAGCATAAGCAGGGAACAGGAACCAATCTATTTGTCGTCGCGCCGCAGAACCTGCCAAATGAGGATAGTGACGATATAATTCTCGCTTACGGTTCCGATCCATACACGATTACGGTGACGTTTACACCTACTGAGGCAGGTGTGGGATGGGATAAGCTTCATATTTTGTATTACGATAATGGCTTGAAAGAAACTACCGTAAACCTGATAGGTACAGGTATCGGCCAGAAACTGGAGGTTACCGACTCGTGGGGTAATCCCGGAGATGGGCAGATTGATTTCGAATCGGTAGGGCAGGGCCAGACAGCGGTACAAACGATAACCCTGACCAACGCCGGCAGCAGCTCTCTGACAATTACCGGATGGACACTAACGGGTGATACGGATGAGTTTTCGCTGGTAAATGCCTCGGGTCAGATAATCCTGGGGCCGGGCAGTACGCAGCAGATAGGTGTTGAGTTTACGCCCTCCAGTGCTACAGGCAGTTTCAGCGGGACGGTAACCATCGTCAGTAATGATCCGGAATCCCCGGTAACGGTTACTCTGACAGGAGCAGGGGCAACTCCGGGCCAGGTGGAGATCGATACGGAGAGTTTGAATTTTGGCTCGCTGGTGGTGGGCAGCAGCGCTACCGAGAGCTTTACCATCAGAAATGACGGCAGCAGTAATCTGCTGGTGACCGGGATAGAAGTCGATTCACTTTATTTCACGTTGGATACGCTATTGGATCCGGATGATGACAGCGATGATATCACACTCGTACCCGGTCAGGAGCGGGTTGTATCGGTAACATTCATGCCGGTCAATATGTTTGATACCAGGACAATGGATCAACCGCCGACAGTAGTTGTCACTACGGACGATCAAAGCGGAGACGGGCCGGTTGAGACTACGGTCACCTTGAGAGGACAATCGATTCTCACCAGCCAGGTTAGCGGCGGCAAGCTGTTATGGACCGATTCCAACAACAATATCATACAGATTGTGGTGAGTAGTGGGACCGCGTCGGTTCTGCCGGTTGATGGAAATAATCGCGATATAGGCAAAATCGAACTGTCGGGCACAAGTACCAAATCGGTGCTGACCGTGACCGGGCCAAAAAGTGGGGCAAGGATCGGACAAATTACCGGTGAGATACTCAAGAACATCGTTTTGAAAAATATTACGCTGGACGGCGATATGAATGATGATGGGTTGGAAGACAATGACAACGCCATCGAAGTGGATGTGCTCACGGGAATGTTGAAGCTGGGCAATATCGTCAATGGCGCCGATATAACGATTAGCAACACTTTAGGCAAAGGGGCGAAGATCAGCGCCGGGGTCATAGGTGATGATACCGATATCGTCGTGGGGCAGGGGGATGCGCAAGGCAATGTGGCAAAGTTCCAGGCGACCAGTTTCGGCCTGGGTACGCTTACAACTGACAGTTTGGCTGGCCTCAAGATCGGCAAGGGTGATTTTGATGCTACCGTGCAGATTGATGGAGATGCCAGGAAGATTAGTCTTACCGGGACAAATGTCGCGGGCAGTTTCATTATTGGCGGCGATCTTACCAACCTCAAAGCTGCCAATGCCGGCTTCAGCGGTATGGTTGCTGCCGAGAATATCGGTAAGATCAGCTTTGGAAATATGATCGGTGCCGAGATCAGCGTTCGGGGCGAGCTTGGCAAACTGACCAGCCGTGGTAACATGATCGATTCGCTGATCCTGGCCGGATACAATTTAGGCGAGGACGGGCAGATCGGCACTAGCGATGACAGCCCGGCTTCCGGTGGCCGAATAAATAACGTTAAAATTTCCGGCGGGGTTGACAGTAGTTATATATTATCGGGGATCGTACCAAATACAGCGGGCAACTTCAATGTTTTTGATGATCCGCCATTGACACACAATATGCGGACCGGCACGATTGGGCAGGTTCGCTTTGGAGATGTTTTCGACAGCGGTCCTGCTTTCGGCGTAGCGGCTTATGGCAATATCGATAAGGTACAAGTAGGGTCGATCGTATTGACGCCCGGCGCTTCGCCCTGGGATTATTTCCAAATGCGGGAATTTTAGACCCATATTCTACATCTTCGACTGCTGCCATCGCTAAATGTCATGGTAGATATTAACGGAAAGTAATGCGCCCTTACAAGTGTTCGACGCAATCGCAGGAATGCCACCCGCGCCACCACCGCCATCTTCTCCGGTAGCGTGGTGCTCTCATCCCACGCCCACTTTTGCATGTCATTGCGAACGAAACCCGTGGAACAACATCACCCCAACAATTTTAAGCCGGGTGCCCCTTAGCGTACACCTACTTCCTTCAAAAGATATTCTTGATTCCCTTATGCCTAAAAAAACCTGATAAAACAGCACCGCCACCGGCCCGTTCAGTATCTGCCCAAGGCAGGAAAAGTCTCTTAACTGTCAAACGGATTTGTCCAACTTGCGATGAACCAGTACAATCACCACCGTTACAGATTAGACTTTTTCCTCCTTAGAACAACAACACAGCCAGTGGCAAGAATCAATGCACTCGCCGGTTCTGGGACGATAATAATATCACTGGTGTCGTAAATATTAAATTCGTTATTTATTGGTGTCCCATCCTCTAGCATGCCTGTTATAGTACCCGCTAAATAATCATTCAAGCCGTCATTGCCCAGGATACCATAATCACTTAATCTATCTCCATAAATAAGAGGTGTCGTAATATTACCTGCAGTAACTTCAAAATTATTACCGCTAATATAAATAGTGCCATTTTCACGCGTTAATAATATTGACTCAATCGTACCACCATTTAAATTAATTCTGCCTTGTTTTGTGGCAAGCAGCCAAACAGAAAAACCGCCGTTCATTTTAATATTACTTGTATCCGTTGCATATACTTCGCCACTTATCGTACCTCCATCAAAATATACATTGCTATCATCATAAGTAGCTAATCCTACACCTATATCACCACAATCAATTATAGCAGAACTTTCGTCATATAACCAAAGGCCGCCAATATGCCCTCCATTTACACTGACAGTGCTTTCTTTGTATGTATACAAAAAATTGTTGATTATTCCACCATCTATCAAATCTATATGTGTGCCTGGATCATTATTGATAATATAATCCAGCCATACCGTATCATTAATATATACATCATCACTTATTATATGATTAAGGCCATCATCGATATAAATGTGGTTAGCGTATAAACCTGTTGATAGCATTAAAACTGTATATCCAGCTATAACAATCAACTTATTCATATTTTAACCCTTTCAATTATTATAACAAAATTACCATATCTTAGTTGGCCAATCACAATAAGGATTTGCCTCCAAATCCATACCGCCACGAATCTGGCAGTTGTTAAAGGTCGGCGCAGTGTTGATATTGTCAAAATACATTTCTGCGCTATGGTGAGTACTGGAATAACCGCCAATAGTCCAATCATAAGCTCTATTGACTACGGTGACCCCGAACAAACAATCATAGAATTTGGTATTAGAGCTTGTCCCCTGACAGTAAATACCACCGCCTCTAATTCCTGCGTTATTATTTCTTATGTCGCAATCTCTAATGGTAGCCGACCCCCAAGCGATATACATCCCCCCGCCATTATCTCCGTCCCCGCCGGTAATAACAAAGTTTTTAAGTATCGCGTTTGCAGTTATGGACACCGTCGAATAATTGCCACTTCCACCAGTTATGATTGGTTTACCATCATACCCTTCAACTCTTATCGCCCTGTCCAAATCGACGTTTTCCGTATATGTACCTGATTTTACATAAATTACATTCCCATAGCTCTTGTCAATAGCATATTGAATAGTGCGGTAGGCTGCATCTGGATCATTACCACTATCATACTCCGCTAAAACTCCTGCCCGCAGACTAGATGCCATCGCTACCTTCGCTAACCAAAAAAGTAACATATTCACTTTATCTTCCGCTTGCTTTTCTCTTTGCCTCGTTTTTAGTTTTCGACATAACCCCCTTTTTTTCGTAGAAATGCCATACTGCCTGCTAAAAAAAACAGGATGCTTGTCGGCTCTGGCACCGGGGTAAGCAGAACATAATATTGCTCACCATCCAACTCAGCCAAAGCGACAATTTGATTGTGGTTGTTAATGTCATACGCATCAAGAATGTTATAACCGCTATAAGAAAAAGTTAATAAATCCGAAATACTCACCATGCCATCGGCTTCTGACCATATAAATCCAACCGATGGTGAATCATAGTCATAGCTTTTTCCAATAACCAAACCTAAATCATTAATCGCAGAAGCGGTGCTGTTCCGTGATAAGGAACCCAAATCTCTCATATTGTTAATTTCGTCCCAAATAAAAGCATGCTCATAAATATTACTTGGCGAAGCATCTGATTTACCAACTATCTGATTAGCGTTATTTATATCATTAGCATAACTATGGTAATAATCATCGTCACCACAAAGTGTACCCAAGCTTATTATGCCGTCTTGGGGAGTCCACAAGAAAGCTTCATCCTTTGTCGGATTGTCTTCGTTCCAGCCCACAACATAGCCGGAATCGTTAATGGCCACTCCTGTACCAAATTCTCCCGACGTAAGTGTTTGAAACCCTGAAACGGAATCCCAGACATACGCGTAACGATTATACGCTGCATCCACATAAGTACCTGTCACATGATCATGGTTATTAATATCGTGCCCCCGCCACGGATATGGTTTCTCTTGATTTTCTATTAAGTTACCCATTAGATCGTATATCTGGACTCCGGTTCCATTGCCGCTAAGTATATGACCATAATCATTGATACTAGCGGCAATCCCTCCCCAGCCAATATCCCGGGAGCCATTGATGCTATCCCAAATCATTGACCGATATTCAGAACTGGAATTTGTACCATACCCAACTACCTGCCCATTATTATTCAGTTTGTCAATTCTGGTAAATCCGGGATAGGCATGCATGATCGATATTTCTTCCAAATTGTATTCATTAAATTCACCGCTTGCAAAAGAGGTGACCGACAAAAATGCGGTAAAGACAAACAGGATATTCCTCATACAAACCATCATATTTCTCCATGCTTTGTTAAAAACTCTAATGACCGTTAATAATTTTCATTATTCCCGCCATCAGTTGGCGGTATGTTATTGTATGCACAATCAGACGTCTCAAAAAAACCTAATTTTACAGGAGGGGCGGTTTGATAAATGCCTTCTACCTCGCTGTAACTTACCGTCAAATAACAACCTTCAGCAAAAATCTGGTCGCCATCTCCGTATAAGCCTGTATTATTACCGTAAATAATACACTTGTAAATATCTATATCCGCACCACAACAAGCATATACACCACCTCCATTAAAGGTAGCGTAATTATTTCTTATTATACAGTCTCTGATTGATCCACTGTTGGCATAAACTCCACCACCGTTTGTGGAAAAACCACCTCTTATAGTCAAATTATCTAATATAGCATTATTTGACATAGTAACAACAGAGCCGCTGCCTGTTCCTTGAATAGTGGTATAATTTCTACCATTAGTTGAAAAAACCCGTACAGAACGGTCTATGTTTATATTCTCAACGAATGTTCCGTTTCCAACTGCAATTCGATTACCGAGATCGCTATCGATTGCATGCTGAATAGTTCGATACGGGTCACCAGAATTGCCTGTGCCTGTTGCATCACTTCCGGATATGGAAACATAAATCCATGTTGCCCCTACATAATTCACTGTTTCAGGATTGCTTCCCGCAGAAATAGCGTAAGAAGCATCCAGGATATATGCCTCTATAATACTCTGATACGTACCGTCAGGTTCCGGAACATAGCCTTCAATATCTTTGACAGCGATATAATAATTATTTCCTGTCGGCAAATGCTCGATAGTTTCTCCGCTATTATGCCAACTGCCATCACAGGCGTAATATGTTGTTCCGATCTTCCGATACAATCGCCAGATAGCTCCCTCAATTATTGCTTCTGGTGGTGTTATTGTAACCTGGAAACTCCCAAGAGCTTCATTCTTTGATGCATATTTTGTCCCGCCATAACAGCCCATGTTGATAATGCCGCCATTGGGCATCGGCTCAAAGCCAATATCGTCACATGGATCGCCTGCGTCAATACAAAAGCTCTGGTAGTTGTCTGTTACCCAGCTTGAAGTTGCATTATCCCATCTGCCAATAACTGATTCCAGGTGATAGTCGCCGTTGGCTGCATCTACAAAATATGGATCAACCGCTATGTTATTGCCGCCGTCTTCCACATTGAAAGAATAATCATAATCGCAAAAAGAGGCCGTAACTGTGGCGAAATTGGCAACAATATTATCTAAGTAGTAATAGCCACCATAATACAATAAATTATTCGACACTGTAGCATAGTTACCGGGACAGCGGTATCCCGATCCTTTCATTGTGAAGCATGGTTATAGTTTTTAAACGGCCTTGAGCCTGCTCGTCACGCTGCATATCAAGTGCCACACGCTGGCTGATA
>Ga0209705_10000021_pt1 | contig 71743 bp, 71 predicted proteins | sample PPLLaktember2015_5_FD_187262 | JGI IMG/M metagenome (GOLD analysis project Ga0209705, IMG submission 187262) | Freshwater sediment microbial communities from Prairie Pothole Lake near Jamestown, North Dakota, USA - PPLs Lake P8 Core (1) Depth... | ecosystem: Environmental > Aquatic > Freshwater... | reverse complement strand
CGAGTCGCCGAGCAGGCTGGGATTAAGGTACATGAGGAACTCATCCACCAGCCCTTCGCGAACGAGGGATCCATTCAGCTTGAACCCGCCCTCGACGTGCAGCTCATTGATGCCTCGCTTGCCGAGTTCCTGGAGCATCTTCGCCAGATCCACCTTCCCGCCGGCATTCGGCAGTACCACGATCTCCGCATTGGGAAGCGACTTGCCCTGCACCGCGGCGAACACCAGTGCCTTCTCCCCCTGCAGCACCCGCGCCCCCGGCGGCGTCTCTACATGGCTGTCGATCACCACGCGCAAGGGCTGACGCGTCGTCTCGACGTCGCGCACCGTGAGCCGCGGGTCATCCGCCTTCACCGTGCCGCCGCCTGTCGCGATGGCGCAGGCCCGAGCGCGCCAGCGATGCCCGTCGCGCCTCGCCTCGGGCCCCGTGATCCACTGCGACTTGCCGTTCGCGAGCGCCGTGCGCCCGTCGAGCGTCGCCGCGACCTTCAGCCGCACCCACGGACGGCCGCGCGTCATGCGCGACACGAAGCCGATGTTCAACTCGCGCGCCTCCTCCTCCAGCAACCCGGACTCGAAAGGAATCCCCGCGGCAATCAACGCATCGCCGCCCTTGTTCGACCCCGCATTCGGATCGCGCATCGCCGCCACCACGCGCACCACGCCCGCCTTGATCAGCGCCTCGGCGCACGGCGGCGTCTTCCCATGGTGGTTGCACGGCTCGAGCGTGACGTAGACCGTGGCGCCGCGCGCCGCGGCGCTCGCCTGCACCAGTGCTTGCGCCTCCGCATGCGGCGCGCCGGCCTTCTCGTGCCAGCCCTCGCCGACCACGCTCTCGCCCTGCACCAGCACGCAGCCGACGCGTGGATTGGGGGTGGCGGTGTACATCCCTTTCTCCGCCAGCGCGAGCGCGCGCTGCATCATCGCGCGATCGAACTCGGAGAAAGCGCTCACTTGCGCCTTTTCTTCGCCTTCACTTCCTGCAGCGCCTCGCGGAAATCCTCCGGCGTCTCGAAGCGCCGGTACACCGAGGCGAAGCGGATGTAGGCGATCTTGTCGAGCTTGGCGAGTTCGCGCATGACGAGGTCGCCGACGCGGCTGGTGGGCACCTCGCGCTGGCCGAGCGCGCGCAGCCTGTCCTCGATGCGCAGCACCGACGCCTCCAGCGCCTCGGTGGACACCGGGCGCTTCCGGAGCGCGATCTTCATGCTGCCCAGAACCTTGTCGCGATCGAACTCCATGCGATTGCCGTCCTTCTTCACCAGCCGCGGCATCTTCAGATCCACGCGCTCGTAGGTGGTGAAGCGCTTGTCGCAGGACGGGCACTTGCGCCGCCGGCGGATGGCGCTCGCCTCGGGGCTGGAGCGCGAGTCCACCACCTGGGTGTCCTCGTGGCCGCAGAACGGGCAGCGCATGGCGCCCTAGCCGTAGACCGGGAAGGCGGCGCACAGCGCCTTCACCTCGCCCGCCACCCGCGCGACATTGGCCTCGTCCGCGGGCTGGTCCAGCACGTCGGCAATGAGGCCGGCGAGCGTCTCGGCCTCCGCCAGGCGAAAGCCGCGCGTGGTCATGGCCGGCGTACCGATGCGCACGCCCGAAGTGACCATGGGCTTTTCCGGATCGTCGGGAATGGCGTTCTTGTTCACCGTGATGTGGGCGCGGCCGAGCGCGCCTTCCGCGTCTTTGCCGGTGATCTTCTTCGAGCGCAGGTCGAGCAGCATCATGTGCGACTCCGTGCGCCCCGAGACGATGCGCACACCGCGCGCCAGCAGCACGCGCGCCATGGCCTTGGCGTTGTCCAGCACCTGCTGCTGGTAGGCCTTGAACTCGGGCCGTAGCGCCTCGCCGAAGGCCACCGCCTTGGCGGCGACGACGTGCATCAGCGGCCCGCCCTGCAGGCCGGGAAACACGATCGAGTTGATCGCCTTGCCCAGGTCGCCGTTGCCGATGACGAAGCCGCCGCGCGGGCCGCGCAAGGTCTTGTGCGTGGTGCTGGTGACGTAGTGCGCGACGCCGACCGGCGACGGATAGAGCCCCACGGCGATCATGCCGGCGTAATGCGCCATGTCGGCCATCAGCAGTGCGCCGCACGCATCCGCAATACGGCGAAAGCGCTGCCAATCGATGGCGAGGGAATAGGCGGACGCCCCGGTGACGATGAGCTTCGGGCGGTGCTGCATCGCCAGGCGCTCGGCCTCGTCGTAGTCGATCTCCTCCTTGGCATCCAGGCCGTAGGAGACGAATTTATACAGCTTGCCCGAGAGGTTGACCGGCGAGCCGTGCGTGAGGTGCCCGCCGTGCGCGAGCGACATGCCGAGCACGGTGTCGCCGGGCTGCAACGTCGCGAAGTACACCGCCTGGTTGGCCTGCGAGCCCGAGTGCGGCTGCACGTTGGCCCAGTCCGCGCCGAACAACTGCTTCACGCGCTCGAGGGCGAGCGTCTCGGCGATGTCGACGTATTCGCAGCCGCCGTAGTAGCGCCGCCCGGGGTAGCCTTCGGCGTACTTGTTGGTGAGCTGCGAGCCCTGCGCCGCCATTACCGCGCGGCTGACGTAATTCTCGGAGGCGATCAGCTCGACGTGGTCCTCCTGGCGGCGGTTCTCCAGGCGGATGGCGTCCCAGAGCTCGGGATCGGTGCGGGCGAGCAGGTCGGGTGCGGACATGGAACCACGGGCCGTGGGGCGAAGCGGCCGATTCTACAGGCTAGTCGCCTTCCGCCTCCACGCGAAAGCGCAGCGCATGGTCGCCGTGCCGCGCGGCGCTGTTGCCCAGGCCGATCCACCCGCGCTCGCCCAGCACCGCCTCCTCGCGCCGCAGGAGGATCTCGGCGCTGCTGCCGTCGACGAGGAGGTAGGTGCCGTTCGACGAGAGGTCTTGCAGCACGTAATGGCCCTCACGGGAGAACACGCGCGCGTGCACGCGGGAGGCGAAGTGGCTTTCCACCACCACGTCATTTTCCTTGTCGCGCCCGATGCGCAGGCCGGCGCCCGCGGCGCGCACCACATGCGTGTCGCCCTGGTAGGCGAGCTTGAGCACGGTTTCGCGCCCGCGCGTCAGCGCCGCGCGCGTCAGGTTGATCTCGGTGGCGTCGGGGTCGGAGCGGTACAGCACGTTGCAGGCGATGATTTCCTCGTGCCGGCCGCGCACCCGGATCGGGAACATCTGCCGGCAGCGAGCGCGCAGGTCCAGCGCCATCGCGTCGACGGTCTGCTGCGTGGTGAGCACCTGCTCCGGGTTGGCCAGCGCCACCAGCCGCGAGCACACGTTGACCGTGTCGCCGAACACGTCGCCGCCCGAGAGCACGACCGGCCCGAAGGTGAAGCCGATCTTGATGGCGAGCCGGTCCGCGCCGCGCGCCGCCGGCATGCCGAGCGCGGCGAGCTGCATTTCGCAGGCCGCCAGCAGCGCCGTGTCCGGCGTGGGAAACGCGCAGACCATGCCGTCGCCCAGCTTCTTCACCACGGTGCCGCCGTGACCGGCCGCCGCCTTATCCAGTTGTCCGAACAGCTGCTCGATCAGCTGCCTGTCGCCGAGCGATTCGTAGATTCGGGTACTGTCCGTGACATCCACGAACAGCACCGCGCGCTGGGCGGTTTCCACGCCTGATTTTTCCCCCGGGCCGATGTGCGGCCAGTCTACACCGCGAGCGGCGGGGCCAAGTCGCTCGGCTGGTCGATGTCGCGCAATGCGCCGGGATCGCCCACCGGCACTTTCACCAGCTGCGCGGCATGCGCATCGAGCACGCTTTTGGCGCCGGCATCGCCGGCGAGCGCCGCCAGCGCCGATCGCAGGCGGCCGGCAAAACCCACTGGATGACCGCGCCGCGCGCGAAAGTACGGCGCCGCGATCACTGCGCCGCCCGCCAGCGCATCGCGCACTGCGGCGATGGTGCTGGGGCGCACAAACGGCATGTCGGCGAGCGCCACCAGGTAACCGTCGGCGTCGCCCGCCGCCTGCGCCGCGCAGGCGAGGCTCGCGCCCATGCCCTCCGCGGCGCGCTCGCACACCACGACTTCGCAGCCCTCGGCGGCGAGCGCACGCGCGGTTTCCTGCGCCCCCGGGCGCACCGCCGCGACGACTCGTGGCACCTCTGCTTTCAAGTGACGTGCCGCCTGCACGGCGATCGCCACGCCATGGGGCAGCGGGTGCTGCAGCTTGTCGGAGCCGAAGCGGGAAGCCGAGCCTGCCGCGAGCAGCAGGCCGACGAACCTCAAGTCTTCACCTCGCAGGCGGAGGCGTCGAAGCGCGCGTCTTTCTTCGCCGCCCAGCTCGGCTCAGCCACGCCGTGCCGCACGGCCGTCATTTCGGCCATGATCGCCACCGCGATCTCGGGCGGGGTCTTGGAGCCGATGTACAACCCGACCGGACCCCGCAGGCGCGCGATCTCGCCTTCCGACAGGTCGAACTCGACCAGGCGCTTCCGGCGCGCGTCGTTGTTCTTCTTCGAGCCGATGGCGCCGACGTAGAAGGCGGCGGACTTCAGCGCCTCCATCAACGCCAGGTCGTCGATTTTCGGATCGTGCGTGAGCGCCACCACCGCGCTGTGGCCGTCGAGGTTCAGGCCGGCGAGGACATCATCGGGCATGCGCCGGTCGAGCGCGATACCCGCCACGTTCCAGCCGCTCGCGTACTCCTCGCGCGGCTCGATGACGCTCACGTGGTAATCGAGCATGCGCGCCATCTCGGCGAGGTACTGCGTGAGCTGCCCGGCGCCGATCAGGATCAGGCGCCAGCGCGGGCCATGCACCGTGGAGAGCGTTGCGCCGTCGAATTCCAGCACGTCCTGCCACTGGCCGGGCTCGAGCACGGCGCGCCCCGTTTTCATGTCCAGGCGCCGCTTCACCAGTTGTTGCCTGGAAATCGTCTCGAGCAGCGCCGCCAGGCCGCTCGCCTCGCCGACGGGCTCGAGCACCACCTGCAACGTGCCGCCACAGGGCAGGCCCCAGCGTGTCGCCTCCTCGTTGGTCACGCCGTAGGTGAGCAGTTGCGGCAGGTCCTTTGCCACGGCCTGCGAGCGCACCTTTTCGATCAGGTCGTCCTCGACGCAACCGCCGGAGACGGACCCGACCACCTGCCCGTCGCCCCGCACCCCCACCACAGAACCCACCGGCCGCGGCGCCGAGCCCCAGGTTTTGACGATGGTGCCGAGCGTCACGCGGTGCCCGGCCTTGCGCCAACTTTCGGCGCTGCGCAGTACTTCGATATCAACGGAGTCCATGGGGAAAGTCTACTCCTGCTGGTTGCCCGGATTCGCATATTGCGGCGCAACATTGATCCTTACGGGTTGCTTGGCTAGGATGCACCTCCCGCCAGCATCAAACAATCAATCGCTCGAAGGAGGCAGCATGGCAGTGAAGGTCTCCATGAAGGTCAACGGCAAGCCTGTCTCCGCAGAGCTCGAAGCGCGCACGCTTCTGGTCACGTTCATACGCGAGAACCTGCACCTCACGGGAACGCATGTGGGCTGCGACACCGCGCAGTGCGGCGCCTGCACCGTGCACATGAACGGCAAGGCGGTGAAATCCTGCTCGATGCTCGCCATGCAGGCCGAAGGCGCGGACCTCCTCACCATCGAGGGGCTCGCCAAGGCGGACGGCACGCTGCATCCGATGCAGGCGGCGTTCAAGGAACACCATGGCCTGCAGTGCGGCTTCTGCACCCCCGGCATGGTGATGAACGCAGTCGATTTCGCCACGCGCCATCCGGGCGCCAGCGAGCAGGAGGTGCGCGAGTCGCTGGAAGGCAACCTGTGCCGCTGCACGGGCTATCACAACATCGTCAAGTCCATCGTGGCCGGTTCCAAGACCATGGCCGCCAAGTAGGCAACGTAACGGACACCAGGAGCCATCCATGGGTGCACCGCTGATCGGCGCTCGCATACAGCGCAAAGAGGATTACCGCTTTCTCACCGGCGCGGGCCAGTACACCGACGACGTCACGCTGCCGCACCAGACCTACGCCGCGTTCGTGCGCACGCCGCACGCACACGCGAAGCTAAAGTCGGTGAACACCGCCAAGGCGAAAGCAGCCCCCGGCGTGCTTGCCGTGTACACGGGCGAGGACATCGCCGCGGCCAAGCTCGGCGGCCTGCCCTGCGGCTGGCTGATCACCGACGTGAACGGCCAGCCGATGAAGGAGCCGCCTTACCCGGTGCTCGCGCTGGGCAAGGTGCGCCACGTCGGCGAGCGCGTCGCCGTGGTGGTGGCCGAGACGCAGGACCAGGCGCGCGACGCCGCCGAGCTGGTGCAGGTGGACTACGAGGTGCTGCCCGCGGTGGCTGACGGTCGCCTCGCGCGCGCCAAGGGCGCGCCGCAGCTGCACGAGGCTGCGCCGGACAACACCTGCTTCGTGTGGGCGATTGGCGACAAGGCCGCAGTGGACGCAGCTTTTGCCAAGGCCGCGCACGTCACCAAGCTCGATTTCGTCAATAACCGCCTGATCCCGAACGCCATCGAGCCGCGCGCGGCCAACGGCTCCTACAGCCGCGCCGACGACAGCTATACGCTGTACGTCGCCAGCCAGAACCCGCACGTCGAGCGGCTGCTGATGACCGCCTTCGTCATGGGCCTGCCCGAGCACAAGGTGCGCGTGGTGGCGGGCGACGTCGGCGGGGGCTTCGGCTCGAAGATCTACCTCTATGCCGAAGACGTGGTCGTCACCTGGGCCTCCAAGCAGCTGGCGCGCCCGGTGAAGTGGACCGCCGAGCGCTCCGAGTCCTACGTGTCCGACGCGCATGGGCGCGACCACCACACCATCGCCGAGCTGGCGATGGACCAGGACGGCAAGTTTTTGGCGATGCGGGTCAAGACCACGGCGAACGTGGGCGCCTACCTGTCGACGTTTGCCTCGTGCGTGCCGACGATCCTGTACGCCACGCTGCTCGCGGGCCAGTACACCACGCCGCTGATCCATTGCGAGGTGACCGCGGTGTTCACCAATACCGTGCCGGTGGACGCCTATCGCGGCGCCGGCCGCCCGGAAGCCACCTACGTGGTGGAGCGCCTGGTGGAAACGGCGGCGCGCGAGATGAAGCTGGACCCGGCGGAGATCCGCCGCAAGAATTTCATCCGCACCTTCCCCTACCAGACGCCGGTGGCGCTGCTCTACGACATCGGCGACTACGACGCGACCATGGACGCGGCGCAGAAGCTCGCCGACGTCGCCGGCTACCCGGCGCGCAAGAAGGCCTCCGAGGCCAAAGGCAAGCTGCGCGGCATGGGCTACGCGGCCTACATCGAGGCCTGCGGCATCGCGCCTTCGGCCGTCGCCGGATCGCTCGGCGCGCGCGCCGGCCTGTTCGAGGCGGGCGAAGTGCGCGTGCATCCCACCGGCTCGGTCACGGTGTTCACCGGCTCGCATTCGCACGGCCAAGGCCACGAGACGACGTTCGCGCAAGTGGTCGCCGACCGGCTCGGCATGGCGGTGGAGAACGTGGACATCGTGCACGGCGACACCTCGAAGGTCCTTTTCGGCATGGGCACCTACGGCTCGCGCTCCATTGCCGTCGGCGGCACCGCGATCGTGAAGGCGCTGGACAAGATCATCGCCAAGGGCAAGAAGATCGCCGCGCACCTGCTGGAGGCGGCCGAGGGCGACATCGAGTACGCGAGCGGCGTGTTCAAGGTCGCCGGCACCGACAAGCAGAAGACCTTCGGCGAAGTGGCCTTCGCGGCCTACGTGCCGCACAACTACCCGCACGACAAGCTCGAGCCGGGCTTGAACGAGAACGCGTTCTACGACCCGTCCAATTTCACCTTCCCCGCCGGCACCTACATCTGCGAGGTCGAGGTGGATCCGGAGACCGGCGTGGTCAAGGTGGAGCGCTGGAGCGCGGTGGACGACTTCGGCAAGATCATCAACCCGATGATCGTCGAGGGCCAGGTGCACGGCGGGCTCACGCAGGGCATCGGCCAGGCGCTCACCGAAGGCGCCAAGTACGACTCGCACGGGCAGTTGCTGACCGGCTCGTTCATGGACTACTGCATCCCGCGCGCCGACGACGTGCCCTCTTACCAGGTGGACACGCGCGAGACGCCCTGCACGCACAATCCGCTCGGCGTGAAGGGCTGCGGCGAGGCGGGGGCGATCGGCGCTCCGGCCGCGCTCATCAATGCCATCACCGACGCGCTCGGGGTGAAGGACATCCCGATGCCGGCGACGCCGCAGACCGTGTGGCGCACCCTCAATCAGAAGAAAGCGGCCTGAGGACATCACCATGCACGCATTCAATTACCACCGTCCGTCCAACGTGAACGATGCCGCCGCGCAGGCGGCCAAGAGCGCGGATGCCAAGGTCCTCGCCGGCGGCCAGTCGCTGGTGCAGGCGATGAAGCTGCGCCTCTCCGCACCCACGGACATCATCGACCTGGGCATGATCAAGGATCTCGCCGGCATCAAGGTCGACGCCAAGAACGTCACCGTGGGCGCCATGGCGCGGCACGCGGACGTGGCGGGCTCGGCGGAGGTGAAGAAGGCACTCCCCGCCCTCGCCGCGCTCGCCGGCATGATCGGCGACCGCCAGGTGCGGAACATGGGCACGCTGGGCGGCGCACTCGCCAACAGCGACCCGGCGGCCGACTACCCGGCGGCGGTGCTCGGGCTCAACGCCACCATCACCACCACCAAGGGCACGCACGCAGCCGACAAGTTCTTCAAGGGCCTGTACGAAACCGCGTTGAAGCCCGGCGAGATCATCACTTCGGTGTCGTTCCCGATCCCCAGGCGCGCGGCCTACATGAAGTTCAAGAACCCGGCGTCCCGGTTCGCCATCGTCGGCGTGTTCGTGGCCGACACGGGCGCCGGCGTGCGCGTGGCGGTGACGGGCGCGGGACCCTGCGCGCTGCGCCTGGCCGAGATGGAAAAGGCGCTGACCGCCAAGTTCGCGCCCGAGTCCGTGGCCGGGCTCAAGATCAAGCCCGACGGCCTGAACAGCGACCTGCATGCCTCGGCGGAGTACCGCGCGCACCTGATCACGGTGATGGCCAAGCGCGCGGTCGAGGCGGCGCTGAAGTAGTCCGCGCTGCACCGCTGGCTTCCCACCCGCGAGACGCTGCGGGCCAGCCGCTCGCTGCGCTGGCTCGGGCCGCTGCTCGACCGGCCCGGGCTGTGGCACCTGGATCGCCGCAGCGTGGCGCTCGGCGCCGCGCTCGGCGTGTTCTTCGGTTTCTTGATCCCGGTGGCGCAGATCCTGTTCTCGGCGTTGTTCGCGTTGTTGCTGCGCGCCAACCTGCCGGTGGCGGCGGTGGCCACGCTGGTGTCGAACCCGCTCACCTACGCGCCGATCTTCGTGCTCGCCTACCGCACGGGCAGCGCGCTCCTGGGCGAGGCGCCCGACGCCGCGAGTGAAGCCGCCGTCGAGCGCGAGGCCGAAGAGGAGCGCGCCGACCCGCAAACCTGGGGCCAGCGCTTCGGCGCCGTCGGCAGACCGCTGATGCTCGGACTGGCCGTGTTTGCGCTCGTCGGCGGCGCGACCACCTGGGTGCTGGTGAACCTGCTGTGGCTGCTGGCCGCGCACCTGCGCCGGCCGCGCGCGCCGCCGCGCTAGAATTGGCCATGCCCCAGCCGCTGCCCGCGTCGATCGACGACACCCTCAAGCTGCTCACGTCGGCGGACTACGTCGCCGACCGCAGCCTCGCCACCGCCCTGTACCTTTCGCTCGCCATGCGCCGGCCGCTGTTCCTCGAAGGCGAGGCCGGCACCGGCAAGACCGAGATCGCCAAGGTGGTGGCGCAGGCCTTGGGCCGCGAGCTGATCCGCCTGCAGTGCTACGAGGGCCTGGACATATCGCAGGCTGCCTACGAGTGGAACTATCCGCGCCAGATGATCGAGATCCGCCTGGCGGAAGCGGCTGGAGAGAAGTCGAAGGACAAGCTGTCGCACGACATTTTCGACCCTCGCTTCCTCATCAAGCGCCCCCTCGCCCTGGCGCTCGAGGGCAAGCCGGGCGCGGCGCCGGTGCTGCTGATCGACGAGCTGGACCGCACCGACGAGCCGTTCGAAGCTTACCTGCTGGAAGTGCTGTCCGACTGGCAGATCACGGTGCCCGAGATCGGCACCCTGAAGGCGGCCGAGCCGCCGGTGGTGATCATCACCTCGAACCGCACGCGCGAGATCCATGACGCCGTGAAGCGCCGGTGCTTCTACCACTGGGTGGACTACCCGGACGCGCGCCGCGAGCTGGAGATCCTCAAGCGCAAGGCGCCGAAATCCTCGGCGGCCCTGTCGCGCGAAGTGGTGGCCTTCGTGCAGCGGCTGCGCGGCGTAGACCTGTTCAAGCTGCCCGGGGTGGCCGAGACCATCGACTGGGCGAACTGCCTGGTGGCGCTCGACAAGATCGCCCTCGACCCGGAGACGGTCAACAACACCCTCGGCGTGCTGCTCAAATACCAGGACGACATCGAGAAGATCGCCGGCGAGGAAGCCGCGCGCCTGGTGACCGAGGCGAAGAGCACCGCGGCGACGGCGTAGCGCGATGTCCTCGCGGTCGTTCGTCGAGCGCTTCTTCCACGGATTCCGCGGCGACCGAGGGGCGGCGGACGCGGTGTCGCTGTGTCGCGCGCTGATCGGCGAGCGCGGCGAAGCATCGGGCGCAGCGCTCGCGCGCGAGGCACTTGCGGCCTACCGCGCCCTGGACGAGGGGGCGCGCGCCCGGTTCTTCGACGTACTGGCGGGCGAGTTTTCGCCCTCCCCAGCGGAGGTGGACCGCGCGGCGGCGGCCTACCGGCTCGAGTCGAGCGCGGCGAATCTGCAGCGACTGCAGCAGGCGGTCGAGCCCGCGCGTCAGGAGGTCTTCCGGCGCATCAACATGGCGCCGGGCGGCACGGCCGGGCTGATCGAGATCCGGCGCCAGTTGCTTGCCGGCCTGGACGCGCATCCCGAATGGCGGGTGATCGATACCGACCTGCTGCACCTGCTGCGGTCCTGGTTCAACCGCGGCTTTCTGCGGCTCGAGCGCATCGACTGGCGCACCTCGGCGATCGTGCTCGAGAAGCTCATCCGCTACGAGTCGGTGCACGCCATCCAGGGCTGGCCGGACCTGCGGCGGCGCCTGCAGGCAGACCGCCGCTGCTACGCGTACTTCCATCCGCAGCTTCCCGAGGAGCCGTTGATCTTCATCGAGGTGGCGCTCACGCGCGAGATCAGCACGCGGGTGCAGCCGCTGCTGGACATCGCGAGCCCGGTCGAGGATCCCGCCCGGTCCAACTGCGCCGTGTTCTACTCGATCAACAACTGCCAGGCCGGGCTGCGCGGACTCTCCTTCGGCAATTTCCTCATCAAGCAGGTGGCGGAGAACTTGCGGCGCGAGCTGCCGCGGGTGCGCAAGTTCGCGACGCTGTCGCCGATCCCCGGGTTCCGGCGCTGGCTGGACGGCGAGCGTGTGCGGCTGTCGAACGGCGCGCACGGCGAGGAGCGCCTGGCGCTGCTCGATGCCCTGGAGCGGCCGGGCTGGGAAGGCTCGGAGGCGGCGGGCGCGGTGCGCGAGCTGCTGCTCTCGCTTGGCGCCTACTATCTGCTGCGCGCCAAGCGCGCCCTCGAGCCCGTCGACGCGGTGTCGCGCTTTCACCTGGGCAACGGCGCATCGCTCGAGCGCATCAACTGGCTGGGCGACACGTCGCCGGCCGGCATGTCGCGTTCCGCCGGCATGATGGTCAACTACCTGTACCGCCTCTCGCACGTCGAGCGCAATCACGAGCGCTTCGTCAAGGAGCACCACATCGCGGCCTCGCGCGAGATCGAGCGGCTCGCGCGCGAGTGCCCGCTCGCGGCGAGCGGCGCCGAGGCGGCGCGCGCTTAGCGTGCTCCCGTCGATCGACTCCGCCGGCCCGGGCGGCCGGCTGCCCGAGAACGTCGTGCACTTCGTGCGCCTGCTGCGCGCCGCGGGCCTGCGCGTCGGGCCGGACCGCGCCGTCGACTGCGTGAAGGCCCTGGAGATCGCCGGCACCGACCGGCGCGACGACTGGTACTGGACGATGTCGGCGGTGCTGCTGTCGCGCGAGGAGCAGCGCCCGATTTTCGACCAGGCGTTCCAGCTGTTCTGGCGCGACCCGAAGCTTACCGAAAAGATGATGCAGTTGCTGCTGCCGCAGACCTACGGCCGCACGCCCAAGCCCGAGGAGCAGCAGAGCCAGCGTCTCACCGACGCCCTGTACGGGCAGAAAAAGCCCGAGGAGAGCCGCGAGGAGCAGAAGGTGGAGCTGGACGCGCGGCTCACTTTTTCGGCGCGTGAAGTGCTGCAGCGCATGGACTTCGACACCATGTCGGCGGCGGAGCTCGCCGAGGCGAAGAAGATGATCCGTCAGTTGCGCCTGCCGCTGCCCCTGATCCGCACCCGGCGCCATGCGCCGGACCTGCGCGGCCGGCGCGTGCACCTGCGCGCCACGCTGCGCGAGTCCCTGCGCGAGGGCGGTGACATGATCCCGCTGGTGCGCTCGAAGCCCGTCGAGATGCATCCGCCGTTGGTGGTGCTGTGCGACATCTCGGGCTCGATGAACCCCTACGCGCGCATGTTCCTGCATTTCCTGCACGCCCTGACCAACGATCGCGACCGCGTGCACACCTTCGTCTTCGGCACGCGCCTCACCAACGTCACGCGCCAGTTGCGCCACCGCGACGTGGACGTGGCCATGGCGCGGGTGGCCGACTCGATCAAGGACTGGTCGGGCGGCACGCGCATCGGCGTGTGTTTGCGCGAATTCAACTGGCGCTGGGGGCGACGCGTGCTGGGGCAGAATGCCTGCGTGCTGCTGGTCTCGGATGGCCTGGACCGCGAGGCGGGCGAAGGGCTGGGCGAGGAGATGGAGCGCCTGTCCAAGTCCTGCCGCTCCCTGGTGTGGCTCAACCCGCTGCTGCGCTATGACCGGTTCGAGGCGAAGCCCGCCGGGGTGCGCGCCATGTTGCCGCACGTGGATCTGTTCCTGCCGGTGCATAATCTGAAGAGCCTGGTCGAGCTGGCGCGCACGCTGAGCCGGCCGCTGGCGCGAAGAACGGAGAGCGACGCATGGAAATGAGCGGAGAGCAGCGCATCCCGGCAACGCAGGCCGAAACCTGGGCGGCGCTGAACGATCCGGAGATGCTCAAGGCCTGCGTGCCCGGCTGCGAGTCGATCGAGCGCGTGGCGGAGAACGAGTACCAGGTGCTGATGGTGGCGCGCATCGGCCCCGTGAGCGCCAAGTTCAAGGGCAAGCTGGCGCTCGCCGACATCGACCCGCCGAACGCCTACAGCCTCGCGTTCGAGGGCCAGGGCGGCGCCGCGGGGTTCGGCAAGGGATCGGCCCGGGTTCAGCTTGAACCCGACGGCGAGGGCACCCTGCTGCGCTACCAGGCGAACGCCAACGTCGGCGGCAAACTGGCGCAGATCGGCTCGCGCCTGGTGGACTCGGCGGCGCGCAAGATCTCGCAGGATTTTTTTACCGCCTTCAACGAGAAGGTGGCCGCGCTGCACGCGCCCGACGCCGCGCACCCGCCGGCGGGCGACGCGCACCACGCCGATCCGGTGCCGCGCGACCCGGACCTGCCGACGGTATCGAATGCGTCGCTCATTTTTCTGGCTGCGGGTGCCCTGGTGGTATTCGTCGTCGCCCTGATCGCGCTGCTTGGCTGAACCGATCCGCCCGTCGGCGCTGTCTCGCCGCCCGTCCTTGCACGGGGGTCGGGCGGAACTATTTCCTCCTCTGCGCCACGGCGCCCTGCCTACGATGGTCGCGTCGCGTGGCAGGGAGAGCACGACGTGGGCGTCAACTTAGCAGCCGTGGCCAGACCGGACCAGCAGCAGGCGGTGCGCGCGGAATCGGTGATCCTGATCGCCGAGCTGCGCAATTTCACCCGCATGTCGGAGATGCTGGAACCGGCACGGGTGCTGGAGCTTGCCGACCAGTTCTTCGAATGCGCCGCGCAGGCCGCGGCCGCGGGCGGCGGCGAGACCCTGGCGGTGCACAACGATTCCCTGGTCGCCGCTTTTCGCAACGGCAAGGCGCCGGAACTCGCACGCAACGCGGTGCGCACGGCACAGCGGCTGTTCGCGCAGTTCGATCCGATCGCGCAGGTTTGGGAGCGCGACTACGGCTTGCGCACCGCCATCGCACTCGGCGTGCACCGCGGCGACGCGGTCTACGGCGAAGCGGGCCCCGCCGCGCAGCGTACGCCTGTGGTGTTCGGGGACTGCGTCAGCATCGCGGAGCGGCTGGTGCATCGCGCCCGCGCCGGCGAGCTGGTGCTCTCGGACGCGATCATGGCCGTGGTCTCGGTGGCAGAACTGGAACTCGACGCGCAGCCGCTGCCGCCGCTCGAGCTGCACCACCGTCCCGCCATCCGCATCTACGGCGTACTGCGGGACGACCGGCTCGATTTCACCGCGTAGCCGGGGGAATCACCCACAGGTACACCGTCCTGCCGTTGGTTTCCAGCGTCTTGTCGGGCTTCCAGTCGCCCATGTCGAACTGGTGCGAGACGACGCGCGTTCCCGGCTTGAGCTGCGCCAAGAGCTGCGGACGCAGCTTCAGGTTGAGGTCCGGCAGCAGATACAGGGTCACCACCGTCGCTTCCGCGAAGTTGGCTTCGAACAGGTTCTGCTGGCGGAACTTGACGAGCTTGGTCACGCCGCGCTTTGTCGCGTTGGCGTTGGCCTCCCGGATGCGATCGGCGTCGATGTCGATCCCGATCGCGCGCACGCCGTACTTCCTGGCCGCCGTCACCGGGATGCGGCCATCGCCCGAGCCCAGGTCGTAGAGCACGTCGCCCTTCTTCACGTCGGCCAGGCGCAGCATGTCCTCGACGACCTCCTGGGGCGTGGGTACGTAGATGACGTCGGGTTCACGCTGTGTATCGCGCGCTACCGTTGCCGTCGCTGCACATGCCGCGAACAGCGCTGTCGCGATCAGGGTTGGCAAACGCATGGGTTCTCCGGGTAGGGAACGGTCCCGGCGATTATGCACGAAGCGCAGAGTGCGTCAGCGTGCGAAGCCCGTAGCCCAACGGCCGGCCGCTACGGCATCGTCGACGTCCGTGTTGCCTTTCGCTTTGTCGGCTTCCGGCGACGGCTTCGGCCTTGCGGCCGCAGGGCGCGGATGGCTTTGCGACAGCGCGGCTTCGAGGTCGCGCGTGCCGTGCACTTCGAATCGCGCCCAAACAATCAGCACGATGGCGAGCAGGACGGCCAGGATTCCCACCCAGGCGACAATCGGGTGTTCGCTATCGGAATCCTGGTTCAGCGTAGGCGACATGGCGGGAACTATGCAAGGTCCGTGCCGATTGGACACGGCGTACCGCGCGCGGTTCTCGCGGCCTACTCTCCCGCGATGGTCATGTTCTGCACCAGGACGGAGCCGCTGCTGCGCGAGCCGCGCACCACGATGTCGCTGCCGGCACCCGCGATGCCCCGGAACATGTCCTTGAGATTGCCGGCGATGGTGATCTCCTCCACCGGATAGGCGATCTCGCCGTTCTCGACCCAGTAGCCGGCCGCGCCGCGCGAATAGTCCCCGGTCACGAGGTTCACGCCGTGGCCGAGGAGCTCCGTGACCAGCAGGCCCCGGTGCATGCGCGCCAACATGCCCCGAAAATCGGGTCCGTCGGAAGCCAGCGCCAGGTTGTGGCTGCCGCCCGCATTGCCGGTGCTGCGCAATCCGAGCTTGCGTGCGGCGTAGCAGCCGAGGAAGTAGCCCTCCAGCACGCCGTCTCGCACCACCGTGCGCGCGCGGGTCGCGACCCCTTCGTCGTCGAACGGCGAGCTGGCGAGGGCGCGCGGCTCCAGCGGCCGCTCTTCGATCGTGACACCGGGCGCGAACACCGGCCGGCCCAAGGCATCGGCAAGGAACGTTGCCTTGCGATACAGATTGCCGCCACTGGCCGCCGCGACGAAACTGCCGAGCAGCAGGGCCGCCTGCGGCGCCTCGAACAGCACCGGTGCCTGCCGCGTGCCGATGCGGCGCGCGCCCAGGCGCGCGAGCGCACGCTCGCCCGCGTAGCGCCCGAGGGCCTCGGCATGAGCGAGTTGCGCCGGCACGCGCGCGGCGCTGTACCAATCGTCGCGCTGCATGCCGCGCGCATCCTCGGCGATGACCGCCAGGTACAGCGAATGCCGCGAGCTCGGAAAGCCCGCCATGAACCCCAGGCTGTTGGCGAACACGAATTGCACCTGCTGCGCGGACACCGAAGCCCCCTCGGAATTGCGGATCCTCGGCGAAAGCGCGAAGGCCGCCGCTTCGCAGCGCTTCGCGATGTCGATCGCCTCCGCGGGCTCGAGCGCCCACGGATGGTAGAGGTCGAGGTCCGGCAGGTCGCGCGCCAGCAATTCCGGCTCGGGCGGCCCCGCGCAGTCATCCGGCGCGGTGTGGCGCGCGATGGCGAGGGCCGCTTCGACCGTCTGCGTCAGCGCCGCGGCGGAGAAATCCGATGTGCTGGCATGGCCGCGACGCGCCTGGGGCCGGTCACCCAGGTACACCGTGACCCCAAGGCTCTTGTCCCGATTGTGCTCGATGGTGTCGACCGCGCCCTTGCGCACCGTCACGGACAGGCCGTGGCCTTCGCTCACGTCGCACTCGCAAGCGCTCGCGCCGAGGCGCCGGGCGTGCGCCAGCGCCTGTGCGGCGAACGCCTTCATCTCGTCCTGGGTATGGGTGAAGCGGCCCCCGTTTTTCATGGCGCGCTATCATAGCAGCGCCATGCAGGACGACATCGTCAGCAAGACCCAGCGCAAGCGCGAGATGCACGAGCTGCAGTCGCTCGGCGCCGCGCTGGTGGCGCTGTCCGCCGCGCATCTGGAGCGCATCGCGATGCCCGAAGCGCTGGCCCAGGCGGTGCACGAGGCGCGGCGCATCGGCAGCCACGAGGCGCGGCGCCGGCAGGTACAGTACATCGGCCGCCTGATGCGCGAGCTCGACGCCGAGCCGATTCGCGCCCAGCTCGCGGCGCTGCAAGGCGGCTCCGCGCAGGAGCGCGCGCGCCAGCAGCGGCTCGAGCACTGGCGCACGCGACTGCTCGAGGACGACGGCGCGCTCACCGAGTTCGCGCACGAGCATCCTGCGTGCGACCTGCAGCAACTGCGCACTCTGATCCGCAATGCGCGCAAGGAACAGGCCGAGGCACGCGCGCCGCGGGCGTTCCGCGAGCTGTTCCGCGTCGTGCGCGAGGTCGCGGGTGGGTGACCTGCTGATCGTCGGCGTGGTCGCGGCGAGCGATCGCGCCTCGGGTGGGGTGTACCGGGACGAGGGCATCCCCGCGCTGAAGGCGTGGCTGGCCCGCGCCATCGCTTCGCCCGCCGTGCGCTTCGAGGAGCGGCTCATTCCCGACGAGCAGGCGGTGATCGAGGCCGCGCTCGTCGATCTCGTCGACGCGAAGGGCTGCCACCTGGTACTGACGACGGGCGGCACGGGCCCCGCGCCCCGCGACGTGACGCCGGAGGCGACGCTCGCGGTCGCCGACAAGGTGCTGCCCGGCTTCGGCGAGCAGATGCGCGCGGTCAGTCTCAAGTACGTGGCGACCGCGATCCTGTCGCGGCAGATGGCGGTGGTGCGCAAGCAGGCGCTGATCATCAACCTCCCCGGCCAGCCCAAGGCGATCAAGGAGACGCTGGACGGTGTGTTCGCGGCGGTGCCGTATTGCATTGACCTGATCGGCGGTCCTTACATCGAGACCGACGAGACGGTGGTCAAGGCGTTCCGGCCGAAGTCGGCGCATAGGCCCAAGTCCGCATGACGCAGCCGCTGGAGGCCGTCGAGATCGAGACGGCAGCGTCGCCGGACGCATCGGTCATCTGGCTGCATGGCCTGGGGGCCGATGGCCACGACTTCGAGCCCGTGGTGCCGGAGCTGCGGCTGCCGCCGACCCTGCGCCTGCGCTTCGTGTTTCCCCATGCGCCCGTGCGGCCGGTGACGCTCAACATGGGTATGCGCATGCGAGCCTGGTACGACATCCTGCAATTGGGCGGCGGGCCCGAAGACGAAGCCGGCGTGCGCGCCTCCCAGGGCATGGTGCAAGCACTGATCGAACGCGAGCGCAGCCGTGGCGTTGCTGCGCGGCGCATCGTCCTCGCGGGTTTCTCCCAAGGCGGCGCCATCGCGCTGCACACCGGACTTCGGCATGGGCAACGCCTGGCCGGCATCCTGGCCCTGTCCACCTACCTTCCGCTGGCGAGTACGCTGCAGGCGGAGCGTAGTGAGGCCAATCGCGACGTGCCGATCTTCATGGCCCACGGCGAACTCGACGACATCATCCCGATCACGCGCGCGCAGCAATCGCGCCAGGCGCTTGCGGCCCAAGGCTACGCAGCGCAGTGGCATTCGTACCCGATGCCGCACTCCGTATGCGGCGAGGAGATCGCCGACATCGCGGCGTGGCTTGCCGGAAACCTGTGATCTGCGTCACGTTCCGGGCGCGGGCCGGGCAGCGGCTTCGTGCGAGAATCGGAGCACACCGCCCCTATGCGCTTTCTCATCGTGGACCAGTCCCGCGATTTTCGCGGCGCGGTGTCCGGCATGCTGCGCACGCGCTGGCCTGCCGCGACCCTTGAGGAATGGGACCCGGCGCAGCGCGGCCATCCGCAGGCCGCCCTGCGCCAGGGGTCCTATGCGGCCATCCTCCTTTATGTGGAGCCCGACGACGGCACGGGCCTGGACTGGCTGGCGGACATGCTGCGCGAGCCGGAGGCGCCGCCGGTGGTGCTGCTGACCGAGACGGGCGGGGAGAACCTGGCAGTCCGGGGAATGAAGGCCGGTGCGGCGGACTTCCTGCGCAAGCCGGACCTCACCGGCGAGCGCCTGGTGCGCGCGATCGAGGACGCGGTGCGCGAGCACGAAGCGCGCCGCGCCGAGAAAGCGGAGCCGGCGGCCTTTCTGCAGCGCACGATGCCGCTCGACGCGCGGCACATCGGCGTTCCATTGCAGGGCAGCGAGCGGCGCATTCCGGGCTACCGCAGCCTGAGCAAGATCGGCGAAGGCGGCATGGCGCAGGTGTACCTCGCCGAGCGGGAGCGAGACGGCCAGCAGTTGGTGCTCAAGGTGCTCGATCCGGCGTTGCGCGCCGACGAGACGTTCTTCAAGCGTTTCGTGCAGGAGTACCAGCTGATTGCCGGGCTGCAGAACGAATTTGTCGCGCAGATCTACGACCAGGGCTTTGCGGGCGAGCACCCCTACATCGCCATGGAGTACCTGTCGGGCGGCACGCTCGCCACCCGCATCCACGAAGGCATGACCTCGCTGAGCGCGCTGCGCGTCACGTCCCAGATCGCGCGCGCGCTCGACGCCATCCACGAGCGCGGCGTCATCCACCGCGACCTCAAGCCACCCAACATCCTGTTCCGCGACAATGGCCGGGCCGTCCTGGTGGACTTCGGCCTGGCCAAGAGCCTGTCGGCCAACACCACGCTGACGCGCCACGGCGAGGTCATCGCCACGCCGCGCTACATGAGCCCGGAACAATGCGTGGGCAGGCCCGCTGACCGCCGCTCGGACCTGTACAGCCTCGGCGTCATCTTCTACGAGATGCTGAGCGGCCGCCGGCTGTTCGAGGCCGAAGGCCCGGCGGGGCTGGTGTACCAGCACGTGCACGGACCCATTCCGCGGCTGCCCGCGCGCCTCGCCGGATACCAGGGTATCCTCGACCAGCTGCTCGCCAAGGCGCCCGAGGATCGATTCCAGAGCGCGCGCGAGCTCTATTCCATGATCGCCATATGACGCCCGACAACCCCGGCGAACGGCAGTACCTCGATCTCCTGGCCGAAGTGCTGGAGCGCGGCGCGCACAAGTCCGATCGCACCGGCACCGGCACGCGCTCCGTGTTCGGCCGGCAGATGCGCTTCGCGCTGGACGCAACTTTCCCGCTGCTGACCACCAAGAAGCTGCACCTGAAGTCGATCATCTACGAGCTGCTGTGGTTCCTGCGCGGCGACACCAACGTGCGCTGGCTGCAGGCGCACGGCGTGAGCATCTGGGACGAATGGGCCGACGAGAACGGCGAACTCGGACCGGTGTACGGCTATCAATGGCGGCATTGGCGCACCCCGGACGGTCGCGACATCGACCAGATCCGGCAGGTGCTGGAGAGCATCCGCGCCCGGCCCGACTCGCGCCGGCACCTGGTGAGCGCATGGAACCCGGCGGACGTGGACAAAATGGCGCTGCCGCCGTGTCACGCGCTGTTCCAGTTTTACGTGGCGCAGGGCACGCTGTCGTGCCAGATGTACCAGCGCAGCGCGGACCTGTTCCTCGGGGTCCCCTTCAACCTCGCGTCCTACGCGCTGCTCACGCGGATGGTGGCCCAGGTCTGCGATCTGCGGCCCGGCGAGTTCGTGCTCACGCTGGGCGACGCGCACCTGTACACGAACCATCTGACGCAGGCCCGCGAGCAATTGTCGCGCACGCCGCGGGCGTTCCCGCGCATGCGGCTGAATCCCGCCGTGCGCGATTTGTTCGCGTTCCGCTACGAGGACTTCACGCTCGAGGATTACGATCCGCACGCGGCCATCAAAGCGCCGATCGCGGTATGAAAAAAAGAAGGCCCGCCGTGTAGGGGGGAAAGGCGGGCCCGGGGAGACGTTGCTGAGGGTCGTTGGGCAGTCTCGTCTACAGGCTCCCTGCCGCGAGCATCTGTCCGAGATAGATCAGCCCCGCGGCCGCGAAACCGTAGACCACGGCATCCGCGATGCGGGCACGCTGCGTGGGCACCCAGCCGGGCAGCGCCCACACCACCGCCGCCGCCCCGACGACCGCGGACAGCAAGGCTGCGCCCAGCCCGACGCTGTGGCCAAAGGCCTGTACGACCCAGCCCTGGGGGGCGATCATCCTGTAGATCGAGCCGCTGATTCCGACCAGCACCAATGCGCTGACCGCGAAACCGCCTGCCACTTGCGCGAAGACCGGAAGCTCGATCTTGCTCTTTGCCTGTTCCATGCCTTGGTTCGACTCTGGTTGGAATCTCCGCCAGTACTCTGCAAGCGCCGTGCCAAGTTCGGGAAGAGGCATGATTTCAAGGCGCTAGCGCGGGCCCGTGACCTATTTCTCGGCCCGCAAATCCATCATTCTGTCTGCCGCGGACGACGACGCAGTTCACGCGTGGCGCAACAGCTTGATGCCGCGCATGTTTTCATGTCGCCGCGCGGCGACAGTTTCAGGACTCGGCCGCCAGTTTCACCTTGAACATCCCCGGTTCCAGCGCGTGACGCTCCAGCAGCCGGTAGAACTCCGTGCGGTTGCGGCCCGCCAGTCGCGCCGCCTGCGTCACGTTTCCGCCGGTGATCTTGAGGATGCGCACAAGGTACTCGCGCTCGAACGCGCGCCGCGCCTCGTCGAGCGGGGTGAGTGAGCCGTCGCCCACGTCCAGGGCCTGGCGCACGAGCGACGCCGAGATCATCTCGCTGGTGGTCAACGCGACCGCCCGCTCGATCACGTTGAGCAGCTGGCGCACGTTGCCCGGCCACGCCGCGCTCACCAGGAGCTCCATCGCCTCGGGCGAGATGCCCAGACGCGGGCGGCCGTAGCGCTCGGCCAGTCGCGCCAGGAAATGCCCGGCCAACAGGGGCACGTCCTCGCGCCGCTGGGCCAGCGTCGGCAACTCGAGCTTCACCACGTTGAGCCGGTAGAACAGATCCTCGCGGAATTCGCCGGTGGCAATGCGCTCCTCGAGCTTGCGGTGCGTCGCGGAAATCACGCGCACATTGATCGGCATGGCGTCGTTCGCGCCCACCGGCCGCACCACGCGATCCTCGAGCGCGCGCAGCAGCTTCACTTGCAGCGCCGGCGGCATGTCGCCGATTTCATCCAGGAACAGCGTCCCGCCCTCGCAGGCCTGGAACAGACCCCTGCGGTCCTGTACGGCGCCGGTGAACGCGCCTTTCTTGTGGCCGAAGAGCTCCGACTCAAGCAGGCCCTCGGGAATCGCACCGCAATTCACCGCAATGAACGGCCCGCCCGAGCGGCGGCTGGCGAGATGGATGGCCCGCGCCAGCAGCTCCTTGCCCGTGCCGCTGGCGCCGAAGATGCAGACGCTCGCATCCGAGGCGGCCACGCGCTGCGCCTGCCCGAGCAGCGCTTCCATCACTGCCGAGCGCGTAATGAGCTCGGCGCGCCAGTGCGCGCGATCGCCGCTCGGCGCAGTCGACAAGCGCAGGGCATCGGCCACCGTCTCGAGCAGCACCTTGGGCTCGAACGGCTTGGTGAGAAAGCTGAAGACGCCCCGGCGCGTCGCCGCGACCGCATCCGGAATGGTGCCGTGCGCGGTGAGGATCACCACCGGCAGCGACGGCGCCTGGCGGTGGATGGCGTCGAACAGGCCCAGCCCGTCCATGCCCTGCATGCGCAGGTCGGTGATGACGAGCTGCGGGCGCTGTACCGCGAGGCTGGCGAGCGCGGCGTCCGCGGACTCGACGGCGGTGACGCGATAGCCGGCGGCCGTGAGACGCATCGAGATCAGGTGCAGCAGGTCCTTGTCGTCGTCGACGAGCAGGATGGAAGGGGTTTCGAGGTTCATGGTTTTACCTTTGCGATTTTCTGCGACGTTCTTCGCGCTCGAGGATGCTGCGCTCGATCGACTTCAGGGCCTCCACCTGCCGATGCAAGGTCTCGGCGCGCTCCGTACTCGCCGCCTCGCGGCGCTCCGCAGCCTCCGCGCGCGCATCTGCCTCCTTCACCCGCAGCTCGGCCGCGCGCGTGCGCAGCTCCGCCGCGCGCAGCTCCAGTGCCAGTTTCTGCCGCTCGGCGATGCTCACGGCGAGCATGCGCGCCAGTTGCGCAACGGGCGTCCCGTCCTGCTGCGCGGCAAGCGGCTCGAGAAGGGCGGCGGCCTGCGCGTCGTCGCGCCAGGGCGGCGGCAGGGTGGCAAGCATTGCCGCCAGCCTCACGCGATTCGTGTCATCGGGCACCGCCGCGTAATCCTGCCGCGCTTGCGCGACGCTGCGGCGCTGTTCCTCCGGCGTCGCACTCGAGCCACGCACGGCAGCGCCCACGATCTCCCGCACCTGGAGCGCCTCGCCGGCGTCGGGCCGCAGTGCGGCGCATCCCGCGAGCAGCGCCACGATCACGGCCAGCTGGACTCTCATGCCGCCTCCACCGCCAGCAGCGCCGGCCGCTTGGGCAGCGTCACGCGAAAATGCCCGCCACTGGCCTCGGCCACGAGGGCGATGCGCCCGCCATGCGCTTCCGCGTACTCGCGCGCGATCGCCAGACCCAGACCGCTGCCCTCCACGCGCCCGCCCGCCTTGGCGCGGCCGCGAAAGAAGGACTCGAACACCGCTTCCCGCTCGACCGGCGGCACCCCGGGGCCGGAGTCGATCACTTCGATGGTGACGCGGCCGTCGGCCTCACGCGAACGCACGGTGATGCTGCCATCGGGGGGCGTGAACTTGACTGCATTGCCGAGCAGGTTGTCGACGATGGAGCGCAGCTTTTCCGCATCGCCTTGCACTGCCACGGGCGCAAGCTCCAAGTTCACGCGCTGCCCCTTGGCGAGGGCCGCCAAGCGATGGGCGTCGGCCACCTCGCGCACCAGCGCGTCGAGCTTCACCGTGCTGACCTCGAGCGAGGAAGCCGCATGCAGGGCGCGCTGGTAGTCGAGCAGGTCCTCGATCAGTCTTTGCAGTCTCACGCTATTGTCCCGGATGATACTGACCACCGCGCGCTGCGGCGGGGCCAGCGGCCCCGCCACCTGGTCATTGAGCAGTTCCGCGCCTTCGCGCAGGGAGGCCAGCGGCGTCTTGAGTTCATGGGACAGGTGGCGCAGGAATCGGTTCTTCTGCGCCTCGAGTTCGGTGAGGCGCTGGCGCAGCCATTCGAGCCGCTCGCCGAGCTCGCGCAGGTCCTGCGGCCCGCCGACGTGGATCGGCTGCGAAAAATCGGGCCCACCCAGTTGCCGGATCGCGGCGTTGAGTTCGGCAATCGGTCGCGCGATGATGCGCGTCAACGCGAGCGCAGCGACCAGCGCCACGGCGATGGCGACCAGGACCAGCGCGAGCAGCTGCCGCTGCACGCTCTCGGCGCGGGCGCGCAGGCGCTCGACTTCCTGGTCCGCGACGCGCGCGCTGATGGCGAGGACCTCCTGGCCGCTTTCCGCCAGCTCGCCGACACGCGCGCGCACCGCATTGATGGCGGGCTGCGATTCCGGCGATGACACGAGCATGTCATAAAGCGCCTGCTCGCGCGCCACCGTGCGATCGAGCGCGGCGAGTTGCTGCGCGTCAAGGGGCAGCCGGGCCAGCTCGGCAGTAAGCTGCTCGAAGCCCTCGTGCAAGCGCTCGTAGTCCTGCAGCAGCCCGGTATCGGGCAACACCGCCACCTGCTGCGCGAGCCGCTCCACCGAGCCGATGCGGTTTACGAGCGCGCGGCTGCCGCGCGCCGCCTGCGCGGCGTTGTAGACGGCACTGCGGCTTTGCTCCGCGAGATGCTGCGTGCTCCACGCGGAGTACAGCAGCGCGCCGGCAAGCGGCAGGGCCACCAGCAGAAAGCCGGTGACGAGCAATCCGAGGAAGGAACGCGGATACCGCAGGGCCGGCCTCGGGAAACTGTCCTGAGGTCCCATGTTTCTATAATCGCACGTAAAACAATGTCAGGACGAGCCTTATGTCACACCTTGCGGGTCCCCGTGTGTACCTGGTTGCTGCGGTAGCCGCGAACGGCGTCATCGGCAATGGCGGCCGGCTGCCCTGGCGATTGCCGGAGGATTTGAGACACTTCAAGGAGTTGACCCTGGGCCACCCCGTCATCATGGGCCGCAAGACCTGGGAATCGCTCGGCAAGCCCCTGCCCGGGCGCGAAAACCTCGTGGTGACCCGAACGGCGGCCTACGAGGCCCCGGGGGCGAGCGTGTGCGCGTCCCTGGACGCGGCATTGGCGTTGTGTGCCGGCGAACCGGTGGCGTTCGTCATCGGCGGCGGCGAGCTCTACGCGGCGGCGCTGCCGCTGGCCGACGGCCTGGTGCTGACCGAGATCCACCGGGACTTCACGGGGGATGCCCGGTTTCCCGAGTTCGACCGCACCGCGTGGCGCGAGACGCAGAGAAAGACGCAGGCCACCGCCGACGGCCTGCGCTTCGACTTCGTTCTGTACGCAAGAGCCTAGCGCTTGGACTCGAAGACGCGGACCTCGGGCAGCGGAAAGCCGTTGAATCCGCTCGCGTAGGCCGTGGTGTAGGCCCCCGCGTTGCGCAGGTAGATGAAGTCGCCCTCCTGAAGGTCCGAGGGCAACGGCTCATCGCGCATCACCACGTCCACCGAGTCGCAGGTCGGCCCAGCCACGTTCCAGGCAATGTCGGGGCCGGAGCGGTCGGTGCGGATCTTGTACTTCAAGCCCTCGGTGGTCTCGATGACCCCGCCGAACAGGCCCGCGTCCCAGTGCATCCAGCGCTTGCCGGTGCGCGTCGCGGTGCCCAGCACACGGCATACGAAATAGCCGGCATCGGACACGAGGTAGCGGCCGGGCTCGGCGATGACCTGCACGTCTTCCGGGAACGCGCGCAGCGCCTCGTTGACAACGTCGCCGATCACTTCGATCGAGGGAATGGGCTTCACGTGGCGCACCGGAAAGCCGCCGCCGATGTCCAGCAGGCGCGGCTTGAGGCCCACCTTGGTCATGGCGTCGAACAGCGTGCGCGCCTTTTCCATCCCGACGCGCCAATTCTCCGGGTTGCGGCATTGCGAGCCGGCGTGGAAGGTCACGCCCGCCAGGTCCGCCCCGAGCTTCGCGGCCGTGGCGATGATCTCGCGCGATTCCGCCGCGCCGGCGCCGAACTTGCCGGACAACGGCCAGTCGCTGCCGATATTCGGCGTGGCGATGCGCAGGTAGAGGCACGCCGTCGGATCGACAGAGTGCATCCGCCGCAGCTCGTCCAAGCTGTCCACGACGAACCAGCGCACGCCTTTCGCTACGGCGTAGAGATCGGCGTCGCGCGAGCGCATCGGGTTGGAGAAGAACACTTCGGCGGCCGGGACGCCCAGGGACAGCAACAGGTCCAACTCCGCCGTTGACGCGATCTCGAAGCCCGCGCCTTCCTGCGCGAGGACCTTCAGCACGCGGCGGTCCGGGTTGGCCTTCACTGCGTAATGCGGCCGCACGCGCGGCATCGCCGCGCGGAAGCGGCGCAGCTTTTCGCGCACGATGGCGGTATCGACGATCAGGAAGGGCCGCGTGTATTTCTGGCGCGCGGCTTGGCGCACGACCTCGAAGTCGAGGCTGACTTCGGGGTGCGTATCGAACAGTTGCTGTTGCGGGTTTGCGGTCTGCTGTCGGTTGCGTGCGAGGCTATTGGGGCGATCGCCCATCAATGTTCTCCCGGGTTTACCTAAGTCTCAGGGATGTCACGTTCCACGATGCGGTGCACCGGGCGCGAGTTCCTTGCACTTGTCATGATGACCTCCTTCTCTTAGCTCGTTGACCCGACAGGGAAAACTTCGGGCGATTATAGGGATGACCCTTGGCGAGTCAAGGCCTTCATGACAGGATTCTTGCGCGTCAGGCCGCGGGAGGCGCCCCGCGGCGGTTGAGAATCTACTATAGGTTGCGCCGCTAACCGGCCGACCTACTAGCACTTGTGGATTCAGATGCGCGGCAGGGTGACGCCTAGGTATTCTGGACAACGATGTTCGGGAACTTCGAGGTCATGTCTTTCTGCGACTCCGCAATCCTCACGGCGCAGCGCCTGGCAATGCGCCGGTAAATCTCCGCCGCCCGCCCGTCCGGGTCGGCGACCACCGTCGGCTTGCCGGAATCCGCATGCTCGCGGATCGACTCGTCAAGCGGCAGCTGTCCGAGCAGCTCGGTGCCGTAGTCCTGGCACATGCGCTCGGCGCCGCCGCTGCCGAAGATGTGGCTCTCGTGGCCGCACTTGGGGCAGACGTGGATCGACATGTTTTCCACCAGTCCCAGGATCGGTATGCCGACCTTCTCGAACATCTTCAAGCCCTTCCTCGCGTCGATCAGCGCGATGTCCTGCGGCGTGGTGACGATGACGGCGCCGGTCACCGGCACCTTCTGCGCCAGCGTGAGCTGGATGTCGCCGGTTCCCGGCGGCAAGTCGACGATCAGGTAGTCGAGTTCTCGCCAGCGCGTGTCCTTCAACAGCTGCTCGAGCGCCTGCGTCACCATCGGCCCGCGCCACACCATCGGCGTATCCACATCGATGAGAAAGCCGATGGAGATCGCCTGCAGCCCGTGCCCCATCATCGGCTCGAGCGACTTGCCATCCTTGGATTCCGGCCGCCCGGCGATGCCCAGCATGGTCGGCTGGGACGGCCCGTAGATATCGGCGTCGAGAATGCCGACGCTCGCCCCTTCCGCGGCAAGCGCCAACGCCAGGTTGACGGCCGTGGTGCTCTTGCCCACGCCGCCCTTGCCGGAGGCGACGGCGATGATGTTCTTGATCCCGGGCACCAGCTTCACGCCGCGCTGCACGGCGTGCGACACCACCTTCGCGCCGACTCGCACCGTCACGTTCGCTGCGCCCGCCTGCTTCAGCGCGGCGATCATGCTGCGCCGGATCGGATCGAACTGGCTCTTGCCCGGGTAGCCGAGCTCGATATCCACTTGCACATCGGCGCCGTCGAGCTTGACGCCCTTCACGGAGCGCGCGCTGACGTAGTCCTTGCCGGTGTTGGGATCGATGAGCGCGCCGAGCGCCGCTCTCACATCTGCTTCGCTGAGGGCCATTTTTGGGGTTCGCGGGAAAGCCTGTAAGTGTACCTAAAACACGGATAAAATTGCGTTTTTTCAGCCATTGCCGATGTCACGACGCCGCCTTTTCGTCACCACCGCCCTGCCCTACGCCAACGGCCCGTTTCACATCGGCCACATCATGGAGTACATCCAGGCCGATACATGGGTGCGCTTCCACCGGATGCAGGGCCACCAGGTGCATTTCGTGGGCGCCGACGATGCGCATGGTGCGCCGATCATGCTGGCGGCGGAGAAAGCGGGCAAGTCGCCCGAAGCCTTCGTCGCCGGGATCGCCGCCGGCCGCCAGCAGTACCTGGACGGCTTTCATATCCGTTTCGACAACTGGCATTCGACGCATTCGCCTGAGAACACGGCGCTGTCGCAGGACATCTACCGGCGGCTCAATCAGGCAGGATTGATAGACCGGCGCCCGGTCGAACAGTTCTACGATCCGTTGAAGAACATGTTTCTCGCCGACCGCTACATCAAGGGCGAGTGCCCGAACTGCGGCGCGCAGGACCAGTATGGCGATGCCTGCGAGCACTGCAGCGCCGCGTACTCCGCGACCGACCTGAAGAATCCGTACTCGGCGCTCTCGGGCGCCAAGCCGGTGCTCAAGACCTCCGAGCATCACTTTTTCCGCCTGTCAGACCCGAAGTGCAAGGCGTTCCTGAAAGGCTGGCTCGAGCAGCCCGGACGGCTGCAGCCCCAGGTCGTCAACAAGGCGAAGGAATGGATGGACGGCGAAGGCGAGAAAGCCCTGGGCGACTGGGACATCTCCCGCGACCCGCCCTACTTCGGCATCCGCATCCCGGACCTCGCCGAGGAAAAGTATCTTTATGTCTGGCTGGACGCCCCGATCGGGTATCTCGCGAGCTTCAGCAACTACTGCGCGAAGGCCGGCCTCGATTTCGAGGGATTCCTGCAGGACCCGGACACCGAGCAGGTCCACTTCATCGGCAAGGACATCATCTATTTCCACACCCTGTTCTGGCCCGCGATGCTGAAGTTCGCGGGCAAGCCGTACAAGGTGCCCGACCACGTCTATGTGCACGGCTTCATCACCGTGTCCGGGGACAAGATGTCCAAGTCGCGCGGCACGGGCATCAGCCCGCTGCGCTACCTGGAACTGGGCATGAACCCGGAGTGGCTGCGCTACTACATCGCCGCGAAGCTGAACGCCAACGTCGAGGACCTCGACTTCAATCCCGAGGATTTCATGGCGCGGGTGAACAGCGACCTGGTCGGGAAGTACGTCAACATCGCGAGCCGCGCGGCGAGCTTCATCGCCAAGCACTTCAACGGGGAGTTGTTCGATTTCGGCGCCGCGCCCGCGCCAGGATGGGCCGCCGCCGTGGCGATCGACAACGAGGTGGCCGCCGCCTACGAGGGGCGGGAGTTCGGCAGGGTCGTGCGCGAGATCATGGCGGTGGCGGACCGCGTCAACCAGCAGTTCGACCAGGCCAAGCCCTGGGAGCTGGCCAAGGATGCCTCGAACAGGGAACGCCTGCATCGCGCCTGCAGTGATGCGATACACGCGTTCTTCACGCTCACCGTCTACCTCGCGCCCATGTTGCCGGCCACGGCGACGCGCGTTGCGCGCGAGTTGTTCGGCCTGGACCGGGCGCTCAGCTTCGAGGACCGGAAACTGCGCTGTGCCCGCATCCGGCCCTTCAAGCACCTGATCGAGCGGGTCGCGGAAAAGCAGCTCGACAACCTGTTCGACGTCAGCTCGGTCCCCCAGGGCGCCGCCCCGCAACGCCACGCCGAGAAACAACAGCACGCCGCCAAGGAGCAAGCCGTGTCCGACACCATTACCATCGACGACTTCAACAAGCTGGACCTGCGCGTGGCGCGCATCGCCCGGGCGGAACAGGTCGAGGGCGCCGACAAACTGCTCAAGCTCACGCTCGACGTGGGCGGAAGTACGCGCACGGTGTTCGCCGGCATCAAGTCCGCCTACGACCCGGCGGCCCTCGAAGGCAGGCTCGCGGTGGTGGTCGCCAACCTCGCGCCGCGCACCATGAAGTTCGGGGTCTCGGAGGGCATGGTCCTCGCGGCCTCGGGCGAGGGTCCGGGCATCTTCCTCGTCTCGCCGGATGCGTCGGCGCAACCGGGCATGCGCGTAAAATGACCGCACCGCGGCCGCAGCGCCGCATGGCGCTCGACGCATGATCGAACAGCCCAGCCGCACGCTCGTCTGCAGCATCGTGTTCCTGGACATCGTCGATTACTCGACGAAGCCGGTGGCCGAGCAATTGGTCCTCAAGCAGGCGTTCAACAAGCTGCTCAGCTCGGCCCTGGAGAACGTGGCGGCGCGCGACCGTGTCGTGTTGGACACCGGCGACGGCGCGGGCATCACTTTCCTCGGCGACCCCGAAGATGCGCTGTTCGTCGCCATGTCGCTGCGCGCGGCCGCGCGCGCCGAAGCAAGCGGCGCCATCGCCGTGCGCATCGGCATCAATCTGGGACCCGTCCGCCTGGTCAAGGACATCAATGGGCAGATGAACATCATCGGCGACGGCATCAACGTCGCGCAACGGGTGATGACCTTCGCGCAGGCCGGGCAGCTCCTCGTGTCGCGCTCCTTCTACGAGGTGGTCTCCTGTCTGTCCCTCGATTACGCCAGCCTGTTCAGCTATGCCGGCGCCCGCACGGACAAGCACGTGCGCGAGCACGAGGTGTACTCGGTGGGCATCGGGACGGACGCCGCGCGGCGCGTCATCGAGACCGGCTCGCGCCGCGTGGCGCCGCGGCGCGGCGCGCCGCGGCTGATCGGCGAGCTCATCGACATCAGGCCGTTCGGCGTGCACCGTATGGCGCTGCTTTCGGCGCCGCTCGCCTTTGCGCTGCTGGTGAGCGGTGGCGCCGCCGTACGCGCGCAGATGGACTTCCCGCCGCTTGCGCTCAAACCGCCGCGCGAAGCGTCCATGATCAAGCAATCGGTGCCCAGCGCGATTGCCGCCCGGGTCGTGGATGGCACCCCGGCGACGCCCGTGAACAGGGAATCCGCAGGCCAAGCCGTGGCGCCGCTGCCCTCGGCGCCCGTTGCCGAACCCAAGGCAACACCGAGGCCCAAGTCGGCCAGTACGACAGCTTCCTCGCGCGCCAAGACCATTGCATCGACACCACCTCAGCGCACGGCGCGCGCTGTAGCTTCCACGCCCAGGACTGAGTCGGCGCCCAGCCAGGCTGCTGCGCCGGCGCTTGTCGCTGGCACACTCGAACTGTCCATCCTGCCCTGGGGCGAGGTGTACGTCGACGGCAAGCGCCGCGGCGTCAGCCCGCCGCTCAGGACGATCGAGTTGCCCCCGGGCGCGCACACGGTTGAAGTCCGCAATACCTCGTTCCCGTCCCACGTCCGGCACGTGCAGATGGCCTCCGGCGAGCAAGTGCGAATCCGGCATCGCTTTCGCTGATCGCACTCTCGCGGTATCTTCCGCCAAGGAGCCTAGGGGGAAGCACCGACGTGTACCGCCGCAGCCGGGCCGCAAGCAACAGAATCAGGCAGTGGACGACGCTATGCGCGGCGGCGTTGCTGCTCGCCGGCTGCCAGAGCGGGCCGTGGCGCGACATGAAGGAGAGCTTCAAGGAAGTGTTCGCCGGGTTCAAGCCCAAGGGCGAGCCGGCGCTCGCCGTCGGCATTCGCCAATACGAGGACGGCAAGTACCCGGAGGCCTCGGAAAGCCTGCACAGCGCCCTCTACCAGGGCCTGTCGTCCGCGGATCGGGTCAAGGCGCACAAGACGCTGGCGTTCATCAACTGCGTTTCCAGCCGCCCGGCCGCGTGCCGCGAGGAATTTCGCCGCGCGCTCGCCATCGACCCGGCTCTTGAGCTGGTTGCGGCCGAGGCCGGTCACCCCACCTGGGGTCCGGTGTTCCGCGCCGTCAAGACCGGCCGCTAGCCGCCGGCGTCTGTCCGTGGAAGCGCACAAGCTCGGCCGCTTCGAGGTCCTCACTGAGATCGGCCGCGGCGCCATGGGCATCGTGTACCAGGCCAAGGACCCGATGCTCGAGCGCACCGTCGCCATCAAGACCATCAACATGACCCTGGACCGCGACGGCGCGGAGATGTACGAAAAGCGCTTTTATCAGGAGGCGCGCGCCGCCGGCGGGCTCAACCATCCCAACATCGTCACCGTCTACGACATCGGCAAGACGGACACCGAATGCTACATGGCGATGGAGTACATCGAAGGCGCGGAATTGCGCACCTTGCTGCTGCCCGGCAAGCCGCTGCCCGTGGCGCGCGCCCTGGCCATCGCCGCGCAGGTGGCCGAGGGGCTGGCCTACGCCCACGAGCGCGGCGTGGTGCATCGGGACATCAAGCCCGCCAACATCATGGTGCCCGACAGCGGCGCGGTGAAGATCACCGACTTCGGCATTGCGCGCATGCGCTCGTCCAACGTGCAGACGCAGACCGGCATGATGATGGGCTCGCCCAAGTACATGTCGCCCGAGCAGGTGATCGGCAAGCGGGCCGACCACCGCTCGGACATTTTCTCGCTCGGCGTGATCCTCTACGAGATGCTCACCGGCGCGGCGCCCTTCATCGGCGAGAGCGTCAACGCGGTGATGTACCAGATCGTGAATTTCGCGCCGCCGGCGCCGAGCGCCATCAACCCGGCGGCACCGGCGGCGCTGGATGCCATCGTTGCGCGGATGCTGGCGAAGTCGATCGATGATCGGTTTCAGAGCGCCGCGGAGGTCGCGCGCGGCCTGCACGAATGCGAACAGCAACTGCGTGGCGATCCGGCCGCGACGTCGACGCTGCCGCTTGGCACGCCCGCAGCCGTGCCCGCACCGGCCGTGGTGAACGCCGAAGTCAAGGCCGCCGTCTTGGCGCAGACCGTGGAGCGCTCGCGCCGCGCGGAAACCGCCGAGACGCCGGCCGACACGCCGCCCGCGCGCGGGCTGTCGCGTACCTTCGATTCCCTGGAAGCCACGCAGCGCCTGGTCGCGCTGAGCGACGCCGCGCGACAGGACGATCCGATCGCCCATACCCTGCCGCTGTCCATGCAGACCTCCACCACTGACCTGAACGGCGGGTGGCGGGCTCGCGATACGCTGGTCGTCGCCGCCGCCGCGCTGAGCGGCCTGATCGCCGCGGTGCTCATCGTGCTGCTTTGAGGCCGCGGCGCCGGTAGGCGCTGCGCGTCAGGACGCGCCGCCGCAGCTCCCCGGCATGGCCGTGATGGGATAGCCGCGGCAATTCCAGCCCACCTTGCCGCCCTGCAGGCTCGGTGTGATGGATATCTCGATCGCGTTCTTTTCGTTCCAGCCGCGAATGGCGCCGTTGGGCTCGACGATCCACTTCATTTCGCCGTGCTTACCGTCGCTGCGCGCCGCCAGCTTGACGTCCTTGCCCGACCCGGCAACGCTGCCCGCTTTCTCCGCTGCCGCCGCCACCTGCTGGCGCGCCGGATCGGCGCCTGCGATCAGCGCCTGCGCGGCGTCCCTCGCATCGCTGCCGGCCATTTGCGGCAGCACATACGCAACGGCAACAAAACCCGCCAGCGCCAGAATCGCCACGACAATAAGAACGGTGCGCATAGTACTGTTCCCCCTTCATCCGGACCTTCCGCCCGAGCGGGATGGAAGGATAGTATTTTATGCAGCTTACCACGGCGTTCCCGGTCTTTTGCGGCGCGGATTGCCGTCTTGGAGATGTTTTGCAAGTACACACGATGCTCGTGCGCATCGGCGGGCGCGTACAGGGCGTCGGCTTCCGTGACGCCATGGTCCGCGAAGCCGAACGTTCGGGCGTCACGGGCTGGGTGCGCAATCGCGCCGACGGCGAGGTGGAGGCGCTGCTGCAGGGCAATCCCGCCGCGATCGATGCAGTCCTGGCGTGGGCCCGACGCGGACCTCCCGCAGCGCGCGTCGAGCGCGTCGACTGCGCACCCGCATCCGGGGAAGCGCCCCGCTACGCCCGCTTCGAGCGCTGGCCGAGCGGTTGATCGCGCACCGGCTCGCGCCGCTTGAGCGCGTTCATCGCGGAGAAAGCCCACGGCCTGCAGGCGATGAGCAGGCCCACGCCCTCCCGCCGCCTTGCGGGCAGCGTCGAGTCCACCTCCGCGAGCTCATTGAACTCCGCTGCCAGGCGCTCGAGCCGCCGCCGCAGCATGGCGGCCGAGGCGCTTGAAAGATCGCGCGCCTCGAAGCGCAACAGTTCCAGCGCGCCATCGAATCGCGAGCGCAGGAACTCGGACGTGACGCGCAAGCCGTAGGCCTTCTTCACCGGCCCGCCCGCGCGCCAGACGAAGTCCTTCGCCACGCGCAAGCGCACGCGCTCGCCCGCATCCCAGTCGATGAGCCGCGCGCGCTCGAATTTCGCCAGCGCCAATGTGAGCTCCGTGCGGGTGATGACGAAGTCTTCCACGATGTCGTCGAACCGCCAGCCGTTCAATAGCAGCCAGAACACCGACAGCAGGCGCTCATCGCTGGCGAGCAGCGCTTCCTGCTCCAGGCTGAGCTCGGACGCGCCGTCGTCGGCGCCGCGCGCCATGCGCGCCACTTCCACCAGCTCCAGATCGAGTACACGCAGGATCTGGTCGATGCGCGAAAGGGTGAGGGTGCCCCGGGAGAACAGTCGCTTGACGCTCGCCTCGGACAAGCGCAACTCGCGCGCCAGCGCGGCATAGGTCATGCCCCGGGCGCGCAGACACTTCTTCAGCGCTTCGACGATTCGCTGGGCGAGGAGCATGCGGCGCGCAAGGCCATGGAGGAATCCTGGCAAGGAACCGTCGGTATCGTAAAGCGAGACCTCGCACCTTGGTCGTTGCGGTGCAGCAATCTCTGGACGAAGAATCCTGCGACCCATGCCAGAGGAGCGCTCCATGCCCGCGTACAACCCATCCCTCCCAACCCCGGTCTACTCGGCGAGCGACCTGTGCAAAGCCATGCTCGCGGGCGCCGGCGCCGATCAACCCCTTCCTGCAGCGAGCCTGGACCGCGTCCTGCGGCACGATCCCGGGCGCGGGATGCTCGAAGTCCAGGCCGGGGTGCGCTGGAGCGCCTTGGCAGCCGTCCTCGGCGCCGAGTTCTCGGACGGTAGCGTCGGCGCGAGCGTCGCGCGAAACAGCGCCGGACCCGACGGGCGTCCGATCGTTGCGCACCTGCGGGCCCTCACCCTGGCGTGCGCGGATGGCGAACTGCGCCCCGCCAGCAGGGAACGCGCGCCGGACCTGTTTCGCCTCGCGGTGGGCGGGTTCGGCGCGTTCGGCGCCTTCTACAGTCTGACGCTTGACACCGAATCCCTGGTGCGAGCCCTGGCGGACCCGGCGGGCACCGTGCACGCCGAAACGCTCCCGGGTGCGCAAGATGCACCCCGCCACCGCATCGAACTCCTGCTGCCGCCGCAGACGTTTCAGTCGACGCTGGGCAAGGTGCGCGCGGCGCTCGAGGAGCGCCGTTGCCGCCTCGCAGGGCTCGAGGCAAGGCAGGTGCTGCCGGAAGCCGAAACGTACCTGTGCTGGGCCCGAAGAGACTACATCGCGTTGCGCATCGAGTTCCAGGCGCGACCCACGATCGGCGCAAGCGTCGGCGCGGCCCAGTTGCGCGCGCGCCTCATGGCGCTGGCAGTCGAGGCGGGCGGTTCCTTCGCCGCCGATGCACTGCCGTTTGCGTCGCGCGCGCAGGCCGAAACCTGCTACCCGATGCTGGGAGGATTTCTCGAGGAACAGCGCAGGCTCGACCCTGCCGGGCGCATGCTCACGCCCTGGTACCGGGCCGTGCGCCGCGCCTGGCGCGGCGAAGGCTGCAAGGTGCGCTGGGCAAATGCCTAGCCGGCGCCCGAGTACAGAACCTGCACGTTCTCGGGCGCCAGCCACGCGCCCAGATGCTCGAGCAGCTGGCTGTCCGGCCGAACCCGCCAGGCGTCGCCCAGCGCCACGTCGCATGCCGCGCCGCCGGTCTCGTAGTGCACGTAGACCGGGCACGCGCCGTCGGCGCGGTATGGCGTGAGCAGTTCCATCAGCCGACGCGCGTTCGAGTTGCCATTCATGTAAAGCCGCAGGCGCGCGGCGTAGCGCGCGCGCAGACCTGCAAGGTCGTACAGTTCCTCCGCCATCACGCGCAGGCCTCCCGCAAACTCGTCGCGCTGCGCCTTCCCCTGGACGATCAGTAGCGCGTCCTCCTTCAACTTCTCGCGGTGCTTTTCGAACAGCTCGTTGAACACCGACAGCTCCGCGCGGGCGGTGCCGTCGTCCAGCATGACCACCATCATGCGGCCGCGGCGCGTCATCTGCGTGCGTGCGGAGGCCACCACGCCCGCGAGCCACACGCGGTGCTCCGCGGGCGCCAATTGCGCCAACGGCGTGCGCGGGAAACCCGCCAGGTCGCGTTCGTAAACCGAAAACAGATGGCCGGACAGCGCGAAGCCGAGCGCCGCCTTCTCTTCGGTCAGCGTCTGCTTCAGATCCCAAGGCCGCGCCGGAATCAGGTCGCTGCGCCCCGCGCTCGCCTCGTCTGCCTCGCCGAAAAGGCTCACTTGGGCCGCCTGGCGCTCGCGCTGCTCCGCGGCCTCGACGGCGCGCCCGGCACTCGCGAGCAGGCTGGCTCGATTGGATTCGAGCGCATCGAAGGCGCCCGCGCGCACCAGCGCCTCCACCGCCCGGCGGTTGACCACGCGCTTGTCGACCCGCCGGCACAGATCGTACAGGTCTGCGACCGGCCCGGACTTGCGCGCCTCCACGATCGCGTTGATCGCCGATTCGCCGGTGCCACGCACCGCACCCAAGCCGTAACGCAGGGTCTTGGCGTCAACGGGAACAAAGCGATACGCGGAAGCATTTATGTCGGGAGGCAGCACCGTCAGGCCATTGGCGAGCGCGTCTTCGTGGAACTGGCGCACCTTGTCGGTGTCGTCCATGACAAGCGACAGGTTGGCCGCCATGAATGCCGCCGGATGGTGCGCCTTCATATAGGCGGTCTGGTAGGCGAGCAACGCGTAGGCAGCGGCGTGCGAGCGGTTGAAGCCGTAGCCGGCGAACTTCTCCATCAGGTCGAACAGCTGCGTCGCCTTGATCCGGGACAGGCCGTTCTTCTGGGCGCCCGTGACGAACACGTCGCGCTGCTGCGCCATCTCCTCCGCCTTCTTCTTGCCCATGGCGCGCCGCAGCAGGTCTGCGCCGCCCAGCGTGAGGCCGCCGATGACCTGGCCGATCTGCATCACCTGCTCCTGGTACACCATGATGCCGTAGGTCGGACGCAGGATCGGCTCGAGCCGGGGATCGAGATACTCGACGCGCTGGCTGCCATGCTTGCGCGCGATGAAGTCGGGGATCAGGTCCATGGGACCCGGCCGGTACAACGCCACCAACGCGATCACATCCTCGAAGCAGTCCGGCCGGGCACGCTTGATGAGGTCGCGCATGCCGCGCGATTCCAGCTGGAACACCGCCGTGGTATTGCCCGCCGACAGCAGCTGATAGGTCGCCCTGTCGTCGAGCGCAATGCGCTCGAGCGTGAACTGCGCCTCGCCCATCGCGCGCACGTAGCGCTCGGCCCAATCCAGGATGGTGAGCGTGGTCAGGCCGAGGAAGTCGAACTTCACCAACCCGATTGCCTCGACGTCGTCCTTGTCCAGTTGCGAGATGACGTTCGCGCCGCCTTCGGCCGAGTACAGGGGGCAGTAGTCGGTGAGCTTGCCGGGCGCGATGAGCACGCCGCCGGCATGCATGCCGACGTTTCGCGTCAGGCCCTCGAGCTTCTCGCCCAGCGCCAGCAGCTCCCGCACCTCGTCCTCTTTCTTCTCGCGCTGCGCGAGCAGCGGCTCCATCTCCCGGGCTTCGGCAAGCGTGATGGTGCGCCCGGGCTGCACCGGGATCAGCTTGGCCACCTGGTCGCAGAAGTTGTAGCCCAGGTCGAGCACGCGGCCGCAATCGCGCACCACGGCACGCGCCGCCATGGTGCCGAACGTTGCGATCTGCGACACGCTGTCGGCGCCGTACTTCTGGCGCACGTAGCCGATCACTTTGTCGCGCCCGTCCTGGCAGAAATCGATGTCGAAGTCCGGCATCGACACGCGCTCCGGATTGAGAAAGCGCTCGAACAGCAGGTTGTAGGTGATCGGGTCGAGGTCGGTGATGCCCAGCGCATAGGCCACCAACGAGCCGGCGCCCGAGCCGCGCCCCGGCCCCACCGGCACGCCGTTCGATCGCGCCCAGTTGATGAAGTCGGCGACGATCAGGAAGTAGCCCGCGAAGCCCATCTGGATGATGGTGCGGATCTCGAAATCGAGTCGCTCGCCGTAGCGCGGCGCCGCGCGCGCGCGCTCGGCGTCGTCGGGGAACAAACGCGCCAGGCGCCCGGCAAGCCCCCGCTCGGCCTGCTGGCGCAGGAACTGATCGAGGGTCACGCCCGGCGGCGTGGGAAACGCGGGCAGGCGGCTGCGGCCAAGCTCGATCGCCAGGTTGCAGCGCCGGGCGATTTCGAGCGAGTTCTCGAGCGCCTGCGGCACGTCGGCGAACAGCTGCGCCATCTCGTCCTGCGTCTTGAAGTACTGCTCCGGGGTGAACAGCCGCGGCCGGCGCCGGTCGCCGAGCACGTAGCCTTGCGCAATGCACACGCGCGCCTCGTGCGCCCTGAAGTCCTCGGGGGCGAGAAACTGCACCGGGTGCGTGGCGACCACCGGCAGGCCCAGACGCCCGGCGAGTTCCACCGTGCGCGCGACGAGCATTTCGCCGTTGGGCAAGCCCGCGCGCTGCAACTCGAGGTAGTAGCGCCCTGGAAACAGCTCGGACCACTCCCGTGCCCATCGTTCAGCGGCCGCGACGTTGTCGGCGGCAAGCGCCTGCCCCACGTCTCCCGCCGCAGCGCCCGAGAGCGCGATGAGGCCATCGTTGCGCGCCTCGCGCAACCAGGCGCGCGCGATCTCGGCGCGGGCGCGGTGCTGGTTGCCGAGCCAGGCGCGCGACACCAGGTCGCACAACCTCAGGTAGCCGGCCTGCGTCGCGCACAGCAGCAGCGCGCGCGCCGGCTTGTCGGCGTCCGCCTCGTTCTGCACCCAGCAGTCCACCCCGATGACGGGCTTCACGCCCGCGGCACGCGCCTCGCGGTAGAACTTGACCATGCCGAAGACGTTGGCGCTGTCGGTGAGCGCCAGGGCGGGCATGCCGTCTTGCGCCGCACGGCGCACCGCGGCATCGATGCGGACGATCCCGTCCGTCACCGAGAACTCGCTGTGCAGCCTGAGATGAACGAAGCGAGGCGCGGGCATGGGGTGCGGGGAAAGTTTACCATCCGCGCATGCGCGCTCCGGCCCTGATCGCCCTGTTCGCAGGCGCCACGTGCATCGCGCTTTCGCCCATTTGGGTACGCCTCGCCGACGTCGGGCCCACGGCAAGCGCCTTCTGGCGCGTGGCCCTCGCCGTGCCGCTGCTGTGGACCGCAGCGGCGCTGGCAGCGCGCAGTCGCGCGACGCTGAATCGACGCCAGCGCTGGCTGCTGGTCGCGGCGGGCCTCGCCTTCGCCGGCGACCTCGTGTTCTGGCACTGGTCGATCCAGCTGACCTCGGTCGCCAATTCGACGCTGCTCGCCAACCTGTCGTCGATCTTCGTCACCTTGGCCGCCTGGCTGCTGTGGCGGCAGATACCGACGCGCACGTTCCTGGTCGGCTTGCTGCTCGCGCTCGCGGGAGTTGGCCTGCTGGTGCGCTCGAGCCTCGGGTTCTCCGCCACCGCGCTGGTGGGCGACGCGCTCGGCGTGATCACCGCGATGTTCTACGCCTGGTACCTGCTGACCGTGAAACGCCTGCGCGACCTTGGCGCCGCGACGCTGCAGCTGATGGCCGTCACCACCGCCCTCACCGCCGCAATCCTGCTTCCCGTGGCGCTCGCATCGGGCGAGACGATGCTCCCGGCGAGCGCGCGCGGCTGGCTGGTGCTGCTGGGGCTCGCCTGGATCACCCATGCCGGCGGACAGGGACTGATCACCTACGCCCTGGCGCACTTGCGAGCCGCGTTTTCTCCAGTGGGTTTGCTGCTGCAGCCCGTGATGGCGGCGATGTTCGCCTGGCTGCTGCTCGGCGAGCCGCTGGTCGCACTGCAGTTCGCCGGCGGCGCCGTGGTGCTCGCGGGAATCTACCTGGCGCGCCGCGGCTCGGCCTAGCGGACGATCGCCGCGGGTTCTCCCCTGCCCTTTTCGATGGCGCCGATCATGTAGGCCGTCTCGCCCAGACGCCGCAATTGCGCCATGGCGCTTCGCAGGTCGCGCGGCGCCACGGCGATCACCAGCCCGATGCCGCAGTTGAACACCCGGTGCATCTCGTCTTCCGCGACGTCGCCCTGCGCCTGCAGCCACTGGAACAGCGCCGGCCGCGGCCACTGCGCCGTGTGCAACACGGCCTTCGTGCCCTTGGGCAGCATGCGGGGAACATTTCCGATCAGGCCGCCGCCCGTGATGTGCGCCAGGCCCTTGATGGCGACGCGTTGCATCAGCTTCAAGACCGGCTTCACGTAGATCCGCGTGGGCTGCATCAGGGCGTCCAGCAACGCCGCGTCCGGCTTGGCGCGCTCGACGATCCTGCGGATGAGCGAGTAGCCGTTGGAATGCGCGCCACTGGAGGCCAGCCCGATCAGCAGGTCGCCGGGCCGGATAGTCTTGCCGCTGACAATGCGCCTTCTTTCCACCACGCCGACGCAGAATCCGGCGAGATCGTATTCCCCGTCGGGATACATGCCGGGCATCTCGGCGGTCTCGCCGCCGATCAGCGCGCAGCCCGCGAGTTCGCAACCGCGCGCGATGCCCTTGATCACCTGCGCGGCAACCTTCGCGTCGAGCTTGCCGCAGGCGAAGTAGTCGAGGAAGAACAGCGGCTCGGCGCCTTGCACCAGCACGTCGTTGACGCTCATCGCCACCAGGTCGATGCCCACCGTGTCGTGGCGGCCGTGCGCGAAGGCGAGCTTCAACTTCGTGCCGACGCCGTCGGTGCCGGACACCAGGACCGGCTCGCGGTACTTCCTCGGGATCCGGCACAGCGCGCCGAAGCCGCCGATGCCGGCAAGCACCTCGGGGCGCAGGGTGCGCTTGGCATAGGGCTTGATGGCCTCGACGAGCGCGTCGCCGGCATCGATGTCGACGCCAGCGTCGCGGTAGGAAAGGGGGGTGGCCATGCTAGAGTTTCGCGTTTTCCCGCGCGATTCTACTTGAGATGCCGACGCCGCTCTCCGTCCACCCACATTTCTGGAGTTGGCTTGCGGTCGCACTGGCAGTAGGTGGCCTGCTCTACCTGCTGTCGCCGATCCTCGCCCCGTTCCTGTTCGCGGCGATTCTCGCCTACATCCTCAATCCGCTGGTCGAGCGCTTCACCGGCCGGTACGTGCCGCGCACGCTGGCGGTGTTGCTGGCGATGTTCGGCGTGCTGGTGGCGATCGTGGCGCTCGCCCTGATCGTGCTGCCGCTGTTCGTGAAGGAACTGAAGCAGCTCGCCGAGCGCGTGCCGGAGTTCATCGTCTGGCTGAACCAGCGGCTCGCGCCGTTCCTCGAGCGGCATCTGGGCGTGGCGTTCCAGTTCGACGTGGACACGTTGCGTCAGCTCGCGGGCGATCTGGTCGCCGACAATCAGGACTGGGTGACTCGGCTGCTGGGCTCGCTCAAGATCGGCGGGCTCGCGGTCCTCGCGTTCCTGGTCAACCTGCTGCTGGTGCCGGTGGTGCTGTTCTACCTGCTGCGCGACTGGAATCCGCTGCTCGCCCGCATCGACGGACTCATCCCGCGCCAGGTCCACGACAAGGCAAAAACGATCCTGCGCGACGTGGATGCCGTGCTGGCCGAGTTCTTGCGTGGCCAGCTCCTGGTCATGCTGGTGATGAGCCTGTTCTACGTGCTGTCGCTGTGGGCGGCGCAACTCGAGTTCGCGCTTCCCATCGGGCTGATTACCGGGCTGCTGTCGATCATTCCCTATGCCGGCGCGCTGATCGGATTCGTGCTCGCCAGCATGTCCGCCTTGATGCAGTTCGACAGCCTGTGGGGCGTGGCCTGGGTCTGGCTCGCCTTTGGCGTCGGCCAGGCGCTTGAAGGCATGGTGGTGACGCCGTGGCTGGTGGGCGAGAGGATCGGCCTGCATCCGGTGACCGTGATCTTCGCCTTGCTCGCCTTCGGCCACGTGTTTGGCTTCTTTGGCGTGCTGCTCGCGCTTCCTGTAAGCGCGGCGCTGCTGGTCGCGGGGCGCCACCTGCGGCAAGCCTATCTCGCGGGCACGCTGTATGGCGGCGTGAAGTGACGCGACAGCTCGTGCTGCCGATCCTGCGCGCGCCCGCGCCGACGCTCGACAGTTTCGTCCCGGGGTCCAATGCCGAGCTACTCGAGCGGCTGCGCGAGCTCGCAGCCGGCCACGGCGTCGAGGCCGTGATCTACCTCTGGGGCGCACCCGGCTCTGGGCGCAGCCACCTGCTGCGCGCATGCGCGCGGCCCGGCGTCTGCGTCGCCGACGACGTGGGCGCGCTGGACGAGCCGGCGCAGATCGCGCTGTTCAACGCCATCAATCTGGCGCGGGACACGGGCGGCACGGTGCTCGCCGCCGGCGACGCGCCGCCCGCCCAGCTCGAGCTGCGCGAGGATCTGCGCAGCCGCCTGGGCTGGGGACTGGTCTATGAGGTGAAGCCGCTGACCGACGCCGAAAGGGCCTTGTATCTTCACGGCGAGGCGGCGCGCCGCGGCCTGCGGCTGGGCGACGAGGTGGTCGCGTACCTTCTCACGCACGTACGCCGCGACATGCCGTCGCTCGGCGCGCTCCTCGAGCATCTCGACCGCGCCTCGCTGGAACAGCGCCGGCCGGTCACGCTGCCGCTGGTGCGGGAGGCCCTGAAGTCACTCGAGCCATGACGCTGACGCTGTTCGATCTCGACAACACCCTGCTCGCCGGCGACAGCGACTACGAATGGGGCCAGTTCCTGATCGATCGCGGCGTCGTGGCGCGCGAGGACTACGAGGCGCAGAACGTGCGATTCTTCGAGCAGTACAAGGCCGGCACGCTCGACATCCACGAGTATCTGGGGTTCGCGCTGGGACCGCTGGCGGCGCACACGCCGGGCGATCTCGAATGCTGGCGCGAGGCCTTCGTGCGCGAGCGCATCCAGCCGATGATCCTGCCGCGCGCCCGCGACCTGGTCGCCGGCCACCTGGGGGCGGGCGAGCTGTGCGCCGTGGTCACCGCCACCAACAGTTTCGTCACGGCGCCCATCGTGCGCGAGTTCGGCGTGCCGCACCTCGTCGCCACCGAGCCCGAGAGCGAATCCGGACGCTTCACCGGGCGCGTGGCCGGCACGCCCTGCTTCCGGGAAGGCAAGTTGCAGCGCGTCGACGAATGGCTCGCCGGCCTCGGACTGCGCTTCACGCAGTTCGAGGACAGCCGCTTCTACAGCGACTCCCACAACGACCTGCCGCTGCTGGAGCGGGTGCACCACGCCGTGGCGGTCGACCCGGACCCGCAGCTCGGCGCCGAAGCCCGGCGCCGCGGCTGGCCGGTGATCTCGCTGCGCTAGAATCGCCGCCTCGATGATCAAGCGCTTCATCCGCCGCGTCCTGGGCCTGTCCGCACACGCAACGCAGCGCGTCGTGCGCGATGGCCACACGCTGCGCCGCGAGGCGCTGAGCCACAGCGCGCTCAAGGTCTGCGACGCCTTGCGCGAGGCGGGGTACGAGGCCAGCGTGGTGGGCGGCGCGGTGCGCGACCTGCTGCTCGACATCCCCCCGAAGGACTACGACGTGGCCACCGATGCGCGCCCCGAGCAGGTGAAGCCCCTGTTCCGCCGCGCGCTGATCATCGGCCGGCGCTTCCGGCTGGTGCACGTGATGCTGGGGCCGGAAACCGTGGAGGTGTCGACGTTCCGCTCGGCCGATGCCAACACCGCGGAGAAGGACGAGCATGGGCGCGTGCTGCGCGACAACGTGTTCGGCACACAGGAAGAGGACGCGCGCCGGCGTGACTTCACGGTCAACGCGCTGTACTTCGATCCCGCGACCGAGGAGATCATCGACTACCACGGCGGCCTCGCCGACCTGCGCAAGCACGTGTTGCGCATGATCGGCGTTCCAGAGACACGTTACCGCGAGGACCCCGTGCGCATGTTGCGCGCGGTACGTTTGGCGGCAAAGCTTGGTTTGACCATTGAGGCGGGCACGCGGGCGCCGATCCGCCGGCTCGCGCCCCTGATCGGGCACGTGCCGCCGGCGCGCGTATTCGACGAGATGTTGAAGCTGCTGCTGTCCGGGCACGCCAGCGCCTGCGTACGCCAACTGCGCGAGGAAGGCCTGTCCAAGGGACTGCTGCCACTGCTCGACGTGATCCTGGAGCAGCCGCTCGGCGAGCGCTTCGTGACGCTGGCCCTGGCACAGACCGACGAGCGCGTGCGCACGGAACGGCCCGTGTCCCCCGCGTTCCTGTTCGCCGCCCTGCTCTGGCACGAAGTGCTGGCCGCCTGGAAGGCGCGCATGGCCAAGCAGGAGCGCCCCCTGCCCGCCCTGGAAGCGGCGATGGACAAGGTGCTCGACGCTCAGTGCGAGAAGATTGCGCTCACGCGAAAACTCACCGCGACCATGCGCGAAGTCTGGGCCATGCAGCCGCGCTTCGAGCAGCGCGGCGGGCAGCGACCTTTCCGCCTGCTCGAATCGCCGCGCTTTCGCATGGCCTACGATTTTCTCGCCCTGCGCGCCGCCAGCGGCGAGGTGAGCGCCGAGCTCGAGGCTTGGTGGCGGGCGTTCCAGCAGGCCGACGCCGACACGCGCCGGGCCATGCTGCTGCCCGACACGGGGCCGCGCAAGAAGCGCCGGCGGCGGCGGCGGCGGCCGGATGCCGCCGGTGCGGCACCCGAACAGGCGTGATCACGGCATATATCGGGATCGGCTCGAACCTGGGCGACCCGCACGAGCAGGTGGCGCAAGCCTTCAAGGCGCTGGAGGCGCTGCCCGAAACCCGGCTGGCCGGGCGCTCGCCGCTGTACCGCAGCGCCCCCGTCGATGCGCCCGGCCAGCCGGACTACGTGAATGCGGTGGCGGCGGTGGAGACGGCATTGTCGGCGCCGCAACTGCTCGAAGCCCTGCAGGCGATCGAGACGCGCCAGGGCCGCGCGCGACCGTTTGCCCGCGCGCCACGCACCCTGGATCTTGACCTCCTCCTGTACGGCGACGCGGCGTTCGTCTCGACGCAGTTGACGCTGCCGCATCCGCGCATGCACGAGCGCGCGTTCGTCCTGCGTCCGCTCCTCGACCTCGACCCGCGGGCTGAAGTGCCGGGTCGCGGCGCCGCGCGCGAGCTGATGCGCGCGTGCACCACGCAGCGCGTCGAACGCGTCGACTGAGATGGAGCGCCATCGCTACGTTGCCGTGGAAGGGCCGATCGGTGCGGGCAAGACGAGCCTCGCGCGGCGGCTCGCCGCGCGCCTGGGCGCGGACTTGCTGCTGGAGCAGCCCGCCGAGAACCCGTTCCTCGGGCGCTTCTACCAGGACATGGCGCGCTACGCGCTGCCGACGCAGCTGTTTTTCCTGTTCCAGCGCGCGCGCCAGCTGGAGCCCCTCGCGCAGCCCGACATGTTCGGCCGCGCCACGGTCACCGACTTCCTCATCGAGAAGGACCCGCTGTTTGCGCGCATCACGCTCGCCGGTGACGAGCTCGCGCTGTACCAGCGCATCTACGATGCGCTGCGGCCGCAGGCGCCCGCGCCGGACCTGGTGATCTATCTCCAGGCGCAGCCGCAGGTGCTGATCGAGCGTGTGAAGCGCCGGGGCGCGGGCTACGAGCGCGGCATCAGCGAGGAGTACCTGGCCCTGCTGGCCGAAGGCTACGCGCGTTTCTTCTACCAGTACGAGGCAGCGCCGCTGCTGATCGTAAATTCGGAGAACCTGAACTTCGTCGAGCGCGACGCCGATTTCGACCTGCTGGTGTCACGCATGCGCGCCATGAAGAGCCGGCGCGAGTACTTCAACCTGGGCTGAGACCCGGCTAGCCGGGGTAGGGATCGAAAGTGATCGACTCCACCGGGCAACCCATCGAGACCGCGAGCTTGTCCATCGCCTCGTCGGTCAGCACCACCGGCAGAAAATCCTGGTCGCCGCCCTTGGCGGAGATGAACGCCTTGGCCGCGTCCTCGGTATTCCAGGTGACCACCGGATCGGGCGTGACGCCCGCCACCTGCCGGCAGATCGGGAAGCCGTCGGACTTGTAGACGATCGCGTACATCCTGCCCTTTCGCCTGTGTTCTGATGCGGCTGCGACGGGCTCTTTATAACCGATTTCGCAGTCATTGCTCGAGCGCAAGGACGCCGCGTCGCGTGCAGGGAGGTTGCGTGTTGCGCGACCGCCTCCAGCACACTCCAGGGGCCCAAATGTTGAGAATATGACATGCGACTGCCAACTTCGTCACGAACATGAGGAATTCCCTTGCAGTTCCGTCGGGATTAACCTGATTTGCTTATTGAATGTCAAACAGCGTTAAATGAACTCTGGGAGGTCCTGACGCGTTTATCACCGCGTCCGGGCCTGGGCAGCCGCCCCCGGCAAGGGGGCTTTTTCAACTGGGGAAGGAGTCTCAAATGAGCAACATGCGCGATGTCATCGGCCTGCGTGTTCCATATGGCAAGATCAACTCGCAATACGTCACGGAGTTCGAACCCGCAACGCAAACGGTGTGGGGCTATTTCAAGCCGAAGGGCACAGCCTGCTTCAGCCTGGGCCTGCTCAAGGACATCCGCCGGCACGACGAGGCGCTTGCCACGAACGGCGGCAAAGTCGAGATCGGCGGTGAGATGTGCAACGCGAGCAACTACGTGCTCGCTTCGCGTACGCCGCGCGTGTTCAACCTGGGCGGCGACCTCGCCTTGTTCGTGCTGCTGATCAAGGCGCGCGACCGAGAAGCCCTCGCACACTACGCGCGTCTGTGCATCGACAACATGTACCCCCGCATCCGAAACTTCTTCTGTCCGACGCTCACGACGATTTCGCTGGTCCAGGGCGATGCCTTGGGCGGCGGTTTCGAGTCCGCGATGTCCTCCGATGTCATAGTCGCAGAGGAAAGCGCGCAGATGGGCCTGCCCGAGGTGCTGTTCAACCTGTTCCCGGGCATGGGTGCCTGCAGCCTGCTGTCGCGTCGCGTTGGGCAGCGCGCGGCCGAGGAGCTGATCCTTTCCGGCAAAGTCCTGCCGGCGGCCCAGTTGCACGAGATGGGCATCGTCGATGTGCTGGCGAAGGACGGCGAGGGCGAGGCTGCCGTAACGCAGTGGATCATGCAGAATCAGCGCCGGCGCAACGGCATGCAGGCGGTGCACGCTGCGCGCCAACTGGTGCATCCGGTCACGCGCGAGGAGCTCGACGGCATCACCGATATCTGGGTGGACGCCGCGCTCCGCATCGACGACCGGGACCTGAAAATGATGAGCCGGATCGTGCGCGCGCAGATGCGGCGCATGGACGGGGCCGACGTGACCAATGTGACAGAGACGGCACTGGCCGAGGAGCGCGCGGCGGCGGCGGCGTAACAGAACACCAGCGAAGGGGCCTCCGGCGAAATTCGCGCCGCAACCGAGGCTGGCGGTAGATCGCGCTGCAGTCGTGCCGTGCTCGCGCACCCAGGCCGAGCACGCAGTCGTTTCAAGGATGAGACGCGCCCAAAGTTTCCCAGCGTCCCATCTCGATTCGCGATAGCCGTCCGGCAAACGCCGACCCGGCCCTAAGCGCCGTCGTGGGTGGAAAACCCGCCTTCGCCGAACATGAGCCCGAACTGGTAGAAGTTGATGCGCGTGGAATTGATGATCGAGCGCTGCGCCTGTGGGTCGGCGATCGTCTTCACTAGCTTGTTGAGCGATGCCATGTGATCGACGTCCATCGTGGCGTGCGACGACAGGAACTTGAAGCCACCCGCGTTCACATCCCGGCCCAGCGTACGCGCGATGGAATCGGACACCCGTCCCCCGTAGACGGAAGAAACCACTTCGAGCATGTACAGCATGCCCAGCACCGAGCACGGGTGCACCCGCTCCGCGCCGTAGTAGTTGAACGCGATCATGGACTGTACCGGCGCGCTGGGCGGGTTCGCGCGGACGCTGGCGACGTCGCCCCCGACTGCCTCGACATCCTCCAGCACCCACATTTCGTGGCTCTTTTCTTCCTCGATGCGCTCATACAGCGCGTAGCGAACGTCGCGAAATTCATCGCCGCAGCGCGCCGCGGACGCCGCCATCACCGGGCAGAAATGCCAGACAATATGATAAAGATCGTGCAGGAACCCTTGGTACTCGGCCAGCGTCAGGCCATGGTGAATCATGGCGTGCACGCGGGGCACGTCCTCCAGCGCGCGCCGGCCCGCGTCGCTGTCCTCGACCAGCTTGATGAAGAATGACATCCCGTGCTCCGTTGTCTACGGCCGGGATTGTAGTGGAAAGAAAGCGGCCGCTGCGCGACTGTCTCGGGGTCGTCCGCTAGCGCGCCGAACGGCTCCGCTTGTCCTGCACGTAGCGCTCGAGCGCCACGCGGCCCAGCGCGAACTCCTCATTCAGCGAACGCATCAACCCTGCGCCCTTCAGGCGCAACTCCGCGTCGGAACACTTGCCGAGCGCCGCGCACAGGCGCGTCAGCCGTTCCGTGCCAATGCTCGCTGCAGATCCCTTCATGGCGTGGAGGTGGGCGCGAAACTCGCCGAAATTGCGCGCCGCCACCGATGCCTCCATGCGCGCAAGCAGGGACTGGCTGTCCGCAATGAAGACGCCCACCAGCCGCTCCAGGAAATCGGGCGTCGAACCCAGGTCCTCCAGGTGCTCCAGGGTTTCGGCGTTGGCGGCCATCGCATCGCCCGGATCCGTGACCGCCATCGCGGCAGGCGTGGCGGCACTGCGCTCGGCCTCCTGCCCCTTGGGCTGGGTCAGTTCGCGCAGTTCCTTGAGCAGCCGCATCGTCTCCACGGGCTTGGGAATGAAGCGGTCGGCGCCGGCCTCGAGGCACTCGCGCTTCCCCTCCACCGTCACGTCCGCGGAGAGGATGACCACCGGCAGCCGCTCCCGGCCGCGCGTCATGAGGCGTATGGCCTGCAGCGTTTCCAATCCGCTCAGGCCGGGCATGTTGCGATCGAGCAGGACGGCATCAAAGTGGCCGGCCTCCAGCGCGTCGAGCGCCAGATCGCCGTCCGATACCAGCGAGACGGCATGGCCGGCGCGCTCCAGGATCCTGCCGATCACCTCCCGGTTCGTGGGATTGTCGTCCGCCACCAGCAGCTTCAGAGCCCTCCCGCCCTGCTCGCGGTGCGCGTAGTCCTGGAGTCGCACCACGGTATCGCCGATCTCGTCCGACGACGTGATCGCGTGCAGCACATTGAACAACTGACGTTTCTCCAGCGGCAGCTCGAGGACCCCGCTGAATCCTGCCGACAGTGCCGCGAAGCGCTGCACCTCGGCCTCGCGCGGCGCAGCCAGCACCGTGGGGGGCGTCGGCTCCGGCGCCGCGCGCCGCAGCCGGCGCGCCAGCTGCGCCTCGCCGCGCTCCGAGTAAAGAAGGACGCTGTGGAAGGGCCGCGCGAGCGCGATATCCGCCACCATGCGATCCGCGGCTTCCTCGACGCTGCCGGCCGACACCGCCACCGCCCCCCAGGTCTGCAACGATTCCTCGATCGGCTGGGCGCGATCGGGCGGGAAGCCGACCAACAGGACACGCGCGCCAGCGAGCTCGCCGGCGCCGACGCCCGTGCGCTCGGGTTGCTTGTCGAAAGCCACCTCGAACCAGAACGTGCTCCCCAGGCCGACTGCGCTTTCCAAGCCTATGCGCCCCCCCATCAGTTCCACCAGCTGCTTGGCGATCGTGGTCCCGAGGCCCGTACCGCCGAAGCGCCGCGTCGTCGACTGGTCGGCCTGCGTGAAGCTCTCGAAAATGCGCGCCTGCGCCTCGGGGGGAATTCCCACGCCGGTGTCGCGTACAGTGAACTTGAGGCGCACGACCGACTCCGACTCCTCCTGCAACGAGACGTGCAGCGTGACGCTGCCGCGCTCGGTGAACTTGACTGCGTTGCTGGCAAGGTTGATCAGCACCTGGCGCAGATGGTGCGCGTCGCCGCGCAACGCGGGCGGAACCTCGGGCATGATCGACACCACGAATTCGACGCTCTTGGCCCGCGCCTGCGCCTGCAGGATTCGGCTGGTGCTGTTCACGAGGGCGTGCAGGTCGAAGTCGGTGCGTTCCAGCACCAGTTTGCCGGCCTCGATCTTGGAGAAGTCGAGCACATCCTCCACCAGGCCCAGCATCACCTGACTCGAGCCACGCAGCGTCTGCAGCATGTCCGCCTGCTCGCGCGTCAGCGTGGTATCGCGCATCAAGTCCGCCATGCCGATAATGGCATTCAACGGCGTCCGCATTTCGTGGCTGACCACCGAGATGAAGCGCCGCTTGGCCTGGTTGGCCGCCTCGGCACGCGCCACCGCGTCGAACAGCTTGGTGACCAGCGAGCGCACATAGACGCTCAGCGCGATGAAGCCGACGAGCAGGCCAACGCCGAGGGCAACGTGGTCCCGCCAGAACTCGCCCTTCCATACCAGCGCCAGGATGCCCGCGACACTAATTGCCAGCGACACCAGCAGGTGGCGGGCGCCGAAGCGAAAGCCGTTGGCCAGCGTGATCCAGACGTACAGCAGGAACATGGGCGCGGCGCGCTCGCCCAGGAACGCCATCACCCAGGTCGCCGTCGCGACGTCGCCCAGGGTGGCAAGCACGCGGCGCGCATGCGATTCGCCCGGCGCCACCAGGATGTGCGCGAAGATCAGGCTCGCGCCGCCGAGGTAGGCGAGCATGACGAAGATCGTCGGCTCGAGATTCTGCGCAACGGCCCCGGGCAGCAGATAGAGCACGATCAACGCGCCCACCACCAGGCGCACGATCGCCTGTTCGTGCTCGGTATCCGGACGGGCGGCGAGCCTTGCGCGCAGCGAGTGCACCCAGGCCGGCAGCGGCAGGTTCATGAGCGCATCGCCTCCGGATCGCGCAACTCGTGCTGGATGCTCGCCACCTCGCCGCGCACGCCGCAAAAGGCATCCACCAGCTGAGGGTCGAAGTGCCGGCCGCGCTGCGCGCCGAGGAACTCGAACGCCTGGTCTTCCGGCCAGGCCTTCTTGTAGGGCCGGCTCGAGGTGAGCGCGTCGTACACGTCGGCCACCGCGACGATGCGGGCGCACAGCGCGATGTGATCGCCCGTCAGCCCGTTGGGATAGCCCGAGCCGTCGTACTTCTCATGGTGGCCGAGCGCGATGAGCGAGCCCATGCGCACGTACTTCGAGGCGCTGCCCTTGAGGATCTCGTGGCCGATGAGCGGGTGGCGCCGCATCACCGTGCCTTCGGACGCATCGAGCTTGCCCGACTTGAGCAGGATCTGGTCCGGGATGCCGATCTTGCCGATGTCGTGCAGCGGCGCGGCGAGCTCGATGGTCTCCGCCTCGTCGCGCTCCAGCCCGATAGTGTCGGCGATGAGGCGCGAGTAGCGCGCCATGCGCACCAGGTGGTAGCCCGTTTCCTCGTCGCGAAATTCCCCGGCACGCGCCAGGCGCATCAGCGTCTCCCGCTCGCGGTCGCGCACTTCGCGCGTCGCCTCGTCGACCATGCCTTCGAGCAGGCGCCGGCGGTCCTCCAGCGCGAGGTGCTGCCGGCGCAGGGTGAGCAGGTTCCTGCAGCGCGCCATGCATTCGCGCGCGTCCACCGGCTTGATGAGGAAGTCCGTGACGCCCGCGTCGAGGGCGTCGTAGCGCACTTTGCGGTCGTCGTGCGCGGTGACCATCATGATCGGCACGTGCTCGTACCCGGGCAGCGCCCGCAGGCGCTTGGCGAGCTCGATGCCGTTCATGTCCGGCATCATGTAGTCGATCAGCACCAGGTCCGCAACGTGGCGCGTCGCCCACACCATCGCATCCACCGGGCGCCCGAAGCCTTCGACGGTGACCCGCTCGTCCAGCGAGCGCACGACCTGCTCGAGGATGGCGCGACCGGTCGACTGGTCGTCGACCACCATCGCCGTGTTGCGCGCCGCCGGCATCATCAGGACCTGCGCCTTCGCCATGTCCTCCCCATCCGGAAATGTGCCGGCAAGACTACCCTCGGGCCTCGTCCATGTCCAGCTAAGCGCCTGAGGGGAAAGCAAGAAAAGGTAACGCCGGGGGGCGCCCGGACGCGCCGTTGGTGCCGGAAGAGAGACTCGAACTCTCATGACCTTGCGATCGGCGGATTTTGAGTCCGCTGCGTCTACCGATTCCGCCATTCCGGCGCGAAAGGGCGTGATTATAGAACCCTATAATCCCCGGCCATGCGCGTCTCGGAGTTCGACTATGCGCTGCCCCCAGAGCTGATCGCGCAGCGCCCCGCACCCGAGCGCACGGCGAGCCGCCTGCTGCACCTTGATTCGGCCAGCGGCCGGCTGCAGGACCTGTCGTTCGCCGACCTGCCTTCGCTGGTGCAGGCCAAGGACACACTGGTGCTGAATGATACGCGTGTGATCAAGGCTCGCCTGGCGGGCCGCAAGGCGAGCGGCGGGAAGATCGAGTTGTTCGTCGAGCGCGTCACGGGCGCGCGCGAGGCGCTGGCCCTCATTCGTTCCAGCCATGCGCCCCGCGCCGGCTCGGAACTGGTGGTGGGCGACGGGGCCCGCGTCACGGTGCTGGGGCGCGACGCCGAGCTGTACCGGGTGCGCTTTGCGCAGGATGTGCTCTCGGTGCTCGAGCGCTGCGGCGCGGTGCCGCTGCCGCCCTACATCACGCATGCGCCGGAGGCGGCCGACGCCGAGCGCTACCAGACGGTCTATGCCGCCCGACCGGGCGCCGTCGCCGCGCCCACCGCCGGCCTGCATTTCGACGCAGCCCTTCTCGAGCGCATCGCCGCGCGCGGCGCACGCATCGCGCACGTCACGCTGCACGTGGGCGCCGGCACGTTCCAGCCGGTACGCGTCGAGCAGGTCGAGGCGCACCACCTGCACAAGGAGCGCTACGAGGTCTCGCCCGCCACGCTCGAGGCGATCGCCGGGCGACGCGTGCTGGCCGTCGGCACCACGTCGCTGCGCGCCCTGGAAGCTGCGGCGCTCAGCGGCACGCCCGCCGGGGAAACCGATCTGTTCGTGTATCCGGGATTCAAGTTCCGCACGGTGCAGCGACTGCTCACCAACTTCCACCTGCCGCGCTCGAGCCTGCTCATGCTGGTGGCCGCCTTTGCCGGCCTGGAGAACATCCGCCGGGCCTATGCCCATGCCGTCGAACGCCGCTACCGCTTCTTCTCCTATGGTGATGCCATGCTGATCGAAGGACGAACTTGAAGTTCGAGGTCACGCACCGGGACGGCGCCGCGCGCCGCGGCCGCCTGGAGCTCACGCATGGCGCGCTGGACACGCCGGCGTTCATGCCGGTGGGCACCTACGGCACCGTGAAGGCCATGTCCCCGGCGGAGCTGCGCGAGGTCGGCGCCCAGATCGTCCTCGGCAATACCTTCCACCTGTGGCTGCGGCCCGGCGTCGACGTCATCGGCAAGCACGGCGGGCTGCACGGCTTCATGGGCTGGGACCGCCCGATCCTTACCGATTCGGGCGGCTTCCAGGTATTCAGCCTCGGCGCATTGCGCAAGATCGCCGAAGAAGGCGTGACCTTTGCCTCGCCCATCAACGGCGACCGGCTGCTGCTCACGCCCGAGGAGTCGATGCGCGTGCAGCGCGCCCTGGACTCGGATGTGGCGATGGTGTTCGACGATTGCACCGCCTATCCGGCGACCGAGCAACAGGCCGAGACGTCGATGCGCCGCAGCCTGCGCTGGGCCGCGCGCTCCAAGGAGGCGTTCACCGGCTCTCGCAACGCGCTCTTCGGCATCGTGCAGGGCGGCGTGTACGAATCCTTGCGCGAGGCCTCGCTCGCCGGGCTGACGGCCGTCGGCTTCGACGGCTACGCCATCGGCGGGCTGGCGGTCGGAGAGCCGCAGGACGCGCGCGAGCGCATCCTCGCCCACACCGCGCCGAGGCTCCCCGCCGACCGCCCGCGCTACCTGATGGGCATGGGCACGCCCGAAGACATTATGGGTGCCGTCAGCGCGGGCATCGACATGTTCGACTGCGTGCTGCCGACGCGCAACGCGAGGAACGGGTGGCTCTACACGCGGCACGGCGACGTCAAGATCCGCAATGCGCGCTGGCGCGACGACCCGCGCCCGCTCGACGAGTCCTGTGGCTGCTATGCCTGCCGCAATTTCTCGCGCGCCTACCTGCACCACTTGCAGAAGGCCAACGAGATCCTCGGCGCGCGCCTGAACACCGTCCACAACCTGCACTACTACCTCGAGCTGATGCGTGAACTGCGCGCCGGCATCGAGGGCGGCCAGCTGCCGCAGACCGCTGCCCGGCTGCTGGAACAACGCCGGCTGCTGCTATAATTCGCGCCTTTTCCCAGTGAGTCCGCAGCGATGATTTCCAACGCTTATGCACAGGCCTCCGGCGGCGACCCGGGGTTCGTGGGCATCCTGCCCATCATCCTGATGTTCGTGCTGCTGTACTTCCTCATGATCCGGCCGCAGATGAAGCGCGCCAAGGAGCACAAGCAGATGGTGGAAGCCTTGCAGAAGGGCGACGAGGTGATCACCTCCGGCGGCGTGGTCGGACGCATCAACAAGCTCGGCGAGGCCTACGTCAGCCTGGAGATCGCCCCCAGCACCGAGATCAACGTGCAACGGGCGGCGGTGCAGACGCTGCTGCCCAAGGGCACGATCAAGACCCTCCTGTAGCCCGGGCGTGAACCGGTTTCCGGTCTGGGTCTACGCGCTGGTCGGGCTGTGCGTGCTCGCCGGCGCGCTGTTCACGTCCCCGAATTTCTATGGCGAATCGCCGGCGGTCCAGGTCTCCAGCATTCGCGCGTCGACCCGCGTCGACGCCGCCCTCCTGGCGCGCATCGAGGCGGCGCTGAAAACGGCGGACATCCGCCCTACGGGGGCCGTATTGGATGAGAGCGGCATCCGGCTTCGATTCCCGGACATCGACACGCAACTCAAGGCCAAGGACGCCATCAGCCAGGAAGTGGCGCCCGATCCCGCCACCGCCGGCTATGTCGTCGCGCCCAACCTGCTGTCGGCGTCGCCGTCCTGGATGCGCTCGGTCTACGCGCGGCCGATGTACCTGGGCCTGGACTTGCGCGGCGGCGTGCACTTCCTGCTGCAGGTGGACCTGCAGGCCGCGCTGACCAAGCGCCTTGACGCGCTGTCGGGGGCCTTGCGGGCGCAGCTACGCGACAAGGGCATCCGGCATGGCGGCATCGTGCGCGAGGGCCAGGTGCTCAACCTGCGGTTTCGAGAGGCGGGCGCGCGCGATGCCGCACGCAGCGCCCTGGCGCCCGAGCTCGAGGACCTCGAGATCCAGGAGGCGCAGGACGGTGCGGACTTCCTGCTGCGCGCGCGCCTCAAGCCCGAGGCCGAAAAGCGACTGCAGGAGTCGGCGGTCAAGCAGAACATTGTGACGCTCGCCAACCGGGTCAACGAACTTGGCGTCGCGGAGCCCGTGATCCAGCAGCAGGGCCTGGACCGGATCGTGGTGCAGCTGCCGGGCGTGCAGGACGTAACCCGCGCCAAGGAAATCCTCGGCCGAACCGCCACGCTGGAAGTGCGCCTGGTCGACATGGAGGCGATGGCCTCGGGCAGCACGCTCAACGTGGACGTGTTTCCCGAACGGCAACGCGACGGCAAGGTGACGCAGGTGCCGACGCGCAAGCAGGTCGTGATCACGGGCGATCATTTCACCGGCGCGCAGGCCACCTTCGACCAGGACGGGCGGCCCGCGGTGGCCGTCGAGCTCGACCAGACCGGCGGCCGCGTCATGCGCCAGGTGACGCGCGAGCACCTCAAGAAGCTGATGGCGATCGTGCTGTTCGAGAAGGGCCGCGGCGAGGCGATCTCGGTGGCGACGATCCAGGGCGAGTTCGGCAGCCGCTTCCAGATCACGGGGCTGTTCTCGCCGGAGGAGACCACCACGCTGGCCCTGCTGATCCGCGCCGGATCGCTGGCGGCGCCGATGGACATCGTGGAAGAGCGCATCGTCGGGCCGAGCCTGGGGCGCGACAACATCGAAAAAGGCTTCAACGCCACGCGCTGGGGCTTCCTCGCCATCGTCGTCTTCATGTCGGTGTACTACTCGCTGTTCGGCGTAATCTCGTCGGTCGCGCTCGGCATAAACCTGCTGTTCCTCATCGCTTTGCTTTCGCTCCTGCAGGCGACGCTTACGATGCCGGGCATCGCAGCCATCGCGCTGACCCTCGGCATGGCGATCGACGCCAACGTGCTGATCAATGAGAGGATCCGCGAGGAATTGCGCGGCGGCGCCACGCCGCAGGCGGCGATCGCCGCCGGCTACGAGCGCGCCTGGGGCACGATTCTCGACTCGAACATCACCACCCTGATCGCAGGGCTCGCGCTGCTGATCTTCGGCACGGGCCCGGTGCGCGGCTTCGCGGTGGTGCACTGCCTGGGCATCCTCACGTCGATCTTCTCGTCGGTGGTGGTATCGCGGGCCATCGTGAATCTGGTCTACGGCCACCGTCGCAAGGTGCAGCGCCTGATGATCGGCGACACGGCATGGAAATGAGCTAGCGCATGGAGTTCTTCAAGATCCGCCGAACCATACCGTTCATGCGGTATGCGCTCGTCTTCAACATCATCTCCGTCATCACGTTCCTCCTCGCGGTGTTCTTCCTCGCCACGCGGGGCCTCAATTTCTCCGTCGAGTTCACGGGTGGCACGCTGATCGAAGTGAGTTACCAGCAGTCCGCGGACGTGGACCGCGTGCGCCAGACGCTGGAGCGCGCCGGCTACAAGGCCGAAGTGCAGAACTTCGGCTCTTCGCGCGACGTGCTGATCCGCATGCACGCCGAGCAGGTCGCCTCCAGCGCCGACGTGTCGCAGAAGGTGCTGGGCGTGCTGCAAAAGGACAACGCTGCCGTGGAATTGAGGCGCGTGGAGTTCGTGGGCCCGCAGGTCGGCGAAGAGCTCGCGGAATACGGCGCGCTCGCGCTGCTGGTCACCGCCGTGGGCATCGTCCTTTATCTGTGGATGCGCTTTGAGTGGCGCTTCGGCCTCTCGGCGATCGTCGCCAACCTGCACGACGTGGTCATCATCCTGGGCTGCTTTGCGTTCTTCCAGTGGGAATTCTCGCTGCCGGTGCTGGCCGCGGTGCTGGCGGTGCTCGGCTACTCGGTGAACGAATCGGTCGTGGTGTTCGACCGGGTGCGTGAGATGTTCCGCAAGCTGCGCAAGGCGAGCGTGCCCGAAGTCATCGACACCGCCATCACGGGCACCATCTCGCGCACCATCATCACGCATGGCAGCACGCAGATCATGGTGACGACGATGCTCATCTTCGGCGGCCCGGCCCTGCACTACTTCGCGCTCGCCCTCACCATCGGCATCCTGTTCGGCATCTATTCCTCGGTTCTCGTCGCCAGCCCGCTGGTCATGTGGCTGGGCGTGAACCGCGCGCAATTCGTAAGGCCGCCGAAAAAGACCGGCCGCGACGAGCACGACGGCGCAGTGGTCTAGCTAGGCCCGCCGGGCGAGGTCCGCGGCGAACCCGGTGTAGCCGGCGGGCGTGAGGGCAAGCAGGCGCTTCTTGGCTGCGGCCGGGATCGGCAGCGAGCGCACGAATGCCGCGAGCTGCTGCCGGTCGAGGCGCTTGCCCCGGCTCAGCGCCTTCAGCTTTTCGTAGGCATCCGGCACACCATGCTTGCGCATGACCTGCTGCACGGGCTCGGCCAGCACTTCCCAGTTCGCCTCCAGGTCTGCCGCCATGCGGGCCGCGTCGGCCTCCAGCTTGCCGAGGCCGCGCAGGCAGCCGCCATAGGCGAGCAGCGTATGGCCGAGGGCAACGCCGACGTTGCGCAGCGCCGTCGAATCCGACAAGTCGCGCTGCCAACGGGACACCGGAAGCTTGTCGGCCAGGTGGCGCAGCAACGCATTGGCCACGCCGATGTTGCCCTCGGAATTCTCGAAGTCGATCGGGTTCACCTTGTGCGGCATGGTGGACGAACCGACCTCGCCCTTCTTCGGCCGCTGCCTGAAGTAGCCGAGGGACACGTAGCCCCAAAGGTCGCGATCGAGATCGAGCAGGATCGCGTTGGCCCGCGCGTAGGCATCGAACAGTTCGGCGTACGAATCGTGCGGCTCGATCTGCGTGGTATACGGGTTGAACTCGAGGCCCAGGCGCTCGACGAAGCGCCTGCAGAACGCTTCCCACGGAAACCCGGGGTAGGCTGCGGCGTGCGCGTTGTAGTTGCCGACCGCGCCGTTCATCTTGCCAAGCAGGCTCACGCGCTCGATCGCGGCTCGTGCGCGCCTGAGGCGGTGCGCGACATTCGCCAGTTCCTTGCCGAGCGTGGTGGGCGAGGCCGGCTGGCCGTGCGTGCGCGAGAGCATCGGCGTCCGGGCGTAGCGTCGTGCCATCGCGCGCAGCGCCTCGATCAGCTGATCGAGGCCCGGCAGCATCACGTGGTCGCGCGAGTGCGCCAGCATCAGGGCGTACGCCAGGTTGTTGATGTCCTCGGAGGTGCAGGCGAAATGGATGAATTCGAGCGAGCGCTGCACCTGCGCGTTCTTCGCCAGCCGGCCCTTCAACCAGTACTCGATGGCCTTGACGTCGTGATTGGTCTCGGCCTCGATGTTCTTGATGTGCGTGGCGTCCTTCTCGGTGAAGCCGGCCACCAGCCGGTCCAGCGCGAGCTGCGTCGCGCGCGAGAAGGGCTTCAATTCGCGGATGCGCCGCTCGGCAGCAAGCGACTTGAGCCATTCCAGCTCCACCAGCACACGGTAGCGGATGAGGGCGGCCTCGCTGAAATAGGGCCGCAGCGCGTCCGAGGACTTCTCGTAGCGCCCGTCGAGCGGCGACAGCGCGGCGAGCGGGGATGGCATGGACCGTATTATAGAGGGGCGTGCTGCGCGGCAAACCTCGGCGGCATCGACTGGCGGGCCGAGTACCCGGGCCTGGCGAAGCACTACGACAAGTTGCTGCAACGGCCGGCGTTCGCTGACACCGTTCCCGCCGCTTAGGCGATTACCGCCCCCCCCAGGCACACCTCCCCGTCGTAGAGCACGACGGACTGGCCGGGCGTGACGGCCCAGTGCGGTTGCGAGAACTCCACCTCGATGTTCCCGTCCGCCACGCGCGACAGCTGGCACGCGGAGTCGGCTTGGCGATAGCGGGTCTTGGCCGAATGCGGCGTGCCGGCCGTGGGTGCATCGACGACCCAGCTCGCGTCCAGACCCTGCAGCGAGGATCGCAGCAGCGCGGGATGATCGTGGCCTTGCACCACCACCAGTTCGTTCGCCGCCATGCGTTTCCCCGCCACGTACCAGGGTTCGCCCGCGCCCCCGAGGCCGATGCCTTTCCTCTGGCCGATGGTGTAAAAGGCGAGGCCGATGTGCTCGCCCACGCGCCTGCCTTCGGGCGTCACCATCGGACCGGGCGCCTTCGGCAGGTAGCGATTGAGAAATTCCCGGAACGGCCGTTCGCCGATGAAGCAGATGCCGGTCGAGTCCTTCTTCGCGTGGTTGGGCAAGCCCGCTTCCGCGGCGATGCGCCGCACCTCGGTTTTCTCCAGGTGCCCGATCGGGAACAGGACGCGCGCAAGCTGCGCCTGGTTCAGGCGGTGCAGGAAGTAGCTCTGGTCCTTGCCGCCGTCCGCGCCGCGCAGCAATTGCACTTTCCCGTCCGATTCGCGCAGCTGCGCATAGTGCCCGGTGGCGATGCGCTGCGCGCCGAGCTGCATGGCGTGGTCGAGGAAGGCCTTGAACTTGATCTCGGCGTTGCACAGCACGTCCGGATTCGGCGTGCGCCCGGCCGCATACTCGGCGAGGAAGCTCGCGAACACGCGCTCGCGGTACTCCGCCGCGAAATTGACCGCTTCCAGTTCCACGCCGATGACGTCCGCGGCCGCTGCGGCGTCGATCAGATCCTGACGGGTGGAACAGTATGCGTCGCTGTCGTCGTCCTCCCAGTTCTTCATGAAAAGGCCGACCACGTCGTAGCCCGCGCGCTTGAGCAGCAACGCAGACACCGACGAATCCACCCCGCCGGACATCCCGACGACGACTTTTTCAGGCATAGGGGTTGGACAGCACGTCGAGCGGAAAGCTCCTGCCCGCGAGGAAGTCGTCCACGCACTGCTGTACGAGCGGCGAGCGATGCTCGGCGCGGCGCGCGGCAAGCTCGGCCGGCGTCAGCCATACCGCCGCGATGATCTCCTTGTCGAGCTTGCGGCCGGCCTCTACGCCATCCATGCGGCCTAGGAACGCAAAGCGCAGGAAGGTGACCGCCTCTTCCTTGTCGTAGCGCCAGCGGTAGATGCCGAGGAGCGCCGTGGGCGTGATCCGGTGCGCTGTCTCTTCAAGCGTTTCGCGCACCACCGCCTGCACCAGCGACTCGCCCGGGTCGAGATGCCCGGCGGGCTGGTTCAGCACGCGCCGGCCGCTCGCCTGTTCCTCCACGAACAGGAACTTCCCGCCGCGCTCGATCACCGCCGCGACGGTGACGCTCGGTCGCCAACGGCTCATGCGGCCTTGCGCGTGTTGTTCCGGATGAACTCCGCCATGCGCGCCACGCCCTGCTCGATGGCCTGGTTGGAGGCCGCATAGGAAAAGCGCACGTGCTGGCCTTCGCCCGGCACGCGCGAGCCGAAATGGATGTCGGCGAGCACCGCCACGCCCGCCTCGTGCAGCAGGCGCTTCCTGAACACTTCCGAATCGGCCGCGCCGATCCGCTGGCAGGCCTCGGTGACGTTCGGCCAGGCGTAGAACGCCCCGCCCGGATTGCGGCAGGTCACGCCCGGCACCTTGTTCAGCAGCCCGACGATCAGGTCGCGCCGCTGGAGGAAGCTGTTGCGCATCATCGCCGCCGCGTCCTGCGGCCCGTTGATCGCCTCCACCGCCGCCCACTGCGAGATCTGCGAGGCGCAGGATTCGGTGTTGGTGATCCAGCGCGTGAAGTGCGGCGCGAGCACCGGGTTGGAGGTGAAGCCGATGCGCCAACCGGTCATCGCCCAGGTCTTGGAAGCCCCGTCCGAGATGATGGTGCGCTCGTACATGTCCGGCAGTTGGGCGATGGATTGAAACTCGCCCGCATAGCACAGGCGCGAATAGATCTCGTCGGCGTAGACCCACACCTGCGGGTGCTTGCGCAGGATCGCCGCGATCGCCTCCAGGTCCTTCCTCGAGAGCATCCCGCCCGTGGGGTTGTGCGGGCTGTTGAGGATGAGGAGCTTGGTCTTCGGGGTGATGAGGCGCTCCAGCTCCGCCGGGTCAAAGGCGAAGTCGCGCGCTTCATGCAGGTGGATCGGCACCGCTTTGGCGCCATTGGCCAGGATCTGCGATTCGTAGATCGGGAAGCCCGGGTTCGGATAGATCACCTCGTCGCCCGCGCCGTAGTCGGTGGTGGTGAGGACGGCGTAGGCGATGAAGGGTTTGGCGCCGGCGCCGATCACGACGTCCTCCGGCCGGATGGGCAGGCCGCCGCGCATGCCGGCCATGTACTTCGCCGCAGCGGCGCGTAGTTCATCGATGCCCGCCGAGGGCGTGTACCCGTGCTTGCCGCCCTTGATGGCGCGAATGGCCGCCTCCTGCACGTTCTCCGGCGCCGGGAAATCGGGCTGGCCGATGCAAAAGCTGATGATGTCCTTGCCCTGGCGGGCGAGGGCGTTCACCTCGGCGAGGACGACGAAGGCGTTCTCGGTGCCGAGGCTTTGGGCGCGGCGGCTGATGGCGGGCATGCGGTCCCCTGTCTGAACGGCGGATTCTACAGTGCTAGGATTCCCGCCCATGCTCGTCAACTGCGCCGCCTACCTGGACGGCAAGAAGCTTGCCGATATCCAGAAACGCGAGATCAAGTCCTACCTCGCGCGCCCGGACTGCTTTGTGTGGGTGGCGCTTAAGGACGCCGATTCCGCCGAGCTGGCCGAGATGCAGGACGAGTTCGACCTGCACGAGCTCGCCGTGGAGGACGCCCGCCAGGGCAACCAGCGGCCCAAGCTCGAGGAGTACGGCGATTCGCTGTTCGTGGTGCTGCGCACCGTGGAGCTGGCGGGCGAGGAACTGCACGTCGGCGAGCTCGACGTGTTCGTGGGGCGCAACTACGTGCTTTCGGCGCGGCAGAAGACCGAGCGCGGGTTCCAGGACGTGCGCGCGCGCTGCGAGCGCGAGCCCGAGCTGCTGCGGCATGGGCCCGGTTACGTGCTCTATGCGCTGATGGACGCGGTGGTGGACCGCTACGTTCCGGTGCTCGACGCGGTGGAAACCGAGCTCGAGGCGCTGGAGGAGCAGATCTTCACCGGCAAAGCGCCGGGCGAGAACATCGAGTCGCTGTACTACGTGAAGCAGAAGCTGATGGTGCTCAAGCATGCCGCCGGCCCGCTGCTGGACGCCTCCAGCCGGCTGTTCGGCGGGCGCGTGCCGCAGTCCTGCGCGGGGCTCGGTGAATACTTCCGCGACGTCTACGACCACCTGGTGCGGCTCAACCAGTCGATCGACACCCTGCGCGACACGGTGACCACGGCGCTGCAGGTGAATCTCGCCATGATCACCATCGGCGAATCCGAGGTCACCAAGCGCCTGGCGGCCTACGCGGCGCTGGTGGCCGTACCCACCATGATCGCGGGCATCTACGGCATGAACTTCGAGCACATGCCGGAGCTCAACTGGGCCTTCGGCTATCCGCTCAGCATTGTCGTCATGGTCGCGATCGACGCGTACCTGTTCTACCGCTTCCGCAAGGCCGGCTGGCTCTAGCGCTAGCGCATCCCGGGCAGCACGCCCTTCAGGCCGCGCATCATGCGCGCCATGTTGCCGCCCTTCATCATCTTCATCATCTTCTGCATCTGCTCGAACTGGTTGAGCAGGCGGTTCACTTCCTGCACCGGCACGCCGGCCCCGGTGGCGATGCGCCGCTTGCGCGAGGCCTTGATGAGCTCGGGATGCGAGCGCTCCTGCGGCGTCATCGCATTGATCACGCCTGCCGTGCGCCGCAGCTGGCGCTCGTCCTGCAGCTGCGCCGGGTTGATCTGGCCGGCGAGCTGCGCCGGCAGCTTGTCCAGCATCGAGGCCATGCCGCCCATCTTCTGCATCTGCAGCAGCTGCTGCTTGAAGTCCTCGAGGTCGAAGCCTTTGCCTTTCTTGATCTTTTCGGCGACGCGCTGCGCCTGCTCGAGGTCGACCTGCTTGTGCGCCTCCTCGACCAGCGACAGGATGTCGCCCATGCCGAGCACGCGCGAGGCCATGCGCTCCGGATGGAAGGGCTCCAGCGCGTCGAGCTTCTCGCCCACCCCCGCGAACTTGATCGGCTTGCCGGTGACCTGGCGCACCGAGAGCGCCGCGCCGCCGCGCGCATCCCCGTCGAGCTTGGTGAGGATGACGCCGGTGAGCGGCAGGCGCTCGCCGAAGGCACGCGCCACATTGACCGCATCCTGGCCCTGCATCGCGTCGACCACGAACAGGGTTTCGACGGGCTTGACCGCGGCGTGCAGCGCCGCGATCTCCTGCATCATCGCCTCGTCGATCGCGAGCCGGCCCGCGGTGTCGACAATCAGCACATCGAAATAATGCGTTTTCGCGTGCTGCAGCGCGTTGCGCGCGATGTCCACGGGCTGCTCGCCCGTGGCCGAAGGATAGGTGTCAGCGCCCACCTGCGCCGCGACCGTCGCCAGCTGCTCGATCGCCGCCGGGCGGTACACGTCGCAGGACACGAGCAGCACCTTCTTCTTCTGCGCCAGCAGCAGCCGCGCGAGCTTGCCGGCACTGGTGGTTTTGCCAGAACCCTGCAGGCCCGCCATGAGGATCACTGCGGGCGGCTGCGCCGCGAGATCGAGCGCCGCGTTCGACTCTCCCATCAGGCGCGCCAGCTCGCGGTGCACCACGCCGACCAGCGCCTGCCCGGGCGTGAGACTGCCGACCACCTCAGCGCCCAGCGCCTTGTCCTTGACCGCGGCGATGAAGTCGCGCACCACCGGCAGCGCGACGTCGGCTTCCAGCAGCGCGACGCGCACTTCGCGCAGCGCCTCCTGGATATTCGCTTCGGTGAGGCGCGCCTCGCCACGGATCGTCTTGACGATGCGCGCCAGGCGGCCGGTCAGGTTCTCGAGCACGGGTGATAAACTGAAGTGGTGCCCGACATTGTAATTCACGCGGCTGCCGCGGCCGCCTACGCGGGGCTGGCGTGGCACTTCTGGCGCACGCGTTGGCGCGCGCTGCCGGCAGGCACACCGCCGCCCCTGCCGGGAACCCTCCCATGGGAACGCGTCGCGCTCCTGGCGCCGCTGGCGCTGCATGCGCACCTGCTCTACTCGGCGATGTTCGCGCCGGAAGGGCTGCGCTTCGGCTTCGCCCACGCGCTCTCCACAATGGTGTGGCTCGCGGTCCTGTTCTACTGGTTCGAGAGCCTGTTCTACGACCTGGACGGCATGCAGGCCCCGGCGCTGGCATTGGCCACGCTCGCCGTACCGCTGCCCGCGCTGTTCCCGGGCCGCGCCAGCGGCACGCTCGCCGCATCGCTCGAATTCAAGCTGCACCTTGCCATGGCCATGTTGGCCTACAGCCTGTTCACCCTCGCCATCCTGCACGCGCTGCTGATGGCGGTACTCGAGCGACGGCTGCACCGGTCCCGGTCCAACGCGGGCGCGTCGATGCTGCAGGGACCCCTGGGCGCGCTACCGCCGCTGCTCACGCTTGAGCGGCTGCTGTTCCGCCTGATCGCGGCTGCGTTCGTGCTCCTGACCTGCACGCTCGCCACCGGGATCGCGTTCTCCGAATCCCTGTTCGGGCAGGCGCTGCGCTTCGATCACAAGACGCTGTTCGCCGTCCTGTCCTGGGCGACGTTCGCGTTCCTGCTGGGTGGGCGCCACTTCTACGGCTGGCGCGGCCGCCAGGCGCTGCGCTGGACACTCGCCGGATTCGTCATGCTGCTGCTCGCCTACATCGGCAGCCGGTTCGTGCTCGAAGTGGTCCTCGGGCGCAGCTGAAATGGACGACATCCCTCTGAGCTGGGAACTGGCGGCGCTGGTGCTGCTGCTGGCGATGTCCGCCTTCTTCTCCATCGCCGAGACCAGCATGATGGCGCTGAATCGCTACCGCCTGCGGCACATGGTGGCGCAAGGCCACGGCGGTGCCAGGCGCGCCAATGCCCTGCTCAGGCACACCGACCGGCTGCTCGGCGTCATCCTCATCGGCAACAACGTGGTCAATGCCGCCGCCGCAACGCTGGCCAGCGTCATTGCGCTCGAGCTGGTGGGTCAGGGCCGGATTGCCTATGCCGTGAGCACGCTCGGCATCTCGTTCGTGATCATCGTGTTCGCGGAGATCACGCCCAAGGTGATCGGCGCCACCTATCCCGAGCGCATCGCCCTGCCGCTGGCTTACGTGCTGGGGCCGCTGCAAAGCGTGTTCACCCCCGCCATCTGGTTCATCAACCTGTTCTCGCGGCCGCTGCTGCGCCTGTTCGGCGTGCGCCCCGGCGAGGCGACCGAGGCGCCGCGGCTCTCGCCCGAGGAGATCCGCACGCTGGTGCGGGAATCCTCGGCCTTCATGCCGAAGAAGCACGTCACCATCCTGCTCAACCTGTTCGACCTGACCGACATTACGGTGCAGGACATCATGCTGCCGCGCGCGCGCATCGAATCGATCAAGCTGGATGACGACATGGCGACCATCGCGCGCCATCTCGCCACCAGCTACCACATGCGCCTGCCCGTATTCCGGGATGCGCGCGGCGACGTGCTCGGCGTATTGCACCTGCGAAAGGTGCTCGCGCCCCTGATGTCCGGCACGCTCGACAAGGCGCAGATCGAGTCGTTGCTGGTGCCGCCCTATTTTGTGCCGGCCACCACGCCGGTGTTCACGCAGATGCAGTACTTCCAGGAGAACGAGGAGCGCATCGCGCTGGTGGTGGACGAATACGGCGAGCTGATGGGACTGGTGACCCTCGAAGACATCATCGAGGAGATCATCGGCAAGTTCACCACGTCCGTGCCGTCAGCGCAGGCCTTGGCCTGGGGAGATGACGGCAGTGCCATGCTCGACGGGGCCACCCCGGTGCGCGACGTGAATCGCGCACTGGGATTGGAGCTTCCGACGGAGGGACCCAAGACCCTCAATGGCCTCATTCTTGAGCACTTGCGCGACATCCCCGAGTCCGATGTGTCGATCAAGATCGGCGAGGTGCCCCTGGAGATCGTGCATGCCCAGGGACGCAGCGTGAAAACCGTGCGCATTTTCCGCCCGCCCACGCCGGTGGAAGTCGCCGCCGACTAGCCCTCGGTCCGTGGACCGCTGGAAGCCCAAAAAATCAAAGTAGGTCAGTGGGTTAGGCAAGAAACCTGAGGCTTTACAAAACACTGCCCGCAGGGCATCATCGCCGCTTGGTCTCTGGGTGAAACGAAAGGATTCGGGGAGCGCGCTATGGCGACAGCAGCGGCAAGGGCTGCGGGCCCGAAGGAATTCATCTTCCTCTGGGAAGGCCGCGACAAGGGCGGCAAGGTCATCCGCGGCGAACTGCGCTCGGTCAGCGAAACGGCAGTGAACGCCACCCTGCGCCGCCAGGGCATCATCGTCCAGAAGGTCAAGAAGCAAAAGCTCGGCGGCGGCGGCAAAGTCACCGACAAGGACATCACGCTGTTCACGCGTCAGCTGGCCACCATGATGAAGGCCGGCGTACCCCTGCTACAGTCGTTCGACATCGTCAGCAAAGGCGCGTCCAACCCTGCGGTGGGCCGGCTGCTGGGCGAGATCAAGACCGAGGTCGAGACCGGCGCGTCGCTCGCCGCCGCGTTCCGGAAGTATCCGCTGCATTTCGATGCGCTGTTCTGCAACCTGGTGGCGGCCGGCGAGCAGGCGGGCATTCTGGAGACACTGCTCGACCGCCTGGCGACCTACAAGGAAAAGATCCTCGCCATCAAGTCGAAGATCAAGTCGGCGCTGTTCTACCCCATTTCCATCGTCGTGGTGGCGTTCGTCATCACCGCCGTGATCATGATTTTCGTCATCCCGGCGTTCAAGGAGGTGTTCACGAACTTTGGCGCCGACCTGCCGGCGCCCACGCTGTTCGTGATGGCGGTGTCGGACTTTTTCGTCGAGTACTGGTACCTCATCTTTGCCGTCGTCGGCGGCAGCGTGTACGGCTTTCTGGAAGCCTGGAAGCGCTCGCTCGCCGTGCAGGCGTTCATGGACCGGCTGATGCTCAAGCTGCCGGTATTCGGCAACCTGGTGCTCAAGTCGACCATCGCGCGCTGGACGCGGACGCTGGCGACCATGTTCGCGGCCGGCGTCCCGCTGGTCGAGGCGCTCGATTCCGTAGGCGGCGCCTCCGGCAATCACGTGTACCTGGTCGCCACCAAGAAAATCCAGACGGAAGTCTCCACCGGCACGTCGCTCACCATGGCGATGCAGAATTCCGGGGTGTTCCCGAGCATGGTGCTGCAAATGTGCTCCATCGGGGAGGAGACCGGCGCGCTCGACTCCATGCTGAGCAAGGTCGCGGACTTCTACGAGGCCGAGGTGGACGATGCGGTCGAGGCGCTGTCCTCGCTGATGGAACCGATGATCATGGTGGTGCTCGGCACCCTGATCGGGGGCATGGTCATCGCCATGTACCTGCCGATCTTCAAGATGGGCCAAGCCGTCTAGATGTCGGCATACGGCTGGCTGGCCCAGCCTGCAGTCCTGCCCTGGGTGGCGCTCGCCTTCGGGCTGTGCATCGGGTCGTTCCTCAACGTCGTCATCCATCGCCTGCCCAAGATGATGGAGCGCGAGTGGCGGGAGCAGTGCGCGGAACTCTCGGGCGCCACGGCCGTGCCGGCTGCCGCGCCACGCTACAACTTGGTGGCGCCGCGTTCTGCCTGCCCCGCCTGCGGCGCGCGCATCACGGCGCTGCAGAACGTTCCCGTCTTCAGCTGGCTCGCGCTACGCGGCAAATGCGCAGCCTGCGGCGTGCGCATATCGGTACGTTATCCGGTCATCGAGATTGCCGCGGGCCTGATCGCGGCTTATACCGCATGGCGTTTCGGACCGTCGCTCGCGGCGCTTGGCGCCACGTTCTTCGGCTGGGCGCTGCTCGCGCTGGCGGCAATCGATCTCGATACCCAACTGCTGCCCGACGACATCACGCTGCCGCTGCTGTGGGCCGGGCTGCTCATCAATCTCGCGGGCGGCTTCGTGCCGCTGGGCACCGCGGTGATCGGCGCCGTGGCGGGCTACCTGTCGCTGTGGCTGGTGTACTGGGCATTCAAGCTGGCCACCGGCAAGGAAGGCATGGGGTACGGCGATTTCAAGCTGCTGGCCACGATCGGCGCGTGGCTGGGATGGCAGAAGCTGCCGCTGGTGATCCTGCTATCCTCGGTGGTAGGTGCCGCAGTCGGCATCGCGCTGATCGTGTTCACGCGTCACGGGCGCGAGAAGCCGATACCCTTCGGCCCCTATCTCGCCGCCGCCGGGTTCATCGCCCTGCTCTGGGGCGACTACATCACGCGCCGCTGGCTGCCGATCCTCGGTTGATGGCTTTCGTCGTGGGCCTGACCGGAGGCATCGGTTGCGGCAAGAGCGCCGCCGCCAACGAGTTCGCGCGGCTGGGCGCGGCGGTCGTCGATACCGACGCCATCGCGCATGAACTCACGCGCAGCGGCGGGGCCGCGATCGCCGATGTGCGGCGGCTATTCGGCGAGCGGTACATCGATGCGCAGGGCGCCATGGACCGCGCCGGCATTCGCACCCTGGTGTTCTCCGATGCGGCCGCCAAGTCGCGCCTCGAGCGCCTGTTGCACCCGATGATTCGCGCCGAGTCCGAGCGCCGCATCGCCGCGGCCAGCGCCCCCTACGTCGTGCATGTCGTGCCCTTGCTCCTCGAATCGCCGGACTACCGGCAGCGCGTCGCCCGCGTGCTGGTGGTGGACTGCGCGCCTCAGGAGCAGGTGGCGAGGGTCCGGCGTCGCAGCGGGCTTGGTGACGAGGAGATCCGGCGCATCATCGATGCCCAGATGCCGCGGGATGTGCGCCTCGCCGCCGCCGACGACGTCATCGACAATTCAGGCTCGATTGACGCGCTGCACAAGCAGGTGGGGGCACTGCATTCGCGCTATCTCTCGCTGGCCCGCGCCGCGCAGTGAATTTGTCAATGCCGCGCAAATCACTCAGAATCCGCCAAACCTTCGCAGGGCGCCGGTGATCACCTACGAGTACCCGCTCAACGAGCGCATTCGGACCTTGCTGCGATTGGAGGATCTGTTCGAGCGCTCGCGCCATTTCATCGCGCGCACCGATCCGCTCGACCATCACGTCGCGCTGCTGACGCTGTTCGAGATCCTCGAAGTGTCGAGCCGCGCCGACCTCAAGTCCGACCTGCTGCAGGAGCTTGAGCGCCAGAAGCAGGTGCTGCTGTCCTTCCGCAACAATCCGGAGATCTCGGAGGAAGCCCTGTCGAGCGTGTTGCGCGACATCGAGCAAGCGGCGGCGGCGCTGTTCTCGATGACCGGCAAGATCGGCCAGTACATCCGCGAGAACGATTGGCTGATGTCGATCAAGCAGCGCACGGGCATCCCCGGTGGCGCCTGCGAGTTCGATTTGCCCTCCTATCACTATTGGCTTCATCGGCCGGCCGAGGAGCGCATCGGCCAGCTCGCGGCGTGGACCGGCCCGCTGGTTCCCCTGCGCGACGGCTCGGCCATCATCCTGCGCATCTTGCGCGAGTCGGGCAAGCCGCAGCGCCTGTCGGCGCCGCTGGGCACTTTCCAGCAGATGCTCGGTGGCAAGACCGCGCAGATGCTGCGTGTGCGTCTCGATCCGGCCGCTCATTGCGTGCCCGAGATCAGCGCCAACAAGTACGTCCTCAACATCCGTTTCCTCACGCAGTCAAGCGAAGACCCCAAGCCCCGCGCCGCCGACTGGGACATCGAGTTCGAGCTCACGTTTTGCAATCTGTAAAGTCGGGCCCCTGCCCTCGCTGCGGCATGCCGGCACCCTACTCCGCCGCCAATCCGTGGCGCCCGTTCTGCAGCGAGCGCTGCCGGCTCATCGACCTCGGCAACTGGGCGGCTGAGAAGTACCGCGTACCGGACAAGGGCGGCCCGCCCGCGCCGGAGGGCGACGACGCCTAGGCCCAGGCGCCGCTGATCATCGCCAAGCCGTGCGCGCCCGCGCGCCAGGCGGGCTCGAAGTCCGAGCGGCGCAGGCCGCCGATGGCGTAGACCGGGATGCTGGCGCCGCGCGCGATGCGCGCGAACCCGTCCCAGCCCAGGACCTGCACCCCGGGATGCGAGCGCGTCGGCTTGACCGGACCCAGCACCGCGAAGTCCAGCGCTAGCGCCATCGCATGCCGCAGTTCGGCCGCAGTGTGGCAGGAGGCGGCCGCGAGCATGCCGCCGGGGCGTTCGCGCAGCGCCATCAGTTGCGCGGCGGTGTAGTGCACTCCGTCGCCGATCGCCGGGCCGCCATTGAGCAAGACGCGGGCGCCAGGCCCGTGGGCGAGCTGCAGCACCGATCGCGCGAACGCCTCGCGTCCGGCAAGCGTCTTATCGCGCACCTGGATCAGGCCCAGGCCCGACACCAACCGCCCGCGGATCGCCTCCAGCATCGCCTGCGTGCCGCGCTGTTCGGCATCGGTAATCGCGTACTCGTGCGGCAGCGCCAAGGCGGCGAGGACCGGGGCATTGGCCGGCAGCATCGGCTCGGCCATCCGCGCGTCGAAGTGCTGCCACGCAATCGCCTGCTCTTCGCGCGGATGGGGTTCGCCCTTCCAGGCGGTGACGCGGAAGAAACTGAGCCGCACCGCCGCGTGCGGATAGGTGAACTCGCGCGTGATCCAAGGGTACGCCGTACGTGGCTCGATACCGAGCTCCTCGTGCAGCTCGCGCGCCAGCGCCGCCTCGGCCTTCTCGCCGGATTCGATCTTGCCGCCGGGAAATTCCCAGTACCCGGCGTAGGGCTTGCCTGAGGGGCGCCGCGCAAGGAGAAAGGCGCCGTCGGTGCGCTGGATCACCGCCGCCGCGACTTCGACCGGCACGCTACTTCTTCTTGGCGTGCTTGCCGGCCCAGTCGCGGGCAAACTGATAGGCGACCCGGCCGCTGCGCGAGCCGCGCTGCAGGGACCATTGCAGGGCCTCCTCGCGCGCCGCCTCGGCTTCCTTCGCGCCACAGCCCAGCGTCTTCAGCCAGTGCGCCACGATCTCCAGGTACTCGTCCTGGTCGAACGGATAGAACGACACCCACAGCCCGAAGCGCTCCGAGAGCGAGATCTTCTCCTCGACCGTCTCGCCGGGGTGAATCTCGTCGCCGACGTACTTGGTCTCGAGGTTTTCGGTCATGTACTCGGGCATCAGATGGCGACGGTTGGAGGTCGCATAGATCAGCACGTTCTCCGAGGTCGTCGAGATCGAGCCGTCCAGGGCGACCTTCAGGGCGATGTAGCCGTCCTCCGCGCCATGAAACGTGAGGTCGTCGCAGAACACGAGGAACCGCTCCGGTCGGCCGGCCACCTGGTCGGTGATGGCGGGCAGGTCCACCAGGTCGTTCTTCTCCACCTCGATGAGGCGCAGCCCCTGTCGCTGGTACTTGTTGAGCAGGCCCTTGACGATCGAGGACTTGCCCGTACCGCGGGCGCCCGTGAGGAGCACGTTGTTCGCCGGCCGGCCCTCGAGGAATTGGCGCGTGTTCTGCTCCACTTTCGCGATCTGCGCCCCGATGCCTTGCAGGTCCGCCAATCGCATCCGGTGCACATGGCGCACCGGCTGCAGCCAGCCGCGCGCATGGATGCCCGAAGTCTTGCGCCAGCGCAAAGCGATGCTCGCCTGCCAGTCGGTCGGCGGCGGCGCGGGCGGCAGCAGCTGCTCGAGCCGCTGCAGGAGCGTCTCCAAGTCCTTGCTCACGATCGATACTCGGCGTTGATCTTCACGTAGTCATAGGAAAAATCGCAGGTCCAGACCGTGGCCGCAGCGTTGCCTCGGTGCAGCGCCACGCGCACCGTGAACTCGGGTTTCGCCATCGCCGCCACGCCCTGCGCCTCGCGGTAATCGGGGTCGCGCCCGCCCCTCACCGCCACGCGCACCTGGTCAATGTAGAGCGACACCTTCGCGGTGTCGAGTGTGGCGATGCCGGCGTTGCCGATGGCCGCGAGAATCCGGCCCAGGTTC
>Ga0209705_10000020_pt1 | contig 72218 bp, 71 predicted proteins | sample PPLLaktember2015_5_FD_187262 | JGI IMG/M metagenome (GOLD analysis project Ga0209705, IMG submission 187262) | Freshwater sediment microbial communities from Prairie Pothole Lake near Jamestown, North Dakota, USA - PPLs Lake P8 Core (1) Depth... | ecosystem: Environmental > Aquatic > Freshwater... | reverse complement strand
AGCGCTGCCCCGCGCGCTCGAGGCGCTGCTTCATCCAGTCCGGGCTGGGCGCGCCAGCGTTCACGTTGCGGATCACCCGCCCGGCGAAGCGCCCGCAGCCTTCGGCATTCGAGATGCGCACGGGATGCTTTGCCTTGCTTCTTGCCGCCACGCTTTCGATCTGCGGACTTTCGAGGGGCGCTCCGGTCAGCGCCGACACCTCCCGCGCCACGCCCAGGATCGACAGGCAGTCGGCGCGGTTGGGCGTGAGCTTGAGCGTGAACACCGTGTCGTCCAGGCCGAGCGCCACGCGAGCATCCATGCCCGGATTCCCGTCCACTTCGAGAAGTCCCGAATGATCGTCCGACAGCCCGAGCTCGCGCGCCGAGCAGAGCATCCCCTCGCTCTGCACGCCTCGCAAAGAGGTTGCCTTTATTTCGAGGGAAGGCAGCCTGGACCCGACCTTCGCGAGCAGGACTTTCATGCCCTTGCGCACGTTCGGCGCGCCGCAGACGACCGTCAGCTTCTCCCCGCCCGCATCCACGGTGCAGACCGTGAGCTTGTCGGCGTTTGGATGTCGCTCGACCGAGAGCACCTCGGCGACGACCACGCCGGAGAACTGCGGCCCGACGCCGGCGTAGGTCTCGACCTCGACCCCCGCCATGGTGAGCCGGTGCGCGAGCTCTTCGCCCGAGAGCTTCGGGTTGCAGAAGCTGCGCAGCCAGCTTTCGGGAACGATCATGAGAACTGCTCGAGGAAGCGCAGGTCCCCGTCGAAGAACAGGCGCAGGTCGTCGATGCCGTAGCGGAGCATCGTCAGGCGCTCGAGGCCCGAGCCAAAGGCGAAGCCGATGTAGCGCTCCGGGTCGAGCCCGAAGTTGCGCACCACCGAGGGATGCACCTGGCCCGAGCCGGAGATCTCCAGCCAGCCGCCCTGCCTGAAACGCATGTCGATCTCGGCCGAGGGCTCGGTGAACGGAAAGAACGAGGGGCGGAAGCGCACCTCGAGCTCGTCGTTCTCGAAGAAGCGGCGCAGGAAGTCCGTGTAAACGCCCTTCAGGTCCGCGAAGCTGATGTGCTCGTCGATCCACAGCCCCTCGACCTGGTGGAACATCGGCGAGTGCGTGGCGTCGGAGTCGACGCGGTAGGTGCGCCCCGGCGCGATCACCTTGATGGGCGGCTGGTGCATGCGCGCGTAGCGCACCTGCATGGGACTCGTGTGCGTGCGCAGCAGCAGCGGCAGGCCGTCCTTGTCCTTCAGGTCGACGTAGAACGTGTCCTGCATCGAGCGCGCCGGATGGTTCTCGGGGTTGTTGAGCGCGGTGAAGTTGAACCAGTCGGTCTCGATCTCCGGGCCGTCGGCGACCTCGAAGCCGAGCGAATGCCAGATCTCCTCGATCCTCTGCCAGGTGCGGATCACCGGGTGCACGCCGCCGCGGCCGCGGCCGCGGCCGGCGAGGGTCACGTCGAGCGCCTCCTCGGACAGGCGCGCCTCGAGCTTCGCGTCGGCGAGCCCGGCGCGCCTCGCTTCGAGCGCCGTCTCGATTCTCTGCTTGGCCGCGTTGAACTTCGCCCCGAACTCACGGCGCTGCTCGGGCGGCGCAGACTTGAGAGTCGCTTGGAGTTTGGTCAGCTCCCCGTTTTTCCCCAGGAAGGCCGCCTTGGCGTTCTCCAGGGACGCGGCATCGCCCGCCGCGCTGAACGCGGCGAGCGCGCGCGAAACGATGCCGTCGAGGTCCTGCAACTCAGTGAGCTAAGCTGGCTTTGACCTGGCTGGCGATCTTGGCGAAGGCCGCCTTGTCCTGCACCGCGAGGTCGGCGAGCACCTTGCGGTCGATCTCGATCTGGGCGCGCTTGAGGCCCGACATGAAGCTCGAGTACGTCATTCCGAGCTCGCGCACCGCGGCGTTGATGCGCGCGATCCACAGCGCGCGGAACGTGCGCTTGCGGTTGCGGCGGTCGCGGTAGGCATACTGCCCCGCCTTCATCACCGCCTGCTTGGCAACGCGGTAGACGTTCTTGCGGCGGCCGCGGAACCCCTTGGCCTGCTTCAGGACCTTCTTGTGGCGCGCGCGCGCCGTGACTCCACGCTTGACTCTTGGCATGGCGCGCTCCTTACGACGAGTACGGCAGCATGGAGCGGATCGCTGCCGTGTTGGTCTGGTCCACGCCGCTGCGGCGGCGCATCTGGCGCTTCCGCTTCGTGCTCTTCTTGGTGAGGATGTGGCGCTTGTAGGCGCCGGCGCGCTTGATCGACCCGCTGCCGCGCACCTTGAAGCGCTTCGCAGCGCCGCGTTTGGACTTCATCTTCGGCATGACACTTCCTTCTTTTAGCTTGACGCCGGGCGGCCCGTCCTTCGGGCACTTGAAGCCGCGGCAATCACTTGTACCTGCTCAGGCGGCGGCGGGCTTCGCTGCCGCAACCTTCTTCGGCTTTTCCTTCACCGTCACTACTTTCTTCTTCGGCGCCAGCACCATCACCATCTGCCGGCCCTCGAGCTTCGGGAACTGCTCGACCAGGCCGACCGCGTCGAGGTCCTTGCGCACCCGCTCCAGCAGCCGCTCGCCGAATTCCCGGTGCGCCATCTCGCGGCCGCGGAAGCGCAGCGTCACCTTGGCCTTGTCGCCTTCCTCGAGGAACTGGATCAGCTTCCCGAGCTTGATCTTGTAGTCGCCCTCGTCGGTGCCGGGGCGAAACTTGATCTCCTTGACCTGGATCTGCTTCTGCTTGAGCTTCGCCTCGTGCGCCTTCTTCTGCTCGCGGTAGCGGAACTTGCCGTAGTCCATCAGCTTGCAGACCGGCGGGTTCGCGAGCGGCGCGATCTCCACCAGGTCCACGTTCTGCTCCTCGGCGAGCCGCAAGGCTTCTACGGTCGTCTTGATGCCGAGCTGGTCACCGTTTTCCGCTACCAGGCGCACCTCCGGGGCGGTGATTTCCCGGTTGATGCGCTGCGATCTCTCGAGTGCGATGAGTGAAAAGCTCCTCAGTACGTTGAAAAATTTGGCCGTGCTATCGCGCGTCCGCCTCGGCTTGGAGGCGCGCGGTGAAGGCTTCCAGGCTCATCGCCCCGAGGTCTTCGCCGCTGCGCGTGCGCACGGCCACCGTTCCAGCCTGCATCTCCTTGTCCCCGACCACGACCTGGTAGGGCAGCTTCTGCAGGCTATGTTCGCGAATCTTATAAGAAATTTTCTCGTTCCGCAAATCCGAGATTGCCCTAAACCCTTGATTCACTAATTTATTTTTTACATCGGCGGCATATTGCGCCTGGCGCTCGGTGATGTTCAGCACCACCACCTGCTGGGGCGCCAGCCACAGCGGAAAGGCCCCGGCATAGTGCTCGATGAGGATACCGATGAAGCGCTCCATCGAGCCGACGATCGCGCGGTGCAGCATCACCGGGGTATGGCGCGCGTTGTCCTCGCCCACGTACTCGGCGCCGAGGAGCCCCGGCATGCTGAAGTCCACCTGCATCGTGCCGCATTGCCAGACCCGGCCGATGCCGTCCTTGAGCGAGTACTCGATCTTCGGGCCGTAGAAGGCTCCCTCGCCTTTCGAGATCGAAAAACTCACCCCAGAGCGGCGGAGCGATTCCTGCAGCGCGTGCTCGGCCTTGTCCCAGATGGCGTCCGAGCCGATGCGCTTCGCCGGCCGCGTCGCCACCTTGTAGATGATGTCGGTGAAGCCGAAATCGCGGTACACCTTCTGCAGCAGCGCCGTGTAGGCGACGCACTCGGGGAGGATGTGCTCCTCGGTGCAGAAGATGTGGCCGTCGTCCTGCACGAAGCCGCGCACGCGCATCAGGCCGTGCAGCGCCCCCGAGGGCTCGTTGCGGTGGCAGGAGCCGAACTCCCCGTAGCGCAGCGGCAGGTCGCGGTAGCTCCTCACACCCTTGTTGTAGATGAGGATGTGCCCCGGGCAGTTCATCGGCTTCACCGCGTAGTCGCGGTTCTCCGAGGCGGTGAAGAACATGTTCTCGCGGAAGTTGTCCCAGTGCCCGGTGCGCTTCCACAGCTCGACGTCGAGGATCTGCGGGCCGCGCACCTCGTGGTAGCCGTTGTCGCGGTAGACGCGGCGCATGTACTGCTCGACCTGCTGCCACAGCACCCAGCCCTTCGGGTGCCAGAACACCAGCCCCGGCGCCTCTTCCTGCATGTGGTAGAGGTCGAGCTGCGTGCCCAGGCGCCGGTGGTCGCGCTTCTCGGCCTCCTCGAGCATCTTCAGGTACGCGTCCTGGTCCTCCTTCTTCGTCCAGGCGGTGCCGTAGATGCGCTGGAGCATCTCGTTCTTCGAGTCGCCGCGCCAGTAGGCGCCGGCGACGCGCATCAGCTTGAAGACCTTGAGCTTCCCGGTGGAGGGGACGTGCGGCCCGCGGCACAGGTCGACCCAGTTGCCTTCGCCGTAGAGCGAGATCTGCTCCTTCTCCGGGATCGAGGCGATGATCTCGGCCTTGTATTGCTCTCCCTGGTTCCTGAAGAACGCGACAGCCTCGTCGCGCGCCATGACTCTTCTTTCCACAGCCAGATTCTTGTTCGCGATCTCAAGCATCCGCTTCTCGATGGCGGCGAGATCCTCGGGCGTAAAGGGGCGCTTGTAGGAGAAGTCGTAGTAGAAGCCGTTCTCGATCACCGGGCCGATGGTCACCTGGGCCTCGGGATAGAGCTCCTTCACCGCGTGCGCGAGCAGGTGCGCGGTCGAGTGGCGGATGAGCTCGAGCGCCTCGGGATCGCGCTCGGTGATGATCTGGACTTGCGCATCGGACTGGATCCGATGGCCGGTGTCGACCAGCTTCCCGTCCACTTTGGCGGCGAGCGCCGCCCGCGCGAGGCCCGCGCCGATGGACTGCGCGATCTCTGCGACGGTGACGGGCTGCGGGAACGACTTGACCGAGCCGTCGGGAAGGCGGATGTCCGGCATTCTTTCTGGGGGAAGCTGGTAGGCGCGATTGGACTCGAACCAACGACCCCTACCATGTCAAGGTAGTGCTCTAACCAGCTGAGCTACGCGCCTGAAGAGCGAAATTCTATACTAGCCCGATGGAGATCATCCTCTGGCGCCATGCCGACGCGGAAGACGGCGCGCCCGATCTCGAGCGCAAGCTCACCCCCCGGGGGCGCAAAGACGCCGAGCGTGTGGCCAAGTGGCTGCTGCGGCATTTACCGGACGGCTTCGAGGTCGTCGCGAGTCCCGCCGCGCGCGCGCAGGAAACGGCAAAGGCTTTGCACAGCAAAGTACGCACCGATCCAAGGCTCGCGCCGGGCGCCTCGGTGCAAGACATCCTCAAGGCCGCCGGGCGCACCGGCACGGTGGTCGTGGTCGGGCACCAGCCCGACCTGGGCCAGGCGATCGCCCATTTGATTGGTGGAACCGAGGGAGAATGGCGGTTGCAGAAGGGCGCGCTGTGGTGGATCGAGGACGACCTCGTCAAGGCCGTCGTTTCACCTGACCTGCTTTAGGACGGAAACTTTCTTGTCGGAGAGCCCGCTCACCTGAAGCTTCATGCCGACCGCTTTCCAGTGGTCGGCTTCCGACTCGAGCGCCGCGGCCGAGAGCGCGTTCTCGTCGAGCCAGGACTGCGGCAGGTCGATGGCGAAGCCGCCGCTGTCGGCGGCGACGCGCAGGAAGGGCGGTTTCGCTTCGATGCGACTCCGGAGCATCAGCGAGGCGAGGCGCAGGGCGAACACCAGCTTCCAGTCCGCGCCTTCGAGGCCTTCCTGCACCTTGCCGAGCTTGCCGCGGTGCGCAAGCACGACGCGTGCAAGGCGCGCCTGCTCCATGCGCGAGAAGCCCGGCATGTCGGCGTTGGAGAGCACGTAGGCCGAGTGCTTGTGGTACTGGGCGTGCGCGATCGACAGGCCGATCTCGGCCAGGCGCGCCGCCCACTCGAGGAGCTGGCGCTCGGGATCGTCCTCGCGCTCGGCGCCGGGCGAGAGCGCGTCGTAGATCTTCAATGCCAGCGCCTTCACCCGGCCCGACTGGGCGGCGTCGACGTGATAGCGCCGGGCGAACTGCGCCACCGTCGCCTCGCGCATGTCCTGGTGCTGGGTGCGCCCCAGCAGGTCGTAGAGCACGCCGTGGCGCAGCGCGCCTTCGGACACCTTCATCGACTCGATGCCGAGCGCGTCGAACACCGCGCCCATGATGGCGAGCCCGCCCGGAAGCACCGGCGCGCGGTTCGCGCGCAGGCCGGCAATGCGCTCCGGGTCCGCTTTCTCGACCTTCAGCAGCAAGGCCTTCAGGCGCTCCAGGCCTTCGCGCGTCAGCCCTTCGGCGGCGAAGCCGTTCTCGCGCAGGATGTTCTCCATCGAGCGCGCCGTGCCGGAGGAGCCGACCGCCTCGGCCCACCCCGCCTCGCGGTAGGGGCGCACGATGTGCGCGAGCTCCTGCCGCGCGGCGAGCTCCGCCGCCTTCATGCGCGCCTTGTCGATCCTGCCCCCGGGAAAGTACTTCAGGCTGTAGCTGACGCAGCCCATGTAGAGCGACTCGGTCAGCTGCGGCTCGAAGCCGGTGCCGATGATAAGCTCGGTGGAGCCGCCGCCGATATCCACGACCAGTCGCTGTTGCGAGCCCGAATTGGAACCTGCGGGGAGCGCGTGCGCGACCCCCAGGTAGATGAGGCGAGCCTCCTCGCGCCCGGAGATCACCTCGATCGGGAAGCCGAGCGCGGCGCGCGCTTCGCGCAGGAAGGCGGGCGCGTTCTTCGCTACGCGCAGCGCGTTGGTGCCCACCGCGCGCACTGCCGGGCGCGGGAAGCCGCGCAGGCGCTCGGCGAACTTGGCGAGCGCCTCGAGCGCCGTCGCCTGGCTCGCGCGGTCGATGCGCTTCTCCGCGGTGAGCCCGGCGCCAAGGCGCACCACCTCGCGCACCGCGTCGAGCGGGTAGATCTGGCCGTCGACCACACGGCCGATCTGCAGGTGGAAGCTGTTCGAGCCGAGGTCGACGGCGGCAAGCGTGTCGTGGCGCACCATTGCAGCCTAAGTTAACAGAATCAGGGGATTGCCGACCGTCATGGAACGGTCATCCAGAAGCGGCCGCTGCCGGTGCACAATTCCTGCAGGGGAGAGTCCTGGATGGAATCCGAAGAGATGCGCGAAGAGCTACGCGAAGAGCTACGCCAGGGCGCAGAGCGCGTCATTTCCGCGCCGGGCGCGGAACCTACAATGGCCGTTCCCGCCTCCGAGCCGATGAACCGCAGAATCCCCCCGCCGGCGCAGTTCCTCAACCGCGAGCTCGGCCTGCTCGCGTTCAATCGCCGCGTGCTCGCGCAGGCCGCGGACGAGGCGGTGCCGCTGCTCGAGCGCCTGCGCTTCATCACCATCGTCTCCTCGAACCTCGACGAGTTCTTCGAGATCCGCGTCGCGCGGCTGAAGGAGGCGCTCAAGCTCGGCCTGCCCGAGCCTTCGCCCGACGCCCGCGCCCCGGCCGAGGTGCTCGAGGCCGTGAGCCGCGAGGCGCACACGCTGGTCGCGGAGCAATACCGCCTGCTGAACGAGGTCGTGCTGCCGGCGCTCGCCCTGCAGGGCATCGTCTTCCCGCGCCGCGAGAGCTGGAGCGCGGCGCAGCGCGAATGGATCCGCGCCTACTTCTTCCGCGAGCTCCTGCCGGTGCTGACGCCGATCGGCCTCGACCCGGCGCATCCGTTCCCGCGCGTGTTCAACAAGAGCCTCAACCTCGCCGTCGAGCTCGAGGGCCGCGACGCCTTCGGCCGCAGCTCGCGCGCCGCGATCGTGCAGGCGCCGCGCGCGCTGCCGCGCGTGATCCGGCTGCCGAAAGAGATCGCCGGCGCCGAGTACGGCTTCGTCTTCCTCTCCTCGATCCTGCACGCGCACGTGGGCGAGCTCTTCGCCGGCATGAACGTGGTGGGCTGCTACCAGTTCCGCGTCACGCGCAATTCCGACCTCTTCGTCGACGAGGAGGAGATCAAGAACCTGCACACCGCGCTGCAGGGGGAGCTCCTGCACCGGCACTTCGGCGACGCGGTGCGCCTGGAGGTGGCCGACAACTGCTCGGCGCCGATGGCGGAGTTCCTGCTGCAGCAGTTCGGGCTGCAGGACGCGGAGCTCTACCGCGTCGACGGCCCGGTCAACCTGCACCGGCTGCGCGCGGTGCACGAGCAGGTGGACCGCGCCGACCTCAAGTACCCGCCGTTCCTGCCCGGCCTGCCGCCCGCGCTCGACGAGGCGGATCTCTTCGAGGTGCTGAAGAAGCAGGACGTGCTGCTGCACCACCCCTTCCAGTCGTTCCTGCCGGTGATCGACTTCATCCGCGCCACCGCCAACGACCCCAACGTCATCGCCATCAAGCAGACGGTGTACCGCACCGGCATCGACTCGGAGCTGATGCAGATCCTGGTCGAGGCGGCGCGCAAGGGCAAGGAGGTCACGGTGGTCGTCGAGCTGATGGCGCGCTTCGACGAGGAAGCGAACCTGAGCTGGGCGGCGCGCCTGGAGGAAGTCGGCGCGCACGTGATCTACGGCGTGGTCGGGCACAAGACGCACGCCAAGATGTCGCTCATCGTGCGCCGCGAGGAGGCCGACGGGCGAAAGCAGCTGCGCCGCTACGTGCACCTGGGCACCGGCAACTATCACCCGAGCACGGCGCGCCAGTACACCGACTTCGGCCTGCTGACCGCGAACGAGGACCTGTGCTCGGACGTGAACGAGGTGTTCAAGCAGCTCACCGGCCTCGGCCGCGCCGGGCGCATGAAGCACCTGTGGCAGGCGCCCTTCACGCTGCACAAGCGCCTGGTCGCCGCGATCCGCAACGAGGCGAAGCGCGCCGCCGAGGGCGAGGAGGCGCGCATCATCGCCAAGATGAACGCGCTGCTCGAGCCGCAGATCATCGAGGAGCTCTACGCCGCCTCCGCCGCGGGCGTGAAGATCGAGCTCATCGTGCGCGGCGTGTGCGCGCTGCGCCCCGGCATCGAGGGCCTCTCGGAGAACATCCGCGTGCGCTCGGTGGTCGGGCGCTTCCTCGAGCACTCGCGCGTGTTCTACTTCCGCAACGGCGGCGCCGAGGACGTGTACCTGGCGAGCGCCGACTGGATGGACCGCAACTTCTTCCGCCGCATCGAGCTGTGCTTCCCGGTCCTCGACCCGGCGCTCAAGCGCCGCGTCATCCGCGAGGGCCTGCAGTCCTACCTCGACGACAACTGCCAGGCTTGGGTGATGGCCGGCGACGGCGGCTACGAGCGGCTGAAGCCGCGGCGCCGGCGCCGCTCGGCGCAGGAAGAGCTCATCTTCACGCTCGGCACGCCGAGCTGATCAGGGACAGACCACGCAGGAAAGTCCGCACAAGGGCAAGACCGGCGTGCAGCGCGCATGGAACGCGACGCGCTACTCGCTCGCCGGCCTCGCCGCCGCGGCCCGCAACGAGGCGGCCTTCCGCGAGCTCGTGCTCCTGCTTCTCGTGGCGATACCCGTGGCGCTCTGGCTGACGCGCGACGGCGTCGAGCGCGCGCTGCTGATCGGCAGCGTGCTGCTGTGCCTGGTGGTGGAGCTCCTGAACGCCGCCATCGAGGCGACGGTGGACCGCATCTCGCTCGAGAACCACCGGCTCGCGAAGCGCGCCAAGGACATCGGCAGCGCCGCCGTGATGCTCGCGCTCCTCAACGCCGCGGTGACCTGGCTGCTGATCCTGCTCTAGCCGCGCGCGACCCGGATCACGCCCTTCAGCTCGCGCACGATCGTGAACGCGCGCTTGAGCTGCGCCAGGTTGACGACGTCGAAGGTGAAGCGCATGAAGGCGAGCTCGTCGCGCGTCTGCGTGCGCACCGCGGTGACGTTGATCTTCTCGCGCGCCAGCGCGTCGCCGATGTCGCGCAGCAGGCCGCGCCGGTCGGAGGCGGTGACGGTCATGTCGACGGTGTAGGCGCCCTCGCCCTTGCCCCAGTCGGTCTCGAGCAGGCGCTCGGGATGGCGCTCCGCGAGGCGCTTCAGGCTCGGGCAGTCCTCGCGGTGCACCGAGACGCCCTTGCCGCGCGTCACGAAGCCGCGGATCGGGTCGGGCGGCACCGGCTTGCAGCAGCGCGCGAGCTGCGTCATCAGCCGGTCCATGCCGACGATGAGGATGCCCGTCTTTGAAGGGGTCGCTTTGCGGGGTTTCAGGGAAGGCGTTTTTTCTACTGGAACTTCCTCTCCCTTCGACTCCCGCAGGGCTGTCTGCAGCTGGCGCAGGTTCACCTCGTCGCGCGCCACGGCGGCGAAAAGCTCGTCGGGCTTGGCGAAGCCGAGCTTCGTCGCGAGGCCTTCGAGGCTGGCGTGCACGGCACGCTCGCGCTTGATCTCCTTCTCCACCGCCGCGCGGCCGGCGGCGACCGTCTCGGCGTGCGCGCGGGCGTTGAACCACTGGCGGATCTTCTGCCGCGCGCGCGGGCTCCTGACGAAGCCGCGCTCCGCGTTGAGCCAGTCGCGCGAAGGCCCGCCGCTCTTCGCGGCGACGATCTCGACGCGCTGGCCGCTCGCGAGCGGCCGGTCGAGGGTGGCGATCTGCCCGTCGACCTTGGCGCCGCGGCAGCGGTGGCCGAGGTCGGTGTGCAGCGCGTAGGCGAAGTCGACCGGCGTCGCGCCCGCCGGCAGGTCGATCACCTTGCCCTGCGGGGTGAGCACATAGATGACGTCCTCGAGCGGAGGACCGCCTCTCGTCCTTCCTACCGGCACTTCGTCGCGCCAGGCCAGCAGTTGCCGCAGCCACGCCACCTTCTGCTCGAAGGCCTTCGATGCCTTGGCCTTTTCCTTGTACTGCCAGTGCGCGGCGATGCCGTACTCCGCCTGGCGGTGCATCTCCTCGGTGCGGATCTGCACTTCCAGCGTCCGCCCCGCCGGGCCGAGCACCGCGGTATGCAGCGACTGGTAGAGGTTGCCCTTCGGGCGCGAGATGTAGTCGTCGAACTCCTTGGGGATCGGCTGCCAGAGGTTGTGCACCACGCCGAGCGCCGCATAGCAGTCCTTCACCTCCGGCACGATGACGCGCAGCGCGCGCACGTCGTAGATGTCCGAGAAGTCCAGGCTCTTGCTACGCATCTTGTTCCAGATGGAATAGATGTGCTTCGGTCTTCCCGTGATCTGTCCTTTGATGGACAGCGCCTCCAGTTCCGCGGCAAGGGTGGAGATGGCCTTCTTGATGTAGCGCTCGCGCTCGAGGCGCTTCTCGTCGAGCATCTGCGCGATCTTCTTGTAGAGCTCGGGCTCGAGGAAGCGGAAGGAGAGGTCTTCCAGCTCCCACTTGAGCTGCCACACGCCCAGGCGGTTGGCGAGCGGCGCGTAGATGTCGAGCGTTTCGCGCGCATAAGATGCTTTTTCCGGGTTTTCGTTTTTCGAAAACCACCGCAATGTCTGCGTGCGGCTCGCCAGGCGGATCAGCACCACGCGCACGTCCTCGGCCATGCCGAGCACCATCTTGCGCAGCACCTCGTTCTGCTCGGTCGGGCTGTCGCGCGTGGCGACGCGCAGCTGGTAGAGCTTTTCCACTCCCGCGGCAAGACCGGCGACCTCGGCGCCGAACGCCGCCTGCAGCCGCTCGGGGTCCTCGAGGTATTTCGGCGCGGCGAAGAGCACGCCCGCCGCGCGCCCCGGCGCGTCGAGGCCGACCGAGGCGAGGCCCGCGGCGAGGCCGAGCGCGTGCGCCCACGCCGCCTCGCCGGTCGACAGGCGCTGGCCGGCGTAGAGCGGCTCGGCGAACTCCAGCGCGCGCGCGAGCAGCGCGCGCTCCGCGCCCTCGAGCCCCTCGGCGATCGGCTCGAGCGCCGCGCCGGCGCTCGCCGGATGCAGCTGCACGACGGTGACCATGCGGTATTTTACGGTCCATGGGCTGGCTCACCGACTGGCGGCGCAGGCGCGTGCTGGAAAAGCACCGCGTGGACGGGGTTTTATGGCAGGCCCTCCTGAAGAAAATGCCGTTCGTACCCGACAGCGAAAAGCTGAAGAACCTGATGCTGCTTTTCCTCGCCGAGAAGGAGTTCGCCGGCGCGCACGGCATCGAGGTCACCGACGCGATGCGCGTGGCGATCGCGGCGCAGGCCTGCCTGCCAATCCTCGAGCTCGGCCTGGACTGGTACCGCGGCTGGCACGGCGTGGTGGTCTACCCCGGCGACTTCCGCGTGCACCGCGAGGAGGTGGACGAGCACGGCGTCACGCACGAGTGGGAGGACGAGCTCGCGGGCGAGGCGTTCCCCGGCGGGCCGGTGGTGCTTTCCTGGGATGCCCTGGCGCACGATCCGGCGATGAACGTCGTGATCCACGAGTTCACGCACAAGCTCGACATGCTGAACGGCGCCGCCGACGGACTGCCGCCGCTGCACCCGGGCATGGACCAGCGCGCCTGGACGGCCGCCTTCGAAGCCGCCTACCAGGGCTTCTGCGATGCGCTCGAGCGCGGCCGGGACACCTGGCTCGACCCCTACGCCGCCGAGCACCCGTCGGAGTTCTTCGCCGTGGTGAGCGAGGCGTTCTTTACCGACGCTGCCGAGACGCGCCGGCGCTATCCGGACGTCTACGAGCAGCTGCGGCTTTTCTACCGGCAGGATCCCGCGGCAAACCTGAAGGCGCTCGCATGACCGCGGCGCTGCGCTTCGGCGCTCGGGAAATCGCGCCGCAGGAATTCGAGGCGGCGGCGCGGCGCGCCGCGAGCGTCCTGGAGCAGCACGGCGTCGGCACGGGCGACGTGGTCTGCACGATGCTGCACAACCGTCCCGCCTTCCTCGAAGCGATGTTCGCCGCGCGCCTGCTCGGCGCCTACTACTGCCCGGTCAACTGGCACTACAAGTCGGAAGAGGCCGGCTGGATCCTGCGCGACAGCGGCGCCAAGGCACTCGTCGTCGAGCCGGCGCTAAGGGAGCAGATTGCCGGCGGTTTTTCAAAAGAGCTTCAGATACTGGATCCAGAGGCCTTCGTCTCTGCCTCCCCCTGGTCGGGCGCGGAGCGCGCGCCGGGGGCCATGATGCCCTACACCTCCGGCACGAGCGGCCGGGCAAAGGGGGTGCGCAGGGTGCCGCTCACGGCGCGCGAGCTCGAGGCCGCGGCAGCGCTCGCCGCGCAGATCCTCGGCATCGCGCCCGGCATGCGCGCCCTCCTCTCCGGGCCGCTCTACCACAGCGCGCCCAACAGCTACGCCTCGAACGTCATGCAGCGCGGCGAGCTTCTCGTGCTCGAGGAACGCTTCGACCCCGAGCGCACGCTGGCGCAGATCCAGGACCTGAAGCTGACCCACGCCTATCTCGTGCCGACGATGTACGTCCGGCTGCTGCGCCTGCCTGAAGCGACCAAGGCGCGCTACGACCTGTCCTCGATACGCTTCGTCGCTTCCACCGGCTCCCCCTGCCCCGCCGAGGTGAAGCGCGCGATGATCGAATGGTGGGGGCCGGTGTTCCACGAGTCCTACGCTGCAAGCGAGCTGGGCTACGTCACGGCGATCTCCTCCGCGGAGTCGCTGCGCAAGCCGGGTTCCGCCGGCCGCCCGGCGGGCGAAGCGACGATCCGTATCCTGGACGCCGAGGGACGCGAGCTGCCGGCGGGCGAGATCGGCCTCATCTACGCGCGCCAGCCGGCGTACCCGGACTTCACCTACAACAACGACGCGGCGTCGCGCCGCAAGCTCGAGCGCGACGGCCTCTGGACGCTCGGCGACATGGGCTTCCTCGACGCCGATGGCTACCTCTACGTCTGCGACCGCGCCTCCGACATGGTCATCTCCGGCGGGGTCAACATCTACCCGGCCGAGATCGAGGCCGCCCTCGCGCTCATGCCCGGGGTGCGCGACTGCGCGGTGTTCGGCATCCCCGACGCCGAGTTCGGCGAGGCCCTGTGCGCCGCGGTGCAGCCCGCGCCGGGCGCCTCGCTCTCGCCGGAAAAAATAGCTTCATACTTGAAGGCCCGGCTTGCCGACTACAAAGTGCCCAGGACCGTGACCTTCCACGACGAGCTGCCGCGCGAGGAAAGCGGCAAGATCTTCAAGCGCCGCCTGCGCGCGCCCTACTGGGAGCGGGCCGGGAGAAAGATATGAGCGTCGCGATCTACGAGCAGCTCACCGCCGGGCGCACGCGCTTCCTGCGCGTCGACGAGCTCTGCCGCCTCGCCAGCGAGAAAGGCGCGCTGCCCCCCGTGTCCGATCTCGCGGCGGAAGCCGGACGGCCGTTGCGCGAGAAGCAGGGGCTGGAGCGCCAGCAAGGCGCGTTCCTCGCCGGGATCCTCGCCGATCCCGTCGCCGGCGCGCACCTTTGCCACGCCATGCTTCTGCCGCATCCTCAATCCAGGGAGAAGCTCAAGGAATACGACGCGAAAGGCGAGATCGATCTCGGCGGCGCGCATCTCAAGCGCCAGGGGAAGGCGGCAGTGCTGACGATGAAGAACCCCGCCTACCTCAACGCCGAGGACGAGGCCACGCTGCCGGGGATGGAACTCGCCGTCGACCTCGCCCTCCTCGACCCGGCAACCGAGGTGTGTGTGCTGCGCGGCGCGCCGGTGGAGCACCCGAAGTACAAGGGCAAGCGCCTCTTCGGCGCCGGCATCAACCTCACGCACCTCTACCACGGCAGGATCCGCTACCTCTGGTACCTGATCCGCGATCTGGGCTTCGTCAACAAGTTCTACCGGGGTTTGGCTCATCCGCATCAGAATCCGGAAGAGGCGAGCATCGAGAAGCTGTGGATCGCCGCGGTCGAGGGCTTCGCCATCGGCGGGCACTGCCAGATCCTGCTCACGATGGACTACACCATCGCCGCCGAGGACGCCTACCTCACGCTGCCGGCGCGCAAGGAAGGCATCGTGCCCGGCGCCGCCAACCTGCGCCTGCCGCGCTTCGTCGGCGACCGCATCGCGCGCCAGGCGATCCTCGCCGAGCGGCGCATCGACTGCGCCAGCCCCGAAGGGCGGCTGATCTGCGACGAAGTCGTGCCTCCGGCGAAAATGGATGCAGCCATCGAAGCCATCGTCGAAAAGCTGACCGGCTCCGGCGTCGTGAGCGCCGCCGGCAACCGGCGCGCCTTCCGCGCCGGCGAGGAGCCGCTCGACGCCTTCCGCCGCTACATGGCGGTCTACGCGCGGGAGCAGGTGCAATGCCACCTCAGCCCGCAACTGGTCGCGAACCTCGAGAAGAACTGGAAAGTGAAATGAAGATACTCGTCCTGCACGGCCCCAACCTCAACCTCTTCGGCCGCCGCGAGCCGCACATCTACGGCACGATGACCCTCGCCGAGATCAACCAGAAGCTCGAGGCCCTGGCGCGCGAGCTCAAAACAGAATTAATTTTTTTTCAATCCAACGTTGAGGGAGAGATCGTCAGCAAGTTCCACCAGCACATGGACGACGTGGCGGGCGCCCTCATCAACCCGGCGGGCTTGACGCAGTACGGCGTCTCGGTCCACGACGCCATCAAGGCCATGCCCTTCCCCGTGATCGAGGTGCACATGTCGAACATCGCCGCCCGCGAGGAGTGGCGCCACCACTCGATCATCTCGAGCGCGGTGAAGGGCACCATCCAGGGCCTGGGCTGGCGCTCCTATACCGCGGCGCTGCGCGTTCTCGTGGAGACCGTGCAAGAGAAAAAGTAGCCCGATGCGCGACGCGTGCCTCATCGTCATCGACGTCCAGAACGACTTCATGCCCGGCGGCGCCCTCGCCGTGCCACGCGGCGACGAAGTGGTCCCGGTCATCAACCGCCTCGCGGCGCGCTTCGAGAACGTCGTGCTCACCCAGGACTGGCACCCGCGCGGACAGATCTCCTTCGCCTCGTCGCATCCCGGGAAGAAGCCGTTCGCGACCATCCGCCTTCCCTACGGCGAGCAGGTCCTGTGGCCCGACCACTGCGTGCAGGCCACGCCAGGCGCCGCCTTCCACCCCGACCTCTCCGTCCCCCACGCCCAGCTCGTGGTGCGCAAGGGCTTCCACAAGGAGGTGGACAGCTACTCCGCCTTCCTCGAGGCCGACCGCAAAACCAGCACCGGCCTCGCCGGCTACCTGAAGGAGAGAAGCCTGAAGACGCTCTTCTTCTGCGGCCTCGCCACCGACTTCTGCGTCGCCTGGAGCGCTCTCGACGCCCGCGCCGCGGGCTTCGAGGCGAGCGTGATCGAGGACGCCTGCGGGGCGATCGATCTGGAGGGCTCGCTCGCAAAAGCGTGGAGCGACATGGCCGCAGCCGGCGTCCGACGTGTAGCCTCAGGCTCCTTAAGGTAAGCCTGCAACCCCCATGGCGCAGCCAACCGGACCGAAGCATTTCTCGATGATCCGCGGCTTCCACCTCGCGGACTTTTTCACCCTCGCCAATGCCGCCTGCGGCGTCGGGGCCGTGCTTCTCACGATGCGGTACCTGCAAAGCGGGGACCGGGCGCATTTCTACGCCGCCGCCGCCATGGCACCCCTCGCCTTCTTCTTCGACTGGCTGGACGGTAACGTCGCCCGCTGGCGCCACCAGCATTCGGCGCTGGGGCGCGAGCTCGATTCGCTGTCGGACGTCATCTCCTTCGGCGTCGCGCCCGCGGTGCTGGCTTATGCCGCGGGGTTCAACGGCGGCTGGGACGCCGTCGCTCTCATCTACTTCGTATGCTGCGGCGTGAGCCGCCTCGCACGCTTCAACGTCACCGCCGAAACGCTGGCGGCAGGCAGCAGCAGCGGCAAGGTCGCCTACTTCGAAGGCACGCCCATTCCGACCAGCGTGGTTTTGACTGCCGTGCTGGCCTTCGCGGCGTGGCAGGAGCGCATCGGACCGGACCTCTACGGCGGCGCTTGGGACCTCGGCCCCTGGGAATTCCACCCGCTGTCGCTGCTGTTCATCGCCTCGGGCAGCTTGATGATCAGCACGCTGCGCATTCCGAAGCCGTAGGCGATCGGCTCACGCGGCGTCCACTGCCTTCGCGGGGGTGCGGTCGGCGGCGGGACGCTCCAGGCGCCGGCTGTAGGCGGACATGGCGAAGCAGAAGATGAAGTACAGGAGCGAGGCGAAGACATAGGCCTCGACGCCCGAGCCGCTCCAGGCCGGCTCGTTGAGCGAGACCTTGATGGTCGAGAGAAGGTCGAAGAGGCCGATGATCAGCACCAGCGACGTGTCCTTGAAGAAGGCGACGATGGTGTTGACGAGCGGCGGGACGGCGATGCGCAGGGCCTGGGGGAGGATGATGAAGCCCATCTGTCCCCAGTAGCCCAGGCCGATCGCCGCGGCGGCGTCGTACTGCTCGCGGTCGATTGCCTGCAGGCCGCCGCGCACCACTTCGGCGAGGTAGGCGGCGGCGAAGAGGATCATGGCGATCTGCGCGCGCAGCAGCTTGTCGATGCTCACGCCCTCGGGCAGGAAGAGCGGCAGCAGCACGGAGGCCATGAAGAGCAGGCTGATGAGCGGCACGCCGCGGATGAGCTCGATGTAGCCCACCGCGAGCCACTGGATCACCGGCATGCTCGAGCGGCGCGCGAGCGCGAGCAGGATCGAGAGCGGGAAGGCGATCGCCACGCCGAAGGTGGAGAGGAGCAGCGTCAGGATGAGCCCGCCCCAGCGCTCGTTCTCGACGTAGGGCAGGCCGAGCACGCCGCCCCACATCAGGATGCCGATGATAGTGAGGCCGGCGAGCCAGACCAGCGCCAGCCAGGAACGCCAAAAGCGTCTGAACCCCGAGAAAACCCACAGCGCGACGAGCAGCGCGCAGGAGACCGCGGGGCGCCAGTGCTCGTCGTAGGGATAGGTGCCGAAGAGGATGAAGCGGTGCTTGTCGGCGATGAATCCCCAGCACGCCCCTTCCGTGGCCCGGCAGGCCTTCGCGTCCGGGCGCCAGACCGCGTCGAGGAACGCCCAGTCGATGAACGGCGGAATGCTCTTCCACAGGAGGAAGAGGATCAGCAGCGTCGCGGCGCTGCTCAGCCAGCCGGAGAAGAAGCTTTCGCGGATCCACTTCAGAGCAGTGCTCATCTGAGTGAGATCCGCGCGTTGTACCAGTTCATGAAGGCGGAGATCGACAGGCTGATGGTGAGGTACACGCCCATGATGATGGCGATGCCCTCGATCGCCTGCCCGGTCTGGTTCATGGTGGTGTTGGCGATCGACACCAGGTCGGGGTAGCCGATGGCCACCGCGAGCGAGCTGTTCTTCGTCAGGTTGAGGTACTGGCTCGCGAGTGGCGGCACCACCACGCGCAGCGCCTGGGGAATGATCACGTGGCGCAGCGCCTCGCCGCGCTCGAGGCCCACCGCCTGCGCCGCTTCCCACTGGCCCCGCTCCACGGAGAGCACGCCGGCGCGCACGATCTCGGCGATGAAGGCGGCGGTGTAGACCGACAGGCCGGCGAGCAGCGCCGCGAACTCCGGGGTGATCGCGGTGCCGCCGACGAAGTTGAAGCCTTCCAGGCGCGGCGCGCCCTCGAGCGAGGGCAGCAGGATGCCGCGGTTGGACAGGAACACGCCCGGCAGCGGCGAGAGCGCCTCGCGCGGGTGCGGCAGCCCCTCGGTGATGAGCGCGTACCAGAAGAAGAGCTGCACCAGCAGCGGCACGTTGCGGAAGAACTCCACGTACGCGGTGCTCAGGCTGCGCAGCAGGAAGTTCGGCGACAGCCGGAAAAGGCCGATCGCGGTGCCGAGGAAGGTGGCGAGCACGATGCCGACCAGCGCCACGCCGAGGGTGTTCAGCACCCCCACCGCGAGCGCGCGCAGGTAGCTGTCGGCGGCGCTGTAGGTGAGGAAGAACTTCTCGCCGATCTCGAAGCCGGCCTCGCGGCTCAGGAAGCCGAACCCGCTCGCGATGCGCCGCGCCTCGAGATTGGTGACGGTGTTGTGGACGAAGAACCAGGCGATCGCGACCATGGCCGCCAGCGCCGCGGCCTGGAGCGCGATTCGCCTGTACTTCAAGCGGCTAGCGGATCGGGATCGGGTACATGATGCCGCCCTGGTTCCACAGGCGGTTCAACCCGCGCTCGAAGCCGAGCGGCGTGAGGTTCGCGTCGAAGCTCTCGGCGTAGTTGCCGACCTGCTTCACCACGTTGTGCGCCCACCTGGCGTCGAGGCCGAGCATCTTGCCGATGTCGCCGGTCGAGCCGACGAAGCGCTGAATCGACGGGTTGGCGCTGGAGGCCTGCCCGTCGATGTTCTTCGAGGTGAGGCCGAGCTCCTCGGCCTCCATCATCGCGAACATCGACCACTTGACGACGTCGAACCAGCGGTCGTCGCCGTGGCGCACCGCCGGCCCGAGCGGCTCCTTCGAGATCACCTCGGGCAGGATGACGTGGTCGGAAGGGTTCGGCGCCCGCGAGGCGCGGACCGAGACGAGGCCCGACACGTCGGTGGTGTAGACGTCGCAGCGGCCGGCGAAGTAGGCGTTCAGCACCTCTTCCAGCTTCTCGATCACCACCGGCTTGAAGCTCATGCGGTTGGCGCGGAAGTAGTCGGCGAGGTTGAGCTCCGTGGTGGTGCCCGGCTGCACGCAGATGGTGGCGCCGTTCAGCTGCTTCGCGCTCTTCACGTTCAGCTTCTTCGGCACCATGAAGCCCTGGCCGTCGAAGTAGTTCACGCCGACGAAGTTGAGGCCGAGGCCGGTGTCGCGGGTGATGGTCCAGGTGGTGTTGCGCGACAGGATGTCGACCTCGCCCGACTGCAGCGCGGTGAAGCGCTGCTGCGCCGTGAGCGGGGTGTAGCGCACCTTCGTGTGGTCGCCGAACACCGCGGCGGCCACCGCGCGGCAGACGTCGACGTCGATGCCTTTCCACACGCCGCGCGAGTCGGGCTGCGAGAACCCGGCGAGGCCGGTGTTGACGCCGCACTGCACGAAGCCCTTGGACTTCACCGCGTCCAGGGTCGATTGCGCAAACGCATTGCCACACAAAAAAGCCATGCCGATCAGGACAAACCTCATGTTGCTCCTCCCTCGAGTAGGAACTCCCGGACGATCGCGATCTGGTCGGGGTGCATGAGCGTGGGCGCATGGCCCACGCCGCGCACCTCGACCACTTTAGCCTTCGGGCCGCGGGCCATCATAGCGCGGCAGGTCTCGCGCGTGAGCAGGTCCGAGCTCTCGCCGCGCAGCACGAGCGTCGGGCAGCGTACCGCGTCGTAGAGGGGCCACAGCTCCAGGTCCTTCTCCGGCAGCGTGGCGTGGTAGTTCTCGGCGAGGCGCGGGTCGTAGTGCGCGCGCCAGGTGCCGTCCTCGTTCTTCCGCAGCCAGGTCTCGGTGAGGAAGCGCCATTGCGCGTCGCTGTGCGGGCCGAAGGGCACCGACACCGCGCGGATGAGGCGCTCGGCGTCCTCCACGGTGCGGAACTGCAGCTCCTTGCCGAGGTAGGAGGCGATGCGCTCGAGCGAGGCGCGCGTCACCACCGGGCCGGCGTCGTTCAGCACCAGCCGCGCCACCGGGTTGCCGGGCTGCGCGGCGAGCGCCATGCCGACCAGGCCGCCGAGCGAGGTGCCGAGCCAGTGCACCGCGTCGGTATCGAGCCGCGCGATGAGCGTCACCATGTCGGCGACGTATTGCGGCACCGCGTAGAGCCTCGGGTCGGCCAGGCGGTCGGAATCGCCGCGGCCGGCGAGGTCGGGGCAGACGACGCGGAAGTGGTCGCAAAGCGCCGCGGCGAGCGTGTCGAAGTCGCGCGCGGTGCGCGTGAGGCCGTGCACGCAGATGAGCACGTCCCGGTTGCGCGGGTCGCCCCACTCCAGGTACGCGATGCGGTGCAGCCCCTTCGCCGAGGCGCACTGCACCGAGCGGCGCCGTGGCTCGGGGGCTACGCCGTCTTCAGCCATTGGACGAGCAATGCCTCGCGCACCGCCGCGGCGGCGGCATCGAGGGTGGAAAAGCGCATGCCGCGATCGCGCAGCAGCGCGAGCTTCTCGGAGCGCACGTTGGCGCCGCGCACCGCATAGCCGTAGCCGGCGTAGCGCGTGCGCTCGATGGGCGCGTCCTGCTCGTCGTACCAGATCCATTCGTCGACGAAGCCGAACGCCACCTCCTCGAGCGCCTCGTCGGCTTCGTCCGGGTCGACGAGCGCGAGCTCGCCGCCGGCGTAGCGGAAGTAGGTCTGCCGGTCGGCGGTCACGGCGTAGCCGATCCAATCGGGGGGATTTTTTTTGATACTAAAACCCAGAATCAGCCGGCCATCTTGCGCCACCTCGACCTCGACGCCCGGCGCGCCCGGCGCGGCGACGTCCTCCTTGACGACGTTGCCGTTCTCGATGATGACGCGGCCGCGCACGCCGTCGTGCTCCCACTCGGCCTCTACGCGCAGCTCCGGAAAGTCGCCCGAAGCCTCGGTGAAGGTCGGGAAGGGGATGCCCTTCTTCGGCGCGAAGCGGTACTCGAGCCGGCCTTCGCCGTGGTGCTCGGTGTAGTCCTCGGCGTCGGCGTCGCGCACCATGAGCCAGCGCACGCGCTCGCGGAAATCCTCGAGGCGACCGGCGCCGGTGACGCGCACGACCGCCGTGAACAATCAGGCCTCGTACTTGAAGGACAGCGACAGGCGGGCGCGGAACTGCACCACCTTGCCGTCCTCGATCTTCACGTCGAGCTTCTCGATCTCGGCGATGCGCAGGTCGCGCAGCGTGCTGGAGGCCGCGCTCACGGCGTTGCGCGCCGCATCCTCCCAGGAGCTGCTGCTCGTGCCGATCACTTGCGTAACGCGATAGACGCCGCCGTCGGATTTCTTCGCCATGGCCTCTCCTCCTCTAAAGGGTCGCCAGTCCTGCCGGGTCATTGTAGCCAATACCGCCCGCGGCGGCGGCGCTCCGCCTCGACGGACAGGCCGGCGTCGCCGAGGCGCACCGTCGCCGCGCCGTCGATATCGGTGCGCAAGAGCTGCGCGGCGGCGGCGCGGTAGCGATCGAGCACCTCGGGCGCGGGATGGCCGAAGCGGCTGCGATAGCCCACTGGCACGATGGCGTAGCGCGGCTTGAGCGCGGCGATGAGCTCCGGCGACGACGAGCTGCGGCTGCCATGATGCGGGACGAGGAGAATATCGGTGCTATCGAGCTTCTTCTCGCTGACCAGTTTTTCCTCGCTGATTCTTTCGATGTCTCCGGTCAGCAGGATCGACCCGCCATCGGTCTCGATGCGCAGCACGCAGCTCTGGTCGTTGCGCCGCGCCTCGGGCGCGGCGGCGGGCGGATGCAGGAACGCGAAGCGCACGCCGTCCCATTCCCAGCGCTCGCCCGCGCGGCAGCGGCGTCGCGCCGCCGCGAGCGCATGGAGCGGGTGCTGCGCCGCGAGCGAGGAGGCGATCGCCCCGACCTCGAGCGATTCGAGCACGCTCGTCGCGCCGCCGACGTGGTCGGCGTCCTGGTGCGTGAGCACCATCAGGTCGACTCGCGTGAGCCCGGCGCCGCGCAGCGCCGGGACAACCACGCGCGAGCCGCTGTCGGCCTCCGGCCCGAAGGCCGGGCCGGTGTCGTAGAGCAGCACGCGGCTCGCGGTGCGCGCGAGCACCGCGAGGCCCTGGCCGACGTCGAACACGGTGATCCACGCCTCGCCGTGCGCGGGCGCCGGCGGGGCGAGGGCGAACGCGGGCGCCATGAGCGCCACCCCGCCCGCGCGCCAGGGCAGCCCGCGCGGCGCGAGCATCCACGCCGCGCCGGCGAGCGCGAGCGGCACCGTCCAGGGCGCCGGCGCGTGGCTCTGCCAGAGCGCGAGCGGCAGCGCTGCGCACCACTCGAGGAACTGCAGCAGCCATTCCACCAGGTAGGAAGAAAATGTCAGTAGAAAGTCGAATGGAAAAATCGCGGCAAGCAGGGCGAGCGGCGTGACGATGACCGACACCACCGGGATCGCAATCGCGTTGGCGAGCGGGCCGGCGAGCGAGACCTGGCCGAAGAGGAGCAGCGCCGCCGGCGCGAGCCCCAGCGTGATCGCCCATTGCATGCGCCCCCATTGCGCGAGGCGCGGCCCGGCGCTCGTCCATCCCGCCGCGACGTAGAACATGAGCGCCACCGCGCCGAAGGACAGCCACAGCCCCGGCGCGAGCGGCGCCCAGGGGTCGGCGAGCACCACGACGGCGAGCGCGAGGGCGAGCGTGCGCCAGGGCGAGGCGATGCGCCCGGACCAGAGCGCGGCCGCGACCACCGTCACCATCCAGAAGGTGCGCTGCGCCGGCACCGCGAAGCCCGAGAGCAGCGTGTAGCCGAGCGCCGCGGCGATCGCCGCCGCCGCGGCCGCCTTGCGCGCCGGCAGGCGCAGCGCGAGGGCGCTCGAGCGGCGCCACCCGAGCGCCACCAGCCACGCCGCGAGCCCGGACACGAGCGTCACGTGCAGCCCGGAGATGCTCATCAGGTGCGTCACCCCGGTTCGGTTGAAAAGCCGCCACTCCTCGCCGGAGATAGAGCGCTGGTCGCCGATCGCAAGCGCGGCAAGGATGCCCGCCGCCGGCGTCGCGCCCAGCGTGCCGAGGAAGCGCTCGCGCACGGCCTCGCGCAGCTGTTCGATGCGGTCGAGAAAACTGTTCCTGGATCCGACTTCTTTCGGTTCGGGCTTGCCCCGCACGTAGCCGGTGGCGCCGATGCCGCGCTCGAGGAGCCAGGCCTCGTAGTCGAAGCCGTGCGGATTCACCAGGCCGTGCGGCCGGCGCAAGCGCAGGGTGAAGAGCCAGCGCTCGCCCGGATGCACGGGCGAGGCGGCGTCGTACCAGGTGACGAGGAGCTTGCGGGGCAGCCACACCCCGGCTGCCTCCGGCTCGAGCTCGAAGCGCGGGCTCGCGCCGCTCGTCGGCAGGCTGGAGACCACGCCCACCACCTCGAGGTCGCGGCCTTCGAGCTCGGGGGCGAGCCGGTCGGCGATGCGCCAGTGCGCCCAGGCCGCGGCCCACAGGAATCCGGCCGCGAGGCAGAAAACGACGAGGAAGCCGCGCTTCCAGATGCCCAGGGCGAGAAGCAAAGGCAGCAGGCCCGCCCACAGGAGCGACGGCAGCGCCGCCTGGAGCTGCAGCAGCGCCGCGCCGGACGCGAACGCGACGGCCGCCGGGGTCATGTAGCATGCAACGCGGGTGCCTCCCCGCCGCTGACCGTGCCGCGCAAGTTTTTCCGCAAGTACCTGCCGCACCCGGAGCGCGTGCGCGCGAGCCGCCTGGTGCGCGCCTTCGGCGGCTGGCTCGACCATCCCAACCTCTGGCACCTGAACCGCCGCTCGGTGGCGGGCGCGGTGGCGATCGGCCTTTTCGCCGGGCTCGTGCCCGGACCGCTGCAGATGCTCGCCGCGCTGCTCCTCGCGGTGCCGCTGCGCCGCAACCTGCCGGTGGCGCTGCTGGTGACCTTCTATACCAACCCGTTCACCATCGTGCCGCTCTACCTCCTCGCCTACGGCTACGGGCGCCTGATCCTCCCCGGCGAGCAGGCGGCGCGCGTCGAGCCCTTCCACATGGATTGGGGAAACATCGGCGCCTCGATGGAGGCGCTCGGCGCCTGGATGATGGGCCTGGGCAAGCCGCTCCTCATCGGCATCCCCGCGCTCGGTCTGACGCTCGCGGTGCTCGGCTATTTCATCGTCGAGCTCGCCTGGCGCGCCTACGTCGTGCTCGCCTGGCGCGCGCGAAAGCGCCGCCGGCAACAAGCGCGCGCCCCGTAAGGGAAAGGACGACCCTTAGAATCCGCGCATGGACGCGGTCAATACCTCGCTGCTGCTCGGCGCGCTGCTGCTTTTCATCAGCGTGGCGGCGAGCGTCGCCTCCTCGCGCTTCGGCTTCCCGCTGCTGCTGGTGTTCCTGGTGGTCGGCATGCTCGCCGGCGAGGACGGGCCCGGCGGCATCCAGTTCAGCGATTTCGGGCTGTCGTTCCTGATCGGCAACCTGGCCCTCGCGCTGATCCTGCTCGACGGCGGGCTGCGCACCAGCATCCGCAGCTTCCGCGTCGCGCTCGGGCCGGCGCTCGCGCTCGCCACCGTGGGCGTGGTGCTCACGGCGGCGATGCTGGGCGCTTTCGCCGCCCTGGCGCTCGGCTTCAAGTGGCAATACGGCCTGCTCTTCGGCGCCATCGTCGGCTCGACCGACGCGGCGGCGGTGTTCGCGCTGCTGCGGCACAGCGGCGTGCACCTGAACGAGCGGGTCAGCGCCACCCTCGAGATCGAGTCGGGCTCGAACGACCCGATGGCGATCTTCCTCACCATCGTGCTGGTCGAGCTCATCCGCGGCGCCGCGCCGCCCGGCGCAACCGGAGCCGTCGTGCTCCTCGTGCAGCAGCTCGGCCTGGGCGCGCTCGGCGGCATCCTCTTCGGCTTCGCCCTGCGCGAGGCGGTGCACCGCATCCGGCTCGCCGAGGGCTTGTACGCGCTCTTCATCGCCTCGGGCGCGATCGCCTCGTTCGCGGTGATCAACAAGCTCGGCGGCAGCGGCTTCCTCGGCATCTACATCATGGGCCTCATCGTCGGCAACGGCCGCAGCCACGCCACCGAGCACGTGATGCGCGTGATGGACGGGCTCGCCTGGCTCGCGCAGGCCGGCATGTTCGTGCTGCTCGGCCTGCTCGTCACTCCCTCGGCGGTGGCGCGCGAGCTCGGGCCGGCGCTCCTCGCCGGCGCGTTCCTCATCCTGGTGGCGCGGCCCGTGGCCACGTTCCTGACGCTCGCGCCTTTCCGCTTCAACCTGCGCGAGAACCTCTACATCGCCTGGATGGGCCTGCGCGGCGCGGTGCCGATCATTCTCGCCCTCTTCCCGCTCATGGCCGGCGTGGAGGAATCGTTTCGCCTCTTCCAGTACACGTTCGTCATCGTGCTGCTGTCGCTCCTCGTGCAGGGCACGACCGTCGGGCCCGCGGCGCGGCTGCTCGGGCTCGAGGTGCCCGCGCCGCGCGAGCCGCGCCTGAGGAGCGGGCTGCACCTGCCGACCGCGCAGGACTACGAGCTGCTGCAGTACGCGGTCGAGCAGAATTCGGCGGCCGCCGGCGCGAATCCGTCGCAGCTCGCCCTGCCCAAGGGCGCGCGCCTCGTCGCGGTGGCGCGCGCCCATCAGTTCCTCAGCCCGCCGCCGGCGCTGCTGCAGGCCGGCGACATCGCCTGCGTGCTCGCGCCCGAGGACACCTACCAGCGCGTGGGCGAGCTCTTCGTCGCCGGCCCGGGGCTCGCCGGCGAGCTGACGCGCAGCTTCTTCGGCGACTTCGTGCTGAACGGCGACGCGCGCCTGGAAGACGTGTGCGAGGCCTACGGCGTGCAGCCGGTCGGCTCGGGCAGCCTGGAGGAGTTCCTGCGCCGCAGCCTCAAGGGACGCCCGGTGGTCGGCGACGCGGTCGAGGTCGGCGACATCCAGCTCACCGTGCGCGAGATGGACGGCCCGCGCATCGTCAAGGTCGGCCTGAAGCTGAGGTGAGGCTTCGATGAGCCACGAGGAGTTCGTCGCCGCCTATGCGAGCGGCACGGTCCGCGTGCGCGTCGATCGCGAGCGCGCCGCAAAGCTCGTCTCGGCGCGTCTCATGCTTCCTTTCGTGCTTCTTCCCCTCCTCGGCCTCGCCGTCGCCCTCGCCCTCACCGGCCGGCTCTTCGCCGGCATCGCCCTCTTCCTCCTCGTGCTCGCCTTCCGCTACGCGATCCGCGCCAGCAGCCAGGGCTTCGTCCTCTCGCGCGCCCTGCAGAACCCGGCCTTCTATGAGGAGGTGATCACCGCCGGCGTGCTGTCCTTCGAGTGATGGCGGCGCTAGGACCGAAGCGCTGAGTCGGAGTGCAGCACGCCGTCGCGCAGCTCGAGGATGCGCTCGGCGCGCGCGGCGAGGCCAGTGTCGTGCGTGACGATGACGAAGGCGGTGCCGCGCGAGGCGGACAGGCGCAGCATCACCTCGAAGACCTCATCGGCGGTGTGCGAGTCGAGGTTGCCGGTCGGCTCGTCGGCGAGCACGCAAGCGGGCTCGGTGACGAGCGCGCGCGCGAAGGCGCAGCGCTGGCGCTCGCCGCCGGAGAGCTCGCCCGGCAGGTGCTCGAGCCGCTCGCCCAGGCCGACATCCGACAGGACCTGCTTTGCCTTTTCCAAGGCTTTATTTTTTTCAACCCGCCGGATGAAGAGCGGCATGGCGACGTTCTCGATCGCGGTGAACTCGGCGAGGAGGTGGTGGAACTGGTAGACGAAGCCGAGCGTGCGGTTCCTCACCTGGCCGCGCTCGGCTTCGCTCATGTCGCTGAAGCGCCGGCCCTGCACGCTCACCGTGCCGCCGCTCGGCGCATCGAGGCCGCCGAGGAGATGCAGCAGCGTCGACTTGCCCGAGCCCGAGCGGCCCATGATGGCGATGCGCTCGCGCGCGCGCACCTCGAGGCTCACGCCGTGCAGCACCGGCACCGGCGCCGGGCCCTGGTAGGTCTTCTTCAGGTTTTCACAAGAAAGCACTACTTCATTCATACCGCAGCGCTTCCGCGGGATTGAGGCGCGCCGCGCGCCAGCTCGGGTAGAGCGTGGCGAGGAAGGACAGCGCGAGCGCCATCAGCGCCACCGAGATCACGTCGTCGGCCTGCAGGTCCGAGGGCAGGTCCGGAATCATGTACACGTCCTTCGACAGGAACTTGACGTTGAAGGCGTTCTCGATCGCCGGGACGATGACGTCGATGTTGAGCGCGGTGATGACGCCGGTGAGGACGCCCACCGCCGTGCCGATCACGCCGATCACCATGCCCTGGACGATGAAGATCTGCATCACCGAGCCGGGCGCGGCGCCGAAGGTGCGCAGGATGGCGATGTCGGCCTGCTTGTCGGTGACCGCCACCACCAGCGTGGAGATGATGTTGATCGCCGCCACCAGGATGATGAGGGCGAGGATGATGAACATCATGCGCTTCTCGATCTCCACGGCGCGGAAGAAGTTGGCGTGGCTGCGCGTCCAGTCGAACGCGTACACGTCGCGCGGCAGGCTGCCCGAGAGCTCGCGCGCCACCTCGCGCGCGGCGAACAGGTCGTCGAGCTTGAGGCGCACGCCGGAGACGCGCTCGCCCAGCTGGTAGAGCGTCTGCGCGTCGCGCAGGTGCACGAGCGCGAGCCCCGAGTCGGCGTCGCTGATGCCGGCCTCGAAGATGCCGACCACGGTGAACTGCTTGAGGCGGGGAATGACGCCGGCCGGGGTCACCAGGCCCTGCGGCGCCACCAGCGCCAGCTTGTCGCCGGTGAACACGCCGAGCGCGCGCGCGAGGTCGGCGCCGAGCACGACGCCGAACTCGCCCGGCTTGAGCGCGCCGAGGCTGCCGGCGCGCATGTGCTTGCCCAGGTCCGCGACGCGGTCCTCCTGGTCCGGCAGGATGCCGCGCACGATGGCGCCGCGCACCGCGCCGCCGGCCGAGAGCATCGCCTGCGCCTGCACGAAGGGCGCGGTGGCGAGCACGCGCGGGTGCTGCGCGACGCGCTCGGCGATCTCCTGCCAGCCGGCGAGCCGGCCGTCGGCGCCCACCACCTGCACGTGCGAGGCGACGCCGAGGATGCGCGTGCGCACCTCTTCCTGGAAGCCGTTCATTACCGAGAGCACCACGATCAGGGCCCAGACCCCGACGGCGATGCCGATCATCGAGACCGCGGAGTTGATGCCGATGAACCGGTTGCGGCGCCGGGCGCGCGTGTAGCGCAGGCCGACCGCGAGCTCGTATCGCATGAGCGGGCGAGAATACTACAATCGACCGAGTGGACGCCGACACTTCCCGCGCGCTCGCCGCCCTGATCCGCAAGGAGCGCCTCACGCACCTGGGCACGCTGCGCGGCGGCGCGCCGCTCGTCTCGATGACGCTGTACCTGCCGGCGCCGGACTTCTCGGCGTTCTACATCCACGTCAGCCGCCTGGCGTGGCACACGCAGGACATGCTGCAGGACCCGCGCGTGGCGCTCTCGATAGCCGACACCGACGACGGCCGGGCGGATCCTTTTACGTTCATGCGGGTCTCCATAAGAGGAGATGCCGTGCAGATGCCCGCCGGACCGAAGGAGGAATGGTTGAAGAAGTTCCCTGAACAGGCGATCAATTTCGAGCTCGCCGACTTCTCGTTCTGGCAGATCGCGCCGCGCGACGCGCGCTTCGTCGCCGGCTTCGGGCGCATCCACAACATTTCCGCCGCCGACCTCATTCATTCAGGAGAAGCAAGATGACTGCCCAACCCAAGCTCAAGCCCGCCCTCATGCTCGTCGACGGAAAGTGGGAGGCGAGCGCCGACGGGCGCTTCATCCCGGTCGAGAACCCAGCCAGGCGCCAGGCCATCGCCGAAGTGCCGCGCGCCGGGGCGGCCGACGTCGATCGCGCGGTGCGCGCCGCGGCCAAGGCCTTCGCCAGCTGGAAGAACGTGCCGCCGCGCGAGCGCGGGCGTCTCCTCATGAAGATCGCCGACAGCATGGAGGCCGAGAGCGAGGCGCTGGCGAAGCTCATCGCCACCGAGACCGGCAACGCGCTGCGCACGCAGTCGCGTCCCGAGGCGAAGGGCGCGGCGGACCTCTTCCGCTACTTCGGCGGCCTCGCGAGCGAGCTGAAGGGCGAGACGGTGCCGCTCGGCGAGCACGTGCTCTCCTACACGCGGCGCGAGCCGATCGGCGTGGTGGGCGCGGTGATCCCGTGGAACTCGCCGGTGGCGCTGGGTGCGATGAAGATCGCCATGTCGCTTGCCGCCGGCAACACGCTGGTGCTGAAGGCGGCCGAGGACGCGCCGCTCGGCGTGCTGCGCATGGCGGAGCTCTGCTCGGAGCACCTGCCCGCGGGCGTGCTCAACGTCCTCACCGGCTACGGCGAGGAAGCGGGCGCGGCGCTCGTGCAGCACCCCCTCGTGCGCAAGCTTTCCTTCACCGGCTCGACCGAGGTCGGCAAGCTCATCATGCACGCCGCCGCCGACCGCATCGTGCCGGTGTCGCTCGAGCTCGGCGGCAAGAGCCCCTGCGTGGTCTTCCCCGATTCGAACGACGAGCGCACCGTCGATGGCGTAATAAGCGCCATGCGCTTCACGCGGCAGGGCCAGTCCTGCACCGCCGGCTCGCGCCTTTTCCTGCACAAGAGCATCTACGAGAATTTTTTGGAGAAACTTAAGACAAAACTCTCCACCTTGAAAATCGGCGATCCGCTGGACGAAGCGACCGACATGGGCGCGATCATCAACCGCAAGCAGTTCGACCGGGTCTGCGGCTACATCGAGGACGGCATGGCGCAGAAGGGTTCTCGCCTGGTGCTGGGCGGCCTGCCGCCCAAGCAGGGCCCGCTCGCGCAAGGCTTCTTCGTCCAGCCCACGGTCTTCGCCAACGTGCAGAACGACTGGCGCATCGCGCGCGAGGAGATCTTCGGGCCGGTGCTCGCCGCCATCCCGTGGGAAGACGAGGCCGACGCGATCCGCATGGCGAACGACAGCCACTACGGCCTCGCCGCCTTCGTCTGGACGCGCGACGTGGCGCGCGCGCTGCGCACCGCGCACGAGATCGAGTCGGGCTGGGTGCAGGTGAACCAGGGCCTGGGCCAGTCGCCCGGGCATTCCTACGGCGGCTTCAAGCAGAGCGGCATCGGCCGCGAGTTCTCGCTCGAGGGCATGATCGACAGCTTCACGCAGCGAAAAAGTGTGACCGTGAATCTAAAGTCCTAGGACACCTACTCCTTACAACTCATGAATACTCAAGAGCTGAAGGCGCTGCAGGCGCCGATCAAGGAACGCTACCGCAACGAGCCGGGCGCGGCGGTCGTGACGCTGCGCGCCGAGGGCCGCATCGGCGAGGGCATCGCCTGCCGCGTCGACACCGGCCGCGCGCTCGTCGAGGCGGGATTGCATCCCGCCACCGGCGGCAGCGGCATGCAGGCCTGCTCCGGCGACATGCTCCTGGAAGCGCTCGTCGCTTGCGCGGGCGTCACGTTGAAGGCGGTTGGAACTGCTCTCTCAATAAAGATCAATGACGGAAAAGTCACGGCAGAGGGCGATCTCGACTTCCGCGGCACGCTCGGCGTGGCCAAGGACGCGCCGGTCGGCTTCCGCGAGATCCGCCTGCGCTTCGAGCTCGACACCGACGCCACCGAGGAGCAGAAGAAGAAGCTCGTCGAGCTCACCGAGCGCTACTGCGTGGTGCTGCAGACGATCCGCAACGCGCCGCGCATCGCCGTCGAGTCCGCAGTCTCGTCCTGAATGCCGCGGCTGCTCGTCAACGTCGACGTCGGCGACCTCGCGCAGGCCGAGCGCTTCTACTGCGCCGCGTTCGGCCTGACGGTGGGCCGGCGCTTCGACGGTGCGCTCGAGCTGCTCGGCTCCGACGCGCCGATCTGCCTGCTCGAGAAGCCCGCCGGCACGACGCCCGCGCCGCGGCCGTCGGCGGCGCGCGACTACCGCCGCCACTGGACGCCGGTGCACCTCGACTTCGTCGTCGAGGACCTCGAGGCCGCGCTCGCGCGCGCCCGCCAGGCGGGCGCGACGCTCGAGAAGGACATCGCCGCCGCGGACTGGGGCCGCATCGCGCTCCTCGCCGATCCTTTCGGCAACGGCTTCTGCCTCGTCGAGTTCAGCGAGCGCGGCTACGACGCCATTGCGCTGTGAGGATCTACGGCGTCGACTTCACCTGCGCGCCGCGCAGGGCGAAGCCGATCACCGTGGCCGTCGGTCTTCTGAAAAGGAAATGTCTCGACATCTCGGAGATCGAGAACCTTTTTTCGTTCGCTGAGTTCGAAGCATTCCTCGCGCGGCCGGGGCCATGGGTCGGCGGCTTCGACTTCCCGTTCAGCCTGCCCGCGGAGCTCGCGCGCGATCTCGCGTGGCCGGCGGCATGGACGGACCTGGTCGCGCACTGCGCCGCGATGGATCGAAAAGGTTTTCGACAAGCCCTCGATTCATACCGTGCTGGAAGGCCTGTCGGCCGCAAGTACGCGCATCGGGCGACCGACCATCCCGCCGGCTCCTCGAGCCCGATGAAGCTCGTCAACCCGCCGGTCGCGCTGATGTTCCATGAAGGCGCCCGGCGATTGCTCGATGCCGGACTGAGCATTCCGATCCTTCGGGAAAATGATTCGGACAGGATCGCGCTCGAGGCCTACCCGGGGCTGCTCGCGCGCAAGCAGCTCGGTATCCGCGCCTCCTACAAGAGCGATACGCGCGCCGAGCAGACCAGTGCGCGCCGAAGCGTTCGCAAGCAGATCGTCGCGGCGCTGGCAGACGGCCGCCCTCTGGGAATCGAAGTGAAATTCTCGAAGTTCGAGAAGCAAGTCATTGCCGATGGCTCCGGCGACTTGCTCGATGCGGTGATCTGCGCGGCGCAGGCGGCTTGGGCGGCGAAGCGGCCGGGCTACGGGCTGCCGGCCGAGGCCTCCGCCGGCGAAGGCTGGATCGTTACTGCTTAGAAGCTTCCGGCTTGGGCACTTCCTGCATTGCCCAGCCCTTGTTCTGCATGCAGAAGTTGATGAGCCGGCCTTCCTCCATGAACTGCTGGCCGTAGGGGTCGGCGAACGGCCCGTAGGGGTAGACGAGGAAGCGCCGGCCGAGCGGGTCGTGCACCAGCGCCGGCGCCATCGGGTGGTAGAAGATCATGCGCGCGCGCGTTTCCTGCCACGCCTGCTGCTGGCACTCGTTGAGGTCGGCCTGCAGCTGGCCCGCCGCGGCGTCCTGCTTCACCCACTGCATCGGCGTGCAGGCGGCGAGGAGCAGCGCGGCGAGGGATGGAAAGACGATCCGCATGACAATTTCGACCTAGAATCGTTGCGCATGTTCACCGTCTACGGCAAGTCCGACTCGGGTAATTGCTACAAGGTCAAGCTCGCGCTCGAGCAGCTGCGGCTGCCCTACCGCTGGGTCGAGGTCGACTCGACGCGCGGCGAGACGAGGAGCCCGGAGTTCCTCGCCCGCAACCCGAACGGCAAGGTGCCGACGCTCGGCCTCGAGGACGGCGGCTACCTGCCCGAGTCGAACGCCATCCTCTACTACCTCGCCGAGGGCACCGAGCTGCTGCCCGCCGACCGGCTCGGCCGCGCCCGCGTGCTGCAGTGGATGTTCTTCGAGCAGTACAGCCACGAGCCCTACATCGCCGTGGCGCGCTTCATCTGCTACTACCTGCCGCCGGACTCGCCGCGCCGCGCCGAGCTGCCGCGGCTGCAGGAGCGCGGCCACCAGGCCCTCGGCGTGATGGAGCAGCACCTGGGCAAGTCGCCCTTCTTCAGCGGCGCCGCCTACGGCATCGCCGACATCGCGCTCTTCGCCTACACGCATTGCGCCGCCGACGGCGGCTTCGACCTCGCGCGCTATCCCGCGGTCGCCGCCTGGGTGGCGCGCGTGCGCGGCCAGCCGCGCTTCGTCCCGCTTCCGGGCTGAGGGTTTTTACTGTATAAAAATCCATGCTCGCGCTGGACGCGCCGCTCGCCATCGTCGACCTGGAGACCACCGGCACGCACGCGGCGGCCGACCGCATCACCGAGATCGCGGTGCTGGAGGTCGACGGCCTCGACGTGGTCTCGGAATGGTCGACGCTCGTCAATCCCGGCAAGGCGATCCCGGCCGGGATCCAGGCGCTCACCGGCATCAGCGCCGACATGGTGCAGCGCGCGCCGCGCTTCGCCGAGCTCGCCGAGGGTCTCTACGAGCGCCTCGCCGGGCGGGTCTTCGTCGCGCACAACGCGCGCTTCGACTACGGCTTCCTGAGGCGCGAGTTCGATCGCGCCGGCTTCAGGTTCCAGGCGAAGACGGTGTGCACCGTGCGCCTGTCGCGGCGCCTCTACCCCCGCGAGCCGCACCACGACCTCGACAGCGTCATCGCGCGCCACGGCATCGACTGCCGCGCCCGCCATCGCGCGCTGGGCGACGCCGACGCGCTGCTGCAGTTCCTGCGCCTTGCCATGGAAGAGCACGGCGAGGAAGTGCTCGCCGTCGCCGCGCGCCAGGTGGCGAAGCACACGGTGCTGCCGCCGCACCTCGACCGCGCCATGATCGACGAGGTGCCCGAGGCCCCCGGGGTCTACCTGCTGTACGGGGAGAGCCTGCTCTACGTGGGAAAAAGCAGGAACCTGCGCCAGCGGGTCCTGCAGCACTTCTCCTCGGGGGCGACCTGGGCGGCGCGCGTGCGGCGCATCGAGTGGCAGCGCACCGCGGGCGAGCTCGGCGCGCTGCTGCGCGAGGCGCGGCTGGTGAAGGAGCTCGCGCCCGAGTTCAACCGGCGCCTGCGCCGCCCGCACGAAATCCACGGCTTCGTCTTCGACGGCACGCGCCTTCGCCTGGTGCGCTGCGCAGAGCTCGAGCCCGACGCCGCCGCCTGCCTCATCGGCCCCTGGCGCTCGCGCGCCGCCGCAATGAAGGCGCTGCGCGCTCTCGCCGACGAGCACCGCCTCTGCCTGCAGGCGCTCGGCTTCGAGACGCGCTGCTTCCGGCGCCAGATCGCGCGCTGCGGCGGCGTCTGCGCCGGGGCGGAAAGCATCCACGCGCACCAGGCGCGCCTTGCCGCCGCCCTCGCGCCGCTCAAGGCCGCCGACTGGCCGCACCGCGGCGCGCTCGGCGTCGTCGAGACCGACCGCGAGCGCGATGCGACCGAGGTCCATGTGGTGGATCGCTGGTGCTACCTCGGCACCGCGCAATGCGATGCGGACGTCGCCGAGCTCCTCGAGGGCGAGCGCAGGGCGCGCTTCGACTACGACCACTACCGCATCCTCGCCCGCCACCTCGCGCGCCCGGGCGTGCGCGTCGTCCCGCTTTCCGCCTGATGCACTGCGAGCTCGTCGTGCCGGGCCTCTTCGCCGCCGCGGCGGCGACGCGCGCGCCGGCCCTCGAGCTCCTGCTCGCGCGCGGCCGCGGGCGCGGCGGCGAGTCGCAGCGGCTCGAGGGCTGGCTGCGCGAGGCGTTCGGCCTCGACGAGCAGCCGCTCGCCGCCGGGGCGCTCACGGCTGCGGATGCAGGAGAGGCTTTCTGGGCGCGCGCCGACCCGGTGCACCTGCGCCTCATGCGCGACCGGCTGATGCTCGTGCCGGCCGCGGCGTTCTCCGTTTCCGCCGCCGAGGCCGCGGCGCTTTGCGACGCGCTCAACCGGCATTTCCCCGCGCTCGCCTTCGCGCCGATCGAGCCCTCGCGCTGGTGCGTGCGGCTCGCCGAGGATCTCCAGGGCGTTTCGCTCGAGAACCCCCTGGATCTCGCCGGCCGCGAGGTCGGGCTTGCCCTGCCGGCGGCGGGCCACCAGCTCGTCAACGAGGCGCAGATGCTGCTGCACGCGCACCCGCTGAACGCGGCGCGCGAGGCGCGGGGCGAGCCGGCAGTGAACAGCGTCTGGCTCTGGGGCGCCGGCCGCGCGCCGCGCGTGCCGCCCTCGCCGTGGCAATCGGTCAGCGCCGACGACCCGCTGGCGCTCGGCCTCGCGCGCGCCGCCGGCGCGCGCCACCGCACGCTGGCCGGCGCCGCGGCCGCCTGGCTCGAGCGCGCGCCCGGGGAAGGCCGGCACCTCGTCGTGCTCGATGCGCTGCGCGCGCCGCTCGCGCTCTCGCAGCAGGCCGAATGCCGCGCGGTGCTCGAGGCGCTCGAGCGCGACTGGTTCGCGCCGCTCCTCGCCGCGCTGCGCTCGGGCCGCGTCGGCATGGTGACGGTGCACGTGCCCGAAGGCGGCGAGCGCTCTTCCTTCGAGACGATCCGCGGCGACCTGCGCCGCTTCTGGCGCCGGCCGCGCGCGCTCGAGCACTACGCATGAAGATCGTCGAAAGAAGGTTCTCCGACGCTTACAGGAAGAATCTGGTTTCCGAAGGCATCCATCCGCTGCTGGCGCGGCTTTATGCCGCGCGCAGCATCCGCTCGGCGGCGGAGCTGCGCTACGAGCCCGGCGGGCTGCTTTCGCCAAGGTCCATGCGCAGCATCGAGGCTGCTGCGAGGCTGCTCGCCGACGCCATCGAGGCCGGCAAGCGCCTGCTCATCGTCGCCGACTACGATGCCGACGGCGCCACCGCCTGCGCCGTCGGCATCCGTGCGCTGCGCGCCTTCGGAGCCAACGTCGACTACCTCGTGCCCGACCGCTTCAAGCTCGGCTACGGCCTGACCCCGGAGCTCGTCGACATCGCCGCGCAATCGAAGCCCGACGTGCTGATCACGGTCGACAACGGCATCGCCAGCGTCGAGGGCGTGGCGCGCGCCGCGAGCCTGGGCATCGCCACGCTCATCACCGACCATCACCTTCCCGGCGCGCAGCTTCCCGACGCGGCGTGCATCGTCAACCCGAACCAGCCCGGCTGCGACTTCCCGTCAAAAGCGATCGCCGGCGTCGGCGTGATGTTCTACGTGATGCTCGCCTTGCGGGCCGAGCTCAGGGAGAGAAAACGCCTTCCGGCGGAATTCAATCTCGGGTCCCTCACCGACCTCGTCGCGCTCGGCACCGTGGCCGACGTGGTGGCGCTCGACGCGAACAACCGCAACCTCGTCTCGCAGGGCCTGAAGCGCATCCGGGCCGGAAAGGCGCAGCCGGGCATCGGCGCGCTGCTGCGCGCCGCCGGGCGGCCCGTCGCGGAAGCTTCTTCCTTCGACCTCGGCTTCGTCGCCGGCCCGCGCCTCAACGCCGCCGGCCGGCTCGCCGACATGCGCCTGGGCATCGAGTGCCTGGTCACCGACGACGAGGCGCGCGCCGCGAACTGCGCGCAGGCGCTCGACACGCTGAACCGCGAGCGGCGCAAGATCGAAGCGCAGATGCTGGATCAGGCCACCGCGATTCTCGAGAATCTTCCCGATTCCGGATCTTCCTTCTTTGAAAAGCGATGGCACGAAGGCGTGGTCGGCATCCTCGCCTCGCGCCTCAAGGACCGCCTGCACCGCCCGGTGGTGTGCTTCGCGCGCGCCGCCGACGGCGTCAACCTCAAGGGCTCGGGGCGCTCGATCCCCGGCCTGCACCTGCGCGACTGCCTCGATCTGGTTTCCAAGCGCGAGCCCGGGCTCATCCTGCGTTTCGGCGGGCACGCGCAGGCCGCCGGGCTGACGATCTCCGAGAGCGGCTACGAGCGCTTCACGCGCGCCTTCGAGCGCGCGGTGGACGAGCTCCTGCCCGGCGAGGCGCGCACGCGCACCGTCGAGACCGACGGCAGCCTGGATGAATCGCATTGCACGCTGCAGATCGCGCACATGCTGGAGGCGCAGATCTGGGGCCAGGGCTTTCCGCAGCCGGTCTTCTGCGATACATTCTCCGTGGAAAGCCAGCGCGTCGTCGGCGAGCGGCACCTGAAGCTCAGGCTCGCAAAGGACGGCCGGCGCTACGAAGCGATGCGCTTCGGCGCGCTCGATCCCCTCCCCGCCCGCGTGCGCGCCGCCTACCGCCTCGCCGTCAACGAATTCAACGGGCTCAAGTCCGTGCAGCTCAACGTGGAGCACTTCGAACCATGAATCGCCTGCTGGGTGGTTTTCTCCTTTCGTTCGCGCTGGGCGCCACCGCAGCGGACGTTCAACCGCTCAAGAACGCCGGACCATACGTACCCTCTCCTGACAGCGTTGTCTCCAGCATGCTGAAGGAGGCCGAGGTGGGCCCAAATGATTTCGTCATTGACCTAGGTTCAGGAGACGGACGAATCGTACTGACCGCGGCAAAGGTCTTTGGAGCGCAAGGCTTTGGAGTAGAGATCAAAGACGAACTTGTGCGCAAAGCAAACGAAGATGCGCAGGCGCAAGGCATAGCAGATCGGGTGAAGTTCTATAAGCAGGACTTGTTCAAGACCGACATCTCCAAAGCCACTGTCGTAACCATGTACCTACTCCCTGACACGGTTAATTTGCTGAAGGACAAGTTGCTTACGGAGCTGCGGCCGGGCACACGCGTTGTTTCGCACGACTATCCACTGATCGGTTGGAAAGAATCTAAATATCTGCACTTTGACCTTGAGGATAAGGTCCACATTAGCGGCGTAACCACAACTCTCATTTACGTATATCGCGTACCAGCAAAGGTCGCCGGAGCTTGGAAAATCAATCTGCCTCCACAAGTAAGCAAAACGCCTGGATTGCTGAATCTCAATCAGCATGCCAATCGGGTCAATGGCAACGCCCGAGTCGATGGCAAGGACGTACCACTTGAGTACGTGGAGATAATCGGCGACAAAATCAGATTTAAGTTGTTGGGCCGAAAGGGTGAGTTTAGCGGCCAAGTTAAGGGCAGGAGCATCGAGGGCCTGCTCGACGGCAAGACGCCCTGGAGCGCCACGCTCGGCGGATGAAGCTTCGCATCAACGCGGGAAAGACGGTGGTGACCGTCGAGCTCCTCGACACGGCCACCAGCAAGGCCCTTCTGGCGGCAGCCCCCTTTGAATCCCGCGCGCAGACCTGGGGCGAGGAGGTCTACTTCACCACGCCGGTGAGCGCGAAGCTCGAGCCCGACGCGCGCCAGGTCGTCGAGCCCGGCACGGTGTGCTTCTGGACGCAGGGCGACGCGCTCGCCCTGCCCTACGGCCGCACGCCGATCTCGACCGACGCGCGGCCGAAGCTCGCCAACCCCTGCAACGTCGTGGGGAAGGTGATCGGCGATCCAAAGATGCTTTCCGGGATAAAGGCAGGAATGCCTGTAAAAGTGGATCGGGGCTGATGGAGCGGAAGCGCGTCAATTCCTCCAAGCTGCGCTCGGTCGGCTACGACGAGAAGACCCGCACCCTGGAAGTCGAGATGTCGAACGGGCAGGTGTATCAGTACGTCGGCGTCTATCCGGAGGTCTATCGCCGCTTCATGGCGGCGCCCAACCCGACTTCCTTCTTCGACGACAAGATCGCCGAGGAATACACGCCGAAGCCGGTAAAATAGCCGGCAAGAAATTCCAAGGGAGGAGCCATGCGCATCGCCGCATGCCTGGCCGCGCTCGCACTCGTAGCCACCTGTCTCACAGCATCTGCCGCCCCCGGCGCCGCCGAGGTGCGCACGATCGATACCGTCGGCCTGCGCTCGGTCGCGGGCTGGCTGCGCAGCCACGGCTCGAGCGGCTTCCTGGGCGCCGACGTCGCCGATGCCATGGGCATCCGGCGCGACCCGGCCGCCGAATCCCTGCCGGCGCGCCAGCGCGGCTTCCGCAACGACGACGTGCTGCGCATCGCGCAGATCCCGGCCGACGAGGGCCACGATTTCGTGCTTTTCATGGTGCAGCAGCCCGACGACCAGGTGTACTTCTACTTCTCCACGGTGCGCGACGGCCTGAAGAAGGCCTTCGTCTCCATCCCGAGCAAGAACCTCGTCGCCCCCCTGGAGCGCTACGAGGCCGAGCGGAACTTTCGCGCGGAACTGTTGTATTGGGAAGACAAGGCCGCGACACGCTAATGGAACCCGAACGCATCAACCAGATCGCCTCGAGCCTCACCGACCTGCAGGCGCGGTCGGCGGAGCTGCGGAGGTATCTTTGACTTCGACGGGAAGAAGAGGCGCCTAGCCGAGCTCGACGAGCTCCTCGCCGATCCCAAGGCGTGGAGCGACTCCAAGCGCGCCCAGGAGCTCGGGCGCGAGAAGAAGTCCCTGGAGGGAACAGTCAAGTCCCTCGCCACTATTGCCACCATGCTGTCGGATTCCGCGGAGCTCTTCGAGCTGGCGCGCGCCGACAAGGACGAGGCGACGCTGCTTGCCATCTTTTCCGATGTCGACAAACTCGGAAAAGAGGTCGCGGCGCTGGAATTCCGGCGCATGTTCTCCAACCCGCTCGACCGCAACAACTGCTTCGTCGACATCCAGGCGGGCTCGGGCGGCACCGAGGCGCAGGACTGGGCTTCCATGCTCGAGCGCATGTACCTCAAGTACTGCGACCGCAAGGGCTTCAGCGCCGAGGTGCTCGAGCACACCGCGGGCGAGGTGGCCGGCATCAAGAGCGCGACCCTCAAGGTGAGCGGCGACTACGCCTTCGGCAGCCTGCGCACCGAGACCGGCGTGCACCGGCTGGTGCGCAAGAGCCCCTTCGACGCCAATGCCCGGCGCCATACCTCGTTCGCGAGCGTGTTCGTCTATCCCGAGGTCGACGAGTCGATCGAGGTGGAGATCAACCCCGCCGACCTGCGCATCGACACCTACCGCGCCTCCGGCGCCGGCGGCCAGCACGTGAACCGCACCGACAGCGCGGTGCGCATCACGCACCTGCCGACCAACATCGTCGTGCAGTGCCAGAGCGACCGCTCGCAGCACCGCAACCGCGCCGAGGCGATGTCGATGCTGAAGGCGAAGCTCTACGAGCTGGAGCTGAGGAAGCGCCTCGCCGAGCGCGAGAAGCTCGAGGAGTCGAAGACCGACATCGGCTGGGGCCACCAGATCCGCTCCTACGTGCTCGACCAGTCGCGCATCAAGGACCTGCGCACCGGCGTCGAGAAGGGCGCCACGCAGACCGTGCTCGACGGCGACCTCGACGACTTCATCACCGCCAGCCTCAAGCAGGGAGTCTAGAGAATGGAAGAAGAAAACAAGCTGGTCGAAGAACGCCGCGAGAAGCTGAAGGCGCTGCGCGCCGCGGGACAGGCCTATCCGAACGATTTCCGCAAGAACGGCTTCGCCAAGAGCCTTTTAGAGGCTTATGGGGATAGAACCAAGGAAGAGCTCGAGAAAGCCGGCGTGCGCGCCTCGGTCGCCGGCCGCATGATGCTCAAGCGCGTCATGGGCAAGGCGAGCTTCGCGACGCTGCAGGACGGCTCGGGCCGCATCCAGATCTATGTATCGAATGAAATACCAGGCTACGACGCATTCAAGCACTGGGACCTGGGCGACATCGCCGCCGTGGAGGGCAAGCTCTTCAAGACCATGAAGGGCGAGCTCACCGTGCACGCGGAGAAGGTGCGCCTGCTCGCCAAGGCGCTGCGGCCGCTGCCGGAGAAGTTCCACGGCCTCACCGACCAGGAGATGCGCTACCGCCAGCGCTACGTCGACCTCGTCATGAATCCCCAGGTGAAGGAAGTATTTCTTGCCAGAACGAGGGTCATCCAGTCGATCCGCGACACCCTCGTCGCCGAGGGCTACCTCGAGGTGGAGACGCCGATGATGCAGCCGATCCCCGGCGGCGCCGCGGCGCGGCCGTTCAAGACGCACCACAACGCGCTCGACATGGAGCTCTACCTGCGCATCGCGCCGGAGCTCTATCTCAAGCGCCTGGTGGTGGGCGGCATCGAGCGCGTGTTCGAGATCAACCGCAACTTCAGGAACGAGGGCATCTCGACCCGGCACAACCCCGAGTTCACGATGCTCGAGTGGTACTGCGCCTACGAGGACTGGCAGTACATGATCGGCCTCACCGAGCGCCTGGTGCGCGCCGCGGCCGGCCAGGCGAGCGTGACCTACCAGGGCAAGGCGCTCGACTTCGGCAAGCCGTTCGCCCGCCTCGCCATCCCCGATGCCATCCGCCAGCAGGGCATCGAAGGCGATCTTCGCGACCGAAAGTTTCTCTCCTCGACCCTGAAGAAGCTGAATGTGGCGCATGAAAACCGGCAGGGCTGGGGAGCGCTGCAGCTCATGCTCTTCGAGACCGTGGCCGAGAAGCACATGGTGCAGCCGACCTTCGTCACCGACTTCCCGGCGGAGGTGTCGCCGCTCGCGCGCCGGCGCGACGCCGACCCGGAGCTCACCGACCGCTTCGAGCTGTTCATCGACGCGAAGGAGATCGCCAACGGGTTCTCGGAGCTGAACGACCCGGAGGACCAGGCGGCGCGCTTCCTCGAGCAGGCGAAGATGAAGGAAGCCGGCGACCAGGAGGCGATGTTCTACGACGCCGACTACGTGCGCGCGCTCGAATACGGCATGCCGCCCTGCGCCGGCGCCGGCATCGGCATCGACCGGCTGGTGATGCTTCTCACGGACAGCCCGAGCATCCGTGACGTAATTCTCTTTCCGCACATGCGTCCGGAAGCATGAAGTCGCTCCGACGGCTGCTGGTCGTGGCGGCGACGATTTTCGCCGCATCGTCCGCGGCAGACGCGCAGGACCCCGCCAAGCTGCGGCGCATCGGTGTGCTCATGCCCAGCACGCAGGCGGCGACGACGAACCTCGTCGCCGCACTCGAGGAGGGGTTGCGCGAGCACGGCTACGTGAAGGGGCAGAACGTTGCCATGGACTACCGCTACAGCGACGGCCACGCCGATCGCGTCCCCCACCTCGCCGCGGAACTGGTGCGGGCGAAGGTCGACGTGATCGTCACGACGACCGACGCCGTCGTGCGCACGGTGAAACAGCATGCCCAGTCGATCCCGATCGTGATGGTCAACACCAGCGACCCGGTCGGCGGCGGCCTCGTGAAGTCGCTGGCGAAGCCCGGGGGCAACGTCACTGGCCTGACAAACTTTTCGCCCGAGATCAGCGGCAAGCGCATCGAGCTCCTCAAGGAAGCCATGCCGGGGCTGTCCCGGGTGGCCTATATGTGGAATCCGGACTTGGCAGGCGCTGCGCAGGTGTACCGGGACATCCAGGCGGCGGGTCGCACGCTGAACGTCGCCATCCAGTCCGCGGAGGTGCGGCGGGCGGAGGACATCGAGGTCGCCTTTGCCGCACTCGCCGAGGGGCCGGGGACCGCACTGCTCGTCCAGGCGCCCAATCCCCTGCTCTATACGAGGAGGAAGGACATTGCCCAGCGGGCGAGCGATAGGCGCATGCCCTCCATGTTCAACCGCCACGAGTACGTGTCCGCCGGCGGGCTGATGAGCTACGGCCCGAATGTCCCGCACATGTACCGGCGGGCAGCCGGCTATGTCGATTCGATATTCAAGGGCGCCAGGGCGGGCGACCTGCCGGTCGAGCAGCCGAGCCGGTTTGAGCTGACGATCAGCCTGAAGACCGCAAGGGCCCTGGGGCTTGCTATCCCCCAATCGGTACTAATGCACGCAAACGTGGTCCTCGAGTAACACCCGGTAACAATCGATTACGGCAGCCTGTCCGCCGGATGCCTAACGTGGGCGTTGTTCCGAACAAGGAGAACGCTCATGGACAACACCGCCCGTTCCGCCCTGCACCCGCTGCTCAGCGTCGCGGCCATTGCCGTCACCGTCTTCTCGGCCGTCGGCGTCGCCACGCTGACCGGCATGATCCCCGCCTCGCGCGGCACCCCGAAAGACGAGCCGGCCCAGGTGCAGCTCGCGGAGCGCGCCGCGCCGGCGCCCGCGCCGGTCGTGGAAACGCCCAAGCCCAGGCCGGTGATCAAGAAGCGGGCCGCGCCCCGCGCGCCGGCGCAGGAGCCCATTTACCGCGAAGCGGGACAGGCGCCGATCGTGGAAGCGGCCCCGGCCCTCGAAGCGCCGCAGCCCGTGGTGCAGCCCGGCGTCCTCGGCAGGGTGGAGTCGGTCACGGAAGTGAAGGCGCCGGGCGAAGCCAAGGGCCTCGGCGTAGTCGCCGGCGGCGTCGCCGGCGCGGTGCTCGGCCACCAGGTCGGCAGCGGCCGCGGCAACAAGATCGCCACCCTCCTCGGCGCCGTCGGCGGCGCCATCGCCGGCAACCAGGTCGAGAAGCAGGCTCGTGCCGAGAAGCGCTGGGACGTCACGGTGCGCCTCGACGACGGCTCTACGCAGACGCTCTCGACGCCCGCGCAGCCCTTCTGGAACGCGGGCGATCGCGTCCGGCTGCACGACGGGAAACTCCTGCCGGTCTAGATTCGCAGGGCGATCAGTCCGGCCATGACCGCGCCGGTGGCGATGAGCCGCCGGCGCGTCATTTTCTCGTGCAGGAACAGGGCGCCGAGGATGGCGCCGAAGATCACCGAGGTCTCGCGCAGCACCGCCACCAGCGCGATCGGCGCGCGCGTCATGGCCCAGAGCGCGATGCCGTAGGCGCCGATCGCGCAGCTGCCGCCGACCACGGCGCGCAGCCACTGGCGCCGGAAGTACGCCGGCATCCTGGCGCCGCGGCGCGCGAGGCCATAGACGAGGATCACCGCCCCGTTGGCGGCGAAGAACCACAGCGTGTAGCTCACCGGCGCGCCGGAGAGGCGCGCGCCCTGCCCGTCGATCAGGGTGTAGGCGGCGATGACCACCGCGTTGCCGAGGGCGAACCAGGTGGCGCGGCGGTCGTGGCGCCCGGAAGCAAAGGCGAGGATGCCGGCGCAGATGAGCGCCACACCGAAGGTCTCCATCGGCGGCAGCACTTCGCCGAAAACGACCGCACCGACCAGGGCGACGATCATCGGCCCGCCGCCGCGCATGACCGGGTAGGTATAGGACATGTCGCCCCAGCGGTAGGCGCCCGCGAGGCAGACGAAGTACAGGATGTGCACGAGCGCCGAGGCGGCCACCCACGGCCACGCAGCCGGCGCGGGGGCGGGCAGAAAAAAGGCGGCGACGAGCGCCACCAGCCCCGAGCCGACGGCGATGTTCACCGTCTCGAGCTCCTTGTCCTCGCCCGCCTTGACGAGCACGTTCCAGCTCGCATGCAGGAGCGCGGCGCCGAGCACCGCGGCGGTCACGCCGGCGGAAATCTCCACGCCTAGAGGATCACCTGATCGATGAGGGGCGCCATGCGCTCCACCGCGGTCCTGCCTTCCGCGATCGCTTCCTTCGCGCGGTGGTAGTCCATGGTGGCGAAGTCCGGCAGCAGCGGCGTGATCAGCACGTCGGCGGGCTCGCCGGCGAGGCGGCTGCGCGCGACGCGCTGCTCGACGATGTCGAGCGAGGTCATGAACACCTCGAAGATCGACGGAATCCTGGGGTCCGCGGGCCGGGTCTCGTCGTGGCCGGCCGGCACGTCGCGCGTGTTGAGCGTGCGCTTGGCGCGGTCGCGGTAGGGGCCGAGCTTGCCCCAGCTCAGGTCCACGGCGATGACGAGGTCCGCGCCCATCGCGCGGCACATCGACACCGGCACCGGGTTGACCAGGCCGCCGTCGACCACCACCACGCCGGAGCGGATGACGGGCGTGAACAGGCCCGGCATCGCGCAGGAGGCGCGCACCGCCTCGAGCACCTTGCCCTGGCGCAGCCACAGCTCGCGCCCCGAGGCGAGCTCGGTGGCCACCGCGCCGAACGGCATGTCGAGCTCGGCGATGTCGGCGTCCCTGAACGTGTCGCGGAAGAGGTTGAAGAGGCGCTGGCCGCGGATCAGGCCGCCCGGGCGCCAGGTGAGGTCCATGAGGCGCACCACCGTGGTCCAGGCGAGGCTGGTGACCCACTTCTCCAGGCCGTCGAGCTGGCCCGCGGCGTAGGCGGCGGCGACCAGCGCGCCGATCGAGGTGCCGCACACCATGTCGGGCTTCACCCCGCGCTCCTCCAGCGCGCGGATCGCGCCGATGTGCGCCCAGCCGCGGGCGCTGCCCGAGCCGAGCGCGAGGCCGATGTGGGGTTTGCGGTTGCTCAGAAGCGGGGTTCTAGATTCTTTCGAAAATCGCGGCGATGCCCTGCCCGCCGCCGATGCACATGGTGACGAGCGCGTAGCGCTTCTGCGTGCGCTCGAGCTCGTAGAGCGCCTTCACGGTGAGGATGCAGCCGGTGGCGCCGATCGGGTGGCCGAGCGCCACCGCGCCGCCGTTCGGATTCACCCTGGCGGGATCGAGGCCGAGATCCTTCGTCACCGCCATCGCCTGCACCGCGAAGGCCTCGTTCGACTCGACGACGTCCATGTCGGCGGGCTTGAGCCCCGACTTCTCGAACACCCGCCGCACCGCCGGGATGGGCCCCAGGCCCATGACCTGCGGCTCGACGCCCGCGTGGGCGTAGGCAACGAGGCGGGCCATCGGTTTCGCGCCCGCTTTTTTCGCAGCAGAGGCTTCCATCAGGACCACGGCGGCGCCGGCGTCGTTGATGCCCGAGGCGTTGGCCGCGGTCACCGTGCCGTCCTTCTTGAACACGGTTTTCAGCTTCGCCATGTTCTCCATGCTCGCGTCCTTGCGCACGTGCTCGTCGGTGGTGAACTGTTCAACGCCTTTTCGCGTCTTCAACTCGATCGGAACGATCTGTTTCTCGAAAAACTTCTGCTCAATGGCGCGCGCGGCTTTCTTGTGGGATTCGACCGCGAACTGGTCCTGCTGCTCGCGCGTGAAGCCGTACTTCGCGGCGATGTTCTCCGCGGTGACGCCCATGTGGCCGTGGCCGAACGGATCGTGCAGCGCGCCGGTCATGGCGTCGACGACCGCCGCGTCGCCCATGCGCTGGCCCCAGCGCCCCGAGGGCAGGAAGTACGCGGCGCGGCTCATGCTCTCGGCGCCGCCGGCGACGGCGATGTCGCAGTCGCCGAGCAGGATGTGCTGCGCGGCGGACACTATGGCCTGCAGCCCCGAGCCGCACAGGCGGTTCACCGTCAGGCACGGCGTGCCCGGCGGCACGCCCGCCTCGATCGCCGCGACGCGCGAGAGATACATGTCCCTCGCCTCGCCGTGGATGACGCTGCCCATCACCACGTGCCCGACGCTCGCCGGATCGACCTTGGCGCGCGCGATCGCCTCGCGGATCGCCACCGCGCCGAGCTTCGTCGCCGGCAGGTCCTTCAGCCCCCCGCCGTAGTCGCCGATCCCCGTGCGCGTGCCCGAAACCACCACTACTTGCCTTGTCATACCAATCTCCCGTGCAGATCGTGCTCGTCGGCGCGCTCGATGTGAACCTGCGCGAACTCGCCGGGCGTGCCGCCGGCGAAGCGCACCAGACCGTCGATCTCCGGCGCGTCGCCCTCACTGCGGCCGACGCCCGGCGCGTCGACGATCACCTTGATCGTCCTGCCCACCCTGGACTTCAATTTGCGTTTTGAAATTTTCTCTTGAACGGCCATGAAGCGGGCGCGGCGCTCTTCCTTCACTTCTTCGGGCACCGGATGCGGCAAGTCGTTCGCCGCCGCGCCCTCGACGGGCGAGTACGCGAAGCAGCCGACGCGATCGAGCTTCGCTTCTTCCAAGAATTGAAGTAATTCTGCAAATTCCGCTTCGCTCTCGCCCGGGAAGCCGACGATGAAGGTGCTGCGGATGGCGATGTCGGGACAGAGCTCGCGCCAGCGGCGGATGCGCTCGAGCACCTTTTCCGCGTTCGCCGGGCGCTTCATCAGGCGCAGGATGCGCGGGCTCGCGTGCTGGAAGGGCACGTCGAGGTAGGGAAGGATCTTTCCCTCGGTCATCAGCGGGATCACCTCGTCGACGTGCGGATAGGGATAGACGTAGTGCAGGCGCACCCACACGCCCAGCTCTCCGAGGGCACGGCAAAGATCCACCATCCGCGTCCTGGTTGGTTTTCCCTTTACGAACCCGGTTCGATACTTCACATCCACGCCGTAGGCGCTGGTGTCCTGCGAGATGACGAGCAGCTCCTTCACGCCGGTCTTCACCAGGTTCTCCGCCTCCTGCATGACCTCGCCGATCGGCCGCGAGACGAGGTCGCCGCGCATCGAGGGGATGATGCAGAAGCTGCAGCGGTGGTTGCAGCCCTCGGAAATCTTCAGGTAGGCGTAATGGGGCGGCGTGAGCTTCACGCCGATCAAATCCGTATAGGGATCGTGCGGCTTGGGCAGATGGGCATGGACGGCCTGCATCACGCCCGGCGTGTCGTGCGGGCCGGTGACGGCGAGCACCGCCGGATGCACATCTCTTATCTTTTGTTCTTTAACCCCCAGACACCCCGTGACGATCACCTTGCCGTTCTCGGCGAGCGCCTCACCGATGGCGCCGAGCGACTCCGCGACCGCGGCGTCGATGAAGCCGCAGGTGTTGACGATGACGAGGTCGGCGCCGGCGTAGGTGGGCGAGGTGGCGTAGCCCTCGGCGCGCAGCTGCGTGAGGATGCGCTCGGAATCCACCAGCGCCTTGGGGCAGCCCAGCGAGACGAACCCGATCTTCGGGCTACTGCTTGTCCGGTTCGTTCTTGTTGCTCTGGCCAGCGGGGAAACCGGGGAAGGTGAGGCCGGAGAACATGCTGCGCGCCTGGGTCTGCATCTGCTCCTGGAACTGCGCGAACATCTTCTGGCTCTGCTCCATGTACGCCTGCATCAGGCTCTGCATCGCCGGTCCCTGCAGGTTCATGAACTGCGACCACAGCTCCTGCGAGGCGCGCGAGTTGTCGCCGACCATGCGGCTCGACTGGTCCTGCAGCGCCTTCTGGATGTCCTGGAAGGCGCGGATGTTGCGCTCCAGGTACGAGCCCATCATGCCCTGCATGGCGTTGCCGTAGGAGCGGATGAGCTGCGAGAGCAGGTCGGAGGTGAACATCGGCATGCCGCCCGACTCCTCCTCGAGGATGATCTGCAGCAGGATCTGGCGCGTCAGCTCGTCGCCGCTCTTCGCGTCGACCACCTGGAACTCCTCCTGCTTGAGCACCATCTGCTTCACGTCGGCGAGCGTGATGTAGCTCGACGTCTTGGTGTCGTAGAGGCGGCGGTTGGGGTACTTCTTGATCAGCCGCAGCGGGTTCTCGGAGCGGGAACCGGCGGATTTTGATTCGGGGAGCGCCACAGACGAAGTCTACTCCTATTGGCCTACGCCTTAATACATGTGCTGGCCGCCGTTGATGGAGATGTTGGCGCCGGTGACGAACGCCGCCTCCTCGGAGCACAGGTAGATGATGAGGCCCGCCACCTCGTCGGGCTTGCCCAGGCGACCGATCGGGATCTGCGGCAGGATCTTGGAGTCGAGGATTTCCTTGGGGATCGCGGTCACCATCTTGGTGCCGATGTAGCCCGGCGAGATGGTGTTGACGGTGACGCCCTTGCGCGCCACTTCGAGCGCCAGCGCCTTGGTAAAGCCGTGGATGCCGGCCTTGGCGGCGGAATAGTTGGTCTGGCCGAACGCGCCCTTCTGCCCGTTCACCGACGAGACGTTGATGACGCGGCCCCAGGTGCGCTCGACCATGCCGTCCATCACCTGCTTGGTCATGTTGAAGCAGGAGTCGAGGTTGGTGCGCATCACCGCGTCCCAGTCCGACTTCATCATCTTCTTGAACGTCATGTCGCGCGTGATGCCGGCGTTGTTCACCAGGATGTCGATCGGCCCGCACTCGGCCGAGATCTGCGCGCACTTGCGCGCGCAGTCGTCGTAGTCGACGACGTCGACCGGGAAGGCGGCGAAGCCGTAGCCGCGCGACTTCATCTCCTCGAGCCAGGACTTGAACTTGGTGTTCGACGGCGAGTAGGTGACTACCACGCGGTAGCCCGCGTCCGCCATCTTCGTCGAGATCGTCTCGCCCAGCCCGCCCATGCCGCCGGTGACGACTGCGATGCGCTGCTTTGCCATAGCCTCCTCCTGCCTCTGCTACCCGCGGGGAGGGGGCAGTCTACATCATGTGCATTCCGCCGTTGACCGAGATGTTGGCGCCGGTGATGTAGCCGGCCTCTTCCGAGGCGAGGAAGGCCACCACCGCGGCGATTTCCTGCGGCTTCGCGAGGCGCCCCATCGGGATCGACGCGACGATCTGGTCGCGCACCTCCTTGCGGATCGCCATGACCATGTCGGTCTCGACGTAGCCCGGCGACACGGTGTTGACGGTGACGCCCTTCCTCACCACCTCCTGCGCCAGCGCCTTGGAAAACCCGGCCATGCCGGCCTTCGCCGCGGAGTAATTGGTCTGGCCGAACTGGCCCTTGATCGCGTTCACCGAGGAGATGTTGATGATGCGGCCCCAGTTGCGCTCGACCATACCGTCGATCACCTGGCGCGTGACGTTGAACACGCTGTTCAGGTTGGTGTTGATCACCGCCATCCAGTCCTGCTCGGTCATGCGCTTGAACACCGAGTCGCGCGTGATGCCGGCGTTGTTGACGAGGATGTCGATCGGCCCGACCACCGAGCGCACCTGGTAGAACATCTCGGCGCAGGAGTCGAACTCGGCGACGTCGCCCTCGGCGGCGTGGACGCGAAATCCGTCGCGGCGCATCTGCTCGAGCCACTCGGCCTTCCTGTCGTAGTCCGGCAGGCAGCCGGCCACGACCGTGTGGCCGCTGCGGCCCAGGCGCCGGCAGATGGCGGTGCCGATGCCCCCCATGCCGCCGGAGACGAAGGCGATGCGAGTCACCGCCGGCAGCGAGTCGTCGCGCCAGGCCTCCGGCTGTTGCGTCACTTCAGCTTGATTTCCCATGGATCTCATTTTTCCTTTCTATCGTTCCACCGCTAGCGCGACGCCCATCCCGCCGCCGATGCACAGCGACGCCAGGCCTTTCCTGACGTCCCGCTTCTGCATTTCGTGGAGCAGCGTCACCAGGATGCGGCACCCGGAGGCGCCGATCGGATGGCCGAGCGCGATGGCGCCGCCGTTCACGTTCACCTTGCCGGTGTCCCAGCCCATCTGCCGGTTCACCGCGATCGCCTGCGCGGCGAAGGCCTCGTTGATCTCCATCAGGTCGAGGTCCTTCGGCTCCCAGCCGGCGCGCGAGAGGCAGCGCTTGGACGCCGGCACCGGGCCCATGCCCATGTACTTGGGATCCACGCCCGCCGAGGCGAACGCTCTAATGCGCGCCAATGGCTTCAAGCCCAGTTCCTTTACCTTCTTTCCATTGGCTAAAACAATAGCGGCTGCACCATCGTTGATTCCCGAAGCGTTGCCTGCCGTCACCGTGCCGTTCTTGTCGAACGCCGGCTTGAGGCTGGCGAGGCCCTCGAGGGTCGCGCCGTGGCGCGGAAACTCGTCGTCGGCGAACACCACCGTGCCTTTGCGCGAGGCGATCTCCACCGCGATGATCTCGTCGCGAAAACGGCCGGCCTTCTGCGCGGCCTCGGTCTTGTGCTGGCTCGCGAGCGCGAACTCGTCCTGCTCCGCGCGCGTCACGGCGTATTCCTTGGCGACGTTTTCGGCGGTGACGCCCATGTGGTACTGGTTGTAGACGTCCCACAGCCCGTCGACGATCATCGTGTCGACGAGCTTGCCGTCGCCCATGCGGAAGCCGTCGCGCGAGCCGTTCAGCGCGTGCGGTGACATGCTCATCGACTCCTGCCCGCCGGCGACGACGATGTCCGAGTCGCCGTTGGCGATGGACTGCGCGCCGAGCATCGCCGCCTTGAGGCCCGAGCCGCACACCTTGTTGATGGTCATCGAAGGGATCATGTGCGGCAGTCCGGCGCCGATGGCCGCCTGGCGCGCCGGGTTCTGGCCGGTCGCCGCGGTGAGCACCTGCCCCATGATGACCTCGGAAACCTGCTCGGCGCTGACGCGGCTCCTTTCCAGCACCTTGCGGATCACGAGCGCGCCGAGCGCCGCGGCCGGCGTCTTCGCCAGGCTGCCGGCGAACTTGCCGATCGGCGTGCGCGCTGCTCCGACGATGAAAATCTCTTCCATGGCTGTCTCCTAGTGGAGCCTCTCCTTCACGTAACGACCCGGAGCGGGCTCGATGGGCGGATATTTCTTCGTTCCAGGATCCTTCGGGGCCTTGCGCATGCCACCGCGGTGCTGCGCCAGCCAGTCGGCCCAGCGTCCCCACCAGCTACCCTGGTGTTCCGTTGCACGAGAGAACCATTGTTCAGGATCCTCGGGGTACGCCGTGCCCAGCCAGTAGCTGCGGCGGTTCTTGCTCAGCGGATTGACGATGCCGGCGATGTGGCCGCTCGCGCCGAGCACGAAGGTCTTCTCCCCGCCGATGAGGTTGAGGGTGCGGTAGGCCGAGCGCCACGGCACGATATGGTCCTCGCGCGTCGCCACGGTGTACGAGGGCAGGTCCACGCGCCCGAGGTCGACGCTCACGCCGCAGTTCGAGAGCGCGCCGGGCACGCGCAGCTTGTTCTCGAGGTAGGTGTTGCGCAGGTAGTAGCAGTACATCGGCCCCGGAAGGTTCGTGCCGTCCGAGTTCCAGTAGAGGAGATCGAAGGCCGGCGGCTGAGCGCCGAGCAGGTAGTTGTTGACGACGTAGCTCCAGACGAGATCGTTGGCGCGCAGGCTGGAGAACACGAACGCCAGCTCGCCGCCGGGCAGGATGCCGCCGCGGCCGATCGCCGCCTCGCGCGCCGCCACGCTCGCCTCGTCGACGAAGAGGCCGATCTGCCCGCTTTCGCTGAAGTCGAGCATCGTGGCGAGGAAGGTCACACTGCTTACCGAGGAATCTTTTTTGGCGGATAAAACAGAAAGCGCAGCGCCGAGCAGCGTGCCGCCGACGCAGAAGCCGAGCGCATTCACCTGCTCCGCGCCGCTGATTTCCTTCGCCACGCGGAAGGCGGCGAAGACGCCCTTCTCGAGGTAGTCGTCCCAGGTGAGATGGCCGAGCTCGGGGCCGACGTTGCGCCACGAGATCATGAACACGGTATGCCCGCTCGCCACCGCGTACCCGACGAAGGAGTTCTCCGGCTGCAGGTCGAGGATGTAGTACTTGTTGATGCACGGCGGCACCATCACCAGCGGGCGCTTCGCCACTTCCGCCGTGGTGGCGCGGTACTGGATGAGCTGGATCAGCTCGTTCTCGAACACCACGGCGCCGGGCGTGATGCCCAGGTTGCGGCCGACCTCGAACGCCGCTTCGTCGGTCTGGCTGATGCGCCCCTTGTGCACGTCACCCAGCAGATTGGCGAGGCCGCGCGTCAGGCTCTCGCCCTTCGTCTCGAGCGCCTGGCGCATCGCCTCGGGGTTGGTGGCGGCGAAGTTCGCCGGGCACATCGCGTCGACCCACTGGCGCGCGGCGAAGCGCGCGCGCTCCTTCGCTTCGCCTGCGAGATCGGCGTGCTCGACCAACTCCTGGCAATAGCGCGCCGCCAGCAGGTAGGACTGCCTCAGGTAGTCGTAGTAGGGGTTCTCGCGCCATTCGCGCGCCGCGAAGCGCCGGTCGCCGGGCAGCGGATCGACAACGGCCTCGCGCTTGCCGGCGAGCATCGAATTCCACAGCCGGGTCTGCTTCTCGAGGTAGGCGGCCTGCAGGGTATTGGAGCGCGGCAGGCCTTCCATCCACGGCATCGCGCCGCCCGCGCCCGCCATCAGCCGCATCCAGCCTTGCGTCACTTCGTTGCCCGATTGCGCGATGGCGGCAAGGAGGGCGTCGGGAGACCCGGATTGGTGCATTGCGGGGCGATTCTGCGCCGCACAACCCACCCCGTCAAATGATTATCAAGGCTCTGATAGATAGTTCTTTTTACTTAGTGCTGCAGGACCATTCCGGCGGCCGCGATGGTGCCGATTCCGAGGGCGATGAGGAGCGCCTGGAAGGCGGTATCGCGCAGCTGCGGCCGGCGGTGCAGCCCCGGGATCAGGTCGGCGACGGCGACGTAGATCATGCTCGCCGCGACGATGCCGAGCAGGGTGGGCTCGAGCCCGGCGAAGAACTGCAGGCCGAAGTAGCCGAGCACGCCGCCGACCACGGTCGCGGCCGAGGACATGATGTTCATGGCGAGGGCGCGGGCGCGCGTGTAGCCCGAGTGCAGCAGGATCAGGAAGTCGCCCACCTCCTGCGGGATCTCGTGCGCGATGATCGCGATCGCGGCGATGACGCCGAGCTCGGTGCTTTGCAGGAACGCGGCGGCGATCAGCACGCCGTCGAGGAAGTTGTGCACCGTGTCGCCGACCACGATCAGCAGGCCGCTGCGCCCGCGGTCGTGCGTGTCGTGGACCTCGCAATCCTCGGTGTGGCAGTGGCGCCAGATGAGGAGCTTCTCCAGCACGAAGAAGGCGAAGATGCCGCCGAGGATGGCGCTCGCGGCCTGGTGCGTCGCCCCGTTGGCGAAAGCCGCCGGGATGATCTCGAGGAAGGCGGCGCCGAGCAGCGCCCCGATGGCGAAGGACACCAGCATCGGGATCCAGCTCGCGCGCAGGTAGAGCGAGCCCGCCGCCAGGCCCGCGGAGAGCGTGCCGCCGGCCACGCTCGCAGCGACGATCCAGCCGAGGGTCATGGGGGAGGCGATTCTACGTGAGCCAGATGACCGCCGCCATGCGCTCGCCCGTGCGATCGCGCCGGTACGAGAAGAAGCGCCCGCTGTCCGTGTACGTGCAGAAGCCGCCGCCGTAGACCCGCTTCACGCCCCGCTGCGCCAGCCTCGCCCGCGCCACGCCGTAGAGATCGAGGAGCCAGTGCCGCGGCCGCTTCATCACAAAGCAGGCTTTGTGATCCGGAAACGCGTTGCGCACATCCTCCCCTACCTCGTACACCGTCGCCCCGATCGCCGGACCGAGCCATGCCACCAGCCTGTCGGGAGGAACGCGCATCGCATCGACAGTCTCCTCGAGCACGCCCGCCGCAAGCCCGCGCCATCCCGCATGGGCGACGCCGACCACGCTCGCCTCGTCGTCGGCGAAGAACACCGGCATGCAGTCGGCGGCCATCACGGCACAGACGCTTCCAGGTTTTCTGGAAGTGCTTCCATCCCCCACGCGTTGCGAATTCCCGTCGACGGCAATCACATCCTTTCCGTGCACCTGTCGCAGCCACAGGGGCTCGGACGGAAGTTGCGCGCGCAAGGCACGCTTGCCCGCCTCGCCCGCCATGTCGCCTAGGTCGCGGGTGGTGACGAGCGCGCGCACGCGCGGCGGCGCGGGCCAGTCCGGCTCAATCATCCCGGCGCAGCTCTTCGACCAACCGCTTCATGTCGCGCGGCAACGGGGAGCGCCAAGTCATGGTTTGCTTTGAACTTGGGTGAACCAACGACAATTCCGTTGCGTGCAACGCCTGTCGCGGAAACGAGATGCCGTGGCGCGTGCCGCGGCGGTAGACCGTGTCGCCGACCAGCGGATGGCGGATGTGCTGGAAGTGCACGCGGATCTGGTGCGTGCGGCCGGTCTCCAGGCGGCACTCCACCAGCGCCGCGCGCCCGTAGCGCTCGAGCACCCGGTAGCGGGTGCGCGCCGGCTTGCCGCGATGCGTGACCGCCATGCGCGTGCGCGCGCGCGAGTCGCGCCCCACCGGCGCGTCGATCGCGCCGCTCGCCGGCGGATCGCCCTGCACGAGCGCGAGGTACAGGCGCCGCACGCTGCGCTCGGCGAGCTGCTGCGCGAGATGGGCCTGCGCCTCGACGGTCTTCGCCACCACGAGCAGGCCGCTCGTGTCCTTGTCGAGGCGGTGGACGATGCCGGCGCGCGGCACGGCGGCGAGCTGCGGCGCGTGCGCGAGCAGGCCGTTCATGAGGGTGCCGTCGGGCACGCCGGCGCCGGGATGCACGACCAGCCCGGCGGGCTTGTCGACGACGATGATCTGGGCATCCTCGTAGACGATCTTCAGCGCCATGCGCTGCGCCTTGGGCAGCGCGTCGGGCGCGGGCGGCGGCTCGACCAGCACGCGCTCGCCGCCGTCGACGATGCGCCGCGGCGCCGCCAGCTCGCCGTCGATGGTGATGTGGCCGGCCTTCAGCCAGACCTGCAGGCGGTTGCGCGAGTACTGCGGGAACAGCTGCGCCAGCGCCTGGTCCAGGCGCATGCCGCCGAGCGCGGCCGGCACGGTCGCGCTCACCGGCGCGACGAGCGCGGCTTCCCAATCGCTATAATCCTTGGCCTCCATGCGTTCAAGTTTACTGGTTGTCCTCGCGGCCGCGCTGCTCCTCGCGGCGTGCAGCAGCACTCCCTACGACGAAACCGCCAACTGGTCGGCCCAGGAGCTGTTCGAGGAGGCCAAGGAGGCGATGAAGTCGAAGGACTACGCCAAGGCGATCCAGTATTTCGAGAAGCTCGAGGCGCGCTACCCCTACGGCCGCTACGCCCAGCAGGCGCAGCTCGAGGTCGCCTACGCGCACTGGAAGGACGACGAGCGGGCGCTCGCCATCGCCGCGGTGGACCGCTTCATCAAGCTGCACCCCAACCACGTCAACGTCGACTACGCCTATTACCTGAAGGGCCTGATCAACTTCAACGACCAGGCGAGCATCTTCTCCTGGCTGACTTCGCCCGACATGTCGGACCGGGACCCCAAGTCGACGCGCGAGGCGTTCGAGGCCTTCCGCGAGGTGGTGACGCGCTTTCCCGCGTCGCGCTACGCCGAGGATTCGGCTACGCGCATGCGCTACCTCGTCAATGCGCTCGCCTCCCACGAGGTGCACGTCGCCCGCTACTACATGAAGCGCGGCGCCTACCTCGCCGCGGCCAACCGCGCGCAGGTGGCGATCCAGCGCTACCCGCAGGCGCCGGCCACCGAGGAGGCGGTGTTCGTGCTGGTGCGCGCCTACGACGAGCTCGGCATGGAGAAGCTGCGCGACGACGCCGCGCGCATCATGCAGAAGAATTTCCCCGACAGCCGCTATCTCAAGCCCGGCGGCGTGCGCAAGGACGTGCCCTGGTGGCGCCTGTGGGACCCCGACTGGTGAGCAAGACGCTCGTCATCGGCGCGGCCGGGATGATCGGCCGCAAGCTGGTCCAGGCGCTCGCGCAGGAGGAATTGATCCAGCACGACGTCGTGCCCTTCACGGGCGCGAGCTTCGTGTCGGACCTCTCGGCGCCGGGCGAGGCGGAGAAGCTGCTCGCCTCGCGCCCGCAGCTCATCTTCCACCTCGCCGCGGTGGTCTCCGGCGAAGCCGAGGCCGATTTCGACAAGGGCTACCGCGTCAACCTGGAAGGCACGCAGCGCCTGTTCGCCGCCATCAGAAAAGAGAACTACCGGCCGCGGGTGGTCTTCACCTCGTCGATCGCGGTGTTCGGCGCGCCCTTCCCCGAGGCGATCGACGACGAGTTCCTGAGCGCGCCGCTGACGAGCTACGGCACGCAGAAGGCGATCGGCGAGCTGCTTCTCTCCGACTACAGCCGGCGCGGCTTCATGGACGGCGTCGGCATCCGGCTGCCGACCATCTGCGTGCGCCCCGGCAAGCCGAACAAGGCGGCTTCGGGCTTCTTCTCCGGCATCATCCGCGAGCCCCTCGCCGGGCAGGAAGCGGTGCTGCCGGTGCCGGAAACCGTGCGGCACTGGTTTGCATCACCCCGCGCCGCCGTCGGCTTCCTGCTGCATGCTGCCAGGATCGATACCGGGCAGCTCGGCGCGCGGCGCAACCTCAGCATGCCGGGCATCAGCGCCACGGTGGCCGAGCAGATCGAGGCGCTGCGCAAGGTCGCCGGCGACAAGGTCGCGCAGCGCATCCGCCGCGAGCCCGACGCGACGATCCAGCGCATCGTCGAGGGCTGGCCGCGCAATTTCGACGCGCAGCGCGCCCTCGCCCTGGGCTTTCGCGCCGACGCGAGCTTCGAGGACATCATCCGTATTCACATTGAGGATGAGCTGCAAAAAAAGCCTGAACCTCGCCCAGGCTGCGCGTGAATTTCATCGGCGGCAGGCTCTTCAGGATGCGCCCGCCGTAGGGCTTCAGGACCAGGCGCGGATCACATAGCATCAGCACGCCCCGGTCGTTCTCGTCGCGGATCAGCCGCCCGGCGCCCTGCTTCAGCTGCAGCACCGCCTGCGGCAGCTGCAGCTCGTTGAAGGGATTGCCGCCCTGCGCGCGCAGCGCCTCGATGCGCGCGGCGAGCACCGGGTCGTCGGGCGGCGCGAAGGGCAGCTTGTCGATCACCACCAGCGACAACGCCTCGCCGCGCACGTCGACGCCTTCCCAGAACGACTGGCTGCCGAGCAGCACCGCGTTGCCGAGCGAGCGGAAGCGCGCAAGGAGCTCGCTGCGCGAGCCGGTGCCCTGCACGAGCAGCGGGAAGCGCAGCCGCTCGTGCAGCAGCTCGTGCGCACGGCGCAGCGCCCGCAGCGTGGTGAAGAGTAGGAACGCCCGCCCGCCGCTTGCTTCCAGCACCGGCAGGGCCGCCTCGATCACCGCCTCGGTGAAGCCGGGGGCGTTCGGGTCGGCCGGCAGGCCCCTGGGCACATAGAGCAGCGCCTGGCGCGCGAACTCGAACGGGCTCGCCCAGCGCCTCGCCTCGGCCTCGGCGAGGCCGAGCTCGCCGGTGAAATGGCCGAACGCCTCGCCCACCGCGAGCGTCGCCGAGGTGAAGATCCAGGCGCGCGGGCGGCCGTCCATCTGCTTGCGGAAGAGCTCGGCGGATGAAAGCGGCGTCACGTGCAGCTGCACCGCCTGCGCGAACACTTCCGTCCAGCGCACCTCCGCCGCCGACTCCTCGCTCATGCGCGCAAGGGTGGCCGCGGCGGCCGCGGCGCGCCGCGCGCACGACTCGAGGCCTTCGGAGCGCTCCGCCTGCATTGCGAGGGGCTCCCGGAGAAGCTTCAGAGAATGGTCCAGGTTTCCCAGCGCCTCCGGAAATCCCGCCAGACGCAGCGCCTGGCTCCACGCGAGCCGGCCGCCGGGCTCGCCCACGGCGAGGCGCAGGTCGCGCGCGGCCTTCTCCAGGCGGTTCGCCAGCGCGTCGAGCTCGGGCGAAGCGCCGCCGGCGGCGCGCAGCTCGAGGCGCGCGTCGCGCGCGAGCTCGACGAGCTGCGAGCTCGAGACGCTCTCGCCGAAGAACAGTCGCGCGGTTTCCGGCAGCTGGTGCGCCTCGTCGAAGATCACGGTGTTGCACGTCGGCAGCAGCTCCGCGATGCCCTCGTCGCGCAGCACCACGTCGGCGAAGAAGAGATGGTGGTTGACCACCACCACGTCGGCGGCGAGCGCGTTGCGCCGCGCCCGCATGACGAAGCAGTCCGCGTAGTCCGGGCAGCTCTGCCCGAGGCAGTTCTCGCGCGTCGAGCTGGCGTGCGCCCAGACCGGCGCGTCCTCGGGGACGTCGGCGAGGTCGGCGCGGTCGCCGGTCGCGCTGACGACGGCGAACCGCTCGATGCGCTTCAACTGTATCGCCTGCTCGCGCGTCGGCAGGCGCGCCTCGGCGGCGGCGCGACGCAGGCGATAGACGCAGACGTAGTTGGCGCGGCCCTTGAGCAGCGCCGCGCTCCCGCCGCAGGCGAGCGCATCGCGCACCGCCGGCAGGTCGCGGTCGAAGAGCTGGTCCTGCAGGGTCTTGGTGCCGGTGGAGACGATCACCTTGCCGCCGGCGAGAAGCGCCGGCACGAGGTAGGCGAAGGTCTTGCCGGTGCCGGTGCCCGCTTCGGCGACCAGCACCCCGGTGCGCTCGATCGCGGCGTGGATGGCCTGGGCCATCTCGAGCTGCTGGCGGCGCAGGCGGAAGCCCGGCACCGCCCTGGCGAGCGGGCCGTCGGCGGCGAAGGCGCGCTCGAGCGCCGCGCTCAGTCTCTCAGCTCCTCGACCTTCAGCCACACCCGCTGCAGCTCGGAGCGATAGGCCGCGGTCGTCGACGTGCTGCCGAGATGGATCCATTCGGCGAGCCTGACCTCGACGGTCGTCGCGCCTTGCTGGGCGCCGCTCTGGCCGGCGATCTCGAGCCGCACGCCTTTGCCGGCGAACTGCGGGACGACCGTGAAGCCGGTGGCTTGGTCGTGGACCACGGTGACTTCCTGCGGGATCACGCCCCCGGGGGTGTGGATGCGCTGGCGGACCGGGCGCGACTGCCCGCTGTAGATGACGGCGCGGCTGCCCTCGAGCACCTGCACCCGCTGGTCGACGCGCTCGCCGCTCGCCGCGCGCGACTCCTGCGCCTTCAGGTCGAAGCGCGAGCCGCCGCTGCCGACGCGGCCGCTCGCTTCGATGCGCCCGAGCGCCGCCTCGCGCGAATCGTCGAAGCGCACCGAGATCTGCAGCCGCCGCAATGGCCGGTCGAGCGCCTCGAGCGCGAGGCGCAGGTCTGCGAGGTTGGCCGGGCTCGCGCGCACGATGAGCTGGTTGCGCTGCCCGGTGAGCGTCGCGCCGGGCTCCACCAGCGCTCGCAAGGCAGGCAGGACCTGCTCCGCCGTGCGGTGGCGCAGCGTAATGATTTCCAAAGCGTTTTCTGCGGCGACGCACGTCCCCAGCGCAAGTAGCGCCGCAGCGACTGCCATCCGGACCAACCCCGAGCGGTTCATCGATACCCCTAGAACGCGCCAACCTCGCGCTCGTCTACGCGGATCCATTATGGGACACCGGCCGGCATTCACCTTCGCGCTCCTCGCCGTCCTCACGGCGGCACCCGCCCTCGCGACGCCGACGCACGAGGCGGTGCGCCAGGTCGGCACGGCCTACCACTATGGCGGCCGCTCGCCCGAGAAGGGCTTCGACTGCAGCGGCCTTGTGGCGCACGCTTTCGCGCGCGCGTGGGGCCTCAAGCTACCCCACAACGCGCGCGCGCAGAGCAAGGCGGGCAGGCCGGTGCGCTTCACCGACCTGCGGCCCGGCGATCTCGTCTTCTACAACACGCGCAAGCGGCCCTTCTCGCACGTCGGCATCTACCTCGGCAACGGGCGCTTCGTCCACGCCCCGCGGACCGGCGCGCGCGTGCGGATCGAAAGCGTTCATACGCGGTACTGGCGCCAGCGCTTCAATGGCGCACGGCGCCTCGAGGAGCCGGGGGCGTAGACTCGGCCTGAAATGCTTTGATGATAATTATTCTCATTGACAATCGCAATGAGAGTCATTATCGTTTGCTTCACCATGAACCTACGACCCTTCGCGCTTCTTGCCGCTCTCCTCGTCCCGCTGGCATCCGCAGCCCAGGACAAGGTAGTGAACGTTTACTCATCGCGCCATTACCAGACCGACGAGGCGCTCTACACGGGCTTCACGAAAGCCACAGGCATCCGGGTCAACCGGATCGAGGCCGGCGAGGACGCCCTCATCGAGCGCATCCGCAACGAAGGCGCACGCAGCCCCGCCGACGTGTTCATCACGGTCGACGCCGGGCGGCTGTGGCGCGCCGAGCAGCTCGGCCTGTTCCAGCCGGTGCGCTCGGGGGTGCTCGAGTCGCGCATCCCCGAGAGCTTCCGCGAGCCCGGCGGCCTGTGGTTCGGCTTCTCGACGCGCGCGCGGGTCATCGCCTACCGCAAAGACAAGGTGAAGCCCGACGAGGTGGCGACCTACGAGTCGCTCGCCGATCCGAGGTGGAAAGGCCGGGTGTGCATGCGCTCCTCGACCAGCATCTACAACCTCTCGCTGATGGGCGCGCTGATCGACCACCTCGGCGAGCAGAAGGCCGAGGCCTGGGCGAAAGGCGTGCGCACCAACCTCGCGCAGGAGCCCAAGGGCGGCGACACCGACCAGCTGAAAGCGGTCGCGGCGGGGCAGTGCGACGTGACGATCTCGAACCAGTACTACTACGCGCGCCTCGCCCGCTCGGAAAAGCCCGCAGAGCGCGCGGTGGCCGAGCGCCTGGGCGTCGTGTTCCCGAACCAGGCGAGCTGGGGCACGCACGTCAACATCTCCGGCGCCGGCGTGCTGAAGAACGCGCCCCATCGCGACGCGGCGGTGAAGTTCCTCGAGTACCTCGCGAGCAACGAGGCGCAGCGCTACTTCGCCGACGGCAACAACGAGTGGCCGGCGGTGGCGAGCGTGAAGGTCGACAACCCCGTCCTCAAGGCCCTCGGCAGCTTCAAGCGCGACCAGCTCAACGTCGCGGTGCTCGGCCGCAACCAGCCCAGCTCGCAGAAGATCTACGACCGCGTCGCCTGGAAGTAGCGGCGCGAGACGTAGAGCACGGGCAGCAGGCCGACCGCGACGATCACCAGCGCCGGCACGGCCGCCTCCGCCAGCCGCTCGTCCTTCGCCAGGTTGTACGCCTCGATCGCCAGCGTGTCGAAGTTGAAAGGCCGCAACGCGAAGGTCGCCGGCAGCTCCTTCAGCACGTCGACGAAAACCAGCAGCGCCGCGGTGGCGAGGCTGGGGGCGAGCAGCGGCGCGTGCACGCGCGCCAGCGTCGCGAGCGGCGTGGCGCCGAGCGACCGTGCGGCGTCCTCCATGCTCGGCGTGATCTTCGCCAGGCCCGCGTTGGTCGTCTGCAGCGCCACGGCGAGGAGCCGCACGAGATAGGCGTAGACGAGCGCGGCCACGGTGCCCGTGAGAAGGAGCCCGGTCTTCACCCCGAGCGCCTGCTCGAGCCACCCGGCGAGGGCGTTGTCGAAGCGCCCCAGGGGCACCAGCACGCCCACGGCGATGACCGCGCCGGGGATCGCATAGCCAAGGCCGGCAAAGCGGTTCGCGAGCCGCACGAGCGGATGGCGGCCGATGCGCGCGGCATACGCCATGACCAGCGCGAGCAGGACCGCGGCGAGCGCGGTGAGCCCGGCGATCGAGAAGCTGTTGCCCACCAGCGCGAAAACGCGGCCGCCGAGGTAGGCGCCCTTCTCCTCCCACGCGAGCTGGCCCAGGAGCAGCGCCGGCAGGGCAAAGCCGAAGAACACCGGCGCCGCGCAGGCTGCTGCTGCAGCGGCGGCGGGCCAGCCGCGCAGCGGCTGCGGCGGTGCCGGCTTGCGCGGCGCATTGGCGGCGTAGGCCGCGCGCCCGCGGCTCGCGCGCTCGATGCCGAGCACCAGCACCACGAAGCCGAGCAGGCAGGCGGAAAGCTGCGCCGCGGCGGTCGCGTCTCCCAGGGAGAGCCAGGCCTTGAAGATGCCGGTGGTGAACACCTCGACCGCGAAGTACGACACGGTGCCGAAGTCGGCGAGCGTCTCCATCAGGGCGAGCGAGGCGCCGGCGACGATGGCCGGGCGCGCGAGCGGCACGGCGACGCGAAAGAACGCGCCCCAGGCGCCGTAGCCGGCGAGCCGGCCGGCCTCGATGGCGCTGCGTGAAAGGTCGTGGAAGGCCGTGCGCGCGATGAGGTACACGTAGGGATAGAAAGCGAACGACAGCATCGCCGCCGCGCCCCAGAGCGAGCGGATCTCCGGAAAAGCGTAGTCGCGCGCTTCCCAGCCGGTCGCCGCGCGCAGCGCCGACTGCACCGGGCCGCTGAACTGCAACCAGTCGGTGTAGGCGTAGGCCATGACATAGGCCGGCATCGCGAGGGGCAGCATCAGCCCCCACTCGAGGAAATCGCGCCCGGGGAAGCGGTAGGCGGTGACGAGCCACGCCGAGAGCACTCCCATGCTGATCACGCCCCATGCGACTGCCAGCAGCAGCAGGAGCGTGTTCCACACGTAGCGCGGCAAGGCGGTGGCGGCGAGGTGCGCCCAGGCGTCGCCTGTGCCGGCGAAGAAGCTCGCGACCACGTACATGACCGGCAGCGCCAGCAGCGCGCCGATCACGAGCGCCGATCCCCCGAGGATGCCCAGGCGCCTCAAAAGAAAATGTTCTTGGAATTAATGGCTTGCATTCTAACAAGAACGATTATTGTTTACTATAATGCCCGTATGCTGCTCGAAGTCGAGGGCTTGCGGCACTCGTACGGCGACCACGAAGTGGTGCGCGGGCTGGCGTTCTCGCTCCACCGCGGCGCGATCGGCTGCCTGCTTGGGCCAAGCGGCTGCGGCAAGACCACCGTGCTTCGCTGCATCGCCGGGTTCGAGCCGGTGCAGGAAGGCGTGATCCGCATCGCCGGCCGCGTCGTCTCGGCGCCGGGCAGCACGGTGCCGCCCGAGCAGCGTCGCGTCGGCATGGTGTTCCAGGACTACGCGCTGTTCCCGCACCTCGATGTCGCCGGCAACATCGGCTTCGGGCTGCGCGGCGGGCGCGACGCGCGCGTGCGCGAGCTCGCCGCGCTCGTCGGCCTCTCCGGCGAGCTCGACAAGTACCCGCACGAGATCTCCGGCGGCCAGCAGCAGCGCGTCGCGCTCGCGCGCGCGCTGGCGCCGCGCCCGGAGCTCCTGCTGCTCGACGAGCCCTTCTCCAACCTCGACGTCGACCTGCGCGAGCGGCTGTCGCACGAGCTGCGCGACATCATCAAGGCGAGCGGCGCGACGGCGATCCTCGTGACGCACGACCAGCACGAGGCCTTCGCCATGGCCGACGAGATCGGCGTCCTGCACGCAGGGCGCATCCAGCAATGGGACAGCGCCTACAACCTCTACCACCGGCCGGCGAACCGCTTCGTCGCCGACTTCGTCGGCCAGGGGGTGTTCCTGCCCGCCAAGGCGCGCGGCGGGCAGCTCGAGATCGAGCTCGGCCTGCTGCAGGGCGATGCCGGCGGCGGCGAGAACCTCGAAGTCCTGCTGCGCCCGGACGACGTGGTGCACGACGACGCCGCGGCCACGCAGGCCGAGGTGGTGCACAAGGCCTTCCGCGGCGCGGAGATCCTCTACACGCTGCGCCTGGCGAGCGGCCGCAAGGTGCTGGCGCTCGTGCCGAGCCACCACAACCATGCGCTCGGCGAGCGCATCGGCATCCGCCTCGACGTCGATCACGTCGTGGCTTTTCAGCCCGAGGTCTGATCCTTGAGGTTGTAGACGGCGCGCAGCTCCAGCGAGAACTGCTTGCCCCGCAGCGCGGCCGGCAAAGTCACCTCTGCCCTCGCTTTGCGAAACATCTCCAGCGCCTGGCGATCGAGCGCGGCGTGGCCGGAGCTCGACCTCACATTGAGCGCGGCGACCGAGCCGTCGGCCGCGATCGCCATGCGCACCACGACCTCACCTTCCCAGCCGTTGTCGAGCGCGACCAGCGGATAGCGCTTGTGCCGGCTCGCCTCGGCGAGGAGCGCGGCGCGGTACTGCGCGATCAACGAAGAGGTGTCGGGAACGGCGGGAACCGCCGGCGCCGGCTGCGACGCTGCCGCCACCGGCGGCGCGGGCGCGGGCGCGGGTGCCGGCGCCGGCGCCGGTTCTGCAGATCTTTCCGGTTCCCGGGGCGGCGCTGGGTCAGGCCTCGCCTCGGGCGCCTCCCGGCGCGGCTTGGGTTGCGGCTTGGGAATTGGCGCGGCGGCGACTGGTGCTTCTACCGGCGGCGCCGGCAACTGCGGAGTCGGCGCGGGCGGGGCCGGCGGCGGCTGCATCAGGCGCGCGACGATCGGCGCCAGGACCTCGACGGGATGCTTCAGCGCATCGCCGAGCTGCGGCCACCGGAAGGCGAGCAGGAAGACATGCAGCACGACCGACGCCAGCAGCGCATAGCCGAAGACACGATTCGCGCTAGCGCGATCGTAGGGCACGCCAGACCTTTTCGGCCGTGAGCGGCATCTCCAGGTGGTCTATGCCGCGGCTACGCAACGCATCCAGCACGGCGTTCACGACCGCGGGGACGGCACCGATGGTGCCGAGCTCGCCGCAGCCTTTCACGCCGAGGAGGTTGGTCTTGCAGGGCAGGCTCTCGTCGAACTCGGCGCGCAGGGCCGGGAACTGGTCGGCGCGCGGCACGCAGTAGTCCATCAGCGATCCGGTGAGGAGCTGGCCGCTCGCCTCGTCGTACACCGCCTGCTCGCAGAGCGCCTGGCCGACGCCCTGCGCGATGCCGCCGTGGATCTGTCCTTCGACGATGCTGCGGTTGATGATGCGGCCGATGTCGTCGCAGCTTGCCATCGAGACCAGCGCGATCTCGCCGGTGTCCGGGTCGATCTCGACCTCGCAGGCCTGGGCGCCGTTCGGCCACGACGGCGTGGAAGGCGTCTGCGTCGCGGAGACGCGGATCACCCGCCCGGGCTGGCGCGAGGCGAGCTCGGCGAAGCCGACGGCGCGGTCGGTGCCGGCGATGGCGAAGCGACCGTCCCGGAACTCGATGTCCGCGGGTGCGGCCTCGAGCGCGTCCGCGGCAAGCTGCCTGCACTTGACGATGACCTCGCGCCCCGCGGCGACCACCGCGGAGCCGCCGACGAACGCCGAGCGCGAGCCGACGCTGCCGACGCCGTTGGCGCGGTCGGTGTCGCCTTGCACGATCTTGATGAGCTTAGGTTCTATTCCGAGGATTTCGACGACGAGCTGCGTATACGTCGTTTCGAGGCCCTGCCCCATCGCCTGGGTGCCGGAAAACACGGTGACGTTTCCTTGCGCGTCGACCTCGATGTCGACCGTTTCGGTGGGCAGCGCGCCCGTCCACTCGAGGTAGACCGAAAGCCCGCGCCCGCGCAGCTTGCCGCGTTTGCGGGACTGCTCCTCGCGCGCCGGAAAGGTTTTCCAGTTGGAAATTTCGAGCAACCGGTCCAGGACGTGCGAAAAATCCCCGGTGTCGTAGACCTCGCCGAGGTGAGTACGGTAGGGAAACTGCTCCGGCCGGATGAAATTGCGCCGCCGGAATTCCGCCGGGTCGAGCTTGAGCTCGGCTGCGGCCTTGTCCATCAGCCGCTCCATCAGGTAATTCGCCTCGGGACGTCCGGCGCCGCGGTACGCGCCGGTCGCCATGGTGTGCGTCAGCACGGCACGCACGCGATAGTGCACCACCGGCACGTGATAGACCGAAGTCTGGATCTTCGGCCCGAGCACGAGCGGGATGATGGCCGAGGAGCCGACCGGCACGGCGCCGATGTTGCCGAGCACGTCGGTCTCCAGCGCGAGGATGCGTCCGTCGCCGTCGAGCGCCAGACGGGCGCGGAAATGCTGGTCGCGGCCCATGTGCGCGGCGAGGAAGTCCTCGCTGCGCTCGGCGAGCCACTTCACCGGCCGGCCGAGCTTCTTCGCCGCGTAGCAGACCAGCGCATCCTCGGGCGTGAGGCCGGTCTTCATGCCGAAGCCGCCGCCGATGTCGCCGACCACGACGCGGAAGTCCGCCGGCTTGGCGCGGAACACCGCGCCAAGCAGCTCGCGCGTGCCGGTCGGGGTCTGGTTCTGCGTGTAGAGCGTGGTGCGGCCGCCCTCGAACACGCCGATCGAGCAGCGCGGCTCGAGCGCCATCGCGATCAGGCGCTGGTTGTGCAGCTCGAGCTGCGTGACATGCGCGGCCGAAGCAAAGGCATCCTGAACTCTCTTTGCATCACCGTAGACGGCTTCAGCCGCGACATTCCCGGTCGCCTCGGGCCACACCTGCGGCGCGCCGGGCTCCACGGCCCGCCGCGCGTCGACGATGCAGGGCAGGTCCTCGTATTCGACCTGCACGAGCTCCGCGGCGTCCACCGCCTGCTCGCGGGTTGCCGCGACGATCGCGGCAACGGTCTGGCCGGCGTAGTAGACGCTGCCCTCGGCGAGCGGCGTGCGCGGCGGCGCCGCCATCGGCGAGCCGTCGGCGCGCTTGAAGAGCGGCGGGAACGGGATGTGGCCGACGCCGTCGGCGCGCAGGTCGGCCATGGTCCAGGCCGCGATGACGCCAGGTGCCTTCAGGCAGTCAGAAACATCCAGAGAAGAAATCCTTGCATGCGCGTGCGGCGAGCGCACTACGACCAGCCAGGCGAGGTTGGCGAACTCGAGGTCGGCGCTATAGCGACCCTTGCCCACGAGCAGCCGGTCGTCTTCCAGCCGCTTCTGCGAGCGCGACGCGCCGAAGCGCGCCGCGGAGGGATCGAACTGGACCTGCAACTCCGGTGCGTTCGGTGCGTTCATCCAAGAGAATAGTGGCGGAGAGAGAGGGATTCGAACCCCCGGTACCCGATGGGTACAACAGATTTCGAGTCTGCCGCATTCGACCACTCTGCCATCTCTCCGCGGTCGAGCGAGCGGCGGATTTTATCAGGGTCGGTCGATCTTCCCCTGTCCGCCCAGGTAGGGCCGCAGCGCGCCGGGTATGGTCACCGACCCGTCGGCCTCCTGAAAGTTCTCCAGGATCGCCACCAGCGTGCGCCCGACGGCGAGGGCGGAGCCGTTCAGCGTATGGACAAGCTCGGGCTTTCCCTTGTCGTTGCGCCAGCGGGCTTGCATGCGCCGCGCCTGGAACGCCTCGAAATTGGAGCAGGAAGAGATCTCGCGGTAAGCCTGCTGCGAGGGCAGCCAGACCTCGAGGTCGTAGGTCTTCGCCGACGAGAAGCCGATGTCGCCGGTGCACAGCGACACCACGCGGTAGGGGAGCTCGAGGCGCTTCAGCACCTCTTCGGCGTGCGCCGTGAGCTCCTCCAGGCCCGGGTAGGACTTCTCCGGATGCACGACCTGCACCAGCTCGACCTTGTCGAACTGGTGATTGCGGATCATGCCGCGGGTGTCCTTGCCCGCCGAGCCCGCTTCCGAGCGGAAGCAGGGCGAATGGCAGACGAATTTCAGCGGCAGGGCATCGGCGGCGACGATGCTCTCGCGCATGAAGTTGGTCACCGGGTACTCCGCGGTGGGGATGAGGTAGAGGTCGCGCCCGTCGAGCTTGAAGAGGTCGTCCTTGAACTTGCCGAGGCTGGAGACGCCGTCGGCGCATGCGCCGCTCACCATGTACGGGACATAGACCTCGGTATAGCCGTGCTCGCGCGTGTGCAGGTCGAGCATGAACTGCGCGAGCGCGCGGTGCAGGCGCGCCACCGCGCCCTTCATCACCACGAAGCGCGCGCCGGCGAGCTTCGCCGCCGTCTCGAAGTCGAGGCCGCCGAGCCCGGCGCCGACGTCGACATGGTCCTTGACGGCGAAGTCGAACTTGCGCGCCTCGCCCCAGCGCCGCTCCTCGCGGCTGTCTTCCGAGGAGGCGCCCACCGGCACCGATTCGTGCGGCAAATTCGGCACACGCCGCAGAAAATCTTCGAAGGTGCTTTGAAGTTCAGACAGTTGCTGCTCCAGATCCTGGAGTTCCGATTTGCACCCGTCGGCTTGGGCGAGAAGCGCGCTGGCGTCCTGGCCCTTCGCCTTCGCCTGCCCGATTTCCTTCGCCAGCCGGTTGCGCGCCGCCTGCGCCTGCTCGACGCGCGTCTGCAGCGCCTTGCGGTGCCCCTCGAGCTTGTCGAACGCGTCGGCGTCGAACGCGGTCGCGCTGCGCGTGGCCAGCCGGCGCGCCACCTGCTGCGGGTCCTTGCGCAGGAGCTGGATGTCGATCATTTCTTGCTCTTCAGTTCTTCAAGCTTCTCGCGGATCTTGGCTTCGAGGCCGCGCCCGGTGGGCTTGTACCACTCCGTCGCCGGCATGCCCTCGGGAAGATAGGTTTCCCCGGCGGCGTAGGCATCCGGCTCGTCATGCGCGTAGCGGTAGCCCTTGCCGTAGCCCAGCTTCTTCATCAGGCCGGTGGGCGCGTTGCGCAGGTGCATCGGCACCGGCCGCGTGCCGTCGGCGGCGACGAAATCGCGCGCCGCATTATAGGCGGCGTACACCGCGTTCGACTTCGCCGCCATGGCGAGGTAGATCGCCGCCTCCGCGAGCGCGAGCTCGCCCTCCGGGGTGCCGAGGCGCTCGTAGGTCTCGCAGGCGTCGAGGGCGAGGCGCAGCGCCCGCGGGTCGGCAAGGCCGATGTCCTCGATCGCCATGCGCACCAGCCGCCGCCCGAGGTAGAGCGGGTCGGCGCCGCCGTCGAGCATGCGCACCGCCCAGTAGAGCGCCGCGTCCGGGTCGGAGCCGCGCACCGACTTGTGCAGCGCCGAGATCTGGTCGTAGAACTGCTCGCCGCCCTTGTCGAAGCGCCGCAGGTTCTGCGCCAGCGTCCGCTCGACGAACTCCGCGTCGATCTTCTCGACGCCGGTGTTGGCGAGGATCTCCACCGCGTTCAGCAGCCGCCGCGCATCACCGTCGGCGAAGCCGATCAAGCGCTCCTGAGCGGCGGCGTCAATGGTCAGGCCTGTTTTTTTCAGAATCGCTTTCAAGTCCTCCGGTTCGAGAGGCTGAAGCACATAGACTGCCGCCCGAGAAAGCAGCGCGCTGTTGACCTCGAACGACGGGTTCTCCGTGGTCGCGCCGACGAAGGTGACCACGCCGCGCTCGACATAGGGCAGGAAAGCGTCCTGCTGCGCCTTGTTGAAGCGGTGCACCTCGTCGACGAAGAGGATGGTGTGCCGCCCGGAGCGCGCGAGCTCGGCCTCCGCCCCCTGCACCGCCTCGCGGATGTCCTTCACGCCGGAAAAGACTGCAGAGAGGGCGATGAACTCGGCGTCGAACGCCTTCGCCATGAGTCGCGCGATAGTGGTCTTGCCCGAGCCCGGCGGGCCCCAGAGGATCATCGAATGCGGCTTGCCCGACTCGAAGGCGAGGCGCAGCGGCTTGCCCGGCCCGATGAGGTGCTGCTGCCCGGCCACGTCGTCGAGCGACTGCGGGCGCAGGGCGTCGGCGAGCGGGGCGCGCGGCTGCGCCGCGGCGAACAAATCGCTCATTTATCCCCGAGGACGTCCGCACCCTTGGGCGGGTCGAAGCGGAACTCCTTGGGGTCGACCTTCGGGTTGCGGACGACGCGCGAGAAGCGCAGCACCGTGGTCTGCCCGAAATGGTCGATGAGCTCCATTGCCTGCAGCGCGCCATCGGCGCCGAAGCCGATGCGCATCTGCTCGAAGCCCGCCTCGCGGTCGCGCGGCACGGCCTGCAGCCATTCCAGGCCGTCGCGCTTGCCCGCGTCCGACATCTCGAAGGCCTTCGCTACGTCGGCGGAGCCCGAGAGCAGCGCCGCCGGGGTCGAGCCGAGCGCGGCGGAGAGCTTGCGCACCGTGACCTGGTTGAGCTCGCGGTCGTAGATCCACACGCGCTCGCCGTCGCCGACGATGACCTGGTCGGCGGGCTTGTCGTAGACCCAGCGGAAGCGCCCGGGCCGCTGGAACACGAAGCTGCCCTTCGCCTCCTGGGTGAGCCTGCCGCCCTTGTCGTAGACCTTCTGCTCGAAGCCGGCGCGCGCCGACTGCGTGCCGGAGACGAAGCTCTTGAACTGCTCCAGGCTCGAAGCCTGGGCGGGAACGGCGACGAGCGCCGCCAGAAAAAGCAGGGTTCTCATCGCCGGAGCTTACTCTGCCTTGGCGGGGACCAAAACCTCGCGGTTGCCGTTCGACTGCATCGGCGAGACCATGCCGGCGCGCTCCATGTCCTCGATCAACCGGGCGGCGCGGTTGTAGCCGATGCGCAGGTGGCGCTGCACCAGCGAGATCGAGGGGCGGCGCGTGCGCAGCACGATCTCCACCGCCTGGTCGTAGAGCGGATCCTTCTCGCCGGTGGGCTCGCCGCCCTCGCCGCCGAGCGCGTCTTCCGCGGGCTCGGGCTCGAGCACTTCCTCGAGGTATTCCGGCTTCGCCAGCCCCTTCAGGTGCGCCGCCACCGCATGCACCTCGTGGTCCGCGACGAAGGCGCCGTGCACGCGCTGCGGCAGGCCGGTGCCCGGCGGCAGGTAGAGCATGTCGCCCGAGCCGAGCAGCGCCTCGGCGCCGGACTGGTCGAGGATGGTGCGCGAGTCGACCTTCGAGGACACCTGGAAGGCGATGCGCGCCGGGATGTTGGCCTTGATGAGGCCGGTGATGACGTCCACCGACGGGCGCTGCGTGGCGAGGATGAGGTGGATGCCGGAGGCGCGCGCCTTCTGGGCGAGGCGCGCGATCAGCTCCTCGACCTTCTTGCCCACCACCATCATCAGGTCGGCCAGCTCGTCGATCACCACCACCACGTTGGGCAGCGGCGCGAGCTTCTGCGGATTGCCGGAGTCGATGGTGAACGGGTCGTCGATCTTGCCTTCGAGGACCTTGTGGTTGTAGCCGGAGAGGTTGCGCGCGCCGACGAAGTTCATCAGCTTGTAGCGGCGCTCCATCTCGCCGACGCACCAGCCGAGCGCGTTCACCGCCTGCTTCATGTCGATCACGACCGGCGCGAGCAGGTGCGGGATGTCGTGGTAGACCGAGAGCTCGAGCATCTTCGGGTCGATCATGATCAGGCGGATGCTGCGCGGCTCGGACTTGTAGAGCAGCGACAGGATCATCGCGTTGAGCGCCACGGACTTGCCCGAGCCGGTGGTGCCGGCCACCAGCAGGTGGGGCATCCGCGCGAGATCGGCGACGACCGGGTTGCCGGCGATGTCCTTGCCCAGCGCGATGGCGAGGGGCGAATGCATGTTGGCGTAGGCCTCCGAGCCGAGGATCTCGGACAGGCGCACGATCTGGCGGTGCGGGTTGGGGATTTCCAGGCCCATGCACGACTTGCCGGGAATCGTCTCCACCACGCGGATGGAGACGACCGACAGCGCGCGCGCCAGGTCCTTCACGAGGTTGACGATCTGGCTGCCTTTCACCCCGACTGCGGGCTCGATCTCGTAGCGCGTGATCACCGGCCCGGGGTAGGCGGCCAGCACCTTCACCGCGACGCCGAAGTCGGAGAGCTTTTTCTCGATCAGGCGAGAGGTGAATTCCAGCGTCTCGGCGGTGACCTGCTCGCCGTCGGGCTTCGCCGCGTCGAGGAGTTTGAGCGGCGGCAGCGGCGTGTCGGGCAGCTCCTCGAAGAGCGGCACCTGCTTCTCCTTCTGCACGCGCGGCGACTGCTTGATCTCGAGCACGGCGGGCTCGATGCGCAGCGGCGGGTGGTCCTCCTCGCGCCGCTTTTCCGTCTGCACGACGAACTCGCGCTCCTCGCGCGCGAGATTGCCCAGGCGCCGGTCGCGCCGGCGCTCCCAGGCACCGAGCACGGCGGCATGCGCCGCTTCGAGCCCGGCGCCGACGAGCTCGGAGACCGTAAGCCAGGAGATGCCGGTAAAGAGGCTCAACCCGACCGCCCCCAGGGTGAGCAGCAGCAGCGTCGCGCCGGTGAAGCCGAGCGCGGCGGAGGCGACGCCGCCGACCGCGTCGCCGATCACCCCGCCCGGGGCAAGGGGCAGCTCGAGCACGAGGCTGTGCAGCCGCAGCCGCTCGAGCGCGGCGCTCGCCACGAGCAGCATGGCGAACCCGGCCAGGGAGAAGCCGAGCCGGCGGCCTTCCAGCCTGCGGACGCCCCAGACCACCACGTAGGCGCACAGCGCCGCCCACCAGTATGCCGAGACGCCGAAGAGGTAGAGGAGGAGGTCCGCGACCCAGGCGCCGACCACGCCGCCGGCGTTGCGCACCGGCGCATCGGTGCCGCTATGCGACCAGCCGGGGTCGGCGCGATCGTAGGTGGCGAATACCAGCAGGACATAAAGCGCCAGCGCGACCAGCGCCAGCCATTTCGCTTCCCGCAGCAGGCCCGCGAGCTTGGCGGGAAGGGGCGCCGGGGATTTTGCCGCTACGCCCACTACTCCGGCAGCATGATCGTGTCGCGCAGCACGATGTTCG
>Ga0209705_10000019_pt1 | contig 73362 bp, 46 predicted proteins | sample PPLLaktember2015_5_FD_187262 | JGI IMG/M metagenome (GOLD analysis project Ga0209705, IMG submission 187262) | Freshwater sediment microbial communities from Prairie Pothole Lake near Jamestown, North Dakota, USA - PPLs Lake P8 Core (1) Depth... | ecosystem: Environmental > Aquatic > Freshwater... | reverse complement strand
ACGAAGGCATCCGCGTCGCCCTGAATTCGCGATGAACGCGCAACGCCTTGCCCGCCACGGCATCGCATCGTGGTACCACGACATCGAGGGCCGCCGGCGCGAGGTACCGCAGGCCGCGCTCGCAGCGCTGCTCGAAGAGTTCGACGACGACGCCCCGCCCCCGACCGCGGCGCCGGCGGTACCGCCCGCCGGGGGCTGCTGGCAGCCGGCAGTGGACCGCGTCTGGGGCCCCTCGGTCCAGCTCTATGCGCTGCGATCCGCTCGCAACTGGGGCATCGGCGATTTCGGCGACCTCGCGGCGCTCATCGAATGGGCCGCGGCGCGCGGCGCAGCCCTGGTGGGGGTCAACCCGCTGCATGCGCTTTTTTCGCACAATCCGTCGCACTGCAGCCCGTACAGCCCGTCGACGCGGCTCGCCTGGAACGCCCTGTACCTCGACGTCGAAGCGATTCCTGAATACGCCGAGTGCGCCCCGGCGCGCGCGCTGGTCGAATCGGATCCGTTTCGCATCCGGCTGGCGCGCCTGCGCGAGGCGCCGCTGGTCGACTACCCCGGGGTCGCCGCCGCGAAGCAAGAGGTGCTGCACCTGCTCTATGCGCGCTTTTGCGACGCGCCCCGGTCGCCGGCATTCGAGCGTTCACGCACCGATGACTTGCGCCGTCATGCCGCGTGGGAGGCGCGCGCCGCGGGCGAAGCGGACGCCGGCTATTACGAGTACCTGCAATGGCAGGCCGACGCGCAGCTTGCGCACTGCGCCGAGCGCGCCACCGCGCTCGGCATGCCGATCGGCCTGTACCTCGACATCGCCGTGTCGGTCGACCGCGCCGGCTCCGAGGTGGCCGCGCACCCGGAACTGTTCGCGCGCCGCGCGAGCCTGGGCGCGCCGCCCGATGCCTTCAATCCGAACGGGCAGGACTGGGGCCTGCCGCCGCCGCGGCCCGATCGAATGCGCGCGCAAGGCTATACGCACTTTCGCCGTACGCTCGCGGCGAACATGCGCCATGCCGGCGCCCTCCGCATCGACCACGTCATGCAGCTTGCGCGCCTGTACTGGGTGCCCGCGGGATTCGCGGCGACCGAGGGCGCCTACGTGCAGTACCCGCTCGAGGAGCTGATGGCGGTGCTGGCCGAAGAAAGCCGGCGTCATCGCTGCATGGTGGTCGGCGAAGACCTCGGCACCGTGCCGCCCGAGGTGCGCGACGCGATGGCGCGCGCGGGCATCCCGGGAATGCGGCTGCTGCGATTCGAGCGCGACGCGAACGGCGGCTTCGTCGCGCCCCAGGACTACCCGCGCGAGGCCCTGGTCGCGCTCGGAACGCACGACATGCCGACGCTCGCCGGCTGGCTCGCAGACCCGGCATTCGCCGCCGACCGCGCCGCGCTCGCCGCTGCGCTCGGGGCGCCGCCGGACGCCGAGAACGTGCATGCCTACGTCGCGGCCACGCCGTGCAGGGTGATGCTGCTCCAGCCGGAGGACGCGCTCGGCGTCGCCGAGGCGTGGAACGTGCCCGGCACCACTGACGAGCATCCCAACTGGCGCCGCAAGCTGCCGCTCGCGGTCGAGGACTTCGCACGCAGCGAGCGTCTCGAGCGGGTGGTGGCGGCCATCCGGGCGCAGCGATGAACGGCGTCCCGCGCGCCACCTACCGGCTGCAGCTCTCGGCGGCCTTCACCCTCGAGGACGCGGCGCGTCTCGTGCCTTACCTCGCGCGGCTGGGCGTGAGCCACGCCTATTGCTCGCCCATCCTGCGTGCGAGGAAGGGCAGCACCCACGGCTACGACGTGGTGGACCACCGCGCCATCAACCCCGAGCTCGGTGGGGAAAGCGCGTTCGAGGCGTTCGTCGCCGCGCTGCATGCGCACGGCATGGGCCTGATCCTCGACATCGTGCCCAACCACATGGGCGTTTTTGGCGACGACAACGCCTGGTGGCAGGACGTGCTGCAGAACGGCCCGCAGTCGCGCTACGCGCGTTACTTCGACATCGAGTGGCACCCGGTGAACCGCGATCTCGAAGGCAAGGTTCTCGCCCCGGTGCTGGGCGACCACTACGGCAGCGTGCTCGAGCGCGGCGAACTGGCGCTCGAGGACGGCGCGGTGCGCTACCACGGCCACCGCTTTCCGCTGCGCCCCGCGGATGCACTACGACCCGGGGAAGGGCTGCACGCGCTGCTCGAGCGCCAAGCGTATCGCCTGGCGTACTGGCGCGTGGCCGCCGACGACATCAACTACCGGCGCTTTTTCGACGTCAACGACCTCGCCGCGCTGCGCCAGGAGGACGCGGAAGTGTTCGAGGCGACGCACGACCTCGTGCTGCGCCTTGCGGCCGAGGGCAAGGTGGACGGCCTGCGCATCGACCATTCGGACGGCCTGTACAACCCGGCGCAGTACTTCGAGCGGCTGCAGCAGGGCTACGCGGCCCGCGGCGGACGCGGGCGGCTTTACGTCGTCGCGGAGAAGATCGCCGCGCACCACGAACGCGTGCCGGAAGGCTGGGCGATCGCCGGCACCACCGGCTATCGCTTCGCCGCGGTGGCCAACGGCCTGTTCGTCGACCGCGCGGCGCGCGCGCGGCTGGAGCGCATCTGGCGGCGCTTCACCGGGGTGGAAGTCGATTTCGCGGAGGCCGCCTGGCGCGGGCGCCGCGCGGTGCTGAAGAGCGCGCTCGCCGCCGAGCTCACCCTGCTCGCGACCGGGTTGTGGCGCATTGCGCGCGCCGAGCCGAAGACGCGCGACTACACGCTGCACGCCCTGCGCGACGCGCTGCGCGAAGTCGCCGCCTGCATGCCCGTGTACCGCACCTACCTCGCCGACACGCCCGGACCCCAGGACCGGCGCTACGTGGACTGGGCGGTGGCGAGCGCGATGCGCCGCGGCCGCGCCGCCGACGTCTCGGTGTACGAGTTCGTGCGCGCAGCGCTCCTCGGCATGCAAGGGCGCTCTCTCGCGCTCGCCATGCGCTTCCAGCAGTTCAGCGCCGCGGTCGCCGCCAAGGGCGTCGAGGACACCGCGTTCTACAACTGGCTGCCGCTCGCGTCGCTCAACGAGGTCGGCGGCGAGCCCGACCAGTTCGGCATCACCGTGCGCGCGTTCCACGGCGCGAGCGCGGACCGTGCGGCGCGCTGGCCGCACACCATGCTCGCCACGTCGACGCACGATCACAAGCGCTCGGAGGACGTGCGCAGCCGCATCGACGTGCTGTCGGAAAACCCGGCGGCGTGGCGCCTCGCGCTTCGCCGCTGGAGCGCGATGAACCGCGCCCACCACACGAAACTCGACAGCGGCCGCGCGCCCTCGCGTACCGACGAGTACCTGCTGTACCAGACGTTGATCGGTACGCTGCCCGAGGGCGCGCTCGACGAGGCGGCACTGGCGGCCTGGCGCGAGCGCGTCGAGGCCTACATGCTCAAGGCGGCGCGCGAAGCGAAAGCACACACCAGCTGGATCAGCCCGCACGAGGGCTACGAGCGAGCGCTTGCCGCCTTAGTGCGCGCGCTCCTCGCCCGCGTGCAGCCCAACCCGTTCCTCGAGGACCTGCGCGCCCAGGCCGAGCCGCTGGCGTGGTTCGGCGCTTTGAACGGCCTGTCGCTCGCGCTCGTGAAGTACGCCTCGCCCGGCGTCCCGGACCTGTACCAGGGCAGCGAGCTCGCCGAGCTCACGCTGGTCGATCCCGACAACCGGCGCCCGGTGGATTTCGCCCGGCGCGAGCAGCTGCTCGCGCAGTTCGAGGCGCTGGCCGATCCCGCGCCGCTCGCCGCCGCCGCGCGCGACGGGCGCGCCAAGTTCTGGGTGATCTGGCGCCTGCTGCAATTGCGCCAGCGCCTGCCGGCCCTGTTCGCCGACGGCGCCTACGTGCCGCTCGACTCGACCGGCATGCACGCGGCGCACGTCGTCGCGTTCGCGCGCGCCCACGATTCGCAAAGGTTGATCGTCGTGGCCGGACGGCTATACCTGAAGATGCTCGGCGCCGCCGGCCGGCTGCCGCTCGGCGAAGCCTGGGAGGACACGGCGATCGCGCTGCCGCCAGGCGTCACCGCGCTGGAGAACGTGCTGACCGGCGAGCGTCTGGAGGCGCGCAGTGGCCGGCTCGAGCTTGCGCGCGCCTGCGCGCGCTTCCCGGTCGCCGCGCTGCTCTCGGTCTAAATCCGATACACTCGGCTCTGTCAGTGACGCGTCAGTCCGGATTCCCCTTGCGTACCCTGTTGATCGCCCTGGCGGGCCTCACCGCCTCGCTTGCGCCTGCCGCCGGCGCGGCGCAGTCGGTCGAGCACGATTGCCTGATCGAAGCGCGCCAGAACGTCGAAGTGCGCTCCTCGGTCGAGGGGCTGATCGAGTCGATCCTGGTGCAGCGCGGCGATCTGGTCAGGAAGGGAACGCTGGTAGCGACCCTGTCCTCGGGCCCGGAGCGCGCGGCGCTCGAGCTCGCGCGGTCGCGCGCCGGCATGCAGGGCGAGCTGCAGTCGGCGGAGGCGCGTGTCGCGCTGTCGCGCAAGAAGTGGGAGCGCGCCAACGAGCTGCAGAAGCAGAACTTCATCTCCGAAAACGCGCGCGACGAAGCCGAGGCCGAGTACCGCCTGGCGGTCACCCAGCTGCGCGCGGTGCGCGAGAACCAGGAGCTCGCCGAGCTCGACGTGAACCGCTCCCGGGAGGTGCTGGCGCAGCGCTCCATCCGCAGCCCGGTGACCGGCGTGGTCGTGGACGTTCTGCTGCGCCCCGGTGAGCTCATGAGCTCCAACCAGAAGGACCCGATCATGAAGATCGCCGAGATCGACCCCCTGAACGTCGAGTTGGTGCTGCCGGTCGACCAGTTCGGCCGCATCCGGGTCGGCCAGGTCGCCCAGGTGCGGCCCGAGGAGCCCGTAGGCGGCCGCCATCGTGCCCGCGTGGAGGTCGTCGACACCGTCATGGACGCCGCGAGCGGCACGTTCGGCGTGCGCCTGCGCCTGCCCAACCCCAAGTACGCGATCCCTGCCGGGGTCAAGTGCAAGGCGAAGTTCTGAGGCGGCTGCTGGCCCTCGGGTGCGCAGGGCTCCTGGCCCTGGCCGCCCCGGAGGGCCACGCCGCCACGACGGCGCAGGTCACGGTGGAGGTGCCCGAGGGCAAGACGCGCACCATACGTCTGCGCAAGCTCCCGCGCGGCGCGGTGATCGCCGTTTCGGTGGTTGCCTCGGGCACGCTGCGCATCGCCCTCATCAGCGCGCTGCAGCTGAAGTCGGACAACCCTGAGGCGCTGTTTCGCGGCGCCCTGGAGCGACGCCTGTCGTTCCGCGTGGTGATCCCCGAGTCGAGCGACTACTACCTGGTGCTCGACAACCGGCGCGGCAAGGCGCCGGTCAAGACGACCGCGACGGTCCGCGCCGAGAAGAAGGCATCGCCCGCCGCGCCGAAGGCCGCGCCCGGGCAGGGCGCGAGGCTGGAGGGGACGCGCGCCGCGGCGCGGCCCGCGGTCTAGCCCGCGCAGAAGACTTATTCGCCGCGCCCCGAGAACGCGAGGATGTCGCCCAGGTAGTCGTCCAGGTCGAGCAGGTCGCGGCGGGCGCGCGAGTGCGCGCGCTCGGCGCGCCACTGCGCCAGCGCGAACACGATCCTGCCGAGCGCGCGCGGCAGGCGGCGCAGGCGCCGCAGCGGCGCCGCCGCCGGCAGGAACGACGTCACCAGGTCTTCCTCGATGGCGAGAATCGCCTGGCAGCTCCCCGGGTCGCCCTGGCGCGCGCAGCGCCCGAAGAGCTGCCGATCGATGCGCCCGGAGTCGTTCAGCTCCGTGGCGATGACGTGCAGGCCGCCGCGCTGCGCGACCTGCGGCTCGAGCTTGATGTCGGTGCCGCGCCCCGCCATGTTGGTCGCCACCGTGACGCGGCCCAGCTCGCCCGCCTGCGCGATGATCTCGGCTTCGTCGCGGTCCTGGCGCGCATTCAGCAGCCGGAAGGCAATGCCCGCCTGCTCCAGGTGGCCGGCGAGCGCCTCCGAGGCCGCGACCGAGCGCGTGCCGATGAGCACCGGGCGCCCGGAGGCGCGGTGCCGGGCGACGCTCTCGACCACCGCGCGCCACTTGAGCTCCGTACCGCCGTAGACGCGGCTCGCCAGCCGCACGCGGCGTCCCGGCCGGTGCGTGGGGATCTTCGCCACGCGCAGCCGGTACACCGACCACAGCTCGCCGGCCACCTCGCTCGCGGTGCCGGTCATGCCCGCCAGGTGCACATAGCGCCGGAAGAAGCGCTGGTAGCTGATGCGCGCCAGCGTCTCGCGGCGGCCGGTCACCTCGCAGCCCTCCTTCAGCTCGATCAGCTGGTGCAGGCCCTGCTCCCAGGACCGGTCGGGCATCAGCCGGCCGGTGTTCTCGTCGATGATCACGACCTTGCCGTCGCGCACCAGGTAGTGCTTGTCGCGCTCGAACACGTGCAGGGCGCTCAGCGCCTGGCGCACCATCTGTTCGCGCCGGCGCGGACCGCGCCACACGCCGCCGAGCGGCGTGCCGAACTCCTCGAGCCGCTCGAGTCCGCGGTCGGTGATGCGCACGCCGTCCTCGCGCAGCTGGAAGTCCCCGTCGTCCAGCCGGCGCGCGAGCCCGAGCGCCTCGGCGTGCAGCGACTCCGCCCGGGTATGGTCGGCCTCCGCGGACAGGATGAGCGGGGTACGCGCCTCGTCCACCAGCACGCTGTCGGCCTCGTCGACGATCGCGAACTGCAGCCCGCGCAGCAGCAGCCGCTGGCCGGGGCCGTCGCCGGCCAGGGTGTCCATGCGCATGGAGATGGCGCGCGGCTTGCCGCCGAGCACGCGCCGGTCGCGCAGGTAGTCGAACGCGACCTCCTTGTTGCAGCAGTAGGTGATGTCGCAGCGGTAGGCGGCACAGCGCGACTCCGGGTCCATGCCCTGCTTCACGCAGCCCACCGTGAGCCCGAGCGCCCGGTACACCGGGCCCATCCAGGCGGCGTCGCGCTCGGCGAGGTAGTCGTTCACCGTGATCACGTGCACCGCGCGCCCGGCGAGCGCCGCGGTGGCCGCGGCCAGCGTCGCGGCGAGCGTCTTGCCCTCGCCGGTCTCCATCTCCGCGAGCATGCCGTTCAGCATCGCCCAGCCGCCGACCAGCTGCACGTCGAAATGCCGTAGCCCGACGCTGCGCGCGGCCGCCTCGCGCACCAGCGCGAACGCTTGGCCCGCGCGGCCGGGCTCGGCGAAGCCGCCGCGCCTGAGCTCGCCACCCAATCGCTGCGCGCGCTCGAGCAGCTCCCTGTCGCTGGCGCCCTCGAGCCCGGGCGCCGCCTGCGAGACGGCGGCGACGATGCGCTCCAGGCGCCGCCCGCCGAGGTGCAGCCCGCCCGTGAAGAAGCGCACGCCCGAGACGAAGCGCTCCAGCCGGCCTTCGCGCGGCGCGTCGCGCTCCGGATAGGGCGACCCGGGCGCCGCGGAGCCCGCCGCCGCCATCAGACCAGGAACTGGCGCAGGAACACCTGGCGCACCGAGCGGTAGAGCCGCCAGGCGAGGGGCTCGGCGACGTGCTCGAAGCGCACGTACACGTGCCGGCCCAGCGCGAAGTCGCGCGTCGCCGGCAGCTCAAGCTCGAACTCGAACCAGGTATCGAGCGTCATCGCCTCGTCCGCGCGCTGCGGATCGAGCGGCGCCGGGCCGCCGCCGACGCTGGAGAGCGCCAGGTTGGCCACCCTGTCGATGGCCGCGGGCGCCTCCCGGACGATGCGCGCCTCGTAGGTCTCGTGCATGCGGCCGGCGAGCTTCACGTTCACCTGCTCGGTGCCCGAGCGCACCAGGTCGACGTCGTCCTGCGACACCAGCACGCGCGCGGTCACCGTCGAGGCCGACACGACGTAGCCCAGCTGCTGGCCCTTGCGCACGTAGCGGCCGGGAAGGTCCTGGCGCGGCAGGCTCAGCACGAACGTGCCGCTGGTCGCGCTGCGCACCACGAGGTCGCGGTTCAGCCGCCGCACGTGCTCGAGCTCGGCACTCGTGGCGACGATCTCCTCGCGCGTGATGTCCCAGCGCACGCGGTCGGTTATCCGCTCGGCCTGCGCGCGCGTCTCCAGCAGCCGCAGCTGGGCCTCGAGCACGCGGATGCGCGGCGGCAACTCCGGGTTCTCGAGGATCACGAGCGGGCTGCCGCGCGTGACGATCGCGCCCGGCACGGCGACGATGCGGCGCGCGAAGCCGTCGGCGCCGGCGCGCACCTGGGCGTCGTGCGGCGGCCAGACGATGCCTTCGGCGCGCGTCCAGTGCGGCAGCGGCAGCACGAACAGGGCCGCGCCGAGCGCGCCGAGCGCCGCGCTGGTGCTGACGATCGCGCGCAGCCGGTGGCGGCGCAGCTTGGCGTGGAACAGGAGGAATCCGACGCCCTTGAGCACGGGCCAGACGAACATCGCGCCGAGCGCCCACAGCGCCAGCACCACGCCGATGATCATGTACTCGCTGGCGATGAATACCGCGATCGCCAGCATGATGAACACCCGGTAGACGAACGAGGCGATCGTGAATAACACGAACCAGCGCTTCTCGCCGGCGCTCGCCTCGATCTCAGGCTGCTGCAGCCCGTACAGGCGCGTCTCCACCAGGTGCGTGAGGTACTGCTGGCCGCGCTGGCGCAGGTTCTGGATCTGGATCACGTCGGCCAGCATGTAGTAGCCGTCGAAGCGCAGCAGCGGATTGAGGTTGAACAGCACCGTGGAAATGCCCGCGATCAGCATGACGTTGTAGAGCACCGTGCGGAACAGCCCCGGCTCGGCCTGCAGCCAGAAGTAAAGCGCGATGGAGGCGATGAACAGCTCGACCACCATGCCCGCCGCCCCCACCAGCACGCGGCGCCGCGTCTCCTTGAACGCGCTCGCCGCGGTGGCGTCCACGTACGGGATCGGCATCAGCACCAGGAACATGATGCCCATCTCGTGCACCTCGCCGCCCCAGGCCTTGACCGCGCAGGCGTGGCCGAACTCGTGGGCGAGCTTCAGCAGCGGGAACAGCAGCCACATGAGCAGCAGGTTCTCCGGCGCGAGCACGCGCGAGGAGAAGTCCTGCGTCAGCTGGTCCCAGTGCGCCGCGGCGGCGAACGCGCCCCAGCCCACCACCGCGCACCACAGCAGCAGGCCGCCGGTGCCGAACAACGCCCGGTACCACGGCAGCCAGCGCTCGAGGAAGCGGTCGGGATCCAACAGCGGGATGCGAATGGCGAGCGGGGAGCGCAGGTTCTGCAGCCAGGTCTTCGGCTTGCCCTTGCGCGCGCGCCGCAGCAGCTCGGCCACGTCGGGCGTGACTTCCGACTGCAGCACCTCGGCCGCGTGCAGCTGCCCCAGCAGGCGGATGGTCTCGTCCTGCGTCGGCGCGTCGTCGCCGAAGCGCTCCAGCGCCGCGTCCCAGATCTCCTGCACGCTGCGCCGCCCGTCCATCAGCCCGATCACGTAGTGCGCCACCGGGTTGAAGCGGTGCATGCGGCGCGAGACGCGGTCCTCGAGCACGTACCAGCGCTCGCCGCGGTAGTGGTGGCGGTGAATGCGCACGTGGCTGCGCAGCCGAGGGCGCAGCTCGGCCACGCGGTACCACGAGGGGCTCAGCAGGTCGAACGACATCGGCCTGCAGCGCGCGTCAGGGCAGCCACGACCAGATCGTCAGGCGCAGCCAGTCGACGAAGGCGTGCGTCCAGATCCAGACCAGTTTGCGCTCGTCCACGCCGATCTTGCCCACCCCTTCCATGCCGGGGCGCAGGTGGTCGCCCGCGCCCGGCTCGAGCAGCGCCTCCACGCGGAACAGGTTGCGCCCTTCCCGGGCGACGTTGACCGAGGTGATCTTGTCGACGCGAAACGGGATGCGCTCCCCGGGCCTCGAGGTCACCGTGAGCTCGCCGCGCTGGTCCAGCAGCACGTGGCCGATGTCGCGCTCGTCGACCTGCAGCGCGACGCGGTAGTCGTCGAGCGGCGCCACCTCGAACAGCACCTGGCCGCGCTCGACCGGCGAGCCCAGGTTCTGCGACAGGTCGCCGCGCACGATGACGCCGTCGAACGGCGCGCGCAGCGTGGTACGCGCGAGCTGCTCGTCCACCAGCTCGAGCTGTGCCTCCGCCTGCGCGATCTGCGCGGAGACGATCTGCGCCTGGGCGCGCTCGCGGTTGCCCATCGCCTCGCGGTACTGCTTGATGAACTGCTCGCGCTGGCTGAGCAGCTTCACGCGCTCCAGACGCAGGTCGCGGTCGTCCAGCCGGCCGATCACCTGGCCGGCGTGCACCGTGTCCCCGGCGCGCAGCGGCGCCTCCAGGACGAACCCGCCGATCGGCGCCGTAACGGCGCGCTGCACCGTGCCCTCGACCGTGGCGTCGGCGGAGACGCGGAACTCGCCCGTGGCCAGCGCGAGGAACGCGGCGAGCGCGATCACCGCCAGCGAGCCGAGCTTCCAGCCGGGATAGCCGGGCCCGGCGAGCCTTTGCCAGAGACTTTTCACCGAGCGGCCAGTATGCAGCGGCAGGCTCGCCTCGTTGCCCTGCTTCAGCTCCACGATCGGGCCGGCGACCGAGGCCACCGCCTCGCACACCTCGAGCACCGGGGCATCGAAGCGGTGGCCCGCCGCGCGCTCGAAGGTGAGCGCCCCGACCATGCGCTCGCCGTGCACCAGCGGGAACGTGGCCGCGCTGCCGGCTTCTGACTCCTGCAGCAGCGCCGCGTGCGCGCGCGCCACCACCGCCGGTCCGTCGCGTTCGGGCGGATAGACCACCGGCTCTCCCTGGTCGATGGCCTCCTCCATCGCGCGCTCGATCGCGCGCATCAGGTTCGCCCGGTGCTCGAACTGCGGCGAGTGCGACACCGCCGCGATCTTTACGCGCGCGCCCTGCAGCAGGCCAAGCGTGACCCGGTCGCAGCCGAAGCGCGCGGCGAGCTCGGTGGTGAACGCCGTCGCGCTGTCCTTCAGGCCCGGCTGCTCGAGCAGCGTCGCCACGACGTCGAGCGCGAGCTTGAGGCGCGTGCGCTCGGACTCGCCGGGGTCGGCGTGGCGCCGCAGCAGGACTTCCAGCCAGCACGAGCCCCACTGCAGCTCGCGCAGCGCCTGCTGCAGCAGGGGCTCGGGCCGACCGTCGAGCTCCAGGCCGACCACGCCGCGGATCTCGTTGTCGACGCGCACCGGGTAGGCGAGCTGATAGCGCGGCCCGCCCCCCGTGGAGTCGCCCGGCGTCACCGCGGGCTCGACCACCCCCTGTCCCTGCTGCAGCGCGCGCTCGCTCACCTTCGCGAGCTTGGTGCGCTCGCGCGTCTGCGCCGGATAGAAGGCCGCGGGCGCAAAGCTTTGCGTGCCCGGCTTGAGCAGCGCCACGACGCCGTCGGAGACGCCGCCGATGATATGGCACTGGATCAGCAGCCAGCTGCCGCAGAACTCCTCGGCGCTCTGCTGCTGCGCGAACTGGCGCCACGCCTGCTCGTAGGCGCGGCGCGCCGCGAGGTCGGCGACCGCCCCGCGGCCGAGCGTTTCATGGATTTCCGGAGTGACGGAGCTCATCGCGGTGCGGTCTCAGGGCCGGCCAGGCCGGCGTGCGCGGGGGACTAGGTCTTGGCGCCGCCGCCCGTCGGCGCGTCGATGTTGAGCGACCCGAAGCGCTTCTCGTACTCGGCGACCACGTTGCCGAGCAGCATGCTCATGCGCTTCGCGGCGTAGGGACTGATGACGATGCGGTCGGTCAGCTGGATCGTGACCTCCTTCTGGCCCCGGTTCCACGCCTGGTTCATGCCGAACAGCATCACCACCTCCTCGCGCGTGCTGGTCACGTTGCACACGTTGGCGTAGGAACTTTTCATGTTCGAGTCGTCCCACTTGATCTTCATGCCCGCCGTATCGCCGCGAATCTCCGGGCCCTCAGGTGGCTTGGTTGCCATGATGTCGATCGTCTCCTCAATTTTCGTTGGACAAAGCGAACGACGCGTCGCGGCGCCGAGCGCCGCGACGGCCATTCTCCCCGAGTGCGAGTCTACTCCAGGCCGGGCCGCTCAGCGGTCCGTCTTGCCCTTGCCGAGCAGGGCACGGCCGAGGCTATCGAAGCCCGTGTCCTGCGAGGCGGCCTTGCTCATGAGCGGCTGCACGTCAAATTCTGCAAGGTTCGGCGAGACCGCTTTCGCCGGCCTGGGCGGCGCATAGGGCGACAGCGCCACGCGCCAACTACCGCTCGCCTCGCCCTGCCAGTCGATGCCCACGTGCGGCCCCATGCCGCCGAGGCCGGCAAGCAGGTCGAAGGCGGGCACGCTGGACGTGCCGGCAGCCGCAGCGCGCGGCTCGGCCACTGCCTGCTCGGTGTCGATCCTGTAGCGCACGCCTGGATCGAGGTCCTCTGCCATTACCGCGAGGTGCCCGGCGTGATCGTGATCGAAGCCGAGCATATGCCCGAGCTCGTGCGCAACCACGGTCACCAGGTCGAAGCGGCCGTAGGCCTCACTCACCGGCGCGGCCGCGAGGACGTTACGGTCCAGGCGCACGCGGAACTCGCTGCTCTCGGCGGGCGAGACGTCCACGTACCAGCCCACGCCGGCGCCGTCGCCGTCGATGAGGATCGTCTTGCCCTCGGCATAGCCCAGCTCGCCGGCACCCAGGTCGCCGATCACGAAGCGCACGTCGCCGAAGGCCGCGAGGCGCGGATCGCCGTTGCCGAGCGCCTCGGTCCACTGCGAGAGGACGACGGAGGCGATTGCGTCGAGCTCGGCTTGCGTCACCGTGTCCACGGATGCGGCGGAAGCCGTCGCGCCCGCGGCGATCATGCTGCTGCTGGTCGCGCTCCTGAACGCCGGGTCGTCGGTCTTCACCCGCACGTCGTCGAAGCTCGCCGACCCGCCGGTTGCCAGCAGACCGAAGTTTCCGTCGACCGTCCCGGCGTTGAACGCAAAGCCGACGATCGCCTGCGCACTGCCGTTCGGCTTCGGGTTGAACGCCGCGCTTACCGTGGTGCCCTTGAGCGTCACCTTCAGCGTGTAGTCCTTGCCCGCCTCGATCGCGGTGGCGATGAAGGCATCGGTGACCCAGCCGCCCTTCTTCGTGTAATGGCCGATCACCAGCCGGTCGTTCGCCGCGTCGATGGCGACGAACTTGAAGCTCGTGTCGCCGTAGCGATCAAAGATGTAGCCGGCGAGACTCGCAGCGTTCACCGTCCCGTTGAGCTCGAGATACGACGACACCTTGAGATGATCCGGCCCGAGATCGAGCAGGCTGAACCCGGTCGCGTCGCCCGGCGTCACGCCGTAGCGCCCGCCGCTCACGCTCCAGGCGCCGGTGGTCCCGCCCGTGAAGAAGTCCGCCACGCCGTCGTTGAAATCCTCGAGCCTATCGAGGGTCACCTGCGGCGGCAGGATCTGCACCCGGATGTTGTCGAACGCCCCGCGCGAGTTGTTCGAGCCGACGCCGACCATGCCCCAGTTGAGGCCGAACGCGACGCCGTCCACGATGCGCGGCTGGTAGGTGTGCGTGAAGAGCAGCTTGTTGTCCACCAGCAAGGTGACGTTTACCCCGTTCACTGCGAGCAACACGTTGTAGTACTTGTCGACCTTCACCCCGCCCTGGACCGGCGCCTGCTTGTCGACGTGCCAGCCGCTCGCGTCGCGGTGCCCCATGACGAGCTTGTTGGTCGAAACGTCGATGCCGGCGAACTTGAAGTCCTCCTCGCCCTGGTAGTCGAAGATGACGTAGCTGTTCGCGTTCCAGCCGCCGGTGGGCTTGATCGCCATCACCGAGGCCTGGATCTCGAAGTAGCCGGGCAGCGCGTCTCCTACGTGGAAGACGCTCACCGCATCGCCGCCGATCGAGGCCGCCTGGACCTGCAGCACGCCGCCCGAGCTCGTCCACGCACCGCTGTCGGCGAAGAAGCCGCTGGTGCTCGCGCCGTCGAAGTTCGCCGAGCGCAGCACGTCGCGGGCGCCGCCGGGGATGTTGCCCGGCTGATTGTCCCGCGGCGCGCCGGTCTGTTCCTGCCAGGCGAAGTCCTGCTGGCGCACGAGGCCGAGCTCGCCGAAGGGTTCGCCGTTGCGCGCCGGATCGGCGCTTCCGCCCACGTCGGCCGAGCGCGTCGGGTCGGCGCCGTCGGCGGCGGACAGTGCATACAGGAACTCGGCGAGCTGCGGCTGCAGCATGCGCGACACGGTGCCCAGGCCGAAGGGCGCGAACGGCACTAGGTAGCTGTTGAACTCGCCCGCCCAGTCGATCAGCCGGTCGCCGCCGGTGTTGGCGATCAGCACATCGCGCCCGGCGCCGCCGAAGGCCCGGTCTTCGTAGGTCGGGTGGGTGTCGGGCTGGTCGTTCAGACCACCGTTGGTCGAGTGGTCGTCGTCGGCGTTCATGAGGTCGTCGCCCCAGCCGCCGTAGAGGTTGTCGCGCCCGGTACCGCCGACCAGCCAGTCGTTGCCGAGGTCTCCGAAAATCCGGTCGTTGCCGTCGCTGAAGAACGCATTCTCCCCGACCGTACCGACCCGTGGTCCTTCGGTGGCATCGAAGTTCAGCAGGAAGCCCGCAATTTTCTCAAGCGGCGTGAACTCCTCGTACGCATCGAACGTCCCGGTCGCTGGATCGTAGCCCAGCGCATTGCCCGGGTTCCCGGGAGCGCCGTAGAACTCGGGCAGCGCCTCGGCACCGGAGATGGCGTCGTCGCCCGAGCCGCCGTGCAGCCAGTCGCCGCCCCAGCCACCGTAAATGATGTCATCCGAGCTGTGCGGTATCGCATCGGCACCGGCAAACTCGTCGGCGTTGCCGTCCCAGGTCGTGTCCACGCTGAAAGGCGTCAGGTTGACCGTCTTCTTGAGCTCTCCGCTGACATTGATGATCGCTTCCTGGACGCCCCCCGCGGTACTGATCGTCGTTTGCGCCGGGCTTGCGGCCATGCCGTACAGAGCCTCAGGCGACGGGTTGCGGCTGGTGTAGATGCGCCCGTCGTCGCCCAGCACCCCGTCGTCGCCCGTTCCGCCGGAGATCCAGTCGTTTCCGGTTCCGCCAATCAGGTCGTCGTTCTGGCCTTCACCGAAGAGCACGTCGTCGCCCTTCTGGCCGTAGATCGCATCGTCGCCGGACTCGCCGTGCAGCTCGTCGCCCGCACCGATATCGGATGCGGCGGCATCACCGAGCACACCGCCGGGCGTGTAATCGAGAAGCTGCACCGCGCGCGGGATGAGGCGCAGAGCGCCGGAATAGGCATCGTCATAGGAGAAGGCCCGATACGTCGACGCGGTGTTGGCGGCGGCGCCAGCGACGACGCGGAAGATATTGCCGTTGTCGCCGAGGATGACGTCGGCATCGCGCGCGTGGCCATTTTCATCAGTCAGAACGATTTCGGAATCGCCAACCGCGACCAGGTCCGCATCGCCCAGGTTATTGCGGCCGATGTCGGTGCCCGCGCCGCCGAAAATCAGGTCGAGGTCGTCCGGTCGCCGATCGGGCGTACCGAGGCTGAATAGATCGGAACTGCCGCCGACGATGTCGTCCTGGCCGAGGTTGCCGAAGATCACATCCTTGCCGCCGTTGCCTTCGATGTAGTCGTCGCCGTCGTTGCTGTCATCTTCAAAGGACGGCACCACCTGCAGCGTACCGACGGTGATCAGTTCGTCCCTGTCAGCCAGGCTGCCATCGCGCACGGCACCGACGGGGTTGTCGTCGTCAATCTTGCCGAGGATCGATCCATCGCCCTGGATCGTGTCGTCGCCGAGCTGGCCGAAGATCTGGTCGTCGTGAACGCCGCCCGCGATGTAGTCGTTGCCGAATCCCACGTCGACGAGCTCAATCTCCCAGTTGCCCCAGACCGGCGTGCCGGTAAGCGCGGGGATGTTCTGCGGCGTCGCGCCGACCTGCACGTTGCCGTCGAGGCCGTACAGGGCGCCGCTGACCTCGCGGAACCGCGGGTTGCTGAAGTCGTTCAGCAAGGCGCCGCGCCGGTCGAGCGTTACGTTGTCGCCGAAGATCAGGTCGTCCTGCGAGCCGCCGTCCAGGTCGTCGCCCTGGGCGCCGCCCACGATGACGTCCTCGTCCGCATCGCCGAAGATCGTGTCGGCACCACCCTCATCGTTGTCGGTGAGGGTGGCGTACAGGGCGTACTCCGTGTAAAGCGTTGACACGCCGAGTTTCGCCACCGTAACGGTGCCGAACTGCACGTCGCCAAAGTCACCCAGCACCAGATCGTTTCCGGTATTGCCGTGCACCTCGTCACCCGCCGCCCCGCCCAGAATCACGTCGTGCCGCGCGTTTCCGTAAATCGTATCGTCCGCACCCAGGCCGGTCTGCTTGGTGCGAACGCGATCCAGCGTGACTGGATTGCCGTCGTAGGGCGTGCCCAGGTTGTATTCGAAGATACCCTGGTCGCCGAGGATGACGTCGCTACCGTCGTGCTCGCCCGGCGCGGCCGCATCGCCGTGGATCGTATCGCCGCCCACGCCGCCAAGAACATGGTCGCTCGCCGCGTTGCCGCTGATCGTATCGTCGCCGCCGGTCGCCTCGCTCTCGTCCGTGGTCTCCAGCCGCGTGATGCGGTTGTCGACGAGCAGGATCGTGCCGTTGTCCCCGAGCAGGTAGTCGCGCAGGTCCTGGGCGCCGTTCGAGGCCGCGGCGTTATCGCCGTAGAGCGTGTCGCCGCCCGTGCCGCCGAGCAGGATGTCGCTTCCGGCGTCGCCGGAAATTGTGTCGCCGCCGCCCAGGCCGTCAGCGAAGCTGCGGATGATGTCGAGCGTCGCGAGATCCGGATCCGCCGCGTCGTCGTAGATGAGCTCGCCGTTGTCGCCGATCAGGACATCGGCGCCATCGGCCGCTCCTGCGTCGGCCGTCTCGTTGTCGCCATAGATCGTGTCGCCGCCGAAGCCACCGAGGATCAGGTCTGCTCCGGCGTTGCCCGAGATCGTGTCGCCCCCCCCCTGCCCGACGTGGATGGTTTGCACCTGGCGGAGGACGGTCACGATGGTGTCGCCATGAACCGGTGCCTCATCGTCCGGGCCGAAAGGCAGCTTGCGCGTGTAATCCAGGCGACCGCTGTCCCCCACGAGGACGTCGTCGCCGCCGTTGCCGTTCAGCGCGGGATCCGCTCCCGGGCCGCCGACGACGATGTCGTTTCCACCGTTGCCGTCGATCCTGTCGGCGCCGCCGGTCGCGCCATCGATGCTCATGATGAGGTTGGGATCGCGGAATACGCCGTCGGTCTGGTTCTCGCCGATGCCGAACACGATGAAGCGGCTGGTCGAGTCCGGGTCGACGTTCCACTTCTCGGTGACCGTCAGCGTGTTCACCGTGTTGCTCTCGATGATCCGGAACTGGCCGATGCCTGTTCCGGCATTGATGAATACCCGCAATCCGGCAAGCCCGCCATCGATCATGGGGAACGGATCGGTGGGGAAGACGTCGTCGAGGTCGCCGCCGGTCAAAGTGAATGCCGTGGATGCGGTCACGGTCCCCGTAAACGGCCGCACTACGCCGATGAACGGGATGAAGTTGCCGTTGTCCGCAGGCTGCGGGGCGTAGCCGAGGCGAGTGACGATCTCGCCGGCCTCGTTCTGGAAGTCCACCCGACCGAGGTCACCGAAAAGGATGTCCTCGCCCGCGCCGCCGCGGATGAGGTCGTCGCCCGCGCCGCCGAAGACGACGAGGGGCAAGGTGGAGGTGCTGCCTAGCACTTGGTCGTTCCCGGTGCCGGTGTCGACGGAGAAGCGGCCATCGGCGTCGTCGATGATCTCGTAGGTACTGGCCGCGGTGGGCAGGACCTCCCAAGGCCTGCTTACGTTCAGCGTGTCGCTGGTATTGCCGACGATGAGGCGCGTCTGGCCTGCACCGGGCCCGGCGGTGATTTGCACCTCGTGCCCGGCGAGGCTATTCGCTGTGCCGAAATTCGCGCCGGTCAAAGTCATGGTAGTCGAGGCAACCGGCGCGCCAGTGAACAGCGTGATGTCGTCGGGATGCAGCCCCACCGTGACCACGTCGTCGCCAGCGCCGGTGCGCAATACCGTCCAGGTCTGGAAATCGGCTCGACTGCTGGTTGCGTTGACGGTGACCGGGTTGTTGCCCTTGCCCATGTTGACTTCGACGTACTCGAAGTTGCCGTACGTGATCCCGCCCGGAAGCAGGCGATCGCCGATCAGCGTCTCCGGACCCATGCCGAGCCCGGACAGATTGACGTCGTAACCGTCGACCGTCGCGTCGCTCAGCGTCGCGGGGAAGGAAGCGACGCTGTCGGTGTCGTCGACGATCAGCCAATCCACCTGCTCTTCCTCGTTGACGAAAAAGTTCGCGCTCTCGTTGGTGATCGCGTACTTGGTGACGTGGGCGAGCGATGCGCCAGCCGGCACGTCCCAGTTCACGTTCACGAGCAGTTGCACCTGGCTTCCGACGACGTTGACGCCGGAGATGAGGCGGAACTGGCCGACCAGCGCGCTCGAGGCGGAGTTCGACACGGCTGTGATCTCGACCGACTTGCCGATCAGGCCGGCGAGGTCCTCTATGTCCTCGACGTCGAGCAAGTCGGCGGCTAGCACGGTGATCGAGTTGGACTGAATCGCAACGACGTTGCCCGTCGGCACCTTGACGTTGGTCTCGCCGGGGAGCATGAGCGGGTCGGCCACGCTGAGGGAGCCTTCGCCGCCGGCGCCCTGGAGGAACAGCGGGCCCTGTACTCGGTTGACGGTGTGCAGCTTGGGCGCGAACACCTGCGTGTCGCCGCCGTCCACGACATGGTCGTCGAGGGCCGAAACCGTCACCACCTGCGGGATATACCAGTTCTCGGGGGTGAAGGTCAGCGTCGCCGTGTCGACCCCTACCTGCACTATCGGATCGACCAGCAGCGAGGTCACCGTTTCCTCGGGCCGCACATTGACGATCACGTCATGGGTCGGCCGGCTCGTGAGCACCACCTCGTACGTATCGCTCTTCGGGAAGCCGACGTTCTCGATCGTTTCGGCGGTGTCCCCCGGAAAGGTAAGCTGCAGGGCCACGCCGTTGAAGCCCAGCAAGTTCACCGACGCCGAAGGCGTCACGGTGAACACGATCTCGCCGTTCGATCCGAAAGCTTCGAGCTGTGCCTCTGTCAGGCTTACGGCGGTGGTCACGAATTGCTGTTGCCTGCCTCCCGTGACGAACAGATCGGCGATGAAGGTGCCATCGGCCCGCAACCTGAGGAATTCGGAACTCAGATCGAGGTCGGCGATGGCCGAGACTGTCAGCATGCCGGCGCCCCCGACCGGCACCGAGTCGACGTCGAACGTAAAGGTGAGAACATTCGGCGAAAACGCGTTGCCGATCTGCGTCTGCGTCTGGTTGAAGCTTGAAGCAACGCCGGAGGCGAGCGCATCGAACTCGATGACGTTGGTCGAACCATTGGATTCGGTTATGAGCACACCGGGCGCGTCCGCGTCGGTGATCGCCGCCGTGACTCGGCGGAACGGCGTCCCGTCATAGCCTGGCTCGATGTAGCTGTAAGTCACGGAGATCGCACCGTCGACCGGCACGGGGGAACCTGCCGCATTGACGAACAGGACGGTGTTGGAGACGACCTGGACCTGAACCCCGGCAGGCAGCCCGCCGCCATCCACCGAAACCACCACGCTATCGCGGACCGGAACATGCGAAAGATCGACGGACGTGCGCGGCTCCTCCGCCCTGGCGGGATCGGGCGCCGCGAAGCTGTCGTTGGCGCCGGTGACCACGACGTTGTAGTCAGCGCTCGTCACCGTTGCGGTGATGTGGCCGAAGTGGAATCCTTCGATCGCACCGTCGGCAATCGGCGTGATCGTCACCGTCTTCTCGGTCTCGCCCGGGGCAAAAACCAGGACGTCCTGGCTGAGCGTGACCTGATCGCCCGCATTCAGCGCCACGGTGACGCTTTCCGCGGACGGCCGGGTCAATTTCACCGTGATGGAATCGGTGACCTCCCCTTGCGTCTCCGTACCGGTCCCCGTAATCGTCACTTCGGGTTCGCGGACATCGGTGCTGTCGTCGGTTTCAATGACCACCACGCTCGCCTCGTCGTTGTCGACGATGTCGAGCGCGACGATTGGGATCGCCAATGCGTCGAAGCGTTTGATCTCGAAGTTGTACCCCTCGAGGCTCTCCGGCAGATCCTGCCACTTCTCGCCGATCAGGGTGAGCGTGGTGGCGGTATTCGAGGCTATCACCCGTGTCTGGTAGTAACCCGTGGGGCTGGTGAGCTTCACTACGGCGCCCTTGAGGCCGTTCCCCGCCGTCGGGAAGAGCGCGGAGCCGACCGTGAGCTGCGTCTCGGTGACCGTCAAGAGATCGGTGTCGTCTCCAGAGATGGTGTCGGCGCTCTGCACTTTGTGCGTAATGGCGACCTGCTGCGGTCCTTCGCTCGCGAGATCGTCCACTGCCGCGACCGTGACCGTCTGCGGAATGAACCAGTTGTCCGCGTTGAACCGCAACTGCGCGGCCGAGAACTTACCCTGCGCATCCACGACGCGATTGCTGCTGGTGAACTCGATGGTCTCGAACAGTCGCGCCAGCTCATCGGGCGGCAGCTCTGGCATCTGCGCAGTGACCGTCACTTCGTGCGTGGGCCTGCGCGAAAGCACGATCGTGTAGGACGCCGCAGCGCCAAAACCGGTCGCCCCCTCGATCACCTCGAGCAACGCTTCCGCCGGGGTGACGATGATGGCGGGCGCGTCGTTGTCGGCGACATTCGCCGAAATGCCGTCGACCCGCAGCCCGTCGTATGCGGTGTCGTCGCTCTCGACGTCATGGATGATGAGGCCGCTGTGGCCTTTGAGGTCGTTACTCGCCACCGCGGGCGTGTCGCCGGCGATGCTGAAGGTGTCGCTGCCAAGCCCGCCGAAGATCTCGGTCAGGATCCGCGGATTGGTGCTTTGCACGAAGAACCGGTCGTCGCCCTCCGCGCCATCGAGGCGCAGCGCCTCGATATTGACGAAATTGACGTGGAGCCCCGCGCCGAACACGCCGTTTTCCGTGATCACGAAGTCGTCGCCGAACTCCGTGCCGATGACGACGATGGTATCGAAACCGTCCCCGCCGTTGATGAACACCGGCGCATTGATCACGTACTGGATGGTGTCTGCGCCGCCGCCGCCGGTGAGGTCCATGCGGCCGCGCTCGTTGTCCTGGGAGCCGGCGAGCGCGAAGGCCTTGATCAGGAACGTGTCGTCGCCGTCGTTGCCGTTCAGGATCAGCGAGGCGAGGTTGTGATAGACCGTGAATTCGTCGTTGCCGACCCCGGCGTTGACGGTCAGGTCGAAGCTGACACCGTTGCTGAGGAAGCCGCGCGTGGTCTCGATCGTCGCGACGACGTCCTCTGCCGCCACACCGGCGGCGCTGTCGCGCTGGGAGCGGAAGATCTGGCCGATCTGGATGCGGTCGTCGCCGAGCCCGAGGTTGACGGTGCCCACCGCCCGCGTGTCGTCGACCGCCACCAAGTCGTCGCCGAACAACGTGTTGACGACAAAGCTCTCCACCTGGTTGTTGTAGTTGACCCGCTCGACGGCGCTCGCCTCGTTGAGCAACGCGATGAACGCGGTGCCGCCGGTCGAGTGATGGGCGCGCAGCAGAACCCTGTCGTTCCCGTCAGTGGTATTGACAACGATCTTGTCGTTGCCCGCGGTCCCGCCATCCGTAACCACGGTCAGCGAGTTGCTCTTGGCGCCGAGGAAGTCGAGGGTGATTGTGTCGCCGTCTTCCCCGCCCTCGATCGTGTCCGACCCCACGCCAGCGTAGATCAGGTCGGCGCCCGCGCCGCCGTCCACAATGTCGTCGCCGGCACCGCCGTAAATCAGATCGCCCAGCGCCCCCGCCTCGTCACCGATTTCGTCACCGCCCCAGATGCGGTCGTTGCCGTCCTGGCCGAAGATGCTGTCGCGCCCGGCATCGCCGAAGATGTCGTCGTGGCCGGCCGCGCCGAAAATGACGTCGTCGCCGTCGTCGCCGTGGATCTCGTCGTTGCCGTCACCGCCGTAGACCTCGTCGGCGCCGTCTTCAGCGGTGTCGAGGGTGTCACCCAAAAATCCGCCGGCACTCCCGCGCTTGCCGTAGATGACGTCGTTGCCTTCGGCGCCGTAGATGAAGTCCGCGCCGCTGCCGCCGTACGCGATGTCGTCGCCCGCCTGCGCGAAGAGGTGGTCCGTGTCCGCGCCGCCGTCCAGCCGGTCGTTACCCTTGCCGCCGAAGAGACGATCTATGCCCGCATTGCCGTGAAGCGTGTCGTTGCCGCCGAGCGAGCCGCGCTCCGTGTTCGTGACGCTCCAGGTGCCGATGGGGCCCGCAGACATGATCACCAGCCCGCCGTCGCCGATGACGATATCTGCGCCGCCGCCGCCTTTCACCGTGTCGTTGCCGCCGCCGCCGAACACCACGTCGTTGTCGCCCTGGCCATCGATGGTGTCGTTGCCGTCTGGCAGCTTGACCTCGACCAGAATATTACTGCCCGTGATCGCGCCGTCGTCGTCGCCGAACACGATGTCGAAGCCGTCACCGGCGTTGAGGATGTCGTTGCCCAGCCCGCCATAGAGGATGTCGGCGCCGCTGCCGGTGCTGATCTGGTCGTCGCCCTCGTCGCCGCGGACGCGGATCTCCCCGCTCACGTTGGCCAGGTCGAAGATGTCGTCCCCGGCGCCGCCCTGGACATCGAAGTCGAAGGGCAAAGCCATCCCGCTGAGGACCGTGATGCGGTCGCCGCCCTCGCCGGTGACCGCGATGATCTTCCCGGTCACGTCGTACTCCTGCCACACCAGGGCGTCGCTGCCCAGGTTGGTGGCGCGCACCTCGACGCTGTTCGCGTCGACGAAGCGGAGCTCGAAGTGCTCGGCGATGTCCTCGCGCGGGTCCAGCAGCCGGTCGCCGGCGAAATCGCCCATGTTGAGGACCAGGTCGCCGTTGTCGAGCTCGGTGGCGAGCTTCGGCGGGCGGAAGAAGTCGACGTCGAAAGTGATCAACTCGATCGGCGGCGTGATGTTGAATTTCTTGTCGAGCGAGAAGAACAGCAGGTCGATCTTCAGGAAGGCGAACAGCTCGGCGAAGATCCGTCCGCTGACGTCGAACATCGCGAGCGGCGCGAGCAGCTTTTCAGCGTCGCTCGGCGCATTGAGCTGGTTCTCGATATTGCCGATGATCTCCATGATCCGGACCTTGCCGTCCCCGTCCGGGTCATTGAGATTGAAATCGATCTCCGCGGTAATGCCGCCTCCGACTCCCGCGCGCGCCACGCCCAGGTTGAGCTCGGCGGCGGCCCACAGCGAGCCGAACAGCTCGACCTCGGCAACGTCCTTGCCGTCGATCAGGTCACCGACGAAGAAACCATTGAGCAGCGCCTGCGGATTCTTGAACCCGCCTTCCACGAACTGCTGGATGCCGAGCGTGTCGTAGCCGAAATCGAAGTCGATGTCGGCGCCGAACTCGACGTTCACCGAAACGCCCAGCGGGCCGAAGATCGAGAAGAACGCCGACCACTCGAACTCGAAAACGAGCGGCGCCATGTCGTAGGCCACCAGCGTCGCCGGCTGGCCCATCAGCACGCCGAAAATCTGGCTCGGATCGTCGAAGATCGGGAACGAGAACCCGCCGCCGGCGTTTCCGCCCTTCAGATCCTGCATCGTCTTCTTCGATCCGCTCGAACCGCCCGTTGCGCCGGCGAGCAGGCTGTCGAAATCAAGGCTGTTCTTGTTGTTGGACCCCAGCAGGCCGTCGAGCGCGCCGCCGGAGCCTTGCTTGCCGAATTTGAAGTTCGGGTTGGTGATGTCGGTGGTCAGGCTGGCGGTGCCGCCGACGATGGTGAAGTCGCCGAAGTTGATCAGCAGCGCGCCGGCCGCGTCCGGGTCGGGGATGCGGTTGATCAGCGAGATCACGTCCGCGATGGAGTAGATCATCCGCGGGTCGATCGTGCCGAACGCTCCGGCAAGGTCGAGCAACGTGACCGGCGGCCCGAGGTCGGAGATCACCGGCAGCGGCGTGGTCAGGATGTCGATCAGCGGCTGGATCGGCGCGGTGATCTTCTGCACCTCCTTGACGATCGGGCCGACCACGTCGCTCAGGAACGAGCCGACGTCCAGGCTGACGTCGCGGAACTCGACCAGGCGCAGGCCTTCCTTGATCGCGTTGCCGACGGTGCTGATGTCGATAAACGTGCTGGCTTCGAAGTTCGCGTAGTTGTAGGCGCCGATGCCCCAGTCAAAGGCGAAACCGGCGGTGATTTCCGGGAAGCCGCCGGCCACGGCGTCGCTCAAGCCGAGCAGATCGCTGTTGAGGCTGAGGGTCAGGCCAAGCTCCGCTACGGCTTCGGCTGCCACCCCCACATCGAAGCCGATCTTGCCGAATTCCGCCAGACCGAGCCGGGTATCGGCGGCATTGGTTTTGTTGTTGATGTCGACGACGAACGCGAGCCCCAGCCTCGTATTGCCGTCGGCGTCCGTGCCGATTACGTTTTGCTCCACCGCCGCCAGCTGCAGGAAGGCGAGGCGCCCGGTGAGCGAGCTGGGCAGGGTAACCTCGACATTGATCGCCAGCTCGTTCGGATCCGCGATGTTGAGATAGAAGCCCTCGGCGAGGCTCAGGCCGAAGCCCAGATCGAGATCCCAGTCGAACGCCATGCCGATTCCGCCCTCGGCTTCGATGCCCAGGCCGGGAACGCCGAAATCGAAGTCCACTTCCGTGCCGATGCCCGCCGTGCCGCCGATGGTGAAGTCCCACTGCACGTAGCCGCTCTCGTCGGTCGTCAGGCGGATGTAGTCGTCCACGCTGCCGCCGCCGGTGCCGGCGCCCGGGTTCTTGACGTCGCCACCCGGGGAAGCGATCGCATCGAGCGGCTTCAGCAGGTCCAGCCCGCCTTCGTTGGGTCCGAGCAGGTCGAACAGAAGGCCCGAGATGACGTTGAGCTCGGCGTCCGTGAAGTTGTCCGCCATGTCGGCGGCGGTCTGGATGAAGTCGCGGAAGTCCGCGAAGAAGCCGTCGCGGAAGTCCTGGATGAAGTCGGCGCCCGCGGAGAGCTTGTCGCCGATGAACGGCAGCTCGAAGCCGAACACCTCGCCGTCCATGACGTCCTGCAGGCCGCCGAGGAACATGTCGAAGCCGTCGATCGCGAGCAGGATGCTGTCGAACAGGCCGAGCGAAAGGTCGACGTCCGTGAAATCCGGGATCGTCAGCGCATCGGTGAGCGAGAAGCCCTCGAGCCAGTTGGAGGCCTGGTTGAACAGGTTCGCGACCAGCTTGCCGCCGGCGGCGACCTCGTTGATGAAGCTCGTGGCGCTGCCGTCGAGGTTCTCGACCGTTATTCGCGTGCCCGAGATCGCCTTGACGACGAACTCGCCGTTGTTCCCCGCATTGCCGAAGCTCGAGGTACGCACCGTGTCGCCGACGGCGATGTCCGACATGGCGGCGCCGAGGTCGATCTCGTCGGCGCCGACGATCGCCAGGCCGTCGCCGCTGCCGCGCTGCGCAGGCCCTGTCCCGACGTGGATCTCGAAGTCGCCGATCGAGCTCGTATTCGTCGGGAAGAAAGCCGGCAATACCACATCGAAGTTGCCCGAGACATCGGCCTCGAGGAAATCGAAGAACGATCCCGAGACTGGCGACAGCAGGTCGCCGATCAAGATGCGGTCGGTGGCTTCCGTACCGTCGTCGACGTCCCCGTCGTCGTCGAGGTCGAGGCCGGCGGCGACGCGCCCCGCCACCGTGGCCGAGCCGTTCTTGATGTACAGGCCGAACGGCCCGAGCGCGGCGCGGAAGTTGAGGTCCTCGCCGAAAGCCTGGAGGAATCCCGACAGTCCCGTCGTGTTGTAAACGTAGACATCGGTCGGGTTCTCGAGGCTGACGCCGACGTCGAGCTGGGCACGCAGTGTCGCCGTTACCCCCAGCTCCGCCGAGCCGCCGAGGTCCAGGATGTCGCCGATCGCCGGAATGTCGATCTCCGGAATCGATACGCCCACGCTGGTGCCGAATTCCGTGGTGAGCGCGAGCGACAGCTTCACCATGTCGAACTCGTCGCCGGAGTCGGCGACGCCGTCCGGGTCGAACTCGTCGAGGCTCAGGGTGAGCAGCTCCGGACGCGAGGCAAGCCCGAGCGCCTGTTCCAGGCGTGCCTCGAGCTGCTGGATGGCGCCCGCCGGGTTGGCCTGCGCCGCCGTCACCGCCGCGTCCAGCTTGTCGGCGAAGTCGAGGATGTCGTTGACGCTCATGTTGATGAGCGGCAGGTCCTCGTTGAGGAAGCCGAACGCCTCGAACTGGTCGAGGAAGTCGGAGAGCGCGATCAGCGCGTCGAGGATGGCGCTGAAGTTGAAATCGAGATTGTCGAACTTCAGCAGATCGCCGAGATCGTGGAAGTCGAAAGCGATATCCGGCACGAGGTCGGCGATCTGATTCGTCAGCGCACCAAAAGCGTTAGTATCGAAGCCGAGCACCGAGGCCGCGCCGCCCACGGCATTCGCGATCGAGAACGTGTTGACACCGGAGTCCTCGAGCGCGGTGAGAACCAGCTTGTTCTGGCCTCCGCTACCGACGATGTTCGCTCTGATGAACTCCGGAACGCCGGCCGGGAACGCTGCCGCAAGCGCGCTATCGGCGTCGAGCGCCGCCTGGATGGCGACGTTAAGCTCGTCCTCCAGGCCGGTGACAGTAGTGGCGATGCCGTTCAGGCTTACGGTGATCGTTCTCTCGCCGACGCCGGGGACATTGAGCTTGATGTCGAAGCTGCTGCTGCCCAGGTTAAGAGTGCTCAGTGCATCGCTGGTGGCTGATGCGGCGAACGGGTTGCCGAAATCCTCGATGTTGATGGTCAGGCGTGGCAGCGCATCGAGATCGATCAGTCCCGGAAGCGACGGACTGATGCTCACGCCCAGGTCGAAGCTGCCGCTGGCGCTGAAGGCCGGGGTCTGAATGATGGAACTCGGGTTGCTGATGCCCTGGATCAGCTGCTTCAGCGTGACCTTGCCGCCGAGCTCCCCAGTCGTCGGATTCTTGAGCCCGGCTTCCACGCCGGCGGTCAGGGTTGCGCCGCCGTCGAGCGAGATGGTGACGAAATTGCCGAAGGTCGCCGAAGCCGAGATGCCCTCGGGGACGGCCGGATCATCCCCGACGGCAGGCTCGGAGGTGATCAGCAGGTCGGCGCCGATCACCGCGTTTTCGAGGAAGAAGCGGTCGAGCAGCGTCACGCCGGCGATCTGCCCGCCTTCGATGACGCCGTAGCCGTCGTCGGCGTCGATGTCGCCGTCGCCGTCGACATCCTCGAGGCCTTCCCGGCCGACGATGCGCAGGTCGAGCGCAGCCCTGGAACCATTCACCGGCACGATCATGAATTCACCGGGATCGGCAAGCGGCACGCTGATGTCGGTGAATTTAAGTCCAGTGCGCGTCTCGTCGAATTCGACCCTGACCTTGCCGAAGGTCAATCCGGCAATGCGTGTCGGGTCGCTGCGATCGAGCGTGAAGTCCGCGCCGCCCGTGGCCTGAACGATCTTCTCGATGACGTGGCCGAGATCGGTGGCGCCGTCCAGTGTGACGAAGCTGGTCGCGCCGTCGTGGGTCGTGATGACGAGGTCATGCAGGTCCGACGACTCGGCCGACAGGCCCAGGGCCGCTGCGGCATTGCCGTTCGGCGTGATCGTGAAGGAGGCGGTGCCTCCCCCGGTGAAGAGCAGGCGGTCGCCGACTGCTTCCACCCGCAACTGGCTCGATTCGTCGATCACTCCGTCGACCAAAGGAAGCTGCAGCCCGGCGTTGCGCAACGCGCGGTTGATGTCCGCGGCGAGGTCGAAGATGCTGTTGTTGGCCGAGGTGTCGACGCCGGTGAAGATCGGGTCGCCTTCCGCGTCGTTCGTTTGGCCGTCGCGCCCGACGACGTTCACCGTCACCGGGGCGCCGGCACCGATACTCACATCGAAGCTGAGGTTCTCGCCAAAGCGCCCGACGGACGAGCGCAGGTCCTTGGCGGCGACCAGCGTCTTGGCGCCGCCCGCGACCGCGGTCGCCGTCGCACTGAAGCCCAGCTCGGTGACCGCCGGGTCGCCGGCCTCCGTCGACAGCGTGAATGCGGAAACGTTGCCGTCGACGGCGATCAGCTTGATGGCGCTGCCACTCAGTTCGGCATAGATCTTGCCGCCCAGTCCGGCATGGATGAGCGCGTCGTTGACGTCGGCGACCAGGTGGGCGCGTGTCGTGTTTTCGTCGGTGTCCTTCTGCCGCACCGACACCGTGGTCTGCGAGCCGCCGATGTCGATGACGAACTCCGCAGCCTTGCCGTCGTCGTCCGGATCCACCGCCAGCTTGCTGGCACCGGAGCTGGAAGCGGTCAGTGCCGAGTTCTGCGCCGCCTGCGTCGCGCCCAGGCCGAGCTCCTTGGATGCGGTATCGGTGGTCGCGGCTTCGATGCGGAAATCGGTGACGCTCGCGCCGGCAATGAACTTGATGCGCGAATCCTGGATAACGGCAGTGATCCCATGCGTCGCGAGCTGCGCGTTGAGGTCGGCCGCGAGGTCGGCCTCCGACGCGTTCGGGAGCGTGGCAGCCTTGGATATCGTGATCGGGATGGCGGTCGCCGAACCGTTCTTGAACAGATTGAAGTGCGCGTCGGCGCTTAAATGCCAAGTGCTCGATTGCACCGGGTTGTCGCTGAATACGGTCGGTGCGGTCTTGATCTCGGCGCCATCGCCGCTGTTCAGCGCGGTGAGCGGCGTGTCGGTCGTCAGCAGCGTGCTCGCCTGCGCCTCGCCCAGGCTGACGCCGATCCTCAGGCTCAGGTTCGCGTCCGCCCGCAGGCGCAGTGTGGCATCGGTGGATACCTCGGCGAGCGGCGACAGGTCGAGGTCGAAGTTGAGCGGCACCTCGCCTTGGAACAGCGTCTCGTCCAGCACAAGGTCGAAGTAGAGCTCCTGGGACCCGGGTTCATAGGTGAGCGGCAGGCCGAGGATCGCAGACAGGCGCCCGGCCATGTCCTGGGCCGTAACGAACGTCGCGGCGTTGTTGCCGAACAGCAGCTTCGCCTCGGCCTGGCCGAGCTCCGAATTATTGGCGGCGTCGGATTTCTTCAGCAGCACGGATACCCACTCTCCGCCATCCACGCGCACCGCAAAGCTCACATCGCCCGGTGCCGCCGAGAGCTTGTACAGCGCGTCGGCCACCGTAACGGCGGAGAAGCTGATTTCGCGGATCCCGTCGTTGTCGACGTCCGCCGCGGAAGACAAGTCCGTACCGAGCCCCAGCACGCCGGAGTTGGTGCCCGCCCGCGCTTCGAACAGGTCGATGGAAAGATCCTCGGCGACGAGGGTGACGCGATTGCCGCTGCGCGTTTCCGCGCGGATCTTGCCGGCGAGGCCGGCGGCCGCCAGCGCGGCGTTGATGTCGCCGATCAGCGTCTCGTTCTCGCGGGCGTCGCTGTCGCCGTTGTCGAACAGCAGGAAGTCGGCGAACGCGTCCTTGATGTCCAGCAGGTCGCCGACGCTCACGTCGGTGAACGGAATCTCCAGGTCGTTGAAGCGCGTGTCGCGGATGTTGTCGAGGAAGTCGGAGATCCGCCCGAGCAGGCTGGCAAAGCCCGCCGCGCTCATGTTGTCGAAGTCGGCGATGTCCTGGAACGACGGCGTGTCCGGCAGGACGACGATGATGTTCCCCGGATCGCCGAAATCCGGGACCGTGATGCTGACCTCGGTGTCCGCGGACGCGGCCACGCTCAAGCCGCCGAAATCGACCGCCAGCTGGAACGTGGCGGAGCCGCTGCCGCTGAGCGCCGGGTCGAGAATGGCGAGCGGACCCTCGTCGATGATCTCGCGCAGCGAAGTCCGCCCGTCTTCGTTCGGATCCTCGAGCGAGATCTCGAATCGGGGATTCGCCGTCAGCGCGCCGTTCTCGGCGCGCACCTGCAGGAAGCCGAAGCGCGCGCTGGCCGTGAAGGGATCAATGGCGAAGCTCAGGTCGGCGATGAAGAACGGAATGGTTCCCCCGATCCCGTCACTCAGCTCGCGGATGAAGACGTTCTCGGCGACCGAGCCACCGCCGAACAGGCCGCCCAGGTCCGCGCCGAGCTGGAATGAGAAGGCGACGTTGGCGGTGATCCCGGCCGTGGCGTCAACCTGCAGGTCGGCTATGCCCTCTTCGAGGTCGAAAGCAAGGCCGAGTTCGCGGTTCAGGCTGAGCAGCGTGTGCGAGAAGGTGATGTCGTAGGTCAGCTCGCCGCCGGCGAACGAAAGGCCGAGATCGCCGAGCCCGATGCCCAGCGAATCGGACAGGTCGCGCGCGAACTCCTGCACCGAGCGGAAGGTCGGCGCTCCGCCGACCGCGTCGTCGGTCAGAGGATCGAGCAGTTTCTCGTCGAACGCATCCAGGATGGCGATCAGATCGCCCAGCCGTTCCTGGGCGAAGGGCACGTTGAGCCCGAACGGGGAATCGTCGCCGACCAGCGTGCGGATCTGGTCCAGCCGGTCGCGCAAGTCCGACAGCTGGTCGATGAAGTCCTGCGGCTCGATGCTCAGGAACTTCAGCAGGTCCGCGCCCCCGGTCGAGCCGAACTTGGCATCGACGTCCACATCGAAGGGTGACGTGATGTCGTCCCACGACAGTTCCAGGTCGACACTACCGAGGTTGATCGCCTGCTCGCTGTCGCCGGGCAGTACGGCTGCCACGCTGAAGCTTCCCTCCAGCAGGATGTCGGGCTGCGCGTCAGGGTCGCCGTTGAGATCTACGTCGACCAGGTCGAACAAGTCGGCGAAGAGGTCGCTGATGCGCAGCTTGCCGTCGGCGTCGGCGGGCTTGGTGATGTCGACGGTGAGGGATACGTCCGGGTCACTGGAGAGCGCGACGCCGGTCAACTCGACGTCGAGGAAGCCGAACCGCCCCGCCGCCTTGAGGTCGTCCGAGGTGGTAACGGTCAGATTGCTAACCGTCAATTCCTCCGGGTCGGCGAGGCCATCGCGTGTTCTGATGTAGAAGCCGCTTGCATCGACGCCGACAACGATGTGCAGCTTGACCAGCGCGCTGACCCCGATGCTGCCCTGGATGTCGATCTGTCCGCCGAACGCGGAGAAATCGAGGTCGAGGTCGGCGTCGCCGCCGATCACGCGCTCGATGGTGATGTCCCATTCGGTGATGGTCGTGTCCGGGTCCTCGACGACATTGCCCTCTATGCCGTCGAGCGCATCGAGCGCGGCGGTGACCGCCTCGACGGTGGCGAGCGCGCTGCCGATATCGTCCAGATTGAAGCCGTTCGGGCCGGTTTCGATCAGGCGCTGGAGGATCGAGTTGGTCTGGGTCTCTTCCGTCACCTGCTCGACGACGGGTGCGGTCGGCTCGCGGGCCGGGTCGCCCTTGGGCAGGCGCGGCTCCGCGTTGGTGCCCTGCAGCGCGCTTTCCAGCGAAGAACCGAACACCGGGACGCTTTCGTCCTTGAGCCCCACCAACTCCAGCAGCCAGAACAGGCCGATCTTCAGCGAGGTGAGCGGGCTCGAGATGCCGAGGAAGGTGCGATCGACGTCCTCCACGCCGGTGTACAGCACGAGCTGGCGCTGGCCGTCGGGGTCGTAGAGTTCCTGGTACTGGAAGGTGTCGACGGTGCCGGTGAAGATGTCCTTGATGTCGTCGCCACGCAGGACCAGCTGGTCGGCATCCGCGCCGCCGTCGAACACGATCCCCTCGCCGATGGTGACGGCGCCATTGTCGTGGTCCACCGTCAGCGTGTCGTCGCCGCCGCGGCCGAGGAAGATCATCCCGGACAGACTGCCGATCGGCGCCGTGAACACCGGGTTGACGCTGCTCTGCGTGAGATCGAACACCTCGACGATCGAGTCGTTGGCCTCGTTGCGCTGTACCAGCCAGTTGTCCGCCCCCGAGCCGCCGACGAACTCGGGCACGTAGTCGACGAGCGAATCCAGGACCCACGCACCCCGCCCGAAGGTCGAGACGAAGAGCTTGTCGCCGAACGAGATGCTGTTGTCGCCCTCCGGCGCCGCATCCGCATCGGTGTTGTCCAGGTCGAAGAACTGGATGTCCATGACCAGCGCGTTCGGCAGGCCGACGCCGAGCTCGGCCCACTTCGCGTCCGCGGCCGAAGTCACCGACCCGGGGTTGGTCAGGCGGTGCACGCCGACGCGATCGCCGACCAGCAGCCAGTCCTTGGCGCTGTCGGCGACATACTCGATGGCCTCGGCGGCGTCGAAGCGGCCCGAGATCTTCACCCAGTTGGGCACAGCCGCCGTTATGTCGGTGGTGCGGTAGACCGCATCGGCCCGCAAGACATAGACGGTCTTCCAATTGTCGGGATCCACCACCAGGTCGGAGATCGTGCCGGAGCCCGGAGGAGCCTTGCTGGTGAACGTGTCGCCGACCGCGGCGCGATAGATCACGTTGCCGCCGCGCGCGGCGACGATGACGTTCTCGATCTCGGCGCCGCCGAACTTGCCGCCGTACTCGAGCGCGACGATGTGCTGGCCCCAGGGGAAACTGGTTCCCACCATCGCGGTGGGCCCGGTGTCGACGCGCTTGATGGTGTCGAGCAGATTGAAGCTCTCGTACAGCCCGAAGAGCCCGATCACGGCCCGATCGGAATCGAAGCGGTTGATGGCAAGCGGTATCGGGCTGAATCCGTCGAAGGCCGCGTCCAGCGGGTTGGTGAGACCGGTATTGCGGCTGGCGTCGGCGGCATTGCGCTTGAGCTGGGCGTAGCCGGCGTCGTCGAAGTCGCCGTCGGCGTCGTACTCCCGTTTCCAGACGGTCTTGAAGTTGTTGGCGATGGTGATGCGCACCGTCGAGCCGTCATCAGCGACCGAAATCGCCTGGTAGCCGCCGTCGCCGCCGACGATGGAGGTCCACCCCGCAAGGCGCTCCGCCAGTTCGTCTATGTCACCGTTGGTGTTGTTGTCGAGGCCGTCGTGCGCAGCCGCCGCCTGCTCCGCCGTGCCGTTGTCCTGCGTGCCAAGCAGTAGCAGGTCGCTGATCGGGTCGTACGCGAGGTGACCCACCTCGGTATTGCGCATGTCGCCGACGACGGAGGACCACTCGCGGTCGACGCCGGGAATGTTGTTGCGCGGGTCGCTGAGCTTGTAGACGCCGCCGTCGTTCAGGTCGTACAGCGTGTTTCCGTCCGGCGCGAATACCAGCGCGCGCGAGTCGGCATGCGGCGCTGTGCCGTTGGCATTGCTGCCGACGACCTGCTGCCAGGTACCGTCCAATCGGAACAGGCGTCCGCCCCATTCGTTCAGTCCGACCGCATTGTTGGTCAGCGTAGGCTGGGTGTCGCCGCCTACGTAGATGACGTTGGGGTTGGTCGGGTCGACCACCATCGAGAAGTTCTTGATCGCCTGCCCGCCCGGGTGCAGACCGGTCGTCGTGCCGTTGTCTACCGAGGTGGGAATGGCTATCGGCGTCCAGCCAGTCCCGTTATTGGTGCTCTTGAACAGATGCGTCAGACCGGAACCGGACTGTGCGTGCGTGTTCGGGCCCACAACCCCGGCATAGACGACCGCGTCGCGCGCCGCAGTGGCGGGCGACAGGGCGAGTTCGACCAGCTGGACCGGTTCGAAGAAATCGTCGACCCCATTGGCGTTCGCGTCTGCGCCCGTGTCAATGCCCGAGTTGATCTCGGACCAAGCGCCACCGGCGACCGACAGATCCAGGTGATAGAGGCCGAAGAACGGGCTCGCCGCGAACAGCCGCGCCGGCTTGGTGGTCGCGCCGAAGGTACCGCCGGGATCGAACGCGAGGTCGGTGTAGTGTCCTCGCGGCAGGCCGGTGCCCGCCTCGCCGGAGAGCTTGGTGATGACGACGCTGGTCAGGCTCGTCTCGGCGGCGGCGGTGTCCAGCTCGAACGTCACCTTGAACACGCCGCCGATGTTGTCGAGGACCCGGTCGCCGTCGCGATCGAAGTCGTAACTGGAGACGTACAACTCCTGCGCGCCGCCCGCCCCCAGACTGGTGGCAATCACCTGGGTGATGCGCAGATCCTTGAACTCGAGCTCGCCGAGCGCGCTCCAAGTGCCGCCTCCGTCGCTGGAGACCAGCAACCCTTTTGCCGCGCCGCCCGCCGCCCCGTTGCTGAAATCGCCGGTGCCCGCGATGACGACCAGTTCATTGTCGGCCGTGGTGCCATCCACGGCGTCGCCATTTCGGTCGAGCGGGCTGATCGCGATCGAGCTGATGGAGAGCGTCGCCTCGAAATCCGACATTGGCGCCCAATGCGCGCCCCCGTCAGTGGTGCGCCAGATGCCGCCGTTCACCGTGGCGGCAAACATGGTTGTCGGCCGATCCGGATGAATGGCAAGGTCGTTTACCGCCCCGGAGACCGGGCTCCACAAGGAGTCGCCGCCAATGGTCCCCGGCCCCTCCTCGCTCCACTCAGGCGCGCCGTTCTTCGCATAGAAAACGCTGCCCGTGAAGCCCGAAACGTCGACCGACGTAGTAGCCGGACCCCCCAGGAAGCGCACGTGGTTGACGCCGCTCAGCCCGAACACTTGCAGAATGCCCACGTTGAGCGCCGTATCGGTGAGGACAAGATCGGCGTCGCGCTCCACCAGCACCGTGTCGAACCCGGTCCCGCCCGCGAGCGTCACGCCGCTGAGGAACCCGATCTGCGTGCTGCCGACCGCGAAGCGGTCGTCGCCGAACCCGCCGTCAAGGTTATAGACGACGAAATCGTTCACCGCGCGCAGTTCGAAGACGTCGTTGCCGGCTCCGGCATTGATGTTCAGCGTGCCGTCGAACTCGCCGAGGTCGCCGATGATTATCGTGTCGACGTCCGTGTCGGCGTTGATGGTGAGCGAAGCGCTGGGCGCGGTGAACGTCAAGGTTTCCGCCTTGCTGCTCGTCACCGTGATCTGGTCGCCGCTAGCCGAAATCGTGATGGTCTGCGGCTGATCGACCGCGAGGTCGTAATTCAATGTGACGCTGGTTGGACTTTCCGGAAGCGGCGACGACGGCACGCTGGTGATCGGCTCGAATCCCGAATACGTGAGCACGTCCGCGCCGCGTACGATGGAGCCGGAATCCGGCCCCGTAAAGTTGTAAATCTGGTCGCCGCCGGTGTCATCGAGGACGATGCTGTCGAAGCCCGCAGCGCCGCCTTCGACAACGCCTTCCAGGCTGCCTGCGGCGAGGAATACGAACGTATCCTCGTTATCCGCCGCCCCCTCCAGATTCTCCATCCCGCTGAACGACACGCCGCCGACATTCCCCGAGTTCGGCCCGTCCACCGTCCACGTGCTGTTCTCCGCCAGCCCGATCAGCGTGTCCTCTCCGGCGCCACCCTCGAGCGACTCCATGCCCGAGAACTTGACGCCGCCCGCGTTGCCGCTGCCGTTGCCGGTGAAGCGCCACACCGTCTTGCGCTCGGGGCCGCGGAACCGGTCGGTGCCCTGGCCGCCAGTGGCGGTGCCCGCCAACCCGCCCGCCGCCAAGAGCTCGAACACATCGCTGTCGTCGCCGCCCAGCAGGTTCCCGATGTCGACAAACGCGACGCCGTTCAGCGAACCCGCGTTCTCGCCGTCGAGAATCCAGGTGTTGGTGCTGTTCGCGCCTTGCAGGTAATCGACGCCCAGGCCGCCCACGATGATGCCGTCCAGATCGCCGTCCGCGGTGAAGACGAAGGTGTCCGATCCCGCGCCGCCGCTAAGGTTCTCGATCTGCGCGAACTCGACCCCGCCGATGCTTCCAGCGTCCGGGCCGCTCACGGTCCACACGCTGTCCTCGTTGCGGCCGATGAGCTCGTCGTTGCCCGCGCCGCCGACCACCCGCGTCACGTTCACCATCGCCGCCACGTCCGTCGCGGCCCCGGCTTCGAGATCGACCGTGACGGCGTTCGTGCGCGAGGAGTAATCGAACGTGTTGACGCCCGCGCCGCCGTCGATCGCGCCGCTGATGCTGCCGCCGGCAAATATGAACGTGTCGCTGCCCGCGCCGCCCGTCAGATTCTCGATCTCGGCGAAGCTCTGGCCGTTCAGCGTCCCGACGTCTTCGCCCGAGATGACCCAGGTGTTGTCGGTGTCCGCCGCGATCAGCGTATCGTTGCCCGCGCCGCCGTCCACGGCCGTCGTGGCCGACGGGTCCAGCACGACGAAAGTGTCGTCCGCCGCGCCGCCGCGCACGCGCTCGACGCCGGTGAACGTGCCGTCTTCGCTGGATCCGGACCCGGCGCCGTCGAGCAGCCAGGTGTTGGCCTGGTCGGAGCCGATCAGCTCGTCGATGCCGCCGTCGCCGCCGTGAAAATTGACGCGGATCTGGTGCGCGACCGAGGCGCGGTCGAAACCGATCTTGAGCTTATCGCTCTGGTCGTTGCCGAAAACGTGGAAGTCGATGTCCTGATCGATCAACCGCTCGCCGAGGATGGTGCTTGACGGGTTGTCGATGAGGCGCAGGATCGGCGCGCCGCCGACGTCGTCGAGCCTGAGCGTGGCGTCGATCGCGGCGCCGTCTGCCGCCGCATAAGTGAGGTCTGCGGAGAGCAGGATGCGCGGCTCGAGCGTCTCGAACCGCATCGCGGCCTGGCGCCGATGCGTCTGCAGCGCCTCGCCTAGGATGCCGCGCTTGCGCCATTCGGCCATCTTGCGAAAGCCGTTGGCGACCGGGCCCCAGAAAATCTCCGCGAGCGTGGGGACGGAAAAGCGGGAGCTGCGCGATTCGGATTGACGGGCGTCAAGACTCACAGGCCGTCCCTACGCACTTAGCGCGCGATGGTTGGCACCTGCAAGCTTGCGCGGACATCTCATCCCCCGTTGCGCAACAATTTCCCCGACTGGCACGGCCGATATTCGCTTGCTGCCTTTTTCTTCTTATTGCCGCTTCGTGCCTTGCCCCCGCCTCATCTGAATCGCGCGACCACAACGCCCTCGATCACGCAAGGAAGAAATGTGTATGACTGGGCACTATAGGGAAACTAACAGAATCATTCTCACCTGTCGCTACTCACGGAATTCCGGTCCACGGCTCGCGTGCGGAGTGCCGACTGTTGAGATCTTACTCAAAGTCTTTCGACCTAAGCCTAGGAATTCTCTGGGCTCCAGTCTTCTCGAGCGTACAGACCCCGTAATTTGGGCGGATGCGCGGCAGCTGACTTCGCGGGCGCGGAACACAGCGCCATGTTTTGTCAAAAAGTATTAGGCCGCCTGGAAACGCCTGAAGAGGCCGGAAGGCTGTACGCGAAGATGCTTGGCGCCCGGGCAGAAGCTGCCGCGGCTGCGGCCCGCCTTCGTTTGATGGTGGTCGCAGCAATTATTGATCCTTGCTGCATTGCGCACCAATGCCGGGACTACATCGCCAACACGCGCGCTAGCTCGATCAGCCGGGTGTCCACGGGCCGGGTGCGCCCCGCCACTTCCGCCAGCGGCGCGCGATGGATCTCGCCGCCCACGAGGCCCACCAGGTTGCCCAGGGCGCCGTCGGCGAGGCAATCCACCGCCGCCGCGCCCAGCCGCGAGCCGAGCACGCGGTCGGCCGACGTCGGTACGCCGCCGCGCACCACGTGACCGAGGCGCGTGAGGCGCAGCCCGAAGCCCGTGACCTGCTGCTTGCCCTCGAAGTACGCGACCATCTCGTGCACGCCCTGCTTCGCGCCTTCCGCCACCACCACCATGGCGTGGGTCTTGCCGCGGTCGTAGGCCGCGCGCAAGCGGTCCGCGACTTCGGCCGGCGGCACCTCGAGCTCGGGGATGGCGATCACCTCCGCGCCGCCGGCGATGCCCGCCATCAGCGCGATGTAGCCGCAGTCGCGCCCCATGGTCTCGACGATGAACACGCGCCGGTGCGAAGAGGCCGTGGTGCGCAGCCGGTCGATGGATTCCAGCGTCACGTTGATTGCCGTGTCCGCGCCGATGGAGACATCGGTGCCATGCAGGTCGTTGTCGATGGTCGAAGCGATGCCGACCACTGCGACGCCCTCGGCTGCGAGCACCGCGGAGCCCGTCTGCGAGCCGTTGCCGCCAATCACCACCAGCGCGTCGATGCCGCGCGCGGCGAACTGCGCGCGCACCTTGTCGCGCGCGGACTTCTCGTGGAACTCCGGCGAGCGCGCGCTGCCGAGCACCGTGCCGCCGCGCTGGATGATGCCGCCGACGTCGCGCGCCGCGAGCGGCTCGAGCGCATCCGCGACCAGGCCGGCAAAGCCGTTCTTCACGCCGAACACTTCCCAGCCGCGCGCCAGCGCCGCGCGCGTGACGGCGCGGATGGCGGCGTTCATGCCGGGGGCGTCGCCGCCGCTGGTGAGGACTGCGATGCGCTTCATTCCCGCACCTTTCCCGCCTGGAATACCTGCAACGGGGCGCGGCGCGCAAGCGCGGTGAAGCGACGCGCCTCGTCCAGCCAGCGCAACCGGTCGAGCGGCGAGCGCGTGAGGTGCTCGCGAATCTGTTCGTCGGTCACCTCGTACCAATAGTCGGTGATCACGTACGGGACGGCTTCAGCTTGCATATTTTTCCGGTTGCATGCGCAGCAATTGCCGCAAGGCGTTGATATCCGCCTCGTCTTTCTGCCGGCCCGTACCGGTCTTGAGGCGGATGATGTCCTCGATCGCGGCGATGGGGATGGCGATGCCCTCGACAGAGCGCTGGACCCTGCGCGCCCATGCGTCTTCGAACGGCACGACGGGCTTGACGAGAATATCCACGGTCGGGGTCGCCGGGTCGGACGAGCGCAGCGCGAATGCCAGCATGCCCTTCTTCTCGATCCATTCGCTGACTTTGGCCGCATGCGCGAAGTCCTCGAGCTTGACCGGGACCACGGGCTTGAGTGGAAACCTTTGCGCGACGCCAACGAACCGCTCCAGGTTCGGTGCGTCCAGTGCAATCATCAGGTCCACATCGACTGTCAGGCGTCCGATGCCGTGCAGGTTTACCGCCACCCCGCCGACGACGAGGTAGCGCACTTTCGCTTCCTGCAACGCCCGGAAGAGGTCCAGGTAGAACATGCCTCAGGGCTCCTCCCGCGCCGGCAGGCGCGGCTGCGCGTCCACCGGTCCGGGCGCTTCGATCTCGGCGTTGCCCACGCCCAGCTCGCGCAGGCGCCGCGCCGCGGGCAGCACGCGCGTATCCAGCGAGCCGACCGCTTCGTTGTACTTCTTGACGCTCGCCTCCAGCGACTTGCCGACGCCCGAAACATGCCCGACGAAGGTCGCGACCCGCTCGTAGAGCGTCTTGCCCTGCGCGGCAATCTGCTGCGCGTTCTCGGCGACCTGCTGCTGCTGCCAGCCGAAGGCGATGGAGCGCAGCAGCGCGAACAGCGCGATCGGCGAGGTCACCAGCACCTTGTTCTGGAACGCGTACTCGAACAGGTCGCGGTCGGCCTGGAAGGCCGCCGACAGCGAGGCATCCACGGGCACGAACATCACCACCACCTCGGGAATGCGCTCGAACTGCTCCCAGTAGGCGCGCTGCGCCAACTCGCGGATGCGGTTGCGGAACGCCCTGGCGTGCTCCGCCATCAACTGGCGGCGCGTGTTCTCGTCGTCGGTTTCCATCGCGCGCAGGAACGCGTCCAGCGGCACCTTCGAGTCCACCGGTACGATGCCTTTCTCGGGGAGCCGGATCACCATGTCGGGCCGCCCGCTGTCGGTCGATTCCTGCTCGCTGAAATCGACGTGCCGGCCCATGCCCGAGAGCTCGACCAGCCGGCGCAGGTGGATCTCCCCCCAGCGCCCGCGCACGGTCGGCGACTTGAGCGCCTGCGCGAGCGTGGTGGTCTGCTGGCGCAGGGAGTCCTGCAGGCTGTGCAGGCCCTTCAGCTGCTCGCCCAGCGTCGAGTACGCGCCCTCGCGCTTGGCCTCCAACTCGCGCACCTGCCGGTCGAGCTTGCCCAGCTCCTCCTTGAGCGGCGCGATGACGCCGCCGAGCTCTTCCTTCGCCGTGGCCTTCAGCTGCGAGGAGCGCGATTCGAGCTCGGTGGTGGCGAGCACCTTGAAGGAGTTCTGCAGCTGCTCGCGGGCGCTTTCGGTCCAGGCGTACTTGTCGCGCTCGGCGCGCAGCGTCGCCTCGGCCCGCGCCAGCCGCGTCAACAGCCACACCAGTGCGACGGCGAGGACGGCGACGAGTATCCAGGGCGCCCAGCTCATGGCGCTAACTTACACCGATTCCCTCAGCGTCATCGCCGGCGACGCGGTCAGCACCTTGCGCGCCGAAAGCCAGGCGTTGAACGACAGCAGGATCACCCCCGCGAGCGGCCCGGCGATCCACAGCCCCGCGCTCGGCGGCAGGTCGAGCTCGAACACCCGCCGCGCCAGCAACTGGCCGATCACCGCGGCGCCGAGCGTGGCGAGGATGCCGGCCACCAGGCCCATGGCGAGGAACTCGACGCGCTGGCTGCCCATCACCTGCGCACGCGACGCGCCGTAGACGCGCATCACCGCCGCCTCGCGCCGGCGCTCATCTTCCGTTGCCACCAGCGCCGAGTACAGCACCAGCAGCCCCGCGCCGAGCGCAAACAGGAACACGAACTGCACGGCGCTGATCACCTGGTCGACGACGCCCTGCGCCTGGCGCAACGCCGCGCTCACATCCACCAGCGTCAGGTTCGGAAAGCGCCGCAGCATCTCGTCGAGCGCGCCTTCGTTGCCGGGGGCGACGCGGAACGCGGAGACGAAGCTCGCCGGAAAGTCCTCCAGCAGCGCCGGCGGCACGATGACGAAGAAGTTGATCTTCATCGAATCCCAGCGCAGCGTCCTGAGTGACGTGATACGCGCGCTGAACTGCTCCGCGCCCACCGTGAAGCTGAGCTCGTCACCCAGCTTCCAACCCAGCCTTCCGGCAATGCCCTCCTCGACCGACATTTCCTTCGCGCCCGGCGCGAACCAGCGGCCCGCGGAAATCTGGTTGTGGCCGGGAAGCGCGGTGGCATAGGACAGGTTGAATTCACGCTCCACCAGGCGCTTGGCGCGCTCGTCGCTGAAGTCGGCCTCGCTCACCGGCTTGCCGTTCACGGCGGCGAGCCGCCCGCGCACCATCGGGTGGAGCTCCGCCTCGGCCATGCCGCGCTCGGCGAGGAAACCGCGCACGGCGGCAAGCTGGTCGGGCTGCACGCCGATGAGGAAGCGGTTCGGCGCGTCCGGCGGCGCGCTGCGCCGCCACGCATCCACCAGGTCGTTGCGTGTGAAGGTCATCAACAGCACGGCCGTCAGGCCGAGGGCCAGACTCGCCACCTGCACGGCGTTGCCGCGCGCATGGCGCCGCAGGTTCGCAAGGCCGTAGCGCAGCGCGGTGCTGCGCGCGCCCAGCCGCCGCGCGACTGCGGACGCCGAAACCGCGCGCAGGGCGCCGTAGGCCACCGCCGCGAACACCAGCACCGCGACGCCGAAACCCCCGATCACATACAGGCCGAGGCGCAGGTCGCCCGCCTGCCATACGAGCAGCCCCGACAGCGCCGCCAGGCCAGCGGCATACATCGCCAGCGTGCCGCGCTTCGGCGCGCCCGCCTCGCGGCGGATGACGCGCACCGCCGGCACGTTCTTCAGCTGCACCAGCGGCGGCAGCGCGAAGCCGAGCAGCAGCACCAGGCCGACGAGGAAACCCTGCAGCGCGGGCAACGGCGACGCCGCCGGCAGCGCGGCGCTGAGCAGTTCCCCGAGCGCCGCCGCGATGGCGCCCTGGGCCACGTAGCCAAGCGCGCAACCCAGGGCGCTCGACACGGCGCCCAGGACGAGAAACTCCGTGCCGTAGAGCGAGAGGAGCCTGCCTTGCGTCGCACCCATGCAGCGCATCACGGCGCAGTTGTCGAGGTGGCGCTCGACGAAGCGGCGCGTGGCGAGCGCGATGGCCACGCCGGCAAGGATCGCCGCCAGGAGCGCGGTCAGGCCGAGGAAGCGTTGCGCGCGATCGATCGACACACGCACCTCGGGGCGGCCGCTCTCCAGGTCCTCCGCACGTTGGCCGCGCTCGAGGCGCTCGTTCACCCAGGCCTGGAACGACGCCACTGCCGCCGGTTCGCCGGCCGCATACAGGTAGAACCAGACGCGGCTGCCGGTCTGCACCAAGCCTGTCGCCGGCACGTCGTCGGCGTGCATCATCAGCCGCGGCGCGATGTTGAAGAAGTTGGCGCCCCGCTCGGGCTCGAGCGTGAGTACCGCGGCGACCTCGAACTCGGCGTTGCCGAGTTTCAAGCGCGCCCCCACGGGTACGCCGAGCGCGCTCACCAGGCGCTCTTCCAGCCATACCGTGCCGCGCCGCGGGCCGGCCTGCGCCGGCGCATCGGGCGCATTGGGCGCGCTCGCGATGCGCAGCCGCCCACGCAGGGGATAGTTCTCCGTCACCGCCTTCACCCCGGCAAGCTGATTGCCGTTCTCGCCGCGCGCCATGCTGATGAAGTTCACCGCCTCGGCGCGTTGCAAGCCGCGCCGTGCGATCTGTTCGCCGATCGTCGCTTTCCAGGGATGGTCGGATACCAGCACCAGGTCGGCGCCGAGCAGTTGGTGTGCGTCGCGCACCAGCGCGCGGCTGACGCGGTCGGCGAAGAAACTCACGCTGGTGATGCTCGCCACCGCCACCACCAGCGCCGCGGCCAGCACGCGCAGTTCGCCCGAGCGCCAATCCCGGGCCAGCATGCGCAGCGCCATTCGCATTAGGCGTCAACCCTTTCGGCCACGATTCGGCCGGCCGCCAGCCGCACGATACGCGTGCAGCGCTGCGCGAGGTGCTCATCGTGCGTCACCAGGATGAGCGTGGTGCCCGCCTCCCGGTTCAGGCGGAACAGCAACTCGATCACCGCTTCGCCCGACTCCGCGTCGAGGCTGCCCGTGGGCTCATCGGCCAGCAGCAGTTGCGGACGCACCACGAAGGCGCGCGCCAGCGCCACGCGCTGCTGCTCGCCGCCCGAGAGGTGTTTGGGATAGTGGTGCACGCGCTCGGCGAGCCCGACATGCGCCAGGATCTCGCGCGCCGCGTCCTCGGCGTCCTCGCGCCCCGCGAGCTCGAGCGGCAGCATGACGTTCTCGAGCGCGGTGAGCGAGGGCAGCAGCTGGAACGACTGGAACACGAAGCCCACCGCGCGCCCGCGCAGCTCGGCGCGCGCGTCTTCGTCGAGCGCGAACAGATCCTCGCCGGCCAGCTCGACGCTTCCCGCGGTGGGCGTATCGAGGCCCGCGAGCAGCGCGAGCAGCGTGGATTTGCCCGAGCCGGAGGCGCCGACGATGGCCACCACCTCCCCCGGCATGACGGCAAGGTCGATTTCCCGGAGAATGACCAGGTCCGCCTCGCCACTCTTCACTGTCTTGCCGATGCCCCTCGCCGCCAGAACGCTCGTTGCCTGCCTGTTCATATGCCTTTCTAGTGGGGCCTGGGGAAAGTCGATTCTCGTGCTCGGGGACAGCCTGTCGGCCGCCTACGGCATCGCCGCGAAGCGCGGCTGGGTGGCGTTGCTCGCCGAGCGGCTGCAGCGCGAGCGCCCCGATTATAGCGTCGTGAACGCCAGCATTTCGGGTGAAACCACCGCCGGCGGCCTCGCGCGGCTGCCACGCGCCCTATCGCAGCACAAGCCCGCGGTGGTGATCCTCGAACTGGGCGCCAACGACGGCCTGCGCGGCCTGCCGGTCGAACAAATGCGCAACAACCTCGACACCATGATCGGCCTGTCGAAGAAAGCGGGCGCGCGCGTGCTGCTCGTCGGCATGCAGATCCCGCCCAACTACGGCCCGGAGTACACGCGCGATTTCGAGACCGCCTTTGGCGCGCTCGCCCGGCGCCACAAGACGGCGTTGGCGCCGTTCCTGCTCGAAGGCATGGGAGACGACCTGCGCCTGTTCCAGCCCGACCGCATCCATCCCACCGAGGAAGCGCAGCCGATCCTGCTCGAGAACGTGTGGCAGGCGCTGCGGCCGATGCTCAAGTCACCGTAAGGCGCGCGCGACGTAGTTCGTGCCGAACATCAGGGACTGCACTTGCAATGCCCCTACATAGCGTTCAAGCGGCGCCCAGGGACGGTCGAGTCCCCGGTAGGTCGTGAGGTAGGGCCCGGCCTTCCACAGGCGGAGCAGGCGCAGGGGAAATAGCCATGGCGGTGGATGCTTCACGCCAGCGACGGCGATGCGCGCGCCCGGCCTGACGTGCGCAAAGATGTTGTCGAGCGCCCGCGGCGACTGCAGCACGTCGTGCGTGTAATGGAACAGCACGGCATCGAACGGTCCCTGCAGCGCCGCCGCCTCCGCCGGCGCCTCGACCAGCTCCACGTTCGTCCAGCCAGCCGCTGCGACGCGCGCGCGCGCGCGCGCCATCATCTCGGGGCTCACTTCCACGCCGACCACACGTCCCGCGGGACCTACGCCCTCGACCAGCAGCGGCAACGAAAGCCCGGTGCCGCAGGCCACGTCCAGCACCCGATCGCCGGGCGCGATCCCGAGCAAGGCCACGGCGCGTCGACGGATCGGCATCGTGCGTCGCGCGCTCGCGTCATAGCCTGAGGCGTGTCGCCGGTACTGCTCGACCGCGCGGCGGGGATCGGGATCGTTCATGCGAGAGCGTAAAATTCTAGCGGATGAGAGCGCCCTCGCCGTCCGTCGCCATGGACGCATCGATCCTGACGACGTTCGATGCGATCATCGACGCGCGCTCGCCCTCCGAATACGCCGAAGACCACGTGCCGGGCGCGTTGTCGCTGCCGGTGCTGGATGACGCGGAGCGTGCCCGCGTCGGCACGATGTACAGCCAGGAATCGCCGTTCGCGGCCAAGCGCGTGGGGGCGGCGCTGGTCGCGCGCAACATCGCGCGCCATCTCGAGACCGCCTTTGCCGACAGGCCCAGAACCTGGCAGCCGCTCGTGTACTGCTGGCGCGGCGGCAAGCGGAGCGGCGCCTTTGCGCACGTGCTGCGCGAGGTGGGCTGGGCGGCGCAGACGCTCGAGGGCGGCTACCGCGCCTACCGCCGCTGGATCGTCGGGCAGCTCGCGGCGCTGCCGCGCGAATTCGACTTGCGCGTCGTGCACGGCGCCACCGGCACCGGCAAGAGCCGCCTGCTGCGCGCGCTCGCTCATGCCGGCGCGCAGGTCCTCGACCTGGAGGCGCTCGCCGCACACCGCGGCTCGGTGCTGGGCGAGTTGCCCGGTACGCCGCAGCCGTCCCAGAAAATGTTCGAAAGCCGCCTGCATGCGGCCCTGCGCGCCCTCGATCGCACCCGCGTGGTGTACGTGGAGGGCGAAAGCCGCAAGATCGGGCAGGTGCAGGTCCCCGAGGCGCTGATCGAGGCGATGCGCGCGGCGGCCTGCGTGCTGCTGCAGGCCGCGCAGCCGGCCCGCGTGACCCTGCTCATGGACGAGTACCGGCATTTCTTCGCGGACCGGGACGTGCTCGGCGCGCAGCTCGACTGCCTCGTGCCGCTGCACGGGCGCGACAAGGTCGAGGGCTGGAAGGCGCTCGCCGCGCAAGGCGAATGGCAGGCGCTGGTCGCGCGGTTGCTGGACGAGCACTACGACCCGGCCTACCGTCGCTCGGCGCAGCGCAACTTCGTCCGCCTGCCGCAGGCGCGCGTGCTGCACCTGGCCGCGGCGGACGACGACACGTTTGCCGGATTGGCGCGCGAACTGGGCACGTGAGGCTGGCGGCCCTGGTCGTGATGCTCGCGTGCGAGCCCTGGCAGGTCGACTGACCGTTACCGTTCCTTGCCTTCGGCACGCCCTGTGGTAGCTCGAAAGCAGATGGCACGAGGCGTTTGCTATAGTCGGCCACGTCATGGACATCAAGGATCTGCGCTACTTTGTCGCCGTTTATGAGGAGCGGGGCTTTGCGCGCGCCGGCGTGCTGCTCGACACGGTGCAATCCAACGTGTCCGCGCGAGTCCGCCGGCTGGAGCTGTTCCTCGGTGTGCAGCTGTTCGAACGGCATCGCCGCGGCGTGGTGGTGACCGAGAAGGGCGAAAAGCTCTACCGCCATGCCAAGCGCGTGATCGCCCTGCTCGAAGAAACGCCGGCCGCGGTGAAAGGCAAGGAAGCGGCTTAGCCTACGTGGCCGCGCAGGTGCGAAAGCCGCAGAACACGTCGCCCCGCTCCGGGGTGTAGAAATTCCTGAACGCAGGGCGCGCGAGGCGCGCCGCCGTCGAGAAACTCGCGCCGCGCAGCTCGCGATGCGTACCGAACCAGGGCTGCGAGTAATCCTCGTACGGATCGGGCGAAAACCCCGGGTAGGGCAGAAACGCGCTGGCGGTCCATTCCCATACGCCGCCCTGCGCGAGGCGCCCGCTCGCCGCAGCGAATTCCCATTCGGCGGCCGTTGGCAACCGGCGCCGCGCCCATCGGCAGTACGCCTGCGCTTCGAGTGCGCTCACGTGCAGCACGGGAAGCTCCGGCGCCAGCGGCCGCCATCGGTCGAAGTGCCGCTGCTGCCACTCCCCATCGCGCTCGCGCCAGTAGCGCGGCACCGGGCCCGCCCCTTGCCGCACGAACGCGAGGTACTGCGCGTTGCTGACCACCGCACGCGCGATGCGGAATGGCGCGACCTCGATGGCGTGCGCCCACTTCTCATTGTCGAAGACAAAGCCGTTGCCGGGACGCGCCCCGCGCTCGAATCGTCCGCCCGCAAATTCCAGATCCCCACCCGGCGCCGTGCCCGTCGGACCCTCGCCGGCCGGATCCGCATAGCCGAGCGTCTGGCGCGTGTAGTGGAACGCTTCGGCGTGCATGTCCTCGTGGAACACGCACAGCTGCGCGTAGTAGTGCAGCGCGGCGTTCTCCGGCTCGCGCGCCAGCCGCTCGCGCACGCGCTCCAGCACCGCCGCCATGTAGGCGCGCGTTGCCGCCGCGTCCGGCAGCGGCAGGGCCCAGCGGGACTCGTGCGCCACCGCCGAAGAGTCGTAGAGCGCGTCGGCGCCCTCGAGGATCGAATCCATGGGCGCGCCGCTGCGCGCCGTGCGCAGGCACCAGCGTTCCTGGAACCAGGCGACATGCCCGATCTCCCACAGCGGCGGGTTGACGATGGCGAGCTGCGGCCCGAGCAGGCGCTCGCCTTCGAGGTCGCGCGTCATCTGCTCGGTGCGCGCGCGCGCCTCGAGCAGCTGGCGTTGCAGCAGATTCGGGTCGGCGCGCATCGCGTGCTAGTCTAGCCGCCCCCATGGCGCGCATCGCGATCGTCACGCCTGCCGGCGCCGGCACCCGCAATGGCAACCGCCACACCGCGTTGCGCTGGGCCGCGTTCCTGCGGCGCGCCGGGCATCGCGTGTCGGTGTCGGTCACCTGGGACGGCAGGCCCTGCGACCTCCTGCTCGCCCTGCACGCGCGACGCAGCCATGACTCGATCGCGCGCTACCGCCGCGATCATCCGGGCGGCGCGCTGTGCGTGGTCCTGACGGGAACCGATCTGTATCGCGACCTTCCCGCGTCCCGCGAGGCGCGGCGTTCGCTCGAGTTCGCGAACCGACTCATCGTGCTGCAGGACGAGGCGCTGCGGCGCCTGTCGCCGCGGCTGCGCCGCAAGGCTCGCGTGGTCTACCAGTCGGCCGCGCCGTCCCTCCGGCGCAAGCCGCCGACGCGCGTGTTTCGCGTGGCCATCATAGGCCACCTGCGCGAGGAAAAGGATCCGTTCCGCGCCGCGGCCGCGCTCGAGCGGTTGCCGCGCGAACTGCCGGTGGAACTGGTGCATCTGGGCGCCGCGCTGGCGCCCGGGATGGAACGCGAGGCGCGCCGCCGCATGCGCCAGGAGCCGCGCTATCGCTGGCTCGGCGGCGTGCCGCACGCGCGCGCGCTCGGCTGGCTGGCGCGCAGCCATGCGCTGGTGGTGAGCTCCAGAATGGAGGGCGGCGCGAACGTGGTGGCGGAAGCCGCTCGCATCGGCACCCCCGTGCTCGCTTCGCGCGTGGCGGGCAACATCGGCATGCTCGGGCGCGGCTATCCCGGCTACTTTGCGCTCGGCGACGAGCGCGCGCTCGCGCGACTGATGGCGCGCGCGCACCAGGACCGCGCTTTCTACCGCGCGCTCCGGCGGGCGCTGGCGGCGAGGCGCGCGTTATTCTCGCCGTCGGCCGAACGCTCGGCCCTGTTCGGCGCACTGCGCGGAATGCTGCGCAGCAACTCGCGCACCTTGGCGCGCGCCGGCTCGCTCGACCAGTCGAACTCGCCATAGCGCACGTAGCGGATCAGGCCCGCCCCATCCACGAGATAGGTCGCCGGCAGCATGCGCGCATGCCATGCCTTGGCGGTTTGCGTGTCGCGGTCGCGCAGGATCGGGAAGCCCAGAGGCATTTGCGCGAGGAAGTGCTCGATGCGCGAAAGCGGCTCGGCGAGATTCACGGCCAGGACTTCGAACGGCTCCGCGGCGAACGCGTCGCGCAGCCGCTCGATGGAGGGCATCTCGTCACGGCAGGGCTCGCACCAGGTGGCCCAGAAGTTCACCAGCACCACCTTGCCGCGGTAATCGGCCAGCCGGTGCTCGCGCCCCTTCAGGTCTTCGAGGGCCAGCTCAGGCGTCGCGCCGCGCGTCCAGCGCTGGAAATCCGCCGCGGCCGCCCCCTGCGCGAACGCGCAGGCGGCGAGCACGATAAGCCAGCGCACTAGGCCGTCACCTCGCGCGCGGTGATGCTGTACTTCACCGTCTCCGGCTCGAGCTGGTCGCGCCGCTCGCCGCCGCTCTCCGCGTTGACGTACATGAGGTAGGGAAGCTTGGGACCGCTCGAGCCGGGCAGCGCGACATCGTGCGCCGTGTTGTAGGCGAGCCAGTTCATCTCCCAAGAGCCAAACAGGCGCTTGCGCGCCGCCACCACCTTCGGATCGTCGATGGCGAGTTTGCCCGGCGGCTCTTCGAGGATCACCTTCCTCACGTCGGCCGGATCGACCGGCACCCAGCCGTAGCCCTCGGCGAAGAATTCGGCCCGGCAGTGCTGCGCCTTGCTGATGTTGGGCGTGCCGGCGCCCAGGCTCTTGTAGCCATACTTCGACGGTGCGACGCGCACGCCATAGACGTCCCGCGCGGGGATGCCCGCGGCGCGCGCCAGGCCCACGAACATCGCGTTGAGGTCGCCGCACTTGCCGCCCAGGTTGCCCGATTCCAGCATGCTCTTGATGTCGCCCCAGCCGCAGCCGCGGGTCTTGGGATCGCGGAAAGTGTTGTCGACCACCCACTCGTAGATCGCGCGGGCCTTCTGCACGTCGGTGCGCGCGCCGCGGGTCACCTCGAGCGCGGTTTTCCGGACGATGCCGTCGGTCGGAATCAGGTCGGTGGGCGCTGTGTGGAACGCCCTTTCCGCGGCGGCCAGCCGCAGCGCCGGATCGGGCCGGCGCGACAGGTCCACGGCACGATCGCGCGTCATGAAGCGGCTGGTGACCTCGACGACGGGGTTCGACTGTTCCGCGCGCCACCCGGCCGCCAACATGCGCGCGCCGTACTTGCCGTCGCGCTCGATGCCCGCCTCGCTCGCATTGCCGCTCCAGCTGCTGCTCAGGTCGCGGAACCAGTCGCTCGATTCGGCCAGCGGCAGCGGCACCCAGGCAAGCGACTTGCCGCTCGGATTGAGCATCTCTACGCGGGTCACGGTCTCGAAAGTGCGCCAGCCCTCGGCGGCGAGGGCGCGATGCCAGGGCAGGGCGGCGACGGCCGCCGCCATGCCGGAAGTCCTGAGAAAGGCTCTGCGGTCCATGCGATCCTCCTATCGATCGGAAAAGGCGATACGACGCCGGGGTCCGGCGTTGCTGCACAAATGCGGGAAGGTCTGGAAGGCGGAGGAAGGGTACGGCGTGGCGCAACGGTCGAGGGCGTTCCCCGATCCCGGACTGACCGCACGGCCCCCTCGTCCGAGCACGCCGGTCATGGCGTAGCCGAGCGTCGCGGAAAGCGAGCGGCTGCTGGTCGAGGTCAGGCGTGCGAGGTGGAACATGTCCGTGGTTCGGTATGTCGATGCCGTTGCGTTGCGAACACGCTGCCGCGCGGGATCATTCCCCGATGGGTCGCGCCTTACCCCGCGACCTTACACCATGAGAGTCAGTGGTCAAGCCCCGCGAGGACGCGCAGGTGCTGCACCACGCTGCGGCCGAGGGCGGACAGCGCGTAGCCGCCTTCCAGCATCGAGACCATGCGCCCCCCCGCGTGGCGATCCGCCACCGCCTTCACCTCCTGCGTCACCCAGGCGTAGTCCTGATCGGAGAGCGAGAGCATCGCCATGTCGTCCTCGGCGTGCGCGTCGAAGCCGGCGGAGAACACGACCAGCTGCGGCTTGAAGCCATCGAGCGCCGGGATCCAGGCTTCGCTCACGGCCTTTCGGAACTGCTTCGAGCCGGCGCCCGCGCCCAGCGGCACGTTGACCATGTTGAACGCAGGGTCGTGCGTGCCGCTGTAGGGATAGAACGGATGCTGGAAGGTGGAGGTCATCAGCACCCGCGGATCGCTCGCGAAGATGTCCTCGGTGCCGTTGCCGTGGTGTACGTCGAAGTCGACGATGGCGACGCGCTCCAAGCCGTGCGCCTCGAGCGCATGGCGCGCCGCCACGGCGACGTTGTTGAAGATGCAAAATCCCATCGGCCGCGCGCGACAGGCGTGGTGGCCGGGCGGGCGCACGCTGCAAAAGGCGGCCTTGGCTTTGCCGCGCAGCACGAGATCGGTCGCCAGCACCGCGGCGCCCGCCGCGCGCAGCGCCGCCTGCAGCGTATGCGGATTCATCGCCGTATCCGGATCCAGGTGCACCGTGCCTTCCTGCGGCGCGGCATCGCGGATGGCACGCACGTATTCCGGCGGATGCACGCGCGCCAGCTGCTCGTCGGAAGCGAGCGGCGCGTCATGGCGCTCGAGGAACTGCCCGATGCCGGAGGCGATCAGCTGGTCTTCGATTGCAGTGAGACGCTCGGGCCGCTCCGGATGCCAGGCGCCCATTTCGTGCCGCAGGCAATCCGCGTGCGTGATGAATGCCACAGGCATGCGTCAAATCATACCCTGTACAATCGGCCCATGCTGCTGAAAACACAGATCAAAACGGCGCCGTCGGCGACGCCGGTCGAGCGTCTCATCGCCACCGCCGGCAAGGTGATTCTCGGCAAGGAAGCGCAGGTGCGCCTCGCCCTCGCCTGCCTCATCGCGCGCGGCCATCTGCTGATCGAGGATCTGCCGGGCGTGGGCAAGACCACGCTCGCGCACGTGCTTGCCCGCACGCTGGGCCTGCATTTCCAGCGCATCCAGTTCACCAGCGACATGCTGCCGGCGGACATCATCGGTGTCTCGGTGTACGAGCGTGACAGCGGCGCCTTCAAGTTCCATCCGGGGCCAATCTTCGCCCAGCTGATCCTCGCCGATGAAGTGAACCGCGCCACGCCCAAGACGCAAAGCGCACTGCTGGAGGCGATGGAGGAACACCAGGTGACGGTGGAGACGGAGACGCGCAAACTCCCCGAGCCGTTCTTCGTCATCGCCACGCAGAACCCGTCCGAGCAGGTCGGCACCTTTCCCCTGCCCGAGTCGCAGCTCGACCGCTTCCTGATGCGCATCGAGCTCGGCTATCCGGACCGCGACGCGGAGCGCGCGCTGCTCGCGGGCACCGACCGGCGCGACCTGCTGGCCAGTCTCGATCCGTGCATGAGTCCGGGCGAGCTGATGGAACTGCAGCAGAACGCGCAGCGCGTGCACGTGGCCCCGGCGCTGCTCGATTACGTGCAGGCGATCGTGGAGTACACCCGCCGCTCGCCGGACTTCGTCGCGGGCCTGTCGCCGCGCGCGGCGCTCGCCGTGGTGCACTCGGCGCGCGCCTGGGCGCTGCTCGAAGGCCGCGACCGCGTCATTCCGGAGGACGTGCAGGCGATCCTGCCCGGGGTGGCCACGCACCGCCTGCGGCCCGCGCATGAGGCCGCGCGCCGCACCGACGTCGGTGCGCAGTTGCTCGCGGCGGTGCCTATTCCGTAGATCGGCGTCAAACCCCCGACGGTATTGACCTCGTCGCGGGTTTGGCTTTTCAAAGAATCTCGCCTTTTCTGGCGGGATGAATCTCCCCGCCAGAAAAGGCGAGACCGTTTTGTACTGCGGGCGCGGCGCGTTGGCGCTGGCGTCGTCGCTTGCAGGACGTCCCCGGCTACGCCGCCGCGCGGTCGGCGCGCCGGCGCTCGTTTTCCTTGAGGAAGCGCTTGCGCAGCCGGATGGACTTCGGCGTGATCTCCACCAGTTCGTCGTCGGCGATGAACTCCACCGCGTACTCCAGCGTCAGGCCGATCGGCGTCACGAGATCGATGGCCTCGTCCTTGCCCGAGGCACGGATGTTGGTGAGCTGCTTGGTGCGGATCGGGTTCACCACCAGGTCGTTGTCGCGGCTGTGGATGCCGACGATCATGCCCTCGTAGACCGGTTCGCCAGGGCTCACGAACATGCGCCCACGCTCCTGCAGCTTCCAGATCGCGTACGCCACCGCCACGCCGTCGTCCTGCGACACCAGGACGCCGTTGCGCCGCTCGGCCATGACGTCGTCCTTGGCCGGAGCATATTCGTCGAACACGTGGCTCATGACGCCGGTACCGCGCGTGAGCGTCATGAATTCGCCCTGGAAGCCGATCAGCCCGCGCGCCGAGATGCGGTAGTCCAGGCGCACGCGGCCCTTGCCGTCCGGCTGCATGTCCTGCAAATCGCCACGGCGGCGCCCGAGCTCCTCCATCACACCGCCCTGGTTGGCTTCTTCCACGTCCACCGTGAGCAGCTCGAACGGTTCGCAACGCACGCCATCGATCGTCTTGTAGAGCACGCGCGGCCGCGATACCGCGATCTCGTAGCCCTCGCGGCGCATGTTCTCCAGCAGGATGGTCAGGTGCAGCTCGCCGCGGCCGTGCACGATGAAGGTGTCGGTGTCCTCGGGATACTCCACGCGCATCGCCACGTTGCTCTTGGTCTCGCGCTCCAGGCGCTCGCGGATCTGCCGGCTGGTGACGTACTTGCCTTCGCGGCCGGCGAGCGGCGAGGCATTCACCAGGAAGTTCATGGTCAGCGTCGGCTCGTCCACCTTCAGCAGCGGTAGCGCGTCGGGATGCTCCGGGTGGCACAGCGTGGTGCCGATCCCCAGTTCCTCGATGCCGTTGATCAGCACGATGTCGCCCGCCTCGGCCTCGGCCACCTGCACTCGCTGCAACCCCTCGAACATCAGCACCTGATTGACCTTGGCCTTGATCGGCGCCGCGTCGGGCCCGTTCATGACCAGGACCTCCTGCGCAGTCTTGAGGCGCCCGCGGCGGATGCGGCCGATGCCGATCTTGCCGACATAGCTCGAGTAATCGAGCGAGCAGATCTGCAGTTGCAAGGGCGCATCGGCGTCCTCATCGCGCATCGGCACGTGCTTCAGGATGGCCTCGAACAGGGGCTTGAGGTCCTCGCCGCGCACGCCCGCCTCGAGCGTCGCCCAACCTTCCAGGGCAGACGCGTAGACCACCGGAAAGTCGAGTTGCTCTTCGGTCGCCCCGAGCTTGTCGAACAGGTCGAAAGTCTGGTTCACCACCCATTGCGCACGCGCGCCCGGGCGGTCGATCTTGTTGACGACGACGATGGGCTTCAAGCCGAGCGCCAGCGCCTTGCGCGTGACGAAGCGGGTCTGGGGCATCGGCCCCTCCACGGCGTCCACCAACAACAGGACACCGTCCACCATGGAGAGCACGCGTTCCACTTCGCCGCCGAAGTCGGCATGGCCCGGCGTGTCGACGATGTTGATGTGCGTGCCTTCGTAGCGCACCGCGCAGTTCTTGGCGAGGATGGTGATGCCGCGCTCGCGCTCCAGGTCGTTGGAATCCATGACGCGCTCTTCGAGGTGCTCGTGCGCGGCGAAGGTGCCTGCGGCGCGCAGCAGCTTGTCCACGAGCGTAGTCTTGCCGTGGTCGACGTGGGCGATGATGGCGAGGTTACGCAGGGCGCGAGGCATGGTCTTGATCACAAAAGGAAAACGTCGCGCATTGTACGCGACTTGCATGCCGCCGTGTTGCGTTGCGTCATCCGTTGAAAGTTGCAGCGATAGTGGCCTGGATCGCCGCGGCAGCCGCCCGGGGATCGGCCGCATCGCGAATCGGCCGACCCACCACGATGTAGTCGGCGCCATTGGCGAATGCCTGCGCCACGTCCACGACGCGCTTCTGGTCCTGCGCCCCGGCCCCGGCAGGCCGCACGCCGGGGGTCACGACCAGCAGCCGGTCGCCGAACTGCGCCTTGATGCGCGCTGCCTCCAGCCCCGAGGCGATGACTCCGTCGCAGCCCGACTCCAGCGCCGAGCGCGCGCGCTGCAGCACCAGGTCCTGCACGCTGCCGGCGAACCCCATCTCGGCGATGCTGCGCTGATCGAAGCTCGTCAGTACGGTGACGGCGAGGATCTTCAAGTCACCCTTCTCGCGCGCCGCCGCCTCCATGATCGAGCGCTCGGCGTGCACCGTAAGGAAGGTCGCGCCGCTCGAGCGCAGGTTGGTCACCGCACGGCGCACCGTTTCGGGAATGTCGTAGAGTTTCAGGTCCGCAAACAACTTGCAGCCGCGCCCGCGTAGCCACTCGAGCAACTCGAAGTAGCCCCCGGCCGTAAACAGCTCCAGGCCGATCTTGTAGAAGCGCACGGCGTCGCCCAGCCGCTCGGCGAGCGCGCGTGCCTCGCCGGCGGTGGGCACATCGAGCGCCGCGATCAGGCGCTCGCGACGGAGAATGTCGTTCATACGGGCGGCTCCTCGGCAGCAAGATCCTGCAGCGTCATGCTGAGCGTCGCGCCCGCGCGCTCGAAGTGCTCCGCCAATGCAGGCGAGGCCTGCGCGCGCAACGCCCCGACATCGATGGCAAAGGCACTGACGACGTCGGCCACGCGGATGTCGCCGGCGGCACGCGCCAGCAGCCATGAATCCCGTTCGGAGCGCGCCGCCCAGCCCAGGTCGGCGCAGCGCTCCAGCACGCGCTCGCAGCGCTCCGGCGTCACGCCCGCGTGCGCCGCAATTCGGCCCAGGCCGAGCGCACCCTGCTGGCGCGCCAGGGCGCGAAGCACGGCGAGCGCATCGAACAGTTCGCGCCCCGGCGCGTCGCTGCGCAGGGCGTGCACCGCTCGCCACGCCGGCAGCATGGCGGTGAGGGTCGCGCCGAACAGCACCACCACCCAGGACAGGTACAACCAGATCAGGAAAATGGGGAATGCGGCAAACGCGCCATAGATCAGCGTGTAGCTGGGGAACTCGGCGATGTACAGTGCGAAGCCTCGCTTGGCGAGCTCGAAGATCACTCCGGCGACGATTCCGCCGGACAGCGCGTGTCGCAATTCGATGCGCCGGAAAGGCACCACCAGGTAGAGCATCGTCAGCGCGGCGCACGTGAACAGGAAGGTGAGCGCTCCGAGCACCACCTTGGCGAATCCCCCCAGGTCCAGCAGGCCCAGGGAGCCGCCCACCAGGAACGTAGTGATCGACAAGCTGGTGCCGATCAGCACCGGCCCCAGCGTCAGTACCGCCCAGTACACGACAAGGCGCTGCCCCAGGGGTCGTCGACGCTGCACGCGAAAGATCCGGTTCAGGACCTCGTCGACGGTCAGCATCAGCATCAGCGCCACGATGGCGAGGAATACGAGGCCGACCGCCGTCACGCCTGCGGCGCTGTCGACGAAGTCCCCGAACTGCCGGGTAACGCGAGCGCTGCCTTCAGGCATCAGTTGCCCCGCCACAAACCGCCCGAGCGCGTCGATGGCCTGGTCGAACACGGGAAACGCGCTCGACAGCGCGAGCGCCACCGTGATCAGCGGGACCAACGCGAGCAGCGTGGTGTAAGTGAGGGACCCGGCGGTCTGCAGGCCGCGATCTTCGTGCAAGCGACGCACCAGCGCGAGGAGGAACTCGAGCAGCCGTTGTGCCGTGCGATGCATCGGGCCCGTATGATACAGGCCCATGGCGGACCTCCTCGTCCTCTACTACAGCGTCGGCGGCTCGGTCCGGCGCATGGCAGAGCTCGTCGCCGAAGGCGTGGAGCGCGTGCCGCGCGCAGCCGCGCGCCTGCGCACCGTGCCGAAGGTGGCCGCGCTCACGCAGACCGCGCTGCCGGCGGTTCCACCCGAGGGCGCGCCCTACTGCGAACTGCGCGACTTCGAGGAATGCGCCGGGCTCGCGCTGGGCAGCCCCACGCGCTTCGGCAACATGGCCGCCCCGCTCAAGCATTTCCTCGATGGCACCTCGACCTTGTGGCTCAAGGGCACGCTCGCCGGCAAGCCCGCTTGCGTGTTCACCTCGACTGCCTCGATGCACGGTGGCCAGGAAACGACCCTGCTGTCGATGATGCTGCCGCTCCTGCACCACGGCATGCTGATCGTCGGCACGCCGTACACGCAGGCCGAACTCAACGCCACCCGCGCCGGCGGCACGCCGTACGGACCGAGCCACTTCGCCGGCACGGCGGACGATCAGCCGGTCGTGGATGCCGAGCGCGCACTGTGCATTGCGCAAGGGCGGCGGCTGGCGGAGATCGCGCTAAAGCTCGCGCCATGAGTTCCGGGGCGGCGCCCCGGATGATGCAGTCGGTCGCGGCGGCGAGCCTGGTGTCGCTGCTCCTGCTATGCCTCGCCTGGGAAATGTGGCTCGCGCCGCTGCACGTCGGGGGCTCCCTGCTGGCGCTCAAGGCGGCGCCGCTCGCACTGCCGCTCGGCGGCATTCTCGCCGGGCGGCGCTACACCTACCAGTGGTCCTCGCTGCTGATCCTCGCGTACTTCGCCGAGGGCGTGATGCGCGCCTGGAGCGAGCGCGGCCTGTCGCAGGCGCTCGCCGGCGGAGAAGTCGCGCTCAGCCTCGCGTTTTTTGCTTCGGCGGTGGCGTACGCCCGGCTGACTCGAGCAGGCGCTTAGCCGCGGCGTAGATCGGCACGAGCCGCCAAGTGCGGCGCGGCGCCACGCCCGCCTACGCGCGGTGGACCGGCTGGAACAAGACTTCGAGGATGCGGATGTGGGCCGTACGCCCGCCCGGGACCGGCCAGTCGATGCGTTGGCCGACCGACAGGCCGAGCAGCGCGCTGCCGAGCGGCGCCAGGATCGACACCTTGTCGACGCCTCCCGTGGCCTCCCCGGGATAGCACAGCGTGCGCTCGAACTCCTTGCCGCTTTCCTCGTCCACGAAGCGCACGGTCGAATTCATCGTCACCACGTCCTTCGGCACCTCATCGGGTTCGACGATGCGCGCGCGATCGAGCTCCGAACGCAGGCCGTCGGCGATCTCCGGCGCGCCGGCCCGCAGTTCGCCCAGCAGTCCCTCCAGCCGGTCGAGATCGGCAGTCGACACGGTGATCTCGGGGCGCTTTCCCCTGGTTTCGCTCATGATCCGTCTCCTCGCGGCTGCCTCACAGTTGGTGCTGCGGGTTGAGCCGCTCCATCTTGCTCGCGAGCTTGTTGAGCGCGCTGATGTAGGCCTTGGCCGAGGCCACCACGATGTCGGTGTCCGCCCCGACACCGTTGACGATACGCCCGCCCTTGGCGAGGCGCACCGTCACCTCGCCCTGCGACTCGGTGCCCTGGGTCACGGCGTTGACCGAAAACAGCAGCAGTTCGGCGCCGCTTTTCGCCAACGACTCGATGGCCTTGAAGGTCGCGTCCACCGGGCCGTCGCCCTGCGACTGGGCTTCCCGCTCCGAGCCGTTCTCCGTCAGCACGATGCGCGCGTGCGGCTTTTCGCCCATGCCGCTCGCCTGGTTCATGGTCACCAGCCGCCAGTGCTCGTTGGCCGACACGCCGGCCTCCTGCGACACCAGCGCCTGCAGATCCTCGTCGAAGATCTCGGCCTTCTTGTCGGCCAGATCCTTGAAGCGCTGGAAGGCCTTGTTGTACGCGTCCTCGTTGTCGAGCTCGATGCCGAGCTCCTTCAGCCGCTGCTTGAACGCGGTGCGCCCGGAGAGCTTGCCGAGCACGATCTTGTTGGTGGTCCAGCCCACGTCTTCCGCGGTCATGATCTCGTAGGTCTCTCGCGCCTTCAGTACGCCGTCCTGGTGGATGCCGGAAGCGTGCGCGAAGGCGTTCGCGCCGACCACCGCCTTGTTCGGCTGCACCACGAATCCGGTGATCTGCGACACCAGGCGCGAGGTGGGGACGATCTGCGTGGTGTCGATGCGCGTCTCGAGGTCGAAGAAGTCCTTGCGCGTGCGCAGCGCCATCACCACTTCCTCGAGCGAGGTGTTGCCGGCGCGCTCGCCCAGGCCGTTGACCGTGCACTCGATCTGGCGCGCGCCGCCGATCATCACCGCGGCGAGCGAATTGGCCACCGCCATGCCAAGGTCGTTGTGGCAATGCACGCTCCACACCGCCTTGTCCGAGTTCGGCACCCGCTCGCGCAGGCGCTTGATCATGTCGCCGAACTGCTCGGGAACGGCGTAGCCCACCGTGTCCGGAATGTTGATGGTCGACGCCCCTTCCTGGATGGCCGCTTCGAGCACCCGGCACAGGTAGTCGGGGTCCGAGCGGCTGCCGTCCTCGGGGGAGAACTCCACGTCCGGGCACGCGTTTCGTGCGTAGCGCACGGAGAGCCTGGTCTGCTCGAGCACCTGTGCGGGCGTCATGCGCAGCTTTTTTTCCATGTGCAACGCGCTGGTGGCGATGAACGTGTGGATGCGCCAGCTCTTGGCGCCCTTGAGCGCGTCGATGCCGCGCTGGATGTCGCGGTCGTTGGCGCGGCACAGGCCGGCCACCGTCGAGTCCTTGACCACGTTGGCGATGGCCTGCACGGCTTCGAAGTCGCCGTTCGAGGAGGCCGGGAAGCCCGCCTCGATCACGTCCACGCGCATGCGCTCCAGGGCGCGCGCAATGCGCAGCTTCTCGTCCTTGGTCATCGACGCGCCGGGACTTTGCTCGCCGTCGCGCATGGTGGTGTCGAAGATGATCAATTTGCCCTTGCTCATGGTCCGCTCCTCGTGGGAATGCGATGGGTCCTCGCCGCCGGGTGGGCGGTCAGGGGTACAGCCGAATTGGAGGTTTTAGTTTGTGCGCGCGGGGCGCAGCAGCAGGCTGCTCAGCGCAAGAAGCGCGAGCGAGAGGGTGGTGCCGGGAATCTGGGCCTGTTGCATGCGGCGCACTATAGCCCGCGCCGCGCGCGGGCGTCAAGGACGCGCTCGGGACCGCTTGCGCAGCGCCCACAGCCACAGCACATAGCCCGACAGGCCGTAGGCGCAGAACAGGAGGAACAGCACGATCGGGGGATCCGAGGACACCAGGACGAAGCCAAGGACAATCAGGAGCATCGCCCAGAACGGCACACTCTTCCTGAAGTTGAGGTCCTTGAAGCTGTAAAAGGGCACGTTGGACACCATGGTGAGCCCCGCATACAGCGCCAGGAAGGCCGCCACCCACGTCATCCCGTAGGCGTCGATGGGGATCTTGTTGTCGTGCGCGAGCCAGACGAACCCGGCCACCAGTGCCGCCGCGGCCGGACTGGGCAGCCCCTGGAAGTAGCGCTTGTCCACGACCTCGATCATGACGTTGAAGCGCGCCAGCCGCAGCGCCGCGCCCGCGCAGTAGACGAAGGCCGCAAGCCAGCCGAAACGGCCCAGGTCCTTGAGCCCCCACTCGTAGAGCACCAGCGCCGGCGCCGCGCCGAACGAGACCATGTCGGAGAGGCTGTCGTACTGGGCGCCGAACTCGCTCTGGGTGCGCGTGAGGCGCGCGACGCGCCCGTCGAGGCCGTCCAGCAAGCCGGCGACGAAGATCGCGACCGCCGCATCGCCGAAGCGACCGTTCATCGCCTGCACGATGGCGTAGAAGCCGGCGAACAGCGCCGCGGTCGTGAACAGGTTGGGCAGCAGGTAGATGCCGCGCCGGCGCAGGGTACCGCCGCGCGGCGGCACCATGCCCGGCAGATAGTCCTGGGGATCAGCCATCTTGCGCAAGCCTTGCCAGCACGCTCTCAGCCGCGTAGACCTTGTCGCCGATCGCCGCCACGGGCTGCGCGTCGGTCGGCAGGTATACGTCCACGCGCGACCCGAAGCGGATGAAGCCGAAGCGCTCTCCCCTCGACAGTGCCGCGCCGGCGCCAACGTAGCACAGGATGCGGCGCGCGATCAGGCCGGCGACCTGCACGCAGGTCACGTCCCTGCCCGAGCGCGTGCGCAGCCATACCGCATTGCGCTCGTTCTCCAGCGACGCTTTGTCGAGGGCCGCGTTGAAGAACCGCCCGGCGTGGTACCAGACCTGCTTCACTTCCCCGTCCACCGGTGCGCGGTTCGAATGCACGTTGAACACGTTCATGAACACGCTGATCTTCAGCGCGTCGCGATCCAGCCAGGGATCGCGCGCCTTCTCCACCGCGACGATGCGCCCGTCGGCAGGGGAGACCACAGCGGCCGGGTCATCGGGCACCTCGCGCGGCGGATCGCGGAAGAACTGCAGCACGAACAAGGCGGCGATCCACAGCGGCAGTGACCACCACCCGCCCGCCAGCCACGCCACCAGAACTGCGGCGGCGACCGCTGCGCCGAGAAACGGCCAGCCTTCGCGCGCGATGATCGGGTGCGGGTAGGCGGGCCGCACTAGTCCTTGTCTTCCTTGCGTAGACGGTCGGCACCCTGCTGCATCGCCTTGTTCACGTCGTCGGTGGCCTTGTCCATCGTCTTCTTCGGGATGCGGCCGATCTCCTTCGACTGCTCTTCGGAGCAGGCCGTCAGCGCGAGAGCGAGAGCGACGGCAGCGAGAAGGCTAGTTCTTCGACGTGTCGACAAGGCGGTTCTTCCGGATCCAGGGCATCATTTCGCGCAGCCGTGCGCCGACCTTCTCGATCGGCAGCTCCGCGGTCATGCGGCGGCGCGACAGCAGCACCGGCGCGCCGGCGCGGTTCTCCAGCACGAAGTCCTTCGCGTACTCGCCCGACTGGATGCGCGCGAGCACTTCCTTCATGCGCGCGCGCGTGCCCGCGTCGATGATCTTCGGGCCGCTCACGTACTCGCCGTACTCGGCGTTGTTGGAGATCGAATAGTTCATGGTGCCGATGCCGCCCTCGTACATCAGGTCGACGATCAGCTTGAGCTCGTGCAGGCACTCGAAATAGGCCATTTCCGGCGCGTAGCCCGCCTCGACCAGCGTGTCGAATCCGGCTTTCACCAGCTCGACGCAGCCGCCGCACAGCACGCTTTGCTCGCCGAAGAGATCCGTTTCGGTCTCTTCCTTGAAATCGGTCTCGATGATGCCGGCCTTGCCGCCGCCGATCGCCGCCGCGTAGGACAGCGCCAGCTCGCGCGCCTTCTTCGAGGAATTGCGGTGCACCGCGATCAGCATCGGCACGCCGCCGCCGCCGGCATAGGTCGAGCGCACGGTGTGCCCCGGGGCCTTGGGCGCGACCATCCAGACGTCGAGGTCCTTGCGCGCCTGGATCAGGCCGTAGTGGATGTTGAAGCCGTGCGCGAAGGCGAGCGACGCGCCCTGCTTGATATTCGGCTCGATGAATTCCCGGTAGATCTGGGCATGGTGCTCATCGGGCATGAGGACCATGACGATGTCCGCGCCCTTGATCGCCTCGGCGAGGTCGGCGACCTTCACGTCGCTCTTCTTCGCCTTGTCCCACGATGCGCCGTCCTTGCGCACGCCGACGGTGACCTTCACCCCCGATTCCTTGAGGTTGAGCGCGTGCGCATGGCCCTGCGAGCCGTAGCCCAGGATGGTGACCTTCTTGCCCTTGATGAGCGAGAGATCGGCGTCCTTGTCGTAATAGACCTTCATGTTTCTCCTCTGGATGGAAAAATGGGGGTGGACCCCATCTGCTTGCCGCTAGACGCGCAGGACGCGGTTGCCGCGACCGATGCCGCTGGCACCCGTACGCACCGTCTCCACGATCGCGCCCTGGTCGAGCGCCTGGATGAAGGCATCCAGTTTCTTGCCGTCGCCCGTCAGTTCGATGGTGTAGGTGTTGTCGGAGACGTCGATGATGCGCCCGCGGAAGATGTCGGCCATGCGCTTCATGTCCTCGCGCTCCTTGGCGCCGGCGCGCACCTTGATCAGCATCAGCTCGCGCTCGATGTGCTCGGCTTCCGACAAGTCCACCACCTTGACCACTTCGACCAGCTTGTTCAACTGCTTGGTGATCTTCTCGATGACCTCGTCGGACCCCACCGTCACCACGGTCATGCGCGACATCGACGCGTCCTCGGTCGGCGCCACGGTGAGCGACTCGATGTTGTAGCCGCGCGCCGAGAACATGTTCGAGATGCGCGACAGCGCCCCGGCCTCGTTTTCGACCAGGATCGAGATGATGTGCTTCATCAAAGATCCTCGGAGAGGATCATCTCCGTGATGCCCTTGCCGCCGGGGATCATCGGATAGACGTTCTCGGCCTGGTCGGTGAGGAAGTCGAGGAACACCAGGTCCTTCGTGCGCTTGAACGTCTCGCGCAGCGCCGGCTCCACATCCGCCGGCTTGTCGATCAGCAGGCCCGAATGGCCGTAGCCCTCGGCGAGCTTGACGAAATCGGGCAGCGCATCCATGTAGGACTCGGAATAGCGGTTGCCGTGGAAGAACTGCTGCCACTGGCGCACCATGCCCATGTACTTGTTGTTCAGGTTGATGATCTTGATCGGCAGCCGGTACTGCTTGCAGGTGGAGAGCTCCTGCAGACACATCTGGATCGAGGACTCGCCGGTCACGCAGGCCACCGTGGCGCCGGGATTCGCCATTTGCACGCCCATCGCCGCGGGCAGGCCGAAGCCCATGGTGCCCAGGCCGCCGGAATTGATCCAGCGGCGCGGCTGGTCGAATTTGTAGAACTGCGCGGCCCACATCTGGTGCTGGCCGACGTCCGAGGTGATGAAGGCGTCGCCCGCGGTCACCTCGTAGAGCTTCTCCAGCACGAACTGCGGCTTGATGATCTTCGAATTGCGGTCGTATTTCAGGCAGTCCTTGCCGCGCCAGTCGCCGATCTGCTTCCACCAGGGCTTGATGTCCTGGGGTTTCGCTTCCTTCAGGAGCTTGGAAATCTCCTCGAGCACGTCGGGAATGTTCCCCACGATGGGCACGTCGACCTTCACGCGCTTTGAAATCGACGACGGGTCGATGTCGATGTGGATGATCTTGCGTGGATTCTGCGCGAAGTGCGCCGGGTTGCCGATCACGCGGTCGTCGAACCGGGCGCCGATCGCAAGCAGCACGTCGCAGTGCTGCATCGCCATGTTGGCTTCGTAGGTGCCGTGCATGCCGAGCATGCCGAGGAACTGCCCGTCGGTGGCCGGGTAGCCGCCCAGGCCCATCAGCGTGTTGGTGATCGGGAAACCGGTGCGCTTGACCAGGTCCTTCAGTTGCGCCGAGGAATTCGACAGCACCACGCCGCCCCCGGTGTAGATCATCGGGCGCTGCGCTTCCAGCAGCAGCTGCACCGCCTTCTTGATCTGCCCGGCGTGGCCTTTCTTCACCGGGTTGTACGAGCGCATGCTGACCGTTTCCGGGTAATGGAACTCGCACTTGTTGACGGTGACGTCCTTGGGGATGTCCACCAGCACCGGCCCGGGGCGCCCCGTGGTGGCGATATGGAAAGCCTTCTTCATCGTCATCGCGAGGTCTTTCACGTCCCGCACCAGGAAGTTGTGCTTCACGCACGGCCGCGTAATGCCGACCGTGTCGCATTCCTGGAACGCGTCCTCGCCGATGGCGTGGGTGGGCACCTGGCCGCTGATGATCACCATCGGGATCGAATCCATGTACGCCGTGGCGATGCCGGTGACCGCGTTGGTCAGGCCCGGGCCCGAGGTCACCAGGCACACGCCCACCTTGTGCGAGGAGCGCGAATAGCCGTCGGCGGCGTGCGCGGCCCCCTGCTCGTGGCGCACCAGCACGTGGCGCACCTTGTCCTGCTTGAACAACTCGTCGTAAATCCAAAGCACGGCGCCACCCGGGTAGCCGAACAGGAGCTCGACGCCCTCTTCCTGCAGGCAGCGCACCACGATCTCCGCGCCGCTGAGCTCCAAACCCTTGATTCGGTCCATACGGTGAAAGCCCGGGAAAACGTTGAAGATTAGTGACTTGTTGCATTGCGGTCAAGCAAACTGCCACCGTAGCGGCCGGGTGTTTTGGTAACATCGCCCGCGAACCGCACTTCGCCCCGCCACCAAGGGAAATCCACTGGCCTCGCGCAGCGAGCTTTCGGCCTTCCTCGAGGGCGTAGAGCAGCGCGCCTTCAAACAGGCCCTGTTCGCCGTGCGCGACGAGCAGGCCGCGCTCGACGTGGTGCAAGACGCCATGCTCCGGCTCGCCGCGAAGTACGGCCATCGCCCGGCCACCGAGCTGCCGATGCTGTTCCAGCGCATCCTGCAGAACGCGATTCGGGACTGGTTCCGGCGCCAGAAGGTGCGCGCGTCCTGGACGACGCTGTTCTCCGCGCTGCTCACCGGACGTCCTGAGGGCGAGGAGGACGATCCTCTCGAATCCCTGGCGGCCGCCGGTGAATCGAATCGCGAGGTGCAGCCGTTGGCGCAGCTTGAGCGATCCCAAGTTGCTGAAATAATTGAACAAGAGCTTGCCAAGCTGCCCGCACGTCAACGCGAAGCCTTCCTCATGCGTTACTGGGAGGAATTGGACGTCGCCGACACCGCCCGTGCCATGGGCTGCTCCGAGGGCAGCGTGAAGACGCATTGCTCGAGGGCTGCGCATGCGCTCGCCGTGGCGCTGAAGGCGCGTGGCGTTACCCTCTAGGCCATGAACGAAGCGCAATTCGCCCATCGCATCCGCCATCAGCTCGACCTGGGAAACCGGATCGAACCCCGCGTAGCCGCACAACTGCGCGCGGCACGCGAACAGGCCTTGGCGCAGCACAGGCCCGGGTCGGAGGGCGAGGTGGCCCTCGCCGGCGCGGCTCTGGGGCGTTTGGGCGGCGTGCGCGTTCTCCTGCTTCGCGTCGCACTGCCGGCCGTGATTCTCGGCATCGCGTGCGCCACGACCTTCGTCTGGCAGCAGCAGCAGCGCGCGGCCGAGATCGAGGAGCTCGACGCGCTGCTGCTCTCGAGCGACCTGCCGATAGACGCCTACCTCGACCAGGGATTCACAGCATGGCTCAAGCGGCGCGGATCGCAATAGCGTTTACGACGGCTGTGCTGCTGGCGATGCCGGCGGCGGCCGCGCCCGACAAGGACCTGCGTTGGGCGCAGCTGAACATGGAGCAGCAGAAGATTCTCGAGCCCCTTAGCAGCCAGTGGGACCGCCTCGAGCCCCAGCAGCGCGTCCAATGGATCGGGGTGGCCAAGCGCTACCCGAAGTTCACGCCGGTCGGCCAGAAGCGTACGCAGACGCGCATGAAGAAATGGGCCAAGCTCACGCCCGAGCAACGCCGCCAGGCGCGCGAGAACTACCGGAGAATCAGCAAGGTACCGCCGGACCGGCGCGGCGACCTGCAGCGCCAGTGGGACGAGTACCAGTCGTTGCCGCCGCGCAAGAAACCTGCGCCGGCAAAGTGACGCCCGGCCTTGCGCGCCGGCTGGCGAGCTTGCTCTACGAGGCGGTCCTGCTCGTTGCGGTCGCCTTTTTTGCCGCCTCCGCCTTCTACTTTGCCTCCGGCGGCGCACCGCTCGAAGGCTGGCTGCTGCGAGCGCACCAACTGTTCCTCGCCGCGGTATTCGCGGCCTACTTCCTGTGGTGCTGGTTGCGCGGCGGGCAAACCCTGGCGATGAAAACCTGGCGCGTGCGCCTGGTGGGCGTGTCGCCCGGCAAGGCGCTGCTCAGGTTCCTGTTCGCGCTGGTCCTGGTGCCCACGGGGGCATCGATCCTGTGGGCGCTGTTCGATCGCGAGGGACAGTTCCTGCACGACCGCCTGGCGGGAACACGCCTGGTCCTCGCCTAGCGCCGCTCCACCCACCACATCATCAGCACCGCCGCGAGAAAGAACGCGGCGCCCGGCAGCGCCGCGGCGGCGAACGGGGGCCAGCCCTGCAGCAAGCCGATATGCGCGAACAGGCTGTTCAGCGTGTGGAACAGGATGCCGAGCATGATGCCGAGGAACACCTTCACGCCCACCATCCCGGAACGCGCGTGCATGTACGCGAACGGCAGCGCAAGCGCCATCATGACCAGCGCGGCCACCGGATAGAACAGCTTCTTCCACAGCGCGATTTCGTAGCGCCCGGTCTTCTGGCGGTTGTCGGCGAGGTGCTGCGTGTAGCGATACAAGTCCCAGGCCGACATGCGCTCGGGATCGATCGCGAGGACACTGATCAGATCCGGGGTCACGGCGGTGCGCCACGGGGTCTGTCCCAGCTTCGTCGTGCGCAGCCCGTCGGCCGTGAAGCGCGTCTGCACCACCTCGCTCAGGCGCCACGTGCCGGCATCCTGGTATTCGCCGCGCACCGCCGACGTGATGCTTTCCAGCCGGTAGTCGGCATCGAACTCGTAGATGCGCACGCCCGTGAGCAGGTTCGCCTCGCGCGCCGCGCGCACGTTGATGAACGCCCGTTCATCCTTGAACCACAGCCCGGTGTACATGTCCTGGCCGATGGCGCCGCTGAGCGCACGCATGCGCACCTCTTGTGCAGCCTCCTCCGCGGCCGGCGCCACCCATTCGCCGATGGCGAAGGTGGCGATGGCGAACGCAAGCCCCGTCTTGAGCAGCATGCCGCCGGCCTGGCCCGGCGACATGCCTGCCGCGCGCATCACCGTGAACTCGGAATTGCTCGCCAGGTGCGCCAGCACGTAGAGCGTGCCGATCAGCACCACCACCGGCATCAGCTCGTAGGCGTGCGTCGGCGCGGACAGCAGCACGTATGCGAACACCTGGCGTATCTGGTAGTTGCCTTTGCCGAGGTCGCGGAACTCGCCCAGCAGATCGAAGAACGCGAACAGCCCGAGAAAGCCGAGCAGGATCAGGCCGACCGCAGCCACGACCTCGCGCGCCAGGTAGCGGTTCAGCGTGCGGCTGGCGGCGCTCATCGCGTCAGCTCCGCAGCTTCAGGCGCAACAGCGTCATGCGCTGCGCGAACAGGGCAATCACCGCGACCAGCACCAGTGCATGCACCAGCCACCAGCCCATGGCGAAATCGAGCTTGCCCTGCGCCACGCGCGCCTGGACCACGGTCAGCAGGTTCTGGTACACGAGGTAGGAGAGCAACGCGAACAACAGGTTGATCGAGCGCCCGGCACGCGGATTGACGAAGCTCATCGGGATGGCGAGCAGCGCGAGAATCAGCGCCGAGAGCGGGATGCCGATGCGCCAGACCAGCTCGCCCCGATTCACGTCGCTCGGGCTGCGCAGCAGCGCCAGCGTCGACAGGCTCTTGTGCGTGGGCACGGGGTCATCGCCCGCCACGGACTCGACGCGCGCCGCATAGCGCTCGAACGCCATCACCCGGTAGTCGGCCTCGCCCGGCACGCCCTCATACCGGAGCCCGTCCAGCATCACGATGTAGCGGTCTCCGTTCGGCGCCGTTTCCATGACACCCCGGCGGCTGAACATCACGCCCGTGCGCCCGTGCTGCACCGAGTTGACGAACACGTTCTGCACTTCGCCCTTCGTGCCCGTGGCCGATTCGACGAAGAACACCCGGTCGCGTGATCGCGATTCGATGAACACGCCCGGGTCGACCCGCGCGGCATCGTCGCGCGAATCCACGCGGCTGCGGTACTGCTCGCTCATGCGCACCGCCCAGGGCGCAATCACCGTCGACAGCGCGGCGATCAGGCACACGATCGGCACCGCGAACATCAGCACCGGCCGCACCCATGCCGCCAGCGACAATCCCGCGCTGAACCAGATCACCATCTCGGAATCGCGATAACTGCGCGTCAGCGTCAGCAACACCGTGACGAACACTGTCAGCGACAGCAGGACCGGCAGCGCGTTGAGCGCGAAGAAACCGAGAAACGCCACCACCGCGTCGGTGGGAATCTTCCCGCCCGCCGCCTGACCCAGCAGGCGCACAAGGCGCGTGGTGATGGCGATCAGGAACAGCGTCAGGAATACCGCGCTCGCCAGATGCGCGAACTCACGCAGCAGCGCGCGGTGAAAGATCATGCGATACTTAAAGCGCTCATTACACGGGAGAATCGGGTGGAATTTAACATACGCGCCCTTGCGCCCCAGGGGGCGAAAACCGGATGCCTGGTGCTCGGCGTCTACCGGGCGGCGGACGGCGGTGCGCCCGTGCTCAGCCGCGCGGCGGCGGCAGCGGACAAGTCCGCACGGGGGCGCCTGAGCAGCATCCTCGCGCACGGCGACCTGCGCGCAAAGGCCGGCGCCACGCTGTTGCTGCATGGGGTCGCGGGCCTGGCAGCGGAGCGTGTCCTGCTGGTCGGGCTGGGCGAGCAGAACAGCTTCGCGGAAGGGCCGTTTCGCGACGCCGTGCGCGGCGCCGCCGCGGCGCTGCGCGAGCTCGGCGCGCGCGATGCGGTGGCGTACTTCGCAGACCTGAAGGTCGGGCGCCGGCCCATGGCGTGGAACCTGCGGCATGCGGCGCTGGGCCTGCGCGAGGCCTTCTATCGTTTCGACCAGCTCAAGACGCAAAAGAAGCTGCCGGCGCCGGCGCTTGCCGCGGTGACGCTGGCCACGCAGGCGGGGCCGGTGGCCCAGCAGGCGCGCGATGCGCTGCGCGAGGCCGCAGCGACCGCCGATGGCGTCGCTCTGGCGCGCACGCTTGGCAATCTGCCGCCCAACATCTGCACTCCGTCCTACCTCGCCGAGGAGGCGAAGAAACTTGCCCGCCAGTTCAAGCTCGGCCTGGAAGTGCTCGAGCGCCGCGACATGGAGCGACTGAAAATGGGCGCGCTGCTCGCGGTGACTCGCGGCTCGCACCAGGCGCCCAAGCTCATCGTGCTGCGCTATTCGGGCGGCGCCAAGGGCAAGGCGCCGCTCGTCCTGGTCGGCAAGGGCATCACCTTCGACACGGGAGGCATATCGCTCAAACCGGCCGGCGAGATGGACGAGATGAAGTACGACATGTCGGGCGCAGGCAGCGTACTCGGTGCCTTGCGCGCGCTCGCCGGCATGCAGGCGCCGGTCAACGTCATCGGCGTGGTACCGACGTGCGAGAACATGCCCGGCGGACAGGCTTCGCGCCCCGGAGACGTGGTGACGACGATGTCCGGGCAGACGGTCGAGATCCTGAACACCGACGCCGAGGGCCGGCTCATCCTGTGCGACGCGCTAACCTACGCGGAGCGCTTCAAGCCGGACGCGGTGGTGGATATCGCCACCCTGACGGGCGCCTGCGTCATCGCGCTCGGCCACATCGCCACGGGCATGTTCGCCAACGACGAAAAACTCGCTCAGGCGCTGCGCGCCGCGGGCGAGGACGCTTGGGACCGCGTCTGGCCGATGCCGCTGTGGGAGGACTACCAGGAGCAGCTGCGCTCGAACTTCGCCGACATGGCCAACATCGGCGGCCGCCCCGCCGGCAGCGTGACCGCGGCCTGTTACCTCTCGCGCTTCGCGAAGAAGCTGCGTTGGGCGCACCTCGACATCGCTGGCACGGCCTGGAAGAGCGGGCGCGAGAAGGGCTCCACGGGCCGGCCCGTGCCGCTGCTCGTGCGCTTCGCGCTCGCCAGCGCGGGACGATGACCAGCGTCAATTTCTACTTCAATGCCGCCGACAAGCTGCAGGTGGCGTGCCGCCTGGCGGCCAAGGCCGTGGCACAGGGCAAGCGCGTGCTCATCTACGCGCCCGAGCCGGACACTGCGCAGCGCATCGACCGGCTGCTGTGGACCTGGCCGGCGACCGGATTCCTGCCCCATTGCGGCGCCGGCGAACCGCTGGCCGCGGACACACCGGTGCTGATCGCCGCGGAGGCGGACGCCGGCCTGGGCTGCGACGTACTGCTCAACCTGGCTGCGCAGACACCGCCCGCCTTCGAGCGCTTCGACCGGCTGCTGGAAGTGGTTTCACGTGACGATGCCGACCGGCACAGCGCGCGCGAGCGATTCCGGTTCTATCGCGAGCGCGGCTATCCCCTGTCCGATCACGACCTTGCCGGGGAAGCCCGCGGTGAGTGACACCAACCCCCTGGTGCAGCGGGTCGATGCGTTGATGAAGCGCCACCAGGAGGCCGCGCCCGCCGGCGAGGACCTCCCGGTTCTCACCGAAGTCGTGGATCCCAGCGCCGCCGCGGGTCCGGCCGCGCTCGACGCAGCCGCGGTGGAAGCCCTTTCGCGCGAACTGGAACGGGCGGTCCTGCAGCGACTGGAAAACGAGTTGCAGCCCGCGCTCGCCGCGCTCGGCGAGGCGTTGCGCGCCGCGTTGCGCGAAACGGTGGCGGTGGCCGTGGCGCGCGAGCTGCAGGCGCGCAAGCTCGACGCCGGCGCCCTCGCCGCGAAGCGCTCCGCCTCCACGGGCGGTTGAGCATGTCGCTCGACAAGAGCTTCGATCCACGAGCGGTCGAGGCCCGCTGGTACGGGCGCTGGGAGTCCGCGGGCTGGTTCGCGCACCGGGGCGACGCGCAACCCGCCTACTGCATCCAGCTGCCGCCGCCGAACGTCACCGGCACGCTGCACATGGGGCACGCGTTCCAGCAGACGCTGATGGACGCGCTCATCCGCTACCACCGCATGCGCGGCGACAACACCAACTGGGTGGTGGGTACCGACCACGCCGGCATCGCCACGCAGATCGTGGTCGAGCGCCAGCTGCAGGGCGAGGGCCGGTCGCGCCACGACCTCGGCCGCGAGAAGTTCGTGGAGCGCGTGTGGCAATGGAAGCAGCGCTCCGGGGCGAGCATCATGGGCCAGATGCGCCGCCTCGGCGCTTCCGGCAACTGGACCTACGCCGACACCGAAGGACAGCAGGCCGGCTACTTCACCATGGACGCGAAGATGTCGCGTGCCGTGGTCGAAGTGTTCGTGCGACTGTACGAGCAAGGGTTGATCTACCGCGGCAAGCGCCTGGTGAACTGGGATCCGGTGCTCGGCACCGCGGTGTCGGACCTCGAAGTCGACAGCGAGGAGGAAGACGGGAAGATCTGGGAGATCCGCTATCCGGGCACGGGCTTCAGCCTGACGGTGGCGACGACGCGGCCCGAAACCCTGCTCGGCGATGTGGCCCTCGCGGTGAATCCGAAGGACGAGCGCTACACGAAGTACGTGGGGAAATCGGTCCAGTTGCCCCTGACGGGCCGCACGATTCCGGTCATCGCCGACGACTATGTCGATCCCGCCTTCGGCACCGGCTGCGTGAAGATCACGCCGGCGCACGATTTCAACGACAACGCGGTCGGCCAGCGACACGGCCTGGCACCGGTGGAAATGCTCACGCTCGAAGCCAAGGTGAAGGGCACGCAGTACGACGGCCTGGACCGGTTCGACGCGCGCCAGCGGATCCTCGCCGACCTGAAGCAGCAGGGCCTGCTCGTTTCGGAGAAGCCCTACAAGCTGCGCGTGCCGCGCTCCGGACGCACCGGGGTCGTCGTCGAGCCGATGCTCACCGACCAGTGGTTCGTGAAGATGGACGGCCTGGCGAAGTCCGGTCTCGAGGCGGTGGCGAGCGGCGAGGTCCGGTTCTTCCCGGACTACTGGGCCAGCACCTACAACGAATGGCTGAATAACATCCAGGACTGGTGCATCTCGCGCCAGCTCTGGTGGGGTCACCAGATCCCGGTCTGGTACGACGAGGCCGGAGCCCTCATCGTCGCCCGCAGCGAGGCGGAGGCACGGGCTAAGGCGCCCCACGCGACGTTGCGACGCGACCCGGATGTGCTCGACACCTGGTTTTCGTCGGCGCTGGTGCCTTTCACGTCGCTGGGATGGCCCGACAAGACCCGCGACCAGGACGTGTTCCTGCCCTCCTCGGTGCTGGTCACGGGCAACGACATCATCTTCTTCTGGGTGGCGCGCATGGTGATGATGACGCGGCACTTCACCGGCAAGGTGCCGTTCCGCCACGTCTACATCAACGCCATCGTGCGCGATGCCGAGGGCGAGAAGATGTCCAAGTCCAAGGGCAATACGCTCGATCCCCTGGATCTCATCGACGGCATCGCGCTCCCCGAGCTGCTCGCCAAATCGACCATCGGCCTGCTCAAGGCCGAGCACCAGCAGCGGATCGAGAAGTACGTGCGCGCGCACTACCCGCAGGGCATTCCCGCCTTCGGCGCCGATGCGCTGCGTTTCACCTTCGCGGCGCAGGCCACCTTCTCGCGCACGCTCAACTTCGACCTCGGGCGCTGCGAGGGCTACCGCAATTTCTGCAACAAGCTGTGGAACGCGACGCGCTTCGTGCTGATGAACACCGAGGGCAGGGACTGCGGCCTGGACGAGAAGGCGCCGGTCGCGCTGTCGGCCTGGGACCGCTGGATCGTGAGCACCCTGCAGCGCGCGGAGGCTGAAGTCGAGAAGGGCTTCGGCGAGTACCGCTTCGACAATGCCGCCGGCGCGATCTACCGCTTCGTGTGGGACGAGTACTGCGACTGGTACGTCGAGGTGGCCAAGGAGCAGCTGGCGCGGGACGATGACGCCGCGCAGCGCGGCACGCGCCGCACGCTGGTGCGCGTACTGGAGGCCGCGCTGCGCCTCGCGCACCCCATCATCCCGTTCATCACCGAGGAGCTCTGGCAGACGGTGGCGCCGCTCGCCGGCAAGACGGGCGAGACCATCATGCGGGCGCCCTACCCCAGGAGCCAGCCCGAAAAGCTCGACGAGGCCGCGGAGCGCGAGATCGCGTTCGCCAAGGAGCTCGTCAACGCGGCGCGCAACCTGCGCAGCGAGGCGAAGATCGCGCCAAAGGAGCGCATCGTATTCTACGTGACGGGCGAACTGAGCGCCGCGGCCGCGAGCGCCATGGCCGCGCTGGCCCGGGCCGCGGAGCTGAAGGCGTTCGCCGTGCTGCCGCCCTCCGACTCGCCCGTGGCGGTCGTGGGGCCGCACCGACTCATGCCGCACATCGAGGTCGATCCCGAAGCCGAGCGCGCGCGCATCGCGAAGGAAATCGCGCGCCTCGAGGGCGAGATCGCCAAGGCGCGCAGCAAGCTCGACGACGCCTCCTTCGTCGAGCGCGCGCCCGCCCACGTGGTGCAGCAGATGCGGGATCGGCTGAACAACTTCCAGGCCACTCTGAACAAGCTCACCGGCAAGACGTGAACCTCCCGCACGGGCTGCGCGCCTTCCGGCACCGCGACTTCCGGCGCTTCTTCCTCGGCCAGGGCATATCGCAGTTCGGTACCTGGCTGCAACTCATCGCCACCAGCTGGCTGATCTACCGCCTCACCGGCTCGGCGTTCTACCTCGGGTTGGCCAGCTTCGCCCTGCAGGTCCCGTTTCTCGTGCTGGCGCCGTTCGCCGGCGTGTGGGTCGATCGCCTGAGCAAGCGCACGGTTCTGCGCACGACCAACGCCATCGCCCTGGCGCAGTCGCTCGTCATGCTGGCGCTGGTCGCCTCGGGTCACATCCAGCCCTGGCACCTCATCGCCGGCAACCTCGTCCTTGGCGTGGTCAACGCCTTCGACAGTCCGGCGCGCCAGTCCTTCCTCATCGAACTGGTGGACGGGCGCGCCGACCTGCCCAACGCCATCGCCTTCCAGTCCATGCTGATGAACGGCGCGCGCTTCGTCGGCCCGATGATCGGCGGCGCGGTCATCGCGCTCGGCGGCGAGGTATGGGGTTTCGCGCTGAACAGCGCGTCCTACCTGGCGATCCTCGTGGCGCTGGCCCTGCTGCGCGTGCGCGCGCAGGCGGCCGAGGGGCCGCGCGAGCACTGGCTCACCGGATT
>Ga0209705_10000018_pt1 | contig 74355 bp, 81 predicted proteins | sample PPLLaktember2015_5_FD_187262 | JGI IMG/M metagenome (GOLD analysis project Ga0209705, IMG submission 187262) | Freshwater sediment microbial communities from Prairie Pothole Lake near Jamestown, North Dakota, USA - PPLs Lake P8 Core (1) Depth... | ecosystem: Environmental > Aquatic > Freshwater... | reverse complement strand
CGACAAGGCCGACATCGCCATCGGGCCGGTCGGCTCGGGCGTGGCGCTCGCCATGCTGCCGGTCGCCGAGGAGTACAAGAAGATCCTCATCGTCGAGCCCGCGGTCGCCGACCAGATCACCGGCGACAAGTGGAACCGCTACATCTTCCGCACCGCGCGCAACTCCACCCAGGACGCGGTGGCCGGCGCGGCCGCGCTGCCGCCCGACGCCCAGATCGCCACGCTCGCGCAGGACTATGCGTTCGGCCGCGACGGCGTGAAGGCCTTCAAGGAGGCCCTCGCCTCGGTGGGCTCGAAGGCGAAGATCGTGCACGAGGAATACGCGCCGCAGCAGACCACCGACTTCACCGCGCCGGCGCAGCGCATCTTCGGCGCGCTGAAGGACAAGCCCGGGCGCAAGGTCATCGTCGTCATCTGGGCCGGCGCGCACCCGATGGCGAAGCTGATGGACCTCAAGCCCGAGCGCTACAACATCGAGATCGCTCCCGGCGGCAACATCCTGCCGGCGATGAAGGGCTGGAAGGACTTCGCCGGCACCGAGGGCGCGATCTACTACTACTACGCCTTCCCGAAGAACAAGATGAACGACTGGCTGGTTGCCGAGCACCAGAAGCGCTTCGGCGCGCCGCCCGACTTCTTCACCGCCGGCGGCTTCGCCGCGGCGAGCGCGGTCGTCACCGGCATCAAGCGCGCCGGCGGCACCGACACCGAGAAGCTGATCACCGCGATGGAAGGCATGTTCTTCGACACGCCCAAGGGCACGATGGGCTTCCGCAAGGAGGACCACCAGGCGCTGCAGCCGATGTACCACTTCCGCATCAAGAAGGAGCAGAAGAGCGAGTGGGACCTGCTCGAGCTGGTGAAGGAGATCCCGGCCTCGCAGCTGCCGATTCCGATCCGCAACAAGAAATAAGGGGTCCGGGGTGGAACACCCCGTCCTCGAGACCCATGCCCTGACGATCCGCTTCGGCGGCCACGTCGCGGTGAACGCCGTGTCGTGCGCCTTCCGGCCCGGCACGCTCACCGCGATCGTCGGGCCGAACGGCGCCGGCAAGACCACCTACTTCAACCTGGTCTCGGGGCAGCTCAAGGCGACGAGCGGGCGCGTGTCGCTCTACGGCGAGGACATCAGCCCGCTCTCCGCCTCGCAGCGCACCCACCGCGGCATCGGCCGCGCCTTCCAGCTCACCAACCTCTTCCCGCGCCTCACCGTGCTCGAGAACGTGCGCCTCGCGGTGCAGTCGCGCGCCGGCCGCGGCCGCGACCTGTGGTCGATATGGGCGAGCCACGTCGAGCTCATCGAGAAGGCCGAGCATTTCCTCGAGCGCGTCGCGCTCGCCGCGCGGCGCGACGCGCTCGCCGCCACCCTGCCGCACGGCGACCAGCGCAAGCTCGAGGTCGCCATCCTGCTCGCGCTCGAGCCCGACGTGTTCATGTTCGACGAGCCCACGGCGGGCATGAGCGTCGATGAAGTTCCTGTAGTGCTGAAGCTGATAGAGGACATCAAGAGCAAAGGCGACAAGACGATCCTGCTGGTCGAGCACAAGATGGACGTGGTGCGCTCCCTCGCCGACCGCATCGTCGTGCTGCACCAGGGCGAGCTCGTCGCCGACGGGCCGCCCGCCGAGGTCATCGCCTCGCCCATCGTTCAAGAGGCCTATCTCGGGGTCGCGCGTGCCTGAGCTCCGAGGCCCGCTTCTCGACCTGCGGGGCGTCAACACCCACATCGGCCAGTACCACATCCTCCAGGGCGTGGATTTCGTCGTTCCTGAGAAGCAATTGGTCATGCTTCTCGGCCGCAACGGCGCCGGCAAGACGACCTGCCTGCGCACCATCATGGGCCTCTGGAAAGCTTCTTCCGGAAAGGTGTTCTTCGATGGAAAGGAAATAACGAGAACCGCAACACCGGACCTCGCCCGCCTGGGAATCGCCTACGTGCCCGAGAACATGGGCATCTTTGCCGGCCTCACGGTGCGCGAGAACCTGATGCTCGCGGCGCGCGGGGGCGATCCGGACGACACGCGCCTGGAGCGCATCTTCCGGCTCTTCCCGGCGATGAAGAAGTTCTGGCATTCGCACGCCGGCAACCTCTCCGGCGGGCAGAAGCAGATGCTCGCGATCTCGCGCGCCATCGTCGAGCCCAGGCGGCTGCTCCTCATCGACGAGCCGACCAAGGGCCTCGCCCCCGCCATCATCGGCGCGATGATCGAGGCGTTCGGCGAGCTCAAGCGCGACACCACGCTGCTCGTCGTCGAGCAGAACTTCCACTTCGCGAAGTCCCTGGGCGACGCGGTCGCGGTGATGGACTCCGGGCGCATCGTGCACACCGGCGCGATGGCCGCGCTCGCCGCCGACGGGGGGCTCCAGCAGCGCCTGCTCGGCCTGTCTTTGCATGTCCATCAATGAGTAGGCACATCCCCCTGGTGCTGATCCCGCTGCTCGCGCTGGCGGCGCTGCCGCTGGTGGGCAGCGTGCCGACGTGGGTGACGCTCACCGTCGCCGGCTTGGCGATGGGCATGATGATCTTCATGATGGCCTCGGGCCTCACGCTGGTGTTCGGCCTCATGGACGTCATGAACTTCGCGCACGGCATCTTCATCTCGGTCGGCGCGTACGGCGCGGCCACGGTGCTCACGCGCATGGGCGGGCAGATGCAGGGCGGCACGCTCGCCGGCGACCTCTCGGTGATGCTCCCGGCGGTGGCGGCCGCGATCGCGCTCGCCGCGGTGATGGGGTGGTTTTTCGAGCGCGTGCTGATCCGGCCGGTGTACGGCGACCACCTGAAGCAGATCCTCATCACCATGGGCGGGCTGATCGTCTTCGAGCAGCTCATCCACGTCGTCTGGGGCGCCGACATGATTCCGCTGCCGCGCCCGGGCGCCATCACCGGCTCCTTCATCCTCGGCGACGCCGCCATCGAGCGCTACCGCGTCGCGGCGGTGGTCGTCGGCCTCGTCGTCTTCGCGGCGATGTGGCTCGTCCTCAACCGCACGCGCATCGGGCTCCTCGTGCGCGCCGGCGTGGAGAACCCGGAGATGGTCGAGTCGCTCGGCTACCGCATCCGGCGGCTCTTCGTCGGCGTGTTCGTCGCCGGCTCCGGCCTCGCCGGCCTCGGCGGCGCGATGTGGGCCATGTACCAGGAGCAGGTCACGCCGCAGATGGGCATGCAGGTGCTGGTGGTGGTCTTCATCGTCGTCATCATCGGCGGCCTGGGCTCGGTCGGCGGCTGCTTCGTCGGCGCCCTGCTGGTCGGCCTGATGGCGAACTACACCGGCTTCCTCGCGCCCAAGCTCGCGCTCGGCTCGAACATCCTGCTGATGGTGCTGGTGCTCCTGTGGCGCCCGCGCGGACTTTACCCGGTAGGCAAAGCATGAAGCGCCTTCTCTCCGGCGACCTGCCGCGCAGCAAGGTGCTCGCGGTCATTCTGGTCCTCGTCTTCCTCGGCCTCGTGCTCGCGCCGTTCATCTTTCCCGGCACGCGCTCGCTCAACGTCGCGGCCAAGGTGGCGGTGTTCATCCTGCTGGTGGCGAGCTACGACCTGCTGCTCGGCTATACCGGCATCGTCTCCTTCGCGCACACCATGTTCTTCGGCATCGGCGGCTACGGCGTCGGCATCGCGATGGCGAAGATGGGTTCGGGATGGGGGAGTTTGTTATTGGGTATCTCCACTTCGCTCGCCCTCAGCCTCGCGATCGCATTGGCGATCGGGCTGCTCTCGCTGCGCGTGCGGGCGATCTTCTTCGCCATGATCACGCTCGCGGTGGCGGCGTTCTTCCAGATCCTCGCCTCGCAGCTCTCCGATTTCACCGGCGGCGAGGACGGCCTCACCTTCCGCCTGCCGGAGCTGCTGCGCGGCCGCCTCACCGCCTATTACGTGGTGCTCGCGGCCGCGACGGTGCTTTTCCTCGCGCTGCTGCGCGTGGTCAACTCGCCCTTCGGACGGGTGCTGCTCTCGATCCGCGAGAACGAGTTCCGCTCCGAAGCGATCGGCTACCGGCTGGTCACCTACCGCACCATGGCCAACTGCCTCGCGGCGCTCGGCGCCACGGCGGCCGGGGTGCTCTATGCGCTGTGGCTGCGCTACACCGGGCCCGACACCACGCTTTCCTTCAACATCATGATCGACATCCTGCTCATGGTGGTGATCGGCGGCATGGGCACGATGTACGGCCCGGTGCTGGGCGCCACGCTCTTCGTCGTGGCGCAGAACTACCTGCAGGACCTGATGAAGCTCGCCTCGGGGGCGACGTCCGGCATTCCCTCATTTCTCCAATTTGTGCCGCAGGTGCTGCACCCCGACCGCTGGCTCCTGTGGCTGGGCGTGCTCTTCATCGTCTGCGTCTACTACTTCCCGAGCGGCATCGTCGGGCGCCTGCGCCGGTGAACTCCGGCTACGCCGTCTGCGAAGGCCGCGAGATCCACTACACCGAGTGGGGCAGCGGCAATGCCGAGGCCGTGGTCGCCTGGCATGGGCTCGCGCGCACCGGGCGCGACATGGACGACATCGCGGCGCACCTCGCCGGCCGCTACCGGGTCGTCTGCCCGGACACCATCGGCCGCGGGCTGTCGCAGTGGAGCCCGGCGCCCGAGCGCGAGTACTGCCTCGACTTCTACGCGAAGACTGCCGTCGGGCTGCTCGATGGCCTGCGGATCGGGAAATGCCACTGGCTGGGAACGTCCATGGGCGGCGCCCTGGGCATCCGCCTCGCGGCGGGCGCGCTGCGCGGGCGCATCCGGCGCCTCGTGCTGAACGACATCGGCCCGCAGCTCGGCCCGGCCGCCGTCGAGCGCATCCGCGCCTATGCCGGAAAGCCTCCTGCCTTCGACCGGATGAGCGAGCTCGAGGGGTACTTCCGCACCATCTACCGCCCCTTCGGCCTGCTCACCGACGCGCAATGGCGGCGGCTCGCCGAGACCTCGGCGCGCCGCACCGCCGACGGGCGCGTCACGCCGCACTACGACCCGAACATGGTGATGCAGTTCGAGCACCATCCCGCCGACTACGACCAGTGGGCAGCCTACGACGCGATCGACGTGCCGACTCTCTGCCTGCGCGGCGAGAGCTCCGACCTGCTGCTCCCCGACATTGCCGAGGCCATGCGCCGCCGCGGCCCCCGTGCGGAAGTGGTCACCATCCCCGGCTGCGGCCACGCCCCGGCGCTCAACGTCCCGGAGCAATTCGCCCTCGTCGAGCGATTCCTGCACGGCCAATAGCCCCGCCCGCCCTGCTCAGGGCGTCATCGGGTCGTGCTTCTCCTCTTCCTCCACCTTCGGCCGCACGCCGATGAAGCGCGCGAAGAAGATGCCCGCCTCGTAGAGGATGCACATCGGCACGGCGAGCATGAACTGCGACAGCACGTCGGGCGGGGTCACCACCGCGGCGACGACGAAGGCACCGACGACGACGTAGGGCCGCGCCTCCTTGAGCTTCTCGATGCTCACCAGCCCCGCCCGCACCAGCACCATCACCACGATCGGGATCTCGAAGGTGATGCCGAAGGCGAGGAACATGGTGATGACGAAGCTGAAGTAGGCCTCGATGTCGGGCGCGGGCGTGATCGACTTCGGCGCGAAGTCGTGGATGAAGGCGAACACCTTGCCGAACACGAAGAAGTAGCAAAAGCCCACCCCGGCGAAGAACAGCGCCGTGCTCGCCACCACCAGCGGCAGGGCGAGCTTCTTCTCGTGCTCGTAGAGCCCGGGCGCGACGAACGCCCAGGCCTGGAAGAGCACCCAGGGCAGCGCGATCATGAAGGCGACCAGCGCCGTGACCTTCACCGGCACCATGAACGGCGTGATGACGCCGGTGGCGATCATCTTCGCGCCCTGCGGCAGGGCGTTCATGAGCGGCGCGGCGAGCACGTCGTAGATCGGCCCGGAGCCGGGCCAGATGAACAGCGCGACGAAGAACACCAGGATCGCGGCGACCGCGCGCACCAGGCGGCTGCGCAGCTCGACCAGGTGCGAGATGAAGCTTTCCTGGTCGCTCATGCCTTCCCGGCCTTTTCCGGCGCCTTCTCTTCCGCCGGCCTGTCTGCCGCGGCCGATTTCACGGCGTCATTCAACTCGGTCTCGGTCTTGTGCAGCTCGGTGTTGACCGAGGACTCCATCTCGCTCGCCGCCTGCTGCATCGAGTCGCGCATCTTGCGCAGCTCGTCGAGCTCGATCTCGCGGTTGATGTCGGCCTTGACGTCGGAGACGTAGCGCTGCAGCCGCCCGGCGAGGTGCCCGACGGTGCGCGCCATGCGCGGCAGCTTCTCGGGCCCGATCACGATCAACGCGACCAGGCCGATCACCATCAGCTCCGAAAATCCTATGTCGAACATGTCGCGCCAGAGAACAAAAAGGCGCCGCGGGGGCGCCTTGTGGAACGGGGTCCGGCCCCGATCTGCATGCTCAGACCTTGTGCTCGCTCCTGCCCTTCACTTCGCCTTCGACCGTCTTGCCCGTCACCTGAGGCGCCTCGGCGCCCTTGTCGGCGCCGCCTTCGCGCATCCCGTCCTTGAACCCGCGCACCGCGCCGCCCAGGTCGGCACCCATGTTGCGCAGCTTCTTGGTGCCGAAGATCAGCATCACGATGACCAGGACGATCAGCCAATGCCAGATGCTGAACGAACCCATAAGGTGTCTCCTATCCGCTCCTAGTTGCGCCGCCGAATTTGGCCCGAGAGCATCGGGCCGAGGGGCTCCGAGCCGCCGAGCACGTGCATGTGAACATGATACACCTCCTGATGCCCCACCCGGCCGGTGTTGATGATGATGCGGAAGCCGTCGGCGGCCCCTTCCTTGCGCGCGAGTTCCCCGGCAACCGCGAGCATGCGGCCCAGCGCCTTCTCGTGCCCCGCCGTCGTGTCGTACAGCGTCGGCACGTGCTGCTTCGGGATCACCAGCAGGTGCACCTGCGCCTGCGGCCGCACGTCGTGGAAGGCGAGCACCAGCTCGTCCTCGTGCACCTTCTTCGCCGGGATCTCGCCGCGGACGATCTTGCAGAAAATACAGTCGGGATCGGTCATTTTTTCCGGGATGCCTTCTCGTCGATGCCCGAGATGCCCTCGCGGCGGTGCAGCTCGGCGAGCACGTCGCCCGGCCCCAGGCCGTGGCGCGCCAGCACGATCAGGCAGTGGAACCACAGGTCGGCCATCTCGCGCACCAGCGCCAGGCGCTCGCCGCCCTTCGCCGCGAGCACGGTCTCGGTCGCTTCCTCGCCGATCTTCTTCAGCAGCGCATCCTCGGGTTGCGACAGGAGCTGCGCGACGTAGGACGTCTTTCCATCCTTTCCTATCCTGTCCTCGATCGTCGCCGCCAGCCGCTCCAGCGTCTCGTACAGTCCCGGCTTCACGTTGTCGCTCATTTCCTGTAGATGAGCGCCGGATCCTTCAGCACCGGATCCACCGTCACCCACCTCCCGTTCTCGAGTTTGCGGAAGAAGCAGCTCTCGCGCCCGGTGTGGCAGGCGATGCCGCCGGCCTGCTCCACCCTGAGCAGCACCGCGTCGGCGTCGCAGTCCAGGCGCACCTCGAGCACTTTCTGCACGTGCCCGGATTCCTCGCCCTTGCGCCACAGCTTCTTGCGCGATCGCGACCAGTACACCGCTTCCCCGCTCTCTACCGTCTTTTGCAGGGCGTCGCGGTTCATCCACGCAAGCGTAAGAATTCTGTCGGAAGAACCGTCTTGGGCAATTGCTGCAATCAATCCATGCTCGTTCCAAGGAACTTCATCGAGCCAGCTCATAGCCTCACCTCGATGCCGCGCGAGCGCATGTGCTCCTTCGCCTCGCGCACGGTGAACTCGCCGAAGTGGAACACGCTCGCCGCGAGCACCGCGTCGGCGCGGCCCTCGAGCACGCCGTCGGCGAAGTGCTCGAGCTTGCCGACGCCGCCCGAAGCGATCACCGGCACCTCCACCGCCCTGGACACGGCGGCGGTCAGGCCGAGGTCGAAGCCGTCCTTCGTGCCGTCGCGGTCCATGCTGGTGAGCAGGATCTCGCCCGCGCCCGCCTGCTGCATGCGCTTCGCCCACTCGACCGCGTCCAGGCCGGTGGGCTTGCGCCCGCCGTGCGTGAACACTTCCCACGACGAGCCGTTCTTCTTCGCATCGATGGCCACGACGATGCACTGGCAGCCGACGATGCCGGAGGCCTCGCGCACCAGCTCCGGGTTCTGCACCGCCGCGGTGTTGATCGAGACCTTGTCGGCGCCGGCGTTGAGGAGGCGCCGCACGTCCTCGACCCGGCGCACGCCGCCGCCCACGGTGAGCGGGATGAACACGCGCTGCGCCACCGCCTCGATGACGTGCAGCAGGATGTCGCGCTCGTCGGAGCTCGCGGTGATGTCGAGGAAGCACAGCTCGTCGGCGCCCTGCTCGTCGTAGCGCGCCGCAATCTCGACCGGGTCCCCCGCGTCGCGCAAGCCGACGAAGTTGACGCCCTTCACCACCCGCCCGGCGGTCACGTCGAGGCAGGGGATGACGCGCTTCGCTAGCGGCATCTCAGGCCTTCTTCCCGGTGGCCTTGTCGGCGGCGGACTGCGCCGCCTTGAGCTCGATCTTTCCTTCGTAGAGGGCGCGCCCGGCGATCGCGCCGATGATGCCCTCGGGGACGAGCTTGGCGCAGATCGTCTCGATGTCCTTGATGCTGTTCAGCCCGCCCGAGGCGATGATCGGCGTCCTCAGCGCCTGCGCGAGCTTGAACGTGGCCTCGATGTTGATGCCGCTCATCATCCCGTCGCGGCCGATGTCGGTGTAGATGATCGACTCGACGCCGTACTCCTCGAATTTCTTCGCCAGGTCGATGACGTCGTGCCCGGTCATCTTCGACCAGCCCTCGACCGCCACCTTGCCGTCCTTGGCGTCGAGCCCGGCGATGACGTGGCCGGGGAAGGCATAGCAGGCGTCCGAAAGGAACCCCGGGTTCTTCACCGCCGCGGTGCCGATGATGACGTAGGTGACGCCGGCGTCGATGTAGGCCTCGATCGCGTCGAGGTCGCGGATGCCGCCGCCGAGCTGGATCGGCACCTTGTCGCCGACCGCGGCGATCATCTCGCGGATCACCTTCTCGTTCTTGGGGCGCCCGGCGATGGCGCCGTTCAGGTCGACGATGTGCAGGCGGCGCGCGCCCTGCGCCGCCCAGTGCTTCGCCATGGCCACGGGGTCTTCCGAGAAGACGGTGGCCGTCTTCATGTCGCCCTGCTTCAGGCGCACGCAGCGCCCGTCCTTCAGGTCGATTGCAGGAATTACCAGCACATCAGGGACGCCAGCGCACGAAGTTGGAGAGGAGTTGCAGGCCGGCGGACTGGCTTTTTTCAGGGTGGAACTGGACCGCGAAAATGTTATCCCGGGCGACCGCGCAGGTAAAGGGCGCGCCGTACATGCAGGTGGCGGCGGTCAGCGCCGCCTCGCGCGGGGCCGGATAGTAGCTGTGCACGAAGTAGAAGCGGCTGCGGTCGGCGATGCCCTGCCACAGGGCATGCGGCCGGGCCTGGATGACCTCGTTCCAGCCCATGTGCGGAATTTTCAATCCCTGACTCTTCAACCGATCGGCGCGGAAGCGCGGCACGTCGCCGGGCAGGAGCGCAAGGCCGGGCGTGGGGCCTTCCTCGGCGCGCTCGAAGAGCATCTGCAGGCCGAGGCAGATGCCGAGGTAGGGCTTGTCGCGCATCGCCTCGAGCACCGCCTCGCGCGCGCCGCTCGCCTCGAGGTTGCGCATGCAGTCGGGCATGGCGCCCTGGCCGGGAACGACGATTCTTTCGCACGAAAGGATCCGGTCCGGGTCCGCGGTGACCGCGACCTCGACCCCGGGCGCGACATGCTCCAGCGCCTTGGAAACGGAACGCAGGTTCCCCATCCCGTAATCGACGACGACGATGCTCAACGGAGAGTTTTCCCTACAGCGAGCCCTTGGTCGACGGGATGGCGCCGGCGGCGCGCGGGTCGGGCTCCGCCGCCATGCGCAGGGCGCGCGCGAACGCCTTGAACATCGTCTCGCACTGGTGGTGCGCGTTGTCGCCGCGCAGGTTGTCGATGTGCAGCGTCACCTGCGCGTGGTTGGTGAAGCCCTGGAAGAACTCGTGCATGAGGTCGACGTCGAACTCGCCGATCAGCGCGCGCGTGAACTTCACGTGGTACTCGAGGCCCGGCCGGCCGGAGAAGTCGATCACCACGCGCGAGAGCGCCTCGTCGAGCGGCACGTAGGCGTGGCCGAAGCGGCGCACCCCGGACTTGTCGCCGATCGCCTTGGCGAAGGCCTGCCCGAGCGTGATGCCGATGTCCTCGACGGTATGGTGCGCGTCGATGTGCAGGTCGCCCTTCGCCTCGATCTCGAGGTCGAGCATGCCGTGGCGCGCCACCTGGTCGAGCATGTGCTCGAGGAACGGCAGGCCCGTGGAGAGCTTCGCCACGCCTTTCCCGTCCAGGTTGAGCTTGACCCGGATCTGGGTCTCTTTCGTGTTTCTCGTGACTTCGGAGGTCCTCATAAGGCTTCGCGCAGGGCTGTGAGCAGTATACGGTTTTCGTCGGGCGTGCCGACGGTGATGCGCAGGCAGTTCCTCATCCCGGGGTGCAGGTTGCGCACCAGCACGCCCTGCCGGCGCAGCGCTTCGTAAGTGCGCAGCGCGTCGGGCACGCGCACGAGGAAGAAATTCGCGGCGGAGGGGAAGACCTCCATGCCTTTCAGCTTCGCGAGCTCCGCCCCCAGCGCGTCCCGGTCCTTGCGGATGGTTGCCGCCTGCTCCTCCAGCACCTCCAGCCGCTCGAGCACGAAGAGCGCCGCCGCGTGCGTGAGCACGTTCACGTTGTAGACCTGGCGCACCTTGTTGAACTCCGCGATCCACTCCGGGCGGCCGGCGAGGTAGCCCAGGCGGATGCCGGCGAGGCCGAGCTTGGAGACGGTGCGCAGCACGAGAAGGTTGGGGAACTCCGGCAGCCGCTGCATGAACGTCTTGCCGGCGAAGACGTGGTAGGCCTCGTCGATCACCACGAGGCCGGGACAGGCTTTGATCACCTCGACGATCTGCTGCTCCGGGTAGAGCACGCCGGTCGGGTTGTTCGGGTAGGCGATGAACACGAGCGCCGGCTTCTCGGCGCGCATGCGCTCGATGAAGGCGCCGGCGTCGAAGGAGAAGTCCGCGGCAAGCGGCACCGGCACCGCGCGCATGCCGCTGAACAGGGCGTCCATCGAGTACATGACGAAGGTCGGCGCCGGATACATCATCACCGCACCGGGCCGCGCCAGCGCGAGCGCGAGCACCTGGATGAGGTCGTCGGAGCCGTTGCCGAGCAGGATCTCCATGCCGGCCGGCACGGCCATCTTGCGCGCGAGCAGTTCGCGCAGCCTGGGCGCGGACGGGTCCGGATAGCGGTTCAGGTCGACCGCGGCGAGCGCCTGCGCGAGCTCGCGGCGCAGCGCCGGCGGCAGCGGGTACGGGTTCTCCATCGCGTCGAGCTTCACCATGCCCTCGGAGGGCGCGACGTGGTAGGCGCCGATCGCGAGGATCTCCGGGCGGATCAGGTCTTCGGGCTTCATTTCGATTGATTTTCGAATCGCATGCGCGCCGACCGGGCGTGGGCCGCCAATCCCTCTCCGTCAGCGAGCGTAGCGGCAATTTTCCCCAGCGTTGCTGCAGATTGTCTCGAAACCTCGATGAGGCTGGAGCGCTTCTGGAAGTCGTACACGCCGAGCGGCGAGGAGAAGCGCGCGGTGCCGGCGGTCGGCAGGACGTGGTTCGGGCCGGCGCAGTAGTCGCCGAGCGCCTCAGAGCTCCAGCTGCCGAGGAAGATGGCGCCGGCGTTCTTCAGCTTCTTCAGGACCTTCTCCTGGTCGGAAACCATGATCTCCACGTGCTCCGGTGCGATGCGGTTCGCGATCTCGCAGGCTTCGTCGAGATCCCGGGTTTCGATCAGCGCGCCCCGCCCTTCGAGCGAGGCCGAGATGATGTCCCGCCTGGGCATCGAGGGCAGCAGCCTGTCGATGGACTGCTTCACCTCTTCCAGGAACCTTCCGTTCGGGGAGAGAAGGATCGCCTGCGCCGACTCGTCGTGCTCGGCCTGCGAGAAGAGGTCCATCGCCACCCAGTCGGCGCTCGCCGAGCCGTCGCAGATCACGAGGATCTCGGAGGGGCCGGCGATCATGTCGATGCCGACCTGGCCGAACACCTGGCGCTTCGCCTCGGCGACGTAGACATTGCCCGGTCCGACGATCTTGTCGACGCGCGGCACCGACTCGGTGCCGTAGGCGAGCGCGGCGACGGCCTGCGCGCCGCCGATCGAGATGACGCGGTCGACGCCGGCGATCGCCGCGGCGGCGAGCACCAGAGCGTTCGGCCCCGGGCTCACCATGACGAGTTCGCGCACGCCGGCGACTTTCGCCGGCACGGCATTCATCAGCACCGAGGACGGGTACGCCGCCTTTCCCCCCGGGACGTACAGGCCCACGCGCTCGAGCGGGGTGACGCGCTGCCCGAGGCGCGTGCCGTCGGCCTCGGTGTAGTCCCAGGAGGACTGCAGCTGCCTCTCGTGGAAGGCGCGAATACGCTCGTGCGCTTCTCGCAAGGCCTTCAACTGTTCGGCCGGGACGCCTTCGACCGGAAGATCCCTCCCCTGAAGGACCTTGATCGCATTCAACCGATCGAACTTCTTCGTGTACTCGAGGACGGCCGCATCGCCGCGGGCACGCACGTCGGCGACGATGCGGCGCACGGCGTCCTGCACGCCGGCGTCCTGCGCCGCGTCGTAGCGCACGAGGGCCTCGAGCGCCGCGGCGAAGCCGGCGTCCCGCGTCGAGAGGCGGCGCAGCTTCATCGCACGGCCGCCGCGGCGAATGCATCGATGAGCGGCTGGAGCTGCCTGCGCTTGGTCTTGAGCGCGGCCTGGTTGACGATGAGGCGCGCCGAGACCGGCATGATCTCCTCGACCGCCTCGAGGCCGTTCTCGCGCAGCGTCCTGCCGGTGTCGACCAGGTCGACGATGGCGTCGGCAAGGCCGGTGAGGGGCGCAAGCTCCATCGAGCCGTAGAGGCGGATGAGGTCGACGTGCACGCCCTTCGCCGCGAAGTGCGCGCGCGTGATGTTCACGAACTTGGTGGCGACGCGAAGGCGCGCGCCGCGGCGCACCGCGCCCTCGTAGTCGAAGCCCTTGCGCACCGCGACCATCATGCGGCAGCGCGCGATGCCGAGGTCTACGGGCTGGTAGAGGCCTTCGCCGCCGTGCTCGGCGAGCACGTCGCGGCCGGCGATGCCGAGGTCGGCGCCGCCGTGCTGGACATAAGTGGGAGTGTCGGAGGCCCGCACCACGATGAGGCGGGTGTCGCGCCTCTGGGTGCCGATGACGAGCCTGCGGGAGCTGCCGGGGTCTTCCTTAGGCCGGAGACCGACGCGCGCGAGCAGGGGCGCGGTCTCCTCGAAGATCCGCCCCTTCGATAACGCAATACTTATGCTCGCCATTGGCCATATCCGGCGCGCATTCTACAACACATGGTGGTTTTCTAACGAACCCGCTCTATCCGGGCACCAAGGACACCCAGCTTTTTCTCGATCGCCTCGTAGCCGCGGTCGAGGTGGTAGATGCGCTCGACCACCGTCTCGCCCTCGGCCACCAGCCCGGCGATCACCAGGCCCGCGGAGGCCCGCAGGTCGGTGGCCATGACGCTCGCCCCCTGCAGGCGCTGCACCCCGCGCACCACCGCGGTGTTGCCCTCGATCGAGATGTCCGCGCCCAGGCGCTGCAGCTCGAGCGCGTGCATGAAGCGGTTCTCGAAGATCGTCTCGGTGATCAGCGCCGTGCCTTCCGCGACCGTGGCGAGCGCCATGAACTGCGCCTGCATGTCGGTGGCGAAGCCGGGGAAGGGCGCAGTGCGCACGCTCACGGCGCGCGGGCGCTGTTGCATTTCCACCTGAATGGAATCTTCGGTCAGATCGATCTTCGCGCCCGCCTCCCTGAGCTTCTCCAGGGTCGCGTCGAGCGAGCGCGGCTCGGCGCCGGCAAGCCGCACCTTGCCGCCGGCAGCGGCGACCGCGGCGAGATAGGTCCCGGTCTCGATGCGGTCGGGCATGACTTTGTGCGAGGCACCGGAAAGGGAGGACACGCCTTCGATGCGGATCACGTCGCTGCCCGCGCCGTGGATCCTCGCGCCCATGGCCCCCAGGCAGCGCGCAAGGTCGAGCACTTCGGGCTCGCGCGCGGCGTTCTCGATGACCGTCGTGCCCTCCGCGAGCGCCGCCGCCATCATCAGGTTCTCGGTGCCGGTGACCGTGACGAGGTCCATGACGACGCGCGCGCCGCGCAGGCGCTCGGCGGCGGCGTGCATGTAGCCGTGCTCGATGGCGATGGTGGCGCCCATCGCCTGCAGCCCCTTCACGTGCTGGTCGACCGGGCGCTGGCCGATGGCGCAGCCGCCGGGCAGCGACACCTTGGCGCGCCCGCAGCGCGCGAGCAGCGCTCCGAGCACCAGCACCGAGGCGCGCATGGTCTTCACGAGGTCGTAGGCGGCGGTGGGATCTTTGATCTCTTTTGCCGTAAGCGTCATGGCCCCTTCTGCCCTCTCGATGGATATTCCCATCTGAGAAAGCAGCCTGGCCATGGTGGCAACGTCCATCAGGCGCGGCACGTTGCTCAACTTGAGGGGTCGAGAAGACAGCAGCGAGGCGCACATGATCGGCAGCGCGGCGTTCTTGGCGCCGGAAACGGTGAGCTCGCCCTCGAGCGCGCGGCCGCCGGTGATCCTCAGCTTATCCACCGGCCTGCCATTCCTCGGGCGTGAGGGTGCGCATGGAGAGCGCGTGGATCTCCTCGCGCATGCGCTCGCCGAGCGCGGCGTAGACGAGCTGGTGGCGCTGCACGCGGCTCTTGCCGGCGAACGCGGCCGAGACCACCAGCGCCTGGAAGTGCTGGCCGTCGCCGACGACTTCCACGTGCTCGCAGGCCAGGCCGGAGGCGATGCCGGCCTGGACGCTTTCAGGGGTGACCAAGCAGGGTATCTACACCGTAGAGGCGGGCGATGGTGCTCAGGGCCTGCGGCGGGTTGGCGAGCGTGAGGCTGCGGTCGCGGCTCTTCGCCTCGCGCTGCCAGGCGAGGAGCAGCGCGAGCAGCGCCGAGTCCATCTCGGTGACGCCTTGCAGGTCGATGCTCTCGACGCCCTCTTCCACGTGCCGGCGGCCCTCTTCGAGCAGCGCGGCGACGTTGGCGAGCGTGACCGGGCCGCTCAGCGCCATGCGCGCGCCCTCACGCACGATCATGTCATGGCCGCCGCGGCGGCCCTCATTTCTTCGCCGCGCCGGCGGCCTCGAGAGAGCGGTTCTTCGAGTCGAGGCTCTTGATGAGGCCGTCGACCCCCGAGTCGCGCACCACGTTGTTGAACTCCGTGCGGTAGTTCGCCACCAGGCTGACGCCGCCGACCATGACGTCGTAGACCTTCCAGCCCGCCGGGGTCTTCTCCATGCTGTAGTCGATGGGCACCGCCTGCGCGCCGGATTGCAGCACACGCACCTGCACCACCACGTCGGTGTCGTTCGGCTTGGCGCGCAGCGGCCGGAAGTCGAACTTCTGGTCGCTGTAGGCGGACAGCGCGCTCGCATAGGTGCGCACGAGCAGCGTCTTGAACTCCTCGACCAGCCGCCTCTTCTGCTCGGGCCGGGCCTTGTTCCAGCTCTGGCCCATGGCGAGCTGCGTCATCGCCTGGAAGTTGAAGTGCGGCAGCACCTTCGCGTCGATGAGCGAGATCAGCTTGGCGCGGTTGCCGGCCTTGATGTCCTTGTCCTTGGCGATCAGGTCGATGACCTCGAGCGTGACGGTCTTCACCAGCGCGTCCGGCGTCTCCTGCCCGTGGACAGCCAAGGGAAGAATCAAACCTATGAAAAAAGAAAGAAAAGTCTTCATTCGAATTTCTCGCGCGGCGGCCGGCCATCGTAAACCAGGCTGCGCCGGCGCTGCAAATAGGCGTCGCGCTGGAAAACGTAGCGGTCGAGCGCCGCCTCCCCCAGCACCCGGCTCGCGCCGAGCAGATCGGCGCGCGTCTGCACCGCGCGCGTCGCGATGGCGGCGTTGCGCGCGTCGATCGGACGGATCTCGCCCATCGGGTCGGTGACCATGTCCGCGGCGAGGCCGACGCCGTCGCGCAGGTTGCTCGAGCCGAAGATCGGCAGCACGAGGTACGGGCCGGTGCCCGCGCCCCAGCGGCCGAAGGTCTGGCCGAAGTCCTCGTTGTGCTTCTCCAGGCCGAAGTCGGTGGCCACGTCGTGGATGCCCACGAGGCCGACGGTGGTATTGAGGATGAACCGCGTCCAGTCGTCGAAGGCCTCGGCGGCCTTCCCCTGCAGGAGGTTGTTGACGCCGATGAAGGGGTCGGCGAGGTTGCTGAAGAAGTTGCGCACGCGGTCGCGCACCTCGCGCGGCACCCAGTCCTCGTAGGTCTCGGCCACCGGCCGCGCCAGGTAGTCGTCGAACTTGTCGTTGAACTTGTAGACGCCGCGGTTCCAGCCCTCGAACGGGTCGCGCGGGTCGCCTTCGCCGGTCGTCGCGCATCCGGCGAGAGAAAACAACATCGATATGAGAAGTCCCTTCATTTGGCGGCGTCTTTTCCTTCCGCGGCCTTGTTGAACAGGAACTGGCTGATCAGGTTCTCCAGCACCACCGCCGACTGCGTGAGGCGCAGGCGGTCGCCGCCGGCGAGCATCTTCGCGTCGCCGCCCGCTTCCAGGCCGACGTACTGCTCGCCGAGGATGCCGGAGGTGAGGATCTTGGCCGTGGTGTCGCGCGGAAACTGGTAGGCCTGCTCGATGTCCATCAGCACCACCGCCTCGTAGCTCTCGTTGTCGAAGCGCACGTCGACGACGCGCCCGACCACGACGCCGGCGCTCTTCACCGGGCCGCGCACCTTGAGGCCGCCGATGTTGCCGAACTTGGCCTCGACCTTGTAGGTCTGCCCGGTCGAGAACGAGGCGAGGTTGCCCACGCGCAGGGCGAGGAAGATGAGCGCGACGAAGCCCATCACGACGAAGACGCCGACCCAGAGATCGATGGTGGAGCGGTTCATTTTTCGCCTCCCGTGAACATGAGTGCCGTCAGAACGAAGTCGAGCGCCAGGATGGCGAGCGAGGAAGTGACCACGGTGCGCGTGGTGGCGCGCGAGACGCCTTCGGCGGTGGGCACCGCGTCGTAGCCCTCGAACACCGCGATCCCGGTCACCGCCACGCCGAACACCAGGCTCTTGATGACCCCATTCATGATGTCGTTGCGCACGTCGACGGCCGCCTGCATCTGCGACCAGAAGGCGCCCGCGTCGACGCCGATCAGCTGCACGCCGACGAGATACCCGCCGAACACGCCCATCGCCGAGAACAGCGCCGCGAGCAGCGGCATCGAGATCACCCCGCCCCAGAAGCGTGGCGCCACCACGCGCGCCACCGGGTCGACCGCCATCATCTCCATGGCCGAGAGCTGCTCGGTCGCCTTCATGAGGCCGATCTCGGCCGTGATCGCCGAGCCGGCGCGGCTCGCGAAGAGCAGGCCCGCCACCACCGGCCCGAGCTCGCGCACCAGCGACAGCGCCACCAGCACGCCGAGCGACTCCGAGGCGCCGAAGCGCTGCAGCGTCTCGTAGCCCTGCAGGCCGAGCACCATGCCGACGAACAGGCCCGACACCAGGATGATGATGAGCGAGAGGACGCCCGCGAAGTAGATCTCGGCGATGGTCAGGTGGAAGCGCTTGAGCGCCGTGCCCGAGTGCACCAGCATGTAGAAGAGGAAGCGGCTGGCGTAGCCGATGCGCCAGACGTGCGAGCTCATGCCGGCCCCCAGCCGCTCGATCCGCGCCCGCAGCGTGGTCAACGACATCAGACGAAGAACGACATCAGGCGGGCGCGAGCTCGAGGTCGGCCCGGTAGTCGGGCGCGGGGTAGTGGAACGGCACCGGCCCGTCGGGCTTGCCGTTCACGAACTGGTTGACGAAGGGCTCGGGGCTCGAGCGGATCTCGTCGGGCGTGCCCTTGGCGATGACGCGGCCGGCGGCCATGAAGTAGACGTAGTCGACCACGCCGAGCGCCTCCTGCACGTCGTGCGTGACGATGACCGAGGTGGCGCCGAGCGAGTCGTTCAGCTCGCGGATCAGGCGCACGATCACGCCGAAGGAGATCGGGTCGAGGCCGGTGAAGGGCTCGTCGTAAAGGATGAGCTGCGGGTCCAGGGCGATGGAACGTGCCAGCGCCACGCGGCGCGCCATTCCGCCCGAGAGCTCGGTCGGGCGCAGGTGCGCCGCGCCGCGCAGGCCCACCGCCTGGAGCTTCAGCATCACCAGGTCGTGGATCACTTCCTCGGGCAGGTCGCCGTGCTCGCGCATCGGGAAGGCCACGTTCTCGAACACCGACATGTCGGTGAAGAGCGCCCCGAACTGGAACAGCATGCCCATCTTGCGGCGCATCGCGTACAGCCCGTCGCGCTCGAGCTCGGCGGTGGCGTGCCCGAGCACGCGCGCCTCGCCGCGGGTGGGCGCGAGCGCGCCCATGATGATGCGCAGCAGCGTCGTCTTGCCGCAGCCCGACTGGCCCATGATGCCGACCACGGCGCCGCGCTCGATCGCGAGGTCGATGTCCCGCAGCACGGGGCGCGCCGCTTCGTAACCAAAGGAAACGTTGCGTATTTCTACGATTGGTTCTTGCGGCACGGCGTAATATTACCTTGCATGGGGGACGCTTCCGTTACACCTGAAGCGGTGAAAATCCGCGCACTTGCCAAGCGCTACGGCGCCGTCGCCGCGCTCGACGGCGTCGATCTCGCGGTGCGCGCCGGCGAGGCGTTCGGCCTGGTCGGCGCCAACGGCGCCGGCAAGACCACGCTCATCAAGTGCCTGCTCGACCTCGTCGCCTGCGACGCCGGGCAGGCCGAGATCTTCGGCGTGCCCGCGCGCCGCCCGCAGGCGCGCGCGCGCCTCGCCTACCTGCCGGAGCGCTTCGTGCCGCCGCATTACCTGCGCGGCTGCGAGTTCCTTGCCTCGATGCTGGCGCTGGCCGGCGAGCGCTACGACCAGGAGAGGGTCTTGAACCTGGTGGAGAAACTCGAGCTGGACCGCGCGGCGCTCGACAAGCCGGTGCGGGATCTCTCCAAGGGCATGACGCAGAAGCTCGGCCTCGCCGCCTGCTTCCTCGCGCAGCGCGAGCTCTACGTGCTCGACGAGCCCATGAGCGGCCTTGACCCCGCCGCCCGGGTCGCGGTGAAATCGCTCCTGCGCCGCCTCGCCGCCGAGGGAAAAACGCTCTTCTTCACCTCCCACGTGCTCGCCGACGTCGAGGAGCTGTGCGGCTCGCTCGCGGTGCTCGATGCCGGCCGCATCCGCTTCCGCGGCTCGCCGGCGTCGCTGCGCGAGCGCTACGCCGAGCAGAGCCTCGAACGAGCCTTCATGAGATGCGTCCGTGACACCGCTATCGCAGCCAGCGCCTGAAAAAAAACCAGCGTTGCTGGTTGTCGACGACGACCCGCTCATCACCGACACGCTCGCCTTCGCCCTCGGCTCCGACTACGAGGTCTACGCCTGCGACTCGCGCCGGCACGCGATCGAGCTGCTGCGCCAGCTGCCGGCCGCGCCGGCGCTCGCGCTCGTCGACCTGGGCCTGCCGCCCTCGCCGCACGCCCCGGACGAGGGCTTCCAGCTGATCGCCGACCTGCTCGCGCACTCGCCGGGCATGAAGATCTTCGTGCTCTCGGGGCAGAACGATGCGGCGAACGCGCGCCACGCGCGCGCGCTCGGCGCCTGGGAGTTCGTCGCCAAGCCGAGCGACCCGGAGCTCCTGAAGCGCATGTTCGCCCGGGCGCGCGAGCTGCCCGCCGCGGAGCAGGCGGAGCTGGTCGGCGCGAGCCCCGCGCTCGCCAAGCTGAAGAGCCAGATCGCGCAGTTCGCGGGCTCGCCGTTCCCGGTCCTCATCGAGGGCGAGTCAGGCAGCGGCAAGGAGCTCGCCGCGGCGAGCCTGCACCGGCTCTCGCCGCGCGGCCCCCGGCCCTACCTCACCCTCAACTGCGCCGCCATCGCGCCGACGCTGGTCGAGCCGACGCTGTTCGGCTACGTGAAGGGCGCCTTCACCGGCGCCGCCGCGAACAAGTCGGGCTACTTCGAGGACGCGCAGGAAGGGACGCTGTTCCTCGACGAGATCGGCGAGCTGCCGCTCGACCTGCAGGCGAAGCTGCTGCGCGTGCTGGAGAACGGCGAGTACCAGCGCGTGGGCGAGACGCAGCGGCGCACGGCGCGCTGCCGCGTCATCGCCGCCACCAACCGCGACCTGCGCCGCGAAGTGAAGCGCGGCGCCTTCCGCGCCGACCTATACCACCGCCTTTCGGTGCTGACGCTCGCCGTGCCGCCGCTGCGCGAGATGGAGGGCGACCGCGTCGTGCTGCTCGACCATTTCCGCCGCCTCTACGCCCGGCAGTCGGGGGCGCAGCCCTTCGAGCTCGACCGCGCCGCGCTCGAGCGCTGGCAGCACTACGATTTCCCGGGCAACGTGCGCGAGCTGCGCAACATCGTCATCCGCCTGACCACCAAGTACGCCGGGCAGCGGCTCTCGCCGGTCGAGCTCGAGCCCGAGCTCGACCTCGAGGCGCCGCAGCCGGCCGCCGCCGCCGGCGCCGACATCGCCGACCAGGCGCAGCGCCAGCTCGAGCGCTCGGGCGCCTTCGACCTCGACCAGACCCTCAAGGCCTGGGAGCGCGCCTACATCGAGGCGGCGCTCAAGCTCACGCGCGGCAACGTCAGCCAGGCAGCGAAGCTCCTCGGCATGAACCGCACCACCCTGTACTCCCGAATGAATACCGGGGAGGACAAGTAGTGGCCCTCTACCTGGAGCACTTCGGGCTTTCCGAGCCGCCGTTCCGCATCACGCCGCACACCGACTTCTTCTTCGACGGCGCCGACCGCGGCGCCACCCTCGAGGCGCTCATCTACGCGGTGCTGCACGACGAGGGCATCGTCAAGGTCTCGGGCGAGGTCGGCAGCGGCAAGACCATGCTCTCGCGCGTGCTGATGGAGCGCCTGCCCGCGCACGTCGACACCATCTACCTCGCCACCGCCTCGCTCGCCGCCGACGAGATCCTGCACGCCATCGCCGACGACCTGGAGTGCGCGATCTCGCAGGAGCGGCGCAGCGTCGCGCTGCGCGAGCTGCAGGAGCACCTGATCCGCCTGTATTCCGAGGGACGCCGCGTGGTGATCCTCATCGACGAGGCGCACGTCATGCCCGAGGACACGCTCGAGCAGGTGCGCCTGCTCTCCAACCTCGAGTCGAACCGGCACAAGCTGCTGCAGATCGTGCTCTTCGGCCAGCCCGAGCTCGACGCCACCCTCGCCAAGGCCTCGCTGCGCCAGCTGCGCGACCGCATCACGCACTCGTTCCGCATGCGGCCGCTGTCGCAGCCGGAGGTGGCGAAGTACCTGTCGTTCCGCATGCGCGCCGCGGGCTACCGCGGCCCGGAGGTGTTCGCCCCGCGCGCCGCCGCCCTGATCAGCCGCGCGTCGGGCGGGCTGACGCGGCGGATCAACATCCTCGCCGACAAGTCGCTGCTCGCCGCCTACACCGAGAACACCCATGCGATCAGGCCGCGGCAGGCGCGCGCCGCGGTGCGCGACTCGGAGTTCGCCGCGTCCGCGCGCACCGCAATGCGCCCGGCGGTCTACCTCGGCGCGGCGCTCGCCGCCGGCATCGCCATCGGCGCCGGCGCGCAGTGGATCGTCGTTCCCGAGAGCGTTCACGCTCCCGCGGCGCCGCCGGTGCAGGTCGCCTCGGCGCCCGAGCCGCAGAAGCAGGTCGAGCCCCCGCCGGCGCCGCCCGAACCGGCCGCGGCCCAGCCGCCTTCCCCCCTGCTCAGCCCCGCCCAGTCACGCCGCATCGAGGGGTACGCGAGCGCGGGGCAGCAGCTCCTCGGCCAGCGCATCGCCGCGACGCGCGAAGTGCTCGAGCGCGCCCCCGACGAGCGCTACGCGATCGAGCTCTTCATCACCGACAACGTCGACCCGGCGCGCATGGAGCGGTTCCTGCGCCGCGCCCGCGACATGGTTCCCCTCGAGGAGGTGTTCGTCATCCCCATGTCGGGCGGCGGCCAGTACCGGCTGCGGGTGGTCTATGGCGAGTTCGAGTCGCGCGAGGCGGCGCTCGAGGCCGAGCGGCGGCTGCCGCCCAAGTACCAGCAGGCTTTCGAGACCTCGCCCCGCAGCTTCGCCGAGCTGCGCGGTCAGATTTAGTAAAAAGTCGGAAAACGGAGCAGCGACAGGCGCTTACGCCACTTTCTTCACGTCGGCATCGTGCTATGCTTCGACGCGGGAGGGAGTGCGTGCTACTCAAGCTGAGAACGACCGTCGCGATCGTGGCGCTGGGAGCGCTGCTCGCCGGCTGCGGCCACAAGCCGATGCAGCCCGACGAGACGCATATCGCCGCCGGCCAGGCGCGCCCGGAAGGCACCATTCCGCCGCCGGTGCAGATCACGCCGGTGCTGCCGAAGCCGACGCCGATGGCGCGGCCGGAAACCTACAGCGTGGTGGTGAGCAACGTGCGCGTGCAGGAGCTGCTCTTCGCGCTCGCGCGCGATGCCCGCCTGCAGATCGACATCGACCCTTCCCTCGCCGGCACCGTGACCCTGAACGCGGTCGACCAGACGCTGCCGCAGCTCTTGACGCGCATCGGCCGCCAGGTCGACATGCGCTACGAGCTCGACGGCCAGAACCTGGTGGTGATGCGCGACACCCCGTACCTGCGCGTCTACCGCATCGACTACGTGAACCTGGCGCGAGACGCGAAGATCGTCGCCGGCATGGCGATGCAGGTGAGCGGCGGCGGCTCGCCCACGGGCGGCGCGGCAGGCGGGCAGAACAACTCCACCGCCACCATCAACTCGGTGTCGGCGAACAAGTTCTGGGACACGCTGATCGACAACATCAAGGCGATCCTGCGCGAGACCGACAAGGTGCTGCCCGCGGGCGCGAGCGCCCAGGCCGCCGCGCCGACCACCGCGCCCGTGCAGCCGGCGCCGGGCGCCGCCGCGCCGCTCCAGGTTGCCGCCGCGCCCTCGGCCACCTTCCTCGAAGCCGGCTCGGTCATCGCCAACCCCGAAAGCGGCCTGCTCAACATCCGCGCCACCTCGCGCCAGCACGAGACGATCCAGCAATTCCTCGACCAGGTGCTCGCCAACTCGCGCCGCCAGGTGCTGATCGAGGTCACGGTGGCCGAAGTGCGGCTCTCCAGCCAGTACCAGCGCGGCATCGACTGGCAGCGCCTGCGCACCGGCGCCGCGGCGGCCGGCGTGCCGGCCTTCGGCACCGGCAACAGCGGCCTGGAGTTCAGCCAGCGCTCGAACGTCACGCGCCCGGGCTTCAACGAGAACCAGTTCATCCTCGGCGGCGCCATCACCAGCCTCAACCTCAACTTCGCCTTCAAGCTGCTCGAGTCCTTCGGCGACGTGCGCGTGCTCTCCAGCCCGAAGCTCTCGGTGCTGAACAACCAGTTCGCGGTGCTGAAGGTGGTCGACAACCTGGTCTACTTCACCGTGTCGTCGCAGACCTCGCAGGCGGCGAACACCGGCACCCTGCAGTCGATCAGCACCACTGCCAACACCGTGCCGGTGGGGCTGGTGATGACCGTGGTGCCGCAGATCAGCGACCACGACTCGATCTCGCTCAACGTGCGGCCGTCGATCTCGCGCCTGCTGCGCTTCGTCGCCGATCCCAACCCGCTGCTCACCACGGTGGGCAACTTCATCCCCGAGATCCAGACGCGCGAGATGGAATCGATGCTGCGGCTGGAAAGCGGCCAGGTGGCGGTGCTCGGGGGGCTGATGGAGGACGTGCAGGACCGCAGCGAAGACGCCATCCCCGGGGTGCGCAACGTGCCGGGGATCGGGCAGCTCTTCTCGCAGCGCTCCGACGAGAGCCGCAAGACCGAGCTGGTCATTTTCCTGCGCGCCACCGTGATCCGCGACCCGAGCGTCGAGGGCGACTACCGAAGCCTGCGCAGCCTGCTCCCGCGCGAGGACTTCATGAGCAGGCCGCATCCCGGCCGGGTAGCGCCCCCGGTGGGACCGATGGAGGAGCGGCCGCGCTGACATGAGCCTGCTGCTCGAGGCACTCAAGAAAGCCGAGAAGGCGAAGGAAGAGGCACAGCGGCGCGCCCGCAGCGAAGGCGGCGAGCCCGAGCTCAAGCTCGAAGCCGAGACGCCGGCGAGCGCGCCCGAGGCAAAGCCGGTGCGCACGCGCGACCAGCTGCCCGAGATCACCTCGCAGCCGCTCGAGATCATGGCCGACGAGCCGCCGCCGGCACCGAAGCCGACGCGCCAGAAGCCGGAGCCGCCGAAGGCCGAGCCCGCGGCGGCGGAGCGCGCCACGGCAAGGAAGGTCTTCGAGGCGAAGTTCCGCGAGCCCAATCCGCGCCTGCCCTTCTACATCACGATGGGCGTGCTCGGCGCCTTCGCGCTCGGCACCGTGGTCTATTTCTGGATGCAGCTGCGGCCGCCGCCGCCGCTCGTCAACACCAACCCGGTGCGCCCCGCCGGGGAAGCGCCGGTCGAGGTCGCGGCGCCGCCGAAGCCGCAGGCGCCTGCGCCCGTGGCGCAGGCCGCGCCGATCCCGGGCCTGCCTTCGTCCGCCCCGGCCGCGCCGGTGCAGGAGCCCGCGAGAACGCCGGCGCCGCCGCCCGCGGAATTGCGGCCGAAGCCGCCGGCGGCGAAGCCCGCGCCGGCGATCGAGACGCCCAGGCTCGCCGCGCCCGAGCCGAGGCCGGCGCCGGTGCAACCGCAGCCTGCGGCACGGCCGGTGGCGCAGGTCCATGCCAAGGTCGAGTCCGGCTACGCCGCGTACGTTGCCGGCGACCTCGCCACGGCGCGCACCGAGTACGAGCAGGCGTTGCGCGACGAGCCGGCCAACCGCGACGCGCAGTTCGGCCTCGCCGCGCTCGACGTGAAGGCGGGCCGCTACGAGGCGGCGGAGGGCGCCTACCTGCGCCTGCTCCAGGCGAATCCGCGCGACGTGGAGGCGCAGGCGGCGCTCATCGCGCTGCGCGGGGGGCGCCTCGACCCGCTGGTCGCCGAGAGCCGCGTGAAGTCGCTCCTCGCCGCCGAGCCCCGCGCGCACGTCCTGAACTTCACCCTCGGCAACCAGCTCGCGCAGCAGGGCCGCTGGGCCGAAGCGCAGCAGGAGTACTTCAAGGCGTTCTCGGCCGAGCCCGATAACGCCGACTTCGCCTACAACCTCGCCGTCAGCCTCGACCAACTGCGCCAGCCGCGCCTCGCCCTCGAGTACTACCGCCGCGCGGTCGCGCTCGCGAAGACGCGCGGCGCGAGCTTCGACGCCGCGGCCGCGCAGGCGCGCATCGCGCAACTGGACAAATGAACCAGCCGACCAGCCCGCAGGCGAAGCGCCACCTCGGCCAGATCCTCATCGATCAGGGCATCCTCACCGAGGACCAGCTGCGCATCGCCCTGCTCGAGCAGACGAAGCAGCATATTCCCGTCGGCCGGCTGCTGGTGCAGCTCGGCTTCGTCTCGGAGGCGACGCTGCGCGACGCGCTCTCCGAGAAGCTCGGCCTGCAGGCGGTGGACCTGGCGCGCATCATCGTCGACCCCACCGCGCTCAAGATGGTGCCGCGCGAGCTCGCGCGGCGCTACCGCGTCTTCCCGGTGGCGCTCGATCGCCAGCAGAAGAAGTTCATCGTCGCCATCGCCGACACCAACAACATCGTCGCGCTCGACCAGCTGCGCGCGCACCTCAAGGGCGACTTCGAGATCGAGCTGCGCCTCGCCGGCGACTCCGAGATCGAGCGCGCCATCGAGCACTACTACGGGCACGAGTTCTCGATCGACGGCATCCTCAAGGAGATCGAGACCGGCGAGGTCGACTACAGCACCGTCACCGAGGGCGACGAGTACTCGCAGCCGGTGGTGCGCCTCATCTCGGCGCTGCTCGCCGACGCCGTGGAGCGCGCCGGCTCCGACATCCACTTCGAGCCCGAGCAGAACTTCCTGCGCATCCGCTACCGCATCGACGGCGTGCTGCGGCAGATCCGCAGCCTGCACAAGACCTACTGGCCGGCGATGGCGGTGCGCCTCAAGGTGATGGCGAAGATGAACATCGCCGAGACGCGCGCGCCGCAGGACGGGCGCATCTCCGCCACCATGTCGGGCCGCGTCGTCGACTTCCGCGTCGCGAGCCTGCCCACGACGCACGGCGAGAACCTGGTGCTGCGCATCCTCGACCGGCAGAAGGGCATCGTGCCGCTCGACAAGCTCAACCTCGAGGAAGGGCAGCTCGAGCAGCTGAAGCGCATGATCGCGCGCCCCGAGGGCATCATCCTGGTCACCGGCCCGACCGGCAGCGGCAAGACCACCACGCTCTACTCGATCCTGAACCACATCAACTCCGACGGCATGAACATCATGACGCTCGAGGACCCGGTCGAGTACCCGATGACGCTGATCCGGCAGACCTCGGTGTCGGACGCGGCCAAGCTCGATTTCGCCAACGGCATCCGCGCCATGATGCGCCAGGACCCGGACATCATCCTCGTGGGCGAGATCCGCGACCACGAGACCGCCGAGATGGCCTTCCGCGCGGCGATGACCGGGCACCAGGTGTACTCGACGCTGCACACCAATTCCGCGGTCGGCGCCTTCCCGCGCCTGCTCGACATCGGCATCGTCCCCGACATCCTCGCCGGCAACATCATCGGCATCCTCGCGCAGCGCCTGGTGCGCAGGCTCTGCCGCACCTGCCGGCAGTCCTACGACCCGGACGTGCGCGAGCGCCGCCTGCTCGGGATCACGCCGACCGAGCCCGCGGCAATCTGGCGCTCCGTCGGCTGCGAGCAGTGCGACTACCAGGGCTACAAGGGCCGCCAGTCGATCCTCGAGCTGCTCAAGATCGACGCCGGCATCGACGAGATGGTGGCGCGGCGCGCCACCGCGCGCGAGATCCTCACGGCGGCCAAGGCGAACGGCTTCAGGACCCTCGCCGACGACGGCGTGCGCCTGGTGCGCGCGGGAACGACCAGCCTGGACGAGCTCATGCGGGTCGTGGACCTGACCGACCGCATGGCTTGATGCTGTACTCCTATAAAGCGATAGATTCACGCGGGAAGACGGTGATGGGCCGGGTGGAAGCGGTCAACCTCTTCGACCTCGAGCAACGCCTCGCGCGCATGGATCTCGACCTGGTGATCGGCGGCCAGTCGAGCCAGGCCACGCGCTTGTTCGGCGGACGCATCCCGCGCCAGGACCTCATCAACTTCTGCTTCCACCTCGAGCAGCTCGCCACCGCCGGGGTGCCGGTGATCGAGGGGCTGATCGACCTGCGCGAGAGCGTGGAGAACCCGCGTTTTCGCGAAGTGGTCTCCGGGCTGGTCGAGTCGATCGAGGGCGGCCGCAACCTGTCGCAGGCGCTCGCCGAGTTCCCCGAGGTGTTCAGCAAGGTGTTCGTGAGCCTGGTGCGCTCGGGCGAGCAGACCGGCAAGCTGCCCGAGGTGCTGAAGAGCTTGAGCGAGTCGCTCAAGTGGGAAGACGAGCTCGCCGCGCAGACGAAGAAGCTCGCCATGTACCCGGCCTTCGTCGGCAGCATCGTCCTGCTGGTGACCTTCTTCCTGATGATCTACCTCGTGCCGCAGATGACCGGCTTCATCCGCAACATGGGGCAGGACATCCCGCTGCAGACGGTCATCCTGATGGCGGTGTCGGGCTTCTTCGTCGACTACTGGTGGGCGGTGATCGCCTTCCCCTTCTTCGCCTGGTTCGGCCTGAAGTGGGCGGCGCGCACCAACCCGGCGGTCGAGTACGCGCTCGACCGCTACAAGATCTCCATGCCGCTGGTGGGGCCGATCCTGCGCAAGATCATCCTGTCGCGCTTCGCCTCGAGCTTCGCCATGATGTACGGCTCGGGCATCACCGTGCTCGACGCCATCCGCAGCTGCGAGGAGATCGTCGGCAACAAGGTGCTCGAGCAGGCGCTGAAGAGCGCCGGCCAGCAGATCGCCGACGGCAAGAACATGACCGCCGCCTTCCAGGACCTGGGCCTGTTCCCGCCGCTCGTCATCCGCATGCTGCGCATCGGCGAGAACACCGGCAAGCTGGACACGGCGCTGCTCAACATCGCTTACTTCTACAACCGCGAGGTGCGCGAGTCGATCGGCAAGGTGCAGGCGATGATCGAGCCGGCGCTGACGCTGGTGCTCGGCGCGATCCTCGGCTGGGTGATGCTCTCGGTGCTCGGGCCGGTGTACGACGCCATCTCGAAGATGAAGTTCTAGCCGCATGAACTTCACTCAATTTGGCGCGCGGCGCATCCTCTACTTCACCGCCGAGGACCACTACCTCTACAGGAGCCAGGGCGGGAAGCTCGAGCTCGAGGCGAAGTTCTCCGGCGACGACCTCGGCGTCACCGCCTTCCGCGAGCACCTGCGCGGCCAGGGCCGCGCCCTGTACTCGGTGCTCGCCGACCTCGCCGGCGAGGACTTCCACGAGGACGCGATCCCGTACCTGCGCGGCTCCGACCGCGACGCAGTGGTGCAGCGGCGCCTTGCGCAGCGCTACCGCGACACGCGCCTTGCCGCGGCGCTCTCGCTCGGCCAGTTGCTGGCGGGCGAGCGGCGCAACGAGCGGCTGCTGCTCACCTCGTTCACCAACACGCAGCAGCTCGCCCCCTGGCTCGATGCGCTCGAGGAAGCCGGCGCGCGCCTCTCGGGCGTGTACTCCACGCCGCTGCTCGCGCCGGCGCTGGCCGCGCGCCTGGGCGGCAAGGCCGAGCGCCTGCTGCTCGTCACGGCGACGCGCGCCGGGCTGCGCCAGTGCTACATCGACCACGGCCGGCTGCGCTTCGCCCGCCTGGAGCGCACCGTGGAGATGGTGCCGCAGGCGCTCGCGATGTTCGTGCGCTCCGAGACCCAGCGCCTGCTGCAGTACCTCGTCACGCTGCGCGCGCTGCCGCGCGAGGGCGCGCCGGTGCAGGTGCTGGTGATCGCGCCGACCGGGCAGCGCGCCATCTTCGAGCAGGCGCTGCTGTCCGACGCGCGCCTGGTGTTCCGCACCGTCGACGCCGCGGAGGCGGGCAGGGCGATCGGCCTGAGGAGCGCGCCCGAGGGCACCGCCGCCGAGGCGCTGTACCTGCATCTCACGGCGAGCAAGCCGCCCGCCGAGCAGTTCGCGAGCCGCGAGGAGCGCCGGCGCTTCTTCATCTGGCGGCTGCAGCGCGGCATCGTCGCGGCCGGCGCGCTGGGCTTCGCCGCCTGCGCGCTTTACGGCGGCAGCCGCTGGCTGGAGGTGATGAACGTGCGCGAGCAGGCGGTGCGGCAGCAGGCCGACGCGCGCGCCGCCGCGCAGAGCTACGAGCGCATCACCGCCGCCTTCCCCGTGACGCAGACCACCACCGAGAACGTGAAGGTCACGGTGGTCGAATTCAGCAAGATCGCCGAGCGCAGCGCCTCCCCCGAGCCGGCGCTCGTGCACGTGTCGCAGGTGCTCGGGCAGTTCCCGCAGATGGAGCTCGACGCCCTCAACTGGAGCGTCGGGCGGCCGACCGAGCGCCGCGACGGCAAGCCGCTCGCCGCCCCCTCGCCCGGCCAGGGCGCGAAGCGCGCCGGGCCCATCGACGAGGCGGTGATCGTCGAGATCTCCGGCCGCGTGAACGCCACCCAGCGCAACGACTATCGCGGCATCACCGGGCAGGTGCAGCGCTTCGCCGCCGCGCTCGCCGGCGCGGGCTACGAGCTGCTGCGCACTCAGCTGCCGTTCGACGTGACTTCCGAGGGCACGCTCTCGGGGGACATCGGCACCGGCCCCGACACCGGCGAGGCGCCGCGCTTCACCATCACCATCGTGCGGAGGCTGCCCTGAGGTTCACCCAGGAAGAGCTCCGGCGCCTCGCCATCCCGTTCGTCATCGCGCTGGCGCTGCTCGGCGCGGGCGCCGCCCTGGTGCAAAGCGCCGGTACCTCCCTCGCCGCCGCGCAGCGCAGCCTCGCCGCCGCGCAGGCCGAGCGCCGGGAGAGCACCGAGCGCCTGGCGCGCATAGCCGAGGAGGAGCGCGAGGTGAAGGCGAAGCTCGACGTCTACCAGCGCCTGCGCCGACTCAACATCCTGGGCGAAGAGCAGCGCCTGGAATGGGCCGACGCCATCACCCGCATCCGCACGCAGCGCGAGCTGCTCGACCTGCGCTACCGCGTCGAGCGCCAGCAGCTGCTCTACTCCGCGGTGGGCAAGCCGGCCAATGTCGACTTCTTCGCCAGCACCATGAAGGTGGACCTTGCGCTGCTGCACGAGGAGGACCTGCTGCGCTTCCTCGCCGACCTGCGCGACTCGGGCAATGCCTACTACGCGGTGCGGCGCTGCGCCATCCAGCGCACCGGCCAGGCGGCCACCGGCACCACCATCACGCCGCGGCTGCGCGCCGACTGCGACATCGACCTCATCACCATCGTCGACCGGGCGGCCAAGCGATGATGCGCGCTCTTCTCTTCTTCCTGGCAGTTCTCCTCTCCCAAAATGCCACCGCGCAGCAGCTCGGCCGCCTCTTCTTCACCGACGACCAGCGCGCGGCGCTCGATGCGCGGCGCCGGGCGCGCGTGCCGGACAAGCCCTCCGCCGCCCCCGTGGTGGCCTCGCCCACCACTCGCCTCGACGGCTTCGTGCGCCGCTCGCAGGGGCCCTCCACGGTTTGGGTGAACGGCGAGCAGCTGCCCGAGAACGTCCGCCCGGGCGAGCGCAGCGTCTCGGTCCCCGTCGGCGACAGCGGCGCCCGCGTCGAGCTCAAGCCCGGCCAGGTGCTCGACCGCGGTACCGGCGAGGTGCGCGACGTGCTCGGTGATGGCGAGATCCGCGTTCGACGCAACAGATGAGCAAACGACAACATGGCGTCGCGCTGATCGGGCTCCTCGCCTTGCTGACGCTCGGCGCCTGCTGGTACCTCGTTTCGGCGCTTGCCACTCCAGTGAACCGCACGGCCTCGGATCGCGAGCACAACGCAAGGGTGCTGCAACAAGCGAAGCTCGCCCTCATCGGCAGCGTTGGCCTGATGGCGGGTGATACGACCGAAACCAACCCCGGTCGGGTACCCTGCCCAGAAGCGGCAGGGTCAGCGAACAACTTTGCTGCCGGCGTGTGGACGGAAGGCGACGATGGCGTCGCGGCGGGCAACTGCTTGCTGCCGGCGGTCGGCCGCCTGCCTTGGCGAACCCTCGGCATCGAAAAGCTCGTCGATGCCTCCGGCGAGCCGCTCTGGTATGTCGTTTCTCCGGCATGGGCGCTGAGCAACGCCACGTTCCCGCCCCTGCAAACACTGATCAACTCCGACAACGCCGCCGGCCAGCTCACGCTAGACGCTGCGGGCGACATTGTGGTGCTCATCATCGCTCCGGGTCGGCCGCTCGACATCGCCGCGGGCGGAGGCTGCGTGGCGCGGAACCAGGCCCGGGTGCGCACGGCAAACGTCTCTTGGGATGTCCGCGACTTCCTCGACTGCACGAATTCCGACGGCAACGGGGCCTTCGCCACCAACGGGCCTTCCGGCTCGTTCAACGACCAGGTACTCGCAGTCACTTCCGGCGAGCTGATGCCGGTCGTCGAAGCCGCAGTGGCCAATCGCTTCGCCAAGCAGTTCGGGCCGACCATGCGCTACTGCGGGGGCCTGTGGGCGCCGTGCAGTGGCGCCGGCGCGGCGGCCTACTATCCATTCGCGGCCGATTTCACCACGCTCGCAGCGGGCACCTTCCAAGGCGCGTTGAACAATCCGCAGGGCTTGCTGCCGCTCAGTTTCAGCGGCGCCGGCGCCTGCCTAGCAAATACGCCCAGCGCGCCTTACTGCGCCCCGCCGCCACCGTGCGGTGCAGCGCCGTACAACGGCACGCGCTGCGCGCCAACCCTAATCACCTACCGCAACAACCCCGTGATCACGAGCACCGGCGGAGCGACTATCAGGAACTACAGCTGCTCGGTGAGCGGAACGCCGAGCACTCTAAGCTGTAACGTCAACACCTCCTCCGGAGCCGGCCTCCTGGCCGCAGACCGTTGGATGACTTTCACCATGGATGTCACCACCAACAATGTCGGTATGGCGGTGCGGACGATCAACACGGCAGCGCAGATGACGGGCGTCGACACTGCCATCGCCACCTCCGTGAACTATCCATATGGCTATCAGATGACCTCGGCGACGTTGAACGCCGACGGATCGGCGACAGTCCGGATCAATTCGCGCGTTCCCGGCGTGAGCGGCGGCTTGATCAGTGACCTTCTATGCGCGTTGACTCTGCTCGAAAGCCTGCTCTTAAACTGCTACCAGCACACTATCACCGTGCCGTTCATGTGGCTCGACCAGCCCATGCTGTATGCGGACAACGCGACCATGGCATGGTTCTATCGCAACGGCTGGCACGAGCGAATGTACTACGCCGTTTCCGCCGGCAACGCGCCGAGCGGGACCGGGACTTGCGCCGGCGCGACCTGCCTATCGGTCAACGGCCCGACGCTCACGAATATCCAGCGCGCCCTCGTGCTCACGCCGGGACGCGCGGTGGGGGCCCAGCCCCGGCCCCCCGTCGTCCTCGCCGACTGGCTCGAAGGCGGCAATGCGGACCTCGACACGCAATTTTGGGCACGCGATCCCGCTCTCCCGGTCAACCGTGCCTTCAACGACCACGTCGTGGCCCTCGACAGCAACTGATGGGTACGAGGTATTCAAAGGGATTCACCCTCACCGAGCTCGCTATCGCATTCCTGATCGTCTCGCTGCTCCTCGCGGGGTTCATGTACACCCTCGCGGCCCAGACGGAGCAGCGTAGCCGCACGGACACGCAGCGGCGCCTGGAGGACGCGAGGGAGGCGTTGATCGCTTTCGCCATCGTCAACGGCCGGCTGCCTTGCCCCGCCGCGGCGCCGCCGAATGCGCCCTACAGCAACCCGGGAGCGACCGGCACGGAGTCCCCCGCCGGGGGTGCTTGCACCGACGGCTACACCGGCTTTCTACCGGGACTCGCTCTCGGCTTTCAGCCCGTCGACGCCAACGGCTACGCGCTCGATGCCTGGAACAACCCGATCCGTTATTCCGTGTCGAAGAACAGCAGCGTCGCCGGCAATCCGGACTGGAACTTCACTACGCCCGGCGCGATGAAGGCCACCGGCATCAACGTCACGCCCAGCGATCTGGTCCTGTGCGCTCAGGGCACGGGGATCAACACCGGCGCGGGAACGTGCAGCGCCGCCCCGTCAGTCACCAACCAGAACCTCGTGGTCGCAGTGCTGTGGTCGCAAGGCAAGAATTTCATCACCAGCGGCGCCGCCGGCACGGACGAAACGCCGAACAACAAGCATCGCCTGCCGGCCGTGCAGAACGACCACCCCATCTTCGTGCACACGACCCCGGCGCCAGCGGGGGCCACCGGCGGCGAGTACGACGACATGCTGGTCTGGTTGCCGGTCGGCGTACTTTATTCGCGTCTGATCGCCGCTGGAGTACTGCCGTGACGTACTGCCTTTGGCTCCGCAAATCGTTGATGCGTCTCACTTTTCAGAATTCCGCGCATCGGCGCCTATGGCATTTGCGCACATCTTCAACGATCGTTAACAAAGCTCAGCCGGAGCCTGAGACATTTGCCGTAACGTCGCCTGGGGCGCCCCGATACATTGAGGGCGTCACAGCGGCCGCATGCGCGGCTCGCTAAGACCTAACTCAGGGAGAACGAAATGGATGCGATGAAGCGCACACTGATCTCGGTAGCTGCCGCGTTTGCCGTGGCGTCGACCTCGGCGGTGGCGCAGGGGGTGAAGATGAGCGACGAGCAACTCGACCAGATTACGGCCGCCGGAGCGCTCAGCGTGGTGGCGATCAGCAACCCCGGAAACGCCAACGTCGCACGCAACCTCGACCTCCAAAGCGGTCATACAACGTGCATCAATTGCGCCGAGGTGCTGCCACCCAATGCGGGCGGCACCGGCGGGATCGTGATCGTCGTGAACCGCAAGTTTGGCTTCGACAACCCGATCATCCGCTGCGTGGGTCGCGGCGTCCCTGGACTCTGCTAGAGCAGCACCGTCCTACCGCCCCCTGACACCGGCGTCGCCGGTCTCAAGGGGTTTGTTTTTTGGGATGATGTCGGCCGTGCTATCGCATCGAATCGCGGTCTCGCTGCTGGTCGGGCTCATGTTCCGGCCCGTCGTCGCGCACCCTCAGGCGGTTCGCTCGCTCCTGGAAATGCGCCATGAGGGCGTGGTGGTCCAGCAATGGGACTCGAGCTGTGGCGCGGCGGCGCTGGCTACGGTGCTGACGTACGCGTTGAAGGACCCCGTTTCCGAAAGGACCGTCGCCGAAGGCATGCTGCGGCGGACAGACCCGCTGCGCGTGCGGGTACGCGGCGGTTTCTCCCTGCTGGACATGAAGCGCTTTGCGGAGAACCGGGGCTATGACGCCGCGGGGTTTCGGGACCTTAGCCTGGACGAGTTGCTGAGAATGCAAAGCCCCATCGTGCCGATTGCCGAGCATGGCAACGCGCATTTCGTCGTGATCCGCGGCCTCAAGGAGGGGGCGCTGGACATCGCGGACCCCGCCTTCGGGAATCGATCGATTTCCGTCGAGCGTTTCGTCACCGTTTGGCAGAACGGCATCGGCTTCGTCGTGACGCGACAGGGCCGGTGAAGCGCTTTCTCGCGCTTATCGCACTGTTATTCGCCGGTTACGGTACGGCCTGGTCGCAGACCACCGAGGAGCTTCAACGCATCATCCGGGAGCGCGATGCCGAAATCGAGGGTCTGAAGCGCAGAATCGAGAAGCTGGAAGAAGACGCCTCGAAGCCCAGCGACGCCAGCGACGACGAGATGAATCGGGCCCTCGAACGCGCACTGGTGCAGCAGGGCGGGATGCTGCTGCCTCCAGGCGTCTACGAGCTTGAGCCGCAGGCAAGCTATGCGCATTGGGACAAATCACGTACCGCGCTGCGCCATGAGGGTGATGTGGCGCTCTCACTCCGCGCCGGTCTGCCTTGGGACTCGCAGATTCAGCTGCGTGTTCCATACGTTCATGTGTCTACGTCAGCGGGATCCGAGACCGCGCTCGGCGACGTTGATCTGTCGCTGTCCAGGCAGGTCAAGCGAGAGGGCAGTTTGCTGCCGAGCCTGGTGGGTTCGTTAGGCTGGCACGGCCGCACGGGCAAGGAGGCACAGGATGGAGGCGTGCCGACAGGCGGAGGCTTCGACGTCGTCCAGGCGGGTCTTACCGCGCTGAAGCGACACGATCCGCTGGTGTACTACGGCGGCCTCAGCTATTCCTCGCCGCTGTCTCGCAGTATCGACGGTACGCACGTCGACCCCGGCGACGCCCTCGGCGTGCGGCTGGGCGGCATCCTTGCCGCGAGGCCGGACACCTCCGTGAACCTGGGACTCAACCTCGCCTTCGTGCGCGCGGCGCGGCTGAACGGGCAACGCGTGCCAGAGTCCGATACGGTGCTCGGTACGCTTCAGCTGGGCTTCGGGAGGATTCTTACGCGCCGCGCCATGCTCAATCTCGCCGCCGACCTCAGAGTGACGGGAGAGGTGCCGGATTTCCGCTTGAGCGTCGCCTTGCCCATCCGCTTCTAGCGGCGCCTCACGGTTGCGCACCGCTTAGCGCAAAGCAGACGTCGCCATCGCGGTTCGACTCGAGGGCGAGGCGATAGCCCGCCGCCTCGGCCTGGCGAGCCGCCTGGTAAAGGCCGATTCCCAGTCCGCCGCGCGAGCTGACCGGCGCGCGCATCAGGGTGGAGGCGAACTCCTCGGGCACCGGGTAGCCGGTATCGCAGACGCGCAGCGCGAGCTGCTCGGCGCACTCGAGCGAGACGCGCACGCGCACCGCCGGATCGACGGCGCGCTTGGCGATCGCGTTGCGCAGCAGGTTGTCAGAGACGCTGTCAAAGAGCGAGCGCGGCAGGCGCGCCTGCGCCGGCGGCGCCGCGCCCTGGAATTCGACGCCCTCGCCGTGGTACTGCCGCTGCAGCCCCTGCCACCAGGTCGACGCCGACACGTAAGTCTCCGCCGTTGCCTGCGGCCGCTGCAGGCGCTCCAGCGTCTCGGACAGCCGCTGCGCGACGAGCGGCAGCTGGCGTTGCACCAGTCCCTGCAGCTGCGCCGAGTCGCGGTACTCGTCGCGCTCGGCCACCGCGCACAACACGTTCAGAGACTGCAGCAGGTTCTTGATGTCGTGCGTCATGCGCGCGCCGGTCTCGTGCACCGCCTGCAGGTAGCTCGCCTGGCGCAGCTTCTCCTCGCGCTGCTTGGCGAGGTAGAACTCGCCGAGCAGCTGCCCGAGCAGATGCAGGTGCCATTGCAGGGCCGGGCTCAGGCGGTAGCGCGAATAAATGGTCAGGGCGAGCGCGCTATTGGAGAACTCGACGCCGTGCGGGGTTTTCTCGCCGCGCTCGCCGCGCGCCTCGCCCGCGCGCCAGCCGACGCCCGCCACCGAGGGCAGGCGCTCGAGCGACGCCAGCGCCTCGGCGAGGAAGCGCTCCGGCCGCGCCTCGACGTGCGATACCTCGGCGAGCACGTGCAGCCACTTCTCCACCGGCAACCCGATGGAGAAGAGGTAGCGGGCGAAGAACACCCCCAGCCCGCCGCCGCTGCGCGGGTTCCAGGCAAGCCCCACCAGCAGCACCGCACCGGCGGTGACGAACACGGTGTAGGTGAGCGCGGCGAGGTAGGTGCTGCGCGTGAGCGTCATGAAGGTGAAGCTGCCGAGGATCACCACGACGAGCAGCAGCATCAGGAAGACGCTGTAGAAGAAGTCGATCACCTGCGAGGCGTCGGCGGGCTCGGGCTCGGCCGGGAAGAGCGCGATCAGCACGAAGGCGAGGGGCAGGCCGTATTCGGCGTAGCTGCGCACCTCGGGCGTCACCTCGCGGCGCGGCGCGATCTCGGGAAGGATGGCGATGGCGAGCAGCGCGAGCAGGTAGGCGAGCACCACCAAGTAGCAGCGCCGCTGCCAGCGCGCGTGGTGCTGGTACACCTTGCCGCCGACGAGGCCGGCGAGCACGACCACCCAGAAGGCGAGCAGCCACCAGTCGAGGTAGAGCATGACCACCACGGCCACCAGCGACAGGATGAAGCCCTGCGTGGGCGAGACGCGCTGCTCGGCGCGCAGGAACGGCTGCCACAGCAAGAGCAGCCCGAGGTGCGCGAGCAGCAGCGCGCGCGCCCACGGGTCGGCGACGCCGCGGAACACCGCCACGTGCAGCAACGCCAGCATGGCGACCACCACCAGGCGCCAGTAGCGCTGGCTGAATCCCCACGCGGCATTGGCCAGCCTGGCGAAGAGCTCCTCGCCCGGCAGCGCCTGTTGCATAAGATCCCTCCCCGCGTCTAGTCTACAAACGAACCCATGCCAGCGGCCATTCTCGCCCGTTTGTGCCTCGTCGAAGCGCGCCGCGGCGGCTTGCCGTGGCTCGCCCTGGCCAGCCTGCTCGCCGCGGTGTCGCTGGCGGCATTCCTTTCCGAGGCGGCGATCACCGAGGGCCGCTCGCTGCAGCTCTCGGTCCTCGCCGCCGTGCTGCGCACCGCGGCGGTCTTCCTGGTGGCGGCGCAGGTGGCGGCGAGCACGCTGCGCGAGTTCAACGACAAGGGCCTGGAGCTGATGCTCTCGCTGCCCCTCGGGCGCTCGACGCACTACCTCGGGCGGCTGGCCGGGTTCAGCGCCAGCGCGGTGGCGCTGGCGGCGCTCTTCTCGGCAGCGCTGCTGCCGTGGGCGGCGCCCGGCGCCGTGGCGCTCTGGGGCGTGTCGCTCGCTTGCGAGGCGGCGCTGGTCGCCGCCGCGGCGCTTTTCTTCGCCATGACGCTCGCCCAGCTCGTGCCGGCGATCGCGGCGACCGCCGGCCTGTACCTGCTCGCGCGCTCCATCGCCGCGATCCAGGCCATCGCCGCTGGGCCGCTCGCCGCGGACTCGCTCATCACCCACTTCGCCGGTCTCGCCGTCGACGGGGTCGCTCTGCTCCTGCCGCGGCTCGACGTCGTGACCCGCACCGACTGGCTCCTCTACGAGCCGCCCTCGGCGGGAGCCTATGCCCTCGCCCTGGGCGGGCTCGCGCTGTACGGCGTGCTGCTTGTGGCGGCAGGCCTGTTCGACTTCCACCGCAGGAACTTCTGATGCGGGACGAGCGGCGCTTGAGCGTGGTCCCCGGCTGGGTCTGGACGCTGCTCCTCGTCGCGGCAGCAATGCAGGTGGGATGGCAGGCCGCCCGCCAGCCCGGGCAGCCCGCCGCGGCATCGCTGCCGCCGGCTCCGAGCGCGGCGGCGCTCGGGCTCGCCGCCTTCGGCGAGCGGCCGCTCGCGGCGCGCCTGGTGATGCTCTACCTGCAGGCTTTTGACGTGCGCGGCCTCGACTATCTGCGCCTGATGGCGTGGCTCGGCGCCACCCTCGAGCTCGACCCGCGCAGCGAATATCCGCTCTTCGCCGCCGCGCGCGTCTACGCCGAGGTGCCCGATGCCGCGCGCAGCCGCATCGCCCTCGAGTTCGTCTACGAGCGCTTCTTCGCCGATCCCGACCGCCGCTGGCCCTGGCTCGCGCATGCCGCGCTCCTCGCCAAGCACCGCCTGCGCGACCTGCCGCTCGCGCGCCGCTACGCCCAGGCGATCGATCGCCACACCCGCTCGCCCGACGTGCCGCTGTGGGCCCGGCAGATGGAGATCTTCATCCTCGAGGACATGGATGAGCTCGAGGCGGCCAAGATCATGCTGGGCGGCCTGCTCGAGCGCGGCGAGATCGATGATCCCGGGGAGCTTCGCTTCCTCAAGCAGCGGCTGGAGGAGCTGGAGGCCCGGCTGGGCCGCAAGAACGTGAAATAGTTGTCGGTCTGCCAACAGGCATGTCGAGGATTCGACAGAGGTGGCCTTGACGGTGTCGCCTAAGTCATTGTTTTTACTTGTTCCGGATTCTGGCATACCATTTGCGGTACGTTCATCGTTCCTGGAGGGTCCAGGGGAGATACTTATATGAAGAAGACACAGGGCTTCACGCTGGTGGAAATCGCGATCGTGCTGGTGATCATCGGGCTGCTGCTCGGCGGCATCCTGAAGGGGCAGGAAATGATCACCCAGGCGAAGATCAAGAACCTGATCGCGGACTTCTCCGGCATCTCGGCCGCCTACCACGGCTACCAGGATCGCTACCGCTCCATCCCGGGCGACGACCCGGGCGCGGCCGCGCGCTGGGCGGTGGCCCCGGCAGCGACTTCGGGCGACGGCAACGGCGTCGTCGCGGGCGCGTACAACAGCCTCACGGCGACCGACGAGTCGCGCCTGTGGTGGGATCACTTGCGCCGTGCCGGCTTCGTCGCCGGCACCGGCACGCAGCAGCCGTTCAACGCGGTGACCGGCCTCCTCGGCGTGCAGACCGGCAACGCGGCGGCCGCCACGGCGCTCGGCGGCTTCAGCGCTCTGATCGTGTGCTCGGCCAACATGCCCGACAAGATCGCCATCGCGGTGGACACGCAGATGGACGACGGCACCGCGGCCACCGGCACGGTGCGCGGCCAGCTGCACGCGGCCGGCCCCAACCCGGCGATCCAGGATGCGGCACCCGCGGCGAACTACGCGGAGACGGGAAGCAACGTCTACACGCTCTGCCGCTCGCTGTAACAGGCGCGCGTGCAGCGCTGAAAGCCGACCTTAGGGTCGGCTTTTTTTTGCCCGCCGTTTAACCTCGTACCAGGCGGAACTCGGCCGCCGACAGCGCCTCGGCGCTGCCCAGCATCACCACGACGTCGCCTTCCTGCAGCGGCCCTGCCTGCGCCGCGGCGAGCCGCTCCTTGATCCCGCGCCGGCGCACCGCGCGCAGCTGCACGCCGAGGGCCTCGAGCTGGAGGGCCTCCAGCGTCTTGCCGATGCCGTCGGCGCCGGGCTCGAGCGTCACCGCGTGCAGGCGCGCGCCGCCATCGCCCTCGGACTCGTTCTCGCGCCCGTGGAACAGGCCGCGCAGCAATCCGTACTGCTGGTCGCGCACCTGGCTCATGCGACGCATCACCCGCGACAGCGGCACGCCGGCGACCACGAGCGCGTGGGAGGCGAGCATCAGCCCCGACTCGAAGGCTTCCGGCACCACCTCGGTGGCGCCGGCGGCGGTCAGCCGCGCGATGTCGGATTCGTCGCGCGCGCGCACGATCACCGGCACGGTGCGGTTCAGCGCCTGGATGTGCGCGAGCACGCGCACGCTCGCGGCGACATCGGCGAACGTCACCACCACCGCCGCGGCGCGGCCGATGCCGGCGGCGACCAGCGCCTCGCGGCGCGCGCTGTCGGCGAACACCACCGTGTCGCCCGCCAGCGCCGCCTCGCGCACGCGCTCGGGGTCGAGGTCGAGCGCCACATAGCGCAGGCCCTCGGCGTCGAGCAGCCGCGCCAGGCGCTGGCCGTTGCGGCCGTAGCCGAGGATGATCACGTGCCGGTCGCTCTCGATCGCCTGCGCGGCGACGCGGTGCAGGTCGAGCGAGCGCTGCATCCACTCCGAGCGCGACAGGCGCAGCACGATGCGGTCGCTCGCCGCGACGACGAAGGGCGTGGCGAGCATCGACAGGATCATCGCCGCGAGGAAGGGCTGCAGCATCGCGGCGTCGACCACGCCGGCGTAGCCGGCGAGGGGCAGCAGCACGAAGCCGAACTCGCCGCCCTGCGCGAGCGCGAGCCCCACGCGCAGCGCCGTGCCGGTCGGGGTACCGAAGGCGCGCGAGAGCATGGTGATGAGCGCGAGCTTCCCGGCGGTGAGCACGACGAACACCGCTGCCACCATCGCGAAGTTCGCCGCCACGAGCTTGAGGTCGAGCATCATGCCGACGGTGATGAAGAACAGCCCCAGCAGCACGTCGCGGAAGGGCTTGATGTCCTCCTCGACCTGGAAACGGTACTCGGTCTCCGAGATCAGCATGCCGGCGAGGAAGGCGCCGAGCACGAGCGAGAGGCCGGCGAGCCCGGTGAGGAAGGCGAGGCCCAGCGTGATGAGCAGCACGTTCAGCACGAACAGCTCGCTCGAGCGGCGGCGCGCCACCGCGCCGAGCCAGGCGCGGATGAGGCGTGGCCCGCCGACCACGATCACCGCGAGAGCGATTGCCGCCTTGCCCAGCGCGGCTGCAATCGCGAAGCCCATCGCCCCGGCCGGCTGGCCGAGCGCGGGGATGAGCACGAGCAGCGGCACCACCGCGAGGTCCTGGAAGAGCAGCACCCCCATCACCTGGCGGCCGTGCGCGCTGTCGAGCTCGCCGCGCTCCGAGAGCAGGCGCGACACGATGGCGGTGGAGGACATCGCCGCGACGCCGCCGAGCGCGATGCCCGCCTGCCAGGACGCGCCGGCCATCCAGGCGACGCCGCCGGCGATCGCCATCGTCAACGCCACCTGCGCGCCGCCCAGGCCGAATACCAGGCGGCGCATCGACAGCAGCTTCGGCAGGCTGAACTCCAGGCCGATCGAGAACATCAGGAACACCACGCCGAACTCGGCGAGCACGCGCGTCTCCTCGCCGTCGGAGGCGAGGCCGAGCGCGTGCGGCCCGAGGCCCAGCCCGGCCACCAGGTAGCCCAGCATCGCCGGCAGGCGCAGCGCCCGGCACGCCATCACCGCGAGCACCGCGGCGGCGAGCAGGATCAGCACGGCCTGCAGCGAAATGACGGAGTGGTCCATGGGCTATACTCGCAAGGATGATAAAGGCAGTACCGAAGGCCCGTCAGAGCAGTTCAAAAAGCACCCTCGAGCTCGCGCGCCAGGTGCTCGAGATCGAGGCTGAAGCGGTGCACGCGCTCGCCGCGCGCATCGACGAGCGCTTCCTCGCCGCGGTCGAGCTGATCCACAACAGAAGCGGCCGCGTGGTGGTGAGCGGCATCGGCAAGTCCGGGCACATCGCGCGCAAGATCGCTTCCACCATGGCGAGCACCGGCACGCCGGCGTACTTCGTGCACCCGGCGGAGGCGAGCCACGGCGACCTCGGCATGGTCGAGCACGGCGACGTGTTCATCGCTATCTCGTACTCCGGCGCGAGCAACGAGCTGCTAGAGATCGTGCCTCTAGTGAAGCGACGTGGCGCCAAACTGATCGCGGTCACAGGAAAGAGGGATTCGATGCTGGCGCGCGAGGCCGATGTCTGGCTCGATGCCAAGGTGGAAAAGGAGGCCTGCCCGCACAACCTCGCGCCCACGGCGAGCACCACGGCGGCGCTGGCACTCGGCGACGCTCTCGCCATCGCCCTATTGGATGCGCGCGGGTTCTCTGCCGCCGACTTCGCTCACATGCACCCGCGCGGCGGATTACCGGACCAGGCGCGCGTGCAGCATGCCTTCTTACGTGTTGAATCGGTGATGTGTACGGGCACGCAGATTCCGCACGTCAAGAGTGGCGCGACGATCCGCGAGGCGCTGGCTGAAGTGACTCGTGGCCGCATGGGCATGACGGCCATTCTCGATTCCGTCGGCACGGTGAAAGGGATCTTCACCGACGGCGATCTGCGCCGGACGCTGGAGAAGAACAGCGACCTTGAACGGCGCGTCGACGATGTGATGACCCTCAGGCCCAAGACGGTACGGCCGGATTTGCTTGCCGCGGAAGCCGTGCACATCATGGAAGAATCCAAGGTCAATCAGCTGCTGGTGGTGGACGAGCGCGGCGAGCTGGTCGGCGCGCTCAACATGCACGATCTCTTCCGCGCCAAGGTGATTTGAGCGAGCCTTCCCTGCCGTGAGGGACCTTTCCGAAGAGGTTGCCGAACGCGCGCGGCGCCTGCGCCTCATGGTCTTCGACGTCGACGGCGTGCTCACCGACGGGACGCTCTGGTACGGACGCGAGGGCGAGGCGCTCAAGGGCTTCCACGCCTTCGACGGCCACGGCATCAAGATGCTCGCGGCGAGCGGCGTCGCCTGCGCGCTGCTCTCCGGGCGCAGCTCCGCCGCGGTGAGCGCCCGCGCCGCCGAGCTCGGGATCGCGCACGTGCTGCAGGGCATCGACGACAAGAACAAGGAATACGAGTCGCTATTGAAGCGCCTTGGTTTTCGTTATGAAGAAGCCGGTTTCATGGGCGACGAGCTCGTCGACCTGCCGGTGCTCACGCGCTGCGGCTTCGCGGCGGCCCCCGGCGAGGCCCCCGAGGCGGTGCGCAGCCGCGTGCACTACGTCGCCGCCGCGCCGGCCGGACGCGGCGCAGCGCGCGAGGTGTGCGAGGTGGTGATGCGCGCCCAGGGCACGCTCGAGCGCGCGATTCAAGGATACCTGCGATGAGCCGCGGGACCCTGCCATGAGGCTGTCGACGACGCGGCTTTTCCCGCTCGCGCTGATGACCTCGCTCGCGCTGCTCACGTTCTGGCTCGAGCGCACGGTGCACGAGGACCCCGCCGCGCCGCAGCTGCGCCGGCACGACCCGGACTATGTGGTGAGCAACTTCACCACCACCACCTACACCCGCGACGGCGCCGCGGAGAGCGTGCTCTCGGCCGAGAAGATGCTGCACTTCCCCGACGACGACTCGACGGAGCTCTTCTCGCCGCGCGTGCTGCACGCCAAGCCCGAGGAGGCGCGCTACACGGTGCGCGCCGAGCGCGGCGCGCTCTCGCGAGACGGCGACGAGATCTTCCTCTACGAGAACGTGGTGCTGGTGCGCGAGGCGGACGCCGGGCGGCCCGAGGCGCGCATGACCACGGAGTTCCTGCACATCCTGCGCGACCGCTCGCTGGTGCGCACCGACCGCCCGGTGAAGATCGTCGAGGGCAGCCGCTCGCTCTCGGGGCGGGGCATGGAGTACAACAACGAGTCGCGCGAGCTCAAGCTCGCCCACGACGTGGTGGCGCGCTTCGAGCCGCAGGACGCGCGATGAAGTTTGCCGCGCTGGTCCTGGTGCTTTTCTGTTCGGCAGCTCTTGCCGAGAAAGCCGACCGCGCCAAGCCGACGCAGGTCGAGGCGAACCGCATGAGCGCCGACGACGCGCGGCGGATGAACATCTTCGAGGGCAACGTGGTGGTGACGCGCGGCACGATCCGCGTCCTCGCCGACCGGCTGGTGGTGCGCCAGGACAGCGAGGGCAACCAGGTCTCCACCGCCACCGGCGAGCCGGTGCGCTTCCGCCAGCGCCAGGACCCCAAGCCGCCGGCCACGCAAGGCGAGTGGATGGACGGCGAGGCGCGGCGCATCGTCATCGACGACGCGAAGGGCACGATCGAGCTGTTCGAGAACGCGCGCGTCAACCGCGGCGGCGACGAGGTCGCGGGCGACTACATCTACGTCGACCAGCGCTCGGACTTCTTCCAGGTGAGCGCCGGCAAGGGCAAGAGCGAGTCCGAAGGGCGCGTGCGCGCCATCCTGCAGCCCAAGACCACCCCGGAAAAATGAGCCGCGTCCCATGAGCCAGCTGCGCTCGCAGCGGCTGCGCAAGCGCTACAAGGCGCGCACCGTGGTGCAGGACGTGTCGCTCGACGTCTCGAGCGGCGAGGTGGTGGGGCTGCTCGGCCCGAACGGCGCCGGCAAGACCACCTGCTTCTACATGATCGTCGGCCTCGTGCCGGCGGACGCCGGCAGCATCCACCTCGACGCGACCGAGCTCACGCACTTGCCGATCCACCGCCGCGCGCGCCTGGGCATCTCCTACCTGCCGCAGGAGAACTCCGTGTTCCGCCGCCTCACGGTCGAGGAGAACGTGCAGGCGATCCTCGAGCTGCAGGGGCTCGCGCCGGAGGAGACCGAGACGCGCCTGGTCGAGCTGCTCAAGGACCTCAACATCTCGCACCTGCGCAAGCACGCCGCGATCTCGCTCTCGGGCGGGGAGCGCCGGCGCCTGGAGATCGCGCGCGCGCTGGGCACCAAGCCCGCCTTCATCCTGCTCGACGAGCCCTTCGCCGGCGTCGACCCGATCGCCGTGCTCGACATCCAGCGGATCATTAGGTTCCTCAAGGAGCGCGGCATCGGCGTGCTCATAACGGACCATAACGTGCGGGAAACGCTGGGGATCTGCGACCGCGCCTACATCATCAACGAGGGCGCCGTGCTCGCTTCGGGCCATCCCGAGGAGATTGTCTATAATGACAGCGTACGCCGAGTATATCTGGGCGAGAACTTCCGTATGTAGTGCCACCCGCGGGTCTGATGAAGCCTTCGCTTCAATTCCGGTTATCGCAGCACCTCACACTGACGCCGCAGCTGCAGCAGTCGATCCGCCTGCTGCAGCTCTCGACGGTCGAGCTGAACCAGGAGATCGACCGCCTGCTGATGGAGAACCCGGCCCTCGAGCGCGAGGATTCCGACGTCGGCGAGGCCGACGCGCCGCCGCGCGCCACGGCCAACGACGCGCCCGCCGCTTCAGTCCCTGAGAACAATTCTCCATCGGAAAACAGTCAGGCGGACGACTGGTCCGGCGAGCTCGCCGCCAACTGGCGCGGCGCGCCGGAGGACGAGGAAGGCGACCGCGACCGCTTCAGCCACGCCGGCACGCCGACGCTGCGCGAGCACCTGCGCGCGCAGCTCTCGCTCACCAACCTCGGCGGGCGCGACCGCGCCTTCGTCGAGGTGCTGATCGACGCGCTCGACGAGGACGGCTACATGACGCAGCCGCTCGAGGAGATCGCGGCGATGCTGCCCGCGGAGGCCGAGGCCGAGCCCGAGGACCTCGCCATCGCGCTGTGCCACCTGCAGAACCTGGAGCCCGCCGGGGTGGGCGCGCGCTCGCCCGCCGAGTGCCTGTCTTTACAGATAAAAAACCTCCCCGATGACCCTGTGCGCGGCCTCGCCCTGCAGATCGTCGAGAAGCACCTGGAGCTGCTCGCGAGCCGCGACTACACGCGCCTGAAGAGCGCCACCGGCGCGGACGAGGAAGCGCTGCGCGCGGCGCAGCGGCTCATCCAGGCGCTCAACCCGCGCCCGGGCTCCGCGTTCGCGCAGGTCGAGGCACGCTACGTCATTCCCGACGTGATCGTGAAGAAGGTGCGCAACGTCTGGCGCGCCAGCCTGAATCCCGACGCCATGCCGCGCCTGCGCATCAACCGGCTCTACGCCGAGCTCGCCGCGAGCGCGAGGAACGGCCTGTCCTCGCAGCTGCAGGAGGCGCGCTGGCTGATCAAGAACGTGCAGCAGCGCTTCGACACCATCCTGCGCGTGTCGCAGGCGATCGTCGATCGCCAGCGGCACTTCCTCGAGCACGGAGAAGTGGCGATGCGCCCGCTCGTCCTGCGCGAGATCGCCTCGACCCTCGGCCTGCACGAGAGCACCATCTCGCGCGTCACCACGCAGAAGTTCATGGCGACGCCGCGCGGCACCTACGAGCTGAAGTACTTCTTCGGCAGCCACGTCGCCACCGAGGCGGGCGGCGCCGCCTCCTCGACCGCGATCCGCGCGCTCATCAAGCAGCTGGTCGCCGCCGAGGACGCGAAAGCGCCGCTCTCGGACTCGCGCATCGCGCAGGTCCTCGGCGAGCAGGGCATCGTGGTGGCGCGCCGCACGATTGCAAAGTATCGTGAGTCCCTGCAGATCCCGCCCGTCAACCAGAGAAAGGCCTTGTAACATGAACCTCCACGTGAGCGGCCATCATCTCGAAGTGACCCCCGCCATCCGCACCTACGTGCAGTCCAAGCTCGAACGAGTGACGCGGCACTTCGACCATGTCATCGACGCCCACGTCATCCTGACGGTGGAGAAGCTCAAGCAGAAGGCCGAGATCACGCTGCACGTGCGCGGCAAGGAGCTGCACTGCTCGAGCGAGGAGGAGGACCTTTATGCGGCCATCGACCTCCTCGCCGACAAGCTCGACCGCCAGGTGCTCCGCTACAAGGACAAGCGCAACGGCAAGGACAAGGGGATCCCCAGGCCCGGCGCCGGGGAAGAGCAGCCCTAGCCCCGGTATAATGCGCCGCCGCTCATGAGCCTCGTCGCCAAGCTGCTGCCCGCCTCGCACGTGCACCTCGACGTGCAGGTCTCGAGCAAGAAGCGCCTGTTCGAGCAGGTGGGGCTCTTGTTCGAGAACCACGACGGCATCGCCAAGAGCGTCGTCTTCGACAGCCTGTTCGCGCGCGAGCGTCTGGGCTCCACCGGCCTGGGGCAGGGCGTCGCCATCCCGCACGGGCGCATCAAGGGCCTGAAGGACGCGCTCGGCGCGTTCTTCCGCCTGGGGCAGCCGATTCCCTTCGACGCGCCCGACGGCAACCCGGTGACGCTGGTGTTCGTGCTGCTCGTGCCCGAGAAGGCGACCGAGAAGCACCTGCAGATCCTGTCCGAGCTCGCGCAGATGTTCTGCGACAAGTCGCTGCGCGAGGCGATGGGGCGCGCAGCCGACGCCGCGGCGCTGCACCAGCTGATCACCGCGTGGCAGCCCGATGCTCCAGGTCAACGTCGCGCGGCTGCATGAGGACAACCGCGAGGCGCTCTCGCTTGCCTGGGTAGGCGGGCGTGACGGCGGCAGTGCGGCGGTACGGCGCGAAGATGCGGCGGCCGCGGCGCTGATCGGCCACCTCAACTTCACCCATCCCAACAGCATCCAGGTCATCGGCGCCGTCGAGGCCGAGGCGGCGAGCCGCCGCGACGCGGCACGCCGCAGCGAGCTCGCCGCGCGGCTGATCGCCGCCGGGCCGGCGATGGTGGTCTTTGCCGACGGCGTGGCGCCCTTTCCCGAGGTGCTCGCGGAGGCGGCGAAGAGCGGCGCCGCGGTGTTCGCCACGCCGGTCGCCGCGGCCCGCGTCATCGAGACGCTGGCGCACTACCTCGCCAAGGCGCTCGCCGACCAGGTCGAGCTGCACGGCGTGTTCATGGATGTCCTCGGCCTGGGCGTGCTCGTCACCGGCGAGTCGGGCGTGGGCAAGAGCGAGCTCGGCCTGGAGCTCATCAGCCGTGGCCACGGCCTGGTCGCCGACGACGTGGTGCAGATCTCGCGCATCGCCGCCGGCACGCTCGAGGGCCGCTGCCCGCCGATGCTGAAGGACTTCATCGAGGTGCGGGGACTGGGGCTCCTTAACATCCGCACCATCTTCGGCGAGACGGCAGTGCGCCGGAAGATGAAGCTGCGGCTGGTCACGCACCTGCAGCGGCCGCAGCCCGGCGGGCGCGACCTCGCCGAGCGCCTGCCGCTCGCCGAGCTCGCCGAGGAGATCCTCGGCGTCACGGTGCGCAAGGTCATCATCCCGGTGGCCGCCGGGCGCAACCTCGCGGTGCTGGTCGAGGCGGCGGTGCGCAACGAAATTCTCAAGCTGCGCGGCATCGACTCGACCGCCGAGTTCCTCGCCCGCCAGAAGCAGCAGATGGAAGAAAAGAAGTAAGTGCAGCTGATTTTGGTCAGCGGGCTGTCGGGCTCGGGCAAGAGCATCGCGCTGCACGTCCTGGAGGACGGCGGCTACTACTGCGTCGACAACCTGCCGGCGACGCTGCTGCTCGAGACGGTCGACTTCCTCGCCGAGGCCGGGCACGACCGCGCCGCGGTCAGCATCGACGCGCGCAGCGCCGCCCTGCCGGCGCTGCCCGAGCACATCGCCGAGCTGCGCAGCCGCGGCGTCGACTGCCGCGTCCTGTATCTCGAGGCGGGCACCGGCACGCTGCTGCGGCGCTTCTCCGAGACGCGCCGCGGCCATCCGCTCACCCGCGCCGGGCTGACCCTGCCCGAGGCGATCGAGCGCGAGCGCGGGCTGCTCGAAAGTGTCGCCGCGCTGGGCCATCGCATCGACACGAGCGAGCTGCAGCCGCGCGTGCTGCAGAACTGGATCCGCGACCTGCTCGGCCTGAGCGCCGGCTCGCTGACGCTGCTCTTCGAGTCCTTCTCCTACAAGCACGGCATCCCGCTCGACGCCGACTGGGTGCTCGATGCGCGCATGATCGCCAACCCGCACTACGACCCGAAGCTGCGCCCCTTCACCGGGCGCGACGCGCCGGTGATCGACTTTCTCGGTCGCGACGCCCAGGCGCAGCGCTGGCTCGAGGACGTGCGGCTGCTCCTCGCGCGCTGGCTGCCGGAGGTGGTGCGCGAGAACCGCAGCTACGTGACGGTGGCGATCGGCTGCACCGGCGGGCGCCACCGCTCGGTCTACATGGCCGAACGCCTCGCCGCGGCCTTCAGCGCCGAGTGGCGCGTGCTGGTGCGCCATCGCGGCCTCGCGCAGGAGAGCCCGGAATAGAACTGCCTCTGTTTCCGCTGAACACCGTGCTCTTTCCGGGCGGGCGGCTGCCGCTGCGCATCTTCGAAACGCGCTACATGGACATGGCGAAGGCCTGCCTGAAGGACGGCACGCCCTTCGGGGTATGCCTGATCGTCGCGGGCAAGGAAGTCGGCGAGCCGGCCACCCCTGCCCCGATCGGCACCCTCGCCCGCATCGGCGAATGGGACATGCCGCAGCTCGGGGTTCTGCACGTGATCGCCAAGGGCGGGCAGCGCTTCCGCATCCTCGAGCGCCGCGTCCAGCCCGACGGCCTTGCCCTGGCTTCCATAGAGATGCTTCCAGAAGACACGGACGCGCCGGTCCCGGAGTCCTGCAAGACCTGCGTGCGCCTGCTCGAGCGCGTCATCGAGCAGCACGCTGCGCTCTTCGAGCCGCCGCATCGCCTCGACTCCGCCTCCTGGGTCGGCGCGCGCCTGGTGGAAGTGCTGCCCCTGCCGCTGCCGGCGAAGCAGGAGCTGCTCGAGCTCGCCGACGCCCGCTCGCGCCTCAAACGCCTGAATACCCTGATCGGCGCCCGCCAGGGGTCTTAGAAAACCGATCAGCTGCCCGAGATCGCCTGCCGGGCGGCAGAGGCCCACTGCTCCTCGTCCTCGAGCGAGGAGGCGAATCGCTTTGCGTGCTTCAGGACCTCGTTGAACATCTCCATGGCCGCCTCCTGCCTGCCCAGGCGCAGCAGAAGTCGGCCGTACCGATAACGCGCCTCCAGCCCGACAAACACGGGAAGGAGCTCGCGATAGACGGCGAACGCCGCATCGTTGTCTCCCCGGCCCTCCAGCATCCGGGCCTCGAGCAGGCGCCTCTCGGCCGGCCGCAGCTTCGGCGCGCTTGCCTTGAGCCGGGCGATGGCGCGCTCCGCCTTCTGCCAATCGCCGCCCCCGACTGCGGCTCTGGCGAGGCCGAAGAGCAGCACCCCGTCGGCGGCGTACGCGCCGTTCAGGCAGCTCTCGTACAGCCTCGCCGCATCGGCGTACATCTGGTGGCTCATGCACTCCGCGGCGAGCGCAATCTTGTTGTCCACGCTGCCGCAGATCGCCAGCTCTTCGGCCCGGCGCCTCAGGTCCGCGTCGGGCTCCAGGGCCTTCGCCAGCGCCCGCGCCGCCCGGGTCGCCTTTCGCGCCTCGCGCGAGCCAGGGAACACCTCGACGAAGTAATAGATGACGCAGCCCATCACCGGGAAAGCCATGATGATGAAGATCCACCAGTACGGGCGGCCCGTCTTCAGGACGTGAAACGCGAAGCAGAACTGAATGAGAACAACGATTGCACCGACGATCGGCATAGCGCCCCCCAATCTCGCTGCACCCTCCCCATGGGGTGCAAAGTCCGCTACTTTCGCTCCATCCTCAAGTGCCTTCCTTGCTATGGCGCCGCAAGAGCTCGATCAGCTCCGGCTTCTGCATGCGCTTGGCGATGTCGAGCGCATTCGTGGTGCCACAGGCGTTCTTGACCGGGCTGACGTCGGCGCCTCCGCCAAGCAGCGCGGCGACTGCTTCGCGATGACCGTAGGTCGTCGCCAGCTCCAGAGGACGCCAGCCGGAGTTGTCTCTTGCCATCGGGTCAGCGCCAGCTTTGACCAAGCGCTCGATAAGCCTGGCGTTGCCGCTGCGCGCCGCCGCGTGAAGCGCGGTCTCACCGCGCTTGTCCTGGGCGGACGCGGGCACGCCGAGGTCGAGGAGAAGGCCGGCGATCTCTCCGGATGCCGGGTACTGCGTCGATTCCGCCGCCTCGGCGAGAGCGGTGGAGCCGTCGCCCATGCGCGCGTGAATGTTCGCGCCGTGCTTGAGAAGAAGCTTCACTACGCGCACGTCTCCGCGCGAAGCCGCATGTCCGAGCGCGGTCTGGTCCCATCCCGCGACATAGGCATTGGGGTTCGCACCTTGCTCGAGCAGCATTCGCACGAGCTCGAACTGCTCGTCGTTGAGGGGCTGCCCATAGGCGTCGTTGCCGCCGCCGCGCGCGTAGTCCGCTCTGGCGCCCGCCACGGCATTCGCGAGAGGCGTGTTGCCGGAGAGATCGCGCATGCCCGGATCGTTGGGCGCCACCAGCCCGGCTTTCAGCAGCGCCTTCGCCACCGGCATCGTGGCCGTGGACGACAGTGACCGCGCAAACACGGCGCCGAGGTCCGGGTTCGCGCCCTTCGCAGTCTCGAACTTCACACGGTTGCCGCGATCGTTAGGATCCGCAATGTACCCATCCGCCCACATGCGGTAGACGATCATGGCGAATATCTCGCTCGAGTCGCCGCCGCCGCTTGCCGCGCGCGCCGCAAGCGGCGCGGCACGCTCCACATCATCTCGCTCGTAGAGCAGAAAGCCGGCGTACTGCGCCATGAACTCCTCGCCGGCTTCCGGCCCGGCGAGCAAGGCCTCGCCATGCTGTATGGCCCTCGCGTGGTTGCCCATCATGCGCTCGAGCCCGAACAGCGCAGCGCGGTACGAGGCAAGCCGGCGCGCGCTCTTCTCCAGTCCGGCGGCCCGCTCATAGGCCTCGATCGCCCGCTCCAGCGGCGGCTTCTCGCCGACGGCGCGGTCCTTGCTGTCGCCGTGCGCCTGCATGCGAAAAGCGAAGCCTTCCATGGCGGCAACGGCGGCTTCGTCCACACCGGCCTCGCGTGCCCTCGCCAGCGCCTCCTCGGCACAACTGGTGCACCCCGCGTAGCCGGCCAGCTCGGCAACGAGCAGGTGCGCCGGCCCATGCTTCGCATCGAGCTTCAGCGCCTTGGTCGCGAGCTCGCCGGCGCGGAAGCTTGCGCCGCTGCCCATCGCCCTCAGGTACGCGCGGCCAAGGATGACGAGCTGGTCGGCGCTCGCGGTCGCCTTGCGTGCATGCGCATCCATGGCCCGGATCGCCTCCATCAGGCGCCGACGCGCATCGGCGCTCTGCTCGTCGAGCAGGCGCTCGATGGCGGCGAAATCCGGCGATCCGCCATCGGTCATGCCAACCGGATCGCCGCGCGCGGGCAGCGCCACGAACGCGAGCGCGAGGAAGGTCGTTGCGAGAGCGTGCCTTGTCATGCTTCCTCCTTAGAGCGCAGTCTTGCGGTGGCGCTGGGCGGCAAGCTCGCCCACCTGAAGGCTGGCGCGCCCGAGTCCCTCGATGAAGGCGCCGGTCATGCCGTCGTGGTAGCGCTTGCCGCCGACGCTCTTCAGGAAGGCGGCATACGCGGAGAGATCCGCGTCCGGGAGGTCGCGGTACGTGTAGGCGTAGACGAGCGGGAGCTGCTGCGCCAGCGCCGCCTGCACCTGGTCGGGCGGCAGCGCCTGGCGAAGGCGGGCGCGAAGCTCAGCCTCGCCGACGCGCCTCTCCCTGGGCTGCATCGAATCCATGCCCAGGGCGACTCCCAGGGCCATGGCTTCCTGTGTCGCGGCGGCGGCGCGCACCGCGTGCGTCACCGACACGAGTTCCGCGATCAGCCCCTTGCGCTTTTCCGGCAAGGGCGTCGCCTTGAGGTGCTCGAGATAGGCGCGGAGGCTGCGCTCGTCGAGGGCCGCGGACGCGAGCTCCTCGGCGAGCGTGATGCGCCGCCCGAGGGGCGTTTCAAGCCAGGCAAGCGCCGTCTTCATGTCGGCGACCGTCAGCTTCTTCGCAATGCGCCGCGTCATGTCTTCCTGCAGCAGCTCGGCGCGGAATGCCTCCCTTGCCGCCGCGCCGAGCGCGGCGATCAGCTGGCCATCCAGCTTGGCGGGGTTCTGCTTGATCTCGTTCTCGATCTGCGCCGCGTAGCCGCGCAGCTGCACCGACAGTCCGGAGCGGACCATCAACCGATGTGCAGTCGCGCCCGCCTCATCCGATTGCGCCTGCGCCGCCGGCACGAGCCAGACCGTGAGCGCGGAAAGCAGGCAAGCTGCGTTTCGACAGATCTGCACGATTCCCTCCCTGGATCTGGTTTTCTTATCCGCTTATCCGAAGTCACAAAACCACGACGTCGGCCAACCAAAATACCGGGATCGGCGCTATCGCACCAAACTGTTCATGTCGAAAGAATAAATAGTGCACACCCGCGCTGTTGCATTCGAGAGACACGCGCTAAAGGCACGCGCTCACACGAGGCGGATGGCGTCCTCCGGGCAGGCAGCGACGCACTTGCCGCAGGCGTGGCAGTCGTCGGGCCGGGCGACGAAGGCCTGCCGGTTGCCGTGGAAGCGCGCCTTCAGGCGGCCGCGCCAGGACATGCCGGCCTTGTCGGCCGCGGTGAGTGTGCGCAGCTCGAAGACGTGGTACGGGCACACGCGCACGCACTCGGCCTTCGCTTCACAGCGGTTGGGGTCGATCACAGGCACGGTCATGCCGGCCATGCTACTTGCACAGGACGCGGGCCAGGTGGTCCCAGGTGGAGGTGGGCACGATGGGGGCGGGCCGGCGGTCCTCCGCGTTCATGGAACGCCCGCCGGTGCGGTTGCCGGTTCGGGCGGGACCGGAATACGTGATGAACCTGATCAGCGAGTACGTGCGCGCCGCGCAATCGATGGTCACGTCGACCTCGTTCGACCGCCACCGCCGCGCGCGGCCCGCGCCGTCGAGCGCGGCCGGGACGTCGAGAACGTAGGAGAAGCTGACGCGCGGCCCGGCCCGGCGGACGGTGGCGCGATCCAGGTAGAGCGGGTCATGGTCCGGCGCAGGTACGGCGGTCAGCTCTCCGGCAACCGCGGCCGCGATGTTTGGGAGGGCCAACAGCACGGCGAGCAGGCTTGGAGCGGTCATCACCAGGGGAAATTACGCCCGCAATTGCGGAAAACGGTGGTCTGTCCCTGTTTTTCGCATTGCTAGAGGCTGAGGAGCAGTTTGCGGACGGGCGCGGGGACGGCGGCGTGGGCGGCGTCGGCGAGGTCGAGCCAGAGCCGGCCCGGGGATTCGACGCGCTTTTTCAGGCGGTGCAGCAGCGGTTGCGCGCGCAGGCGGAAGTGCGTGAAGCCGTGCTCGATGACCGGCAGCTTCGTGGCCTTGCGGCCGGGGAGCACGTTAGCCTCGGGGAAGGTCCACAGCCCGCCCCACAGGCCGGCGCTCGGGCGACGCTCGAGCAGGACTTCCTTCTTGTGCAGGAAAACGAACCAGGTGGCGCGCCGGGTCGGCAGTGCTTTCCGCGCGCGCGGCGCCGGCAGCTCGTGGATGCGCCTCTCCTTGCGGGCGATGCATTGCGCCGCGACGGGGCAGGCCTCGCACTTCGGGGCGCTGCGGGTGCAGACGAGCGAGCCGAGATCCATGAGCGCCTGGGTATACGTTTCGAGGTCCTTCTTCGGCAGGAGGCGCTCGGCGAGCGGCCAGAGCTCGGCATCTCCGTCGGCGGCAAAGACTCTCGACAAGACCCGCTTGACGTTGCCGTCGAGGATCGCCTCCCGCCGGCCGAAGGCGAACACGGCGATCGCCGCGGCGGTGGAGCGACCGATGCCGGCAAGTTCCCCTATCGACTCAAGGGTATTCGGGAAGGCGCCGAGACGCACCACCTCCCGGGCGGCGAGAAGGAGATTGCGTCCTCGAGCGTAATAGCCCAGGCCGCTCCACAGGCGCAGGACATCGTCTTCTTGCGCTGCGGCAAGCGCTTCGACAGTGGGGTATTGCCGGAGAAAACGCTCGTAGTACGGGATGACCGCCGCGACCTGCGTCTGCTGCAGCATTACCTCGGAAAGCCAGACGCGGTACGGATCGCGCGTGCCCTGCCAGGGCAGGTCCCTGCGGCCGTGGCGACGCTGCCAGGCCGCCAGCGTGCTTGCGAACTTCGACACAACCAGATTCTAATTCCCCCATGCTCGCGTTCGTCCTGAGGCGGGTCGCGCAGGCGGTCCTGGTGATGCTCGCCGTCGGGCTCATCGCCTTCTCCCTGTTCCGCTTCGTCGGCGACCCGGTGCTGTTCATGCTCGGCCAGGACGCGACGCCCGAGCAGCGCATCGAGGTAACGCGCGCGCTCGGCCTCGACCGCCCCTTCTACGTCCAGTACTTCAACTTCCTCGGCAACGCGGTGCAGGGCGAGTTCGGCCTGAGCCTGCGCCAGGTGCAGCCGGTGTCGAAGCTGATCGTCGAGCGCCTGCCGGCGACGCTCGAGCTCTCGGTGGTCGCGGCGATCTTCGCGCTCGTCGCGGGCATTCCGATGGGCGTGTATACGGCGCTGCGAAAAGATTCCTGGCTGTCCCATGTGCTGCTCGCCGTGTCCCTTGCCGGCGTCTCGCTGCCGACCTTCCTGATCGGCATCCTGCTCATCCTCATCTTCGCGGTGCAGCTGGGCTGGATGCCTGCGTTCGGCCGCGGCGACACGGTGCAGATCGGCTGGTGGAGCACCGGCTTCCTGACCCCTTCGGGCCTGCGGGCGCTGGTGCTCCCGGCGATCACGCTGGGTCTCTTCCAGATGACGCTCATCCAGCGCCTGGTGCGCTCGGAGATGCTCGAGGTGCTGCGCACCGACTACATCCGCTTCGCGCGGGCGCGGGGCCTGACCGACCGCGCGGTGCACTTCGGCCATGCGCTGAAGAACACGCTGGTGCCGGTCATCACCATCACCGGGCTGCAGCTCGGGGCGATCATCGCCTTCGCCATCATCACCGAGACCGTGTTCCAGTGGCCGGGCATGGGGCTGCTCTTCATCCAGGCGGTGAGCTTCGCCGACGTCCCGGTCATGGCGGCCTACCTGTGCCTGATCGCGCTTTTCTTCGTGGTGATCAACCTCGTGGTCGATCTCCTTTACTATGCCGTCGATCCGAGGCTTCGCGTCCAACCGATATGACCACCCCCGTCGAGCGCATCCGCAGTTTCCACCCCGAGCTGAAGGCGCTGCGGCGTGACATTCACGCGCACCCCGAGCTCGCCTTCGAGGAAAGCCGCACCTCGTCGCTCGTCGTCGAGCGGCTGAAGGGCTGGGGCATCGAGGTGCACACCGGCCTGGCAAAGACGGGGGTCGTAGGAACGATCAAAGGGAAGAAGCAGAGCGGACGGGCGATCGGCCTGCGTGCCGACATGGATTGCCTGCCGATCGACGAGTCCAACACCTTCGAGCACAAGTCGAAGAACAAGGGCCGCATGCACGCGTGCGGCCATGACGGCCACACCACGATGTTGCTCGGCACCGCGCGCTACCTCGCCGAGACGCGCAACTTCGATGGCACGGCGTACCTGATTTTCCAGCCCGCCGAGGAAGGCGGCGGCGGCGGGCAGGTGATGGTGAAGGAAGGCCTCTTCGACCGCTTCCCGGCGAACGAGGTCTACGCGATCCACAACTACCCCGGCCTGCCTGCCGGCACGATGGCGGTGCGCGCCGGCCCGGTGATGGCCGCGACCGACGAGGTCGAGGTCATCGTGCGCGGCCGCGGCGGCCACGCCGCCTTCCCGCACCTCACGGTGGACCCGGTGGTGGTGGCGGCGCAGGTCATCATGGCGCTGCAGACGCTGACCAGCCGCAGCCTCGATCCGGTGGACGCGATGGTGCTGAGCCTCTGCTCGATGCAGACCAGCCAGACCGGCGCCTTCAATGTCATCCCGGACTCGGTGCGCATGCTGGGCACGGTGCGCACCTTCAAGCCGCAGACGCGCGACATGGCGGAAAAGCGCATCGCCGAGATGGCGGGCAAGGTGGCGGAGGCCTTCGGCGCCACGGCCGACGTGCGCTATACGCGCGGCTACCCGGCGACCATCAACACGCCGGCCGAGTCGCAGTTCGCGGCGCGCGTCGGGGAGCGCATCTTCGGCAAGGGAAAGGTGATCACCGAGTTCGAGCCCGTGATGGGCGGCGAGGACTTCTCCTACATGCTGCTGGCGCGCCCCGGCGCCTACGTGTTCCTCGGCCAGGGCGGCGGCCCCGGCGCCTGCTTCCTGCACAATCCGAACTACGACTTCAACGACGAGGTGATTCCGCTGGGCGCCGGCTATCTCGCGGCGCTGGTGGAAGAAGCCTTGCCGCTCAAATAGAGGAGGGGAAAATGAAGCTGCTGAAAGAACTGCTGTTATCCGCCCTGCTGGCCGCGGCGCTTAGCGCGCAGGCTGCCGACTTGAAATGGGCGGCGGTCAACGACGTACTCACTCTCGATCCTCACTCGCAGAATCATGCGACAACCCTCGCGATTGTGCAGCACGCCTACGAGGGCCTTACGCGCTACAACAGGAAGTACCAGCCCGAGCCGGCTTTGGCGACGAGCTGGAAGCAGTTCTCCGACACCCATTACCGCTTCAACCTCAGGAAGGGCGTCAAGTTCCATGATGGCTCGCCTTTTACCGCCGACGACGTCGTTTTCTCCTTCGGCCGCATCCAGCAGAAGCAGGGAACGATGCAAATCTACGTGAGCGGGGTTAAAGAGGTAAAGAAGATCGACGACTACACCGTCGACTTCATTCTTTCGGCACCGAATCCCGTTCTGCTGCGTCTCGTGCGCGACTTCCACATCATAAGCAAGACATGGGCGGAGAAAAACCGCTCCGAGAACGTGCAGGACTACGCGAAGAAGGAAGAAACGTACGCCTCTCGCAATACCAACGGTACGGGCCCCTACATCATTAAGAGCTGGGAGCCTGACAAGCAAATCACGATGGTGCATAACAAGGACTGGTGGGGAAAGCTCGACGGTAATGTGACGAATGTCTCGTATAACCCTATCAAGTCGGATGCAACACGAGTGTCGGCACTACTCGCCGGGGATGTGGACCTGGTAACCGACGTGCCGGTGCAGGACGTCCAGCGCCTGCGCAAGACGCCCAGCCTCAAGGTGCTCGACGGCCACGAGGTGCGCACCATCTTCATCGGCATGGACCAGCACAACGACGAGCTTAAGTACGCCGACGTCAAGGGCAAGAACCCCTTCAAGGACGTGCGGGTGCGCCGGGCGCTCAACATGGCGGTCGACCGCGAGGCCATCAAGCGCGTGGTGATGCGCAACCTTTCCATCCCCGCCGGCATCATGATCGCCCCGGGCGTGCACGGGCATTCCAAGGATCTCGACCGAGTGATGAAGTTCGACCCGAACGGCGCGAAGAAACTGCTCGCCGAGGCGGGCTACCCGAAGGGCTTCGAGTTCACGCTCGACTGCCCGAACAACCGCTACGTCAACGACGAGCGCATCTGCCAGGCGCTGGTCGGCATGTGGGCGAAGGCGGGCGTGCGGGTGAAGCTGAACGCGATGCCGTTCGCCAACTTCATCCCGAAGATCCTCAACTTCGATTCGAGCGCCTACATGCTCGGCTGGGGCGTCGCGACGTTCGACGGCCTGTACACGCTGCAGTCGCTCGTGCGCACCAAGACCGGCGGCGCGGACGGCAACTTCAACTTGGGTCGCATCAGCGACCCTGATCTCGACAAGGTCATTGATGCCGTCAAAGTCGAAACCGACACGAAGAAGCGTGACGCACTGCTAAGCGATGCCCTGATGAAGACGCGCGACATGTATTACTACGTGCCGCTGCACCACCAGCTGCGGCCCTGGGCGATGAAGAAGAACGTGACCACGGTGCACATCGCCGATGATCGCCCTGAAGCGCGCCTGACGCGCGTGGGAGGCGGCAGCTGATCCTGCGCAGGCTCTGGGAGCATGACCTCGCCTGGAGCTTCCGCCGCTCGCCGGTCACCGTAGTCGCCGCGCTCCTGACGCTCGTCTGCGTCCTGGGCGCGGCGTTCTCGCCCTGGCTTTCGCCGCAGGACCCGTTCAACCCGGCGGCGCTCGACCTTAACCTCGCCTTCAAGCCGCCCGCCTGGGTGGAAGGCGGCGATCCCGCCTTCGCCCTGGGCACCGACAACCAGGGCCGCGACATCCTCTCGACCATCATGCACGGCGCGCGCCTGTCGCTGGGCATCGGCCTCGCCGCGGTGCTGCTCTCCCTGCTCCTGGGCGTGTCGCTGGGGCTGATCGCCGGGTACTACGGCGGCTCGATCGACGCGGTGATCATGCGCGTCGCCGACGTGCAGCTCTCCTTCCCCGCCATCCTGATCGCGCTGCTGATCGACGGCATGGCGCGCGTCGCCCTCGGCGGCGACCGGCACGAGGAGATCGCCATCCCGGTGCTGGTGCTCTCGATCGGCTTCGCCGGCTGGGTGCAGTACGCGCGCACCGTGCGCGGCTCGACGATGGTGGAGCGGAACAAGGAGTACGTGCAGGCGGCGCGCGTGATCGGGCGCCGGCCCCTCGCCATCCTGGTGAAGCACGTGCTGCCGAACGTCATGGGGCCGGTGCTGGTGATCGGCACCATCCACATCGCCACCGCCATCATCACCGAGGCGACGCTCTCCTTCCTCGGCGTCGGCGTGCCGCCGACCCAGCCCTCGCTCGGCACGCTGATCCGGGTCGGCAACGAGTTCCTCTACTCCGGCGAGTGGTGGATCACCGTCTTCCCGGGCGCGGCGCTCATCGTTCTGGTGCTCTCGGTGAACCTGCTCGGCGACTGGCTGCGCGACGCCCTCAACCCGAAGCTCAGATGATCTTGTCCGTCGAGAACCTGACCGTTCAGTTCCCGACCCGGCGAGGCACCCTGGTGGCTCTTGATTCAATCGGCTTTCACATAAATCCAGGCGAGATCCTGGGCGTCGTCGGCGAGTCGGGCGCCGGCAAGTCGATCACCGGCATGGCGGTGATCGGCCTGCTCGAGCCGCCCGGGCGCATCGCCGGCGGCGAGGTGCGCCTGGAGGGCCGGCGCATCGACAACCTGCGCCACGAGGAGATGCGCAAGGTGCGCGGGCGCAAGATCGGCGTGGTGTTCCAGGACCCGCTCACCTCGCTCAACCCGCTCTACACGATCGGCCAGCAGCTCATCGAAACGATTCTTACCCACCTCTCGCTGTCCAGAACGCAGGCGCGCGAACGAGCCATATCCCTACTGAAAGAGGTCGGCATTCCGGGCGCGGAAGCGCGCCTGGACCACTACCCGCACCAGTTCTCCGGCGGCATGCGCCAGCGCGTGGTGATCGCGCTCGCCATCGCCGCCGAGCCGGCGCTGATCATCGCCGACGAGCCCACCACGGCGCTCGACGTGTCGATCCAGGCGCAGATCATCGCGCTGCTCAAGCGCTTGGCGCAGACGCGCGGCACGGCAGTGATGCTGATCACGCACGACATGGGCGTGATCGCCGAGACCTCGCATCGCGTCGCGGTGATGTACGCCGGGCGCATCGTCGAGGTCGGCCCGGTGCGCGACGTCATCCACGCGCCGCGCCACCCGTATACCGTGGGTTTGATGGGAAGCATTCCGAAGATCAGCATTCAGAGACAGAAACTCATGCAAATCGAAGGGGCCATGCCGCGCCTCAACGCCATCCCGCGCGGCTGCGCCTTCAACCCGCGCTGCCCGAAGCGCTTCGAGCGCTGCCTCGCCGACCGGCCGGACCTGCTCCCGGCCGGGACGAGCGAGGCGGCCTGCTGGCTCCATGCCCCTGCTGCGGCTTGAGGCGGTCAGCCGCGACTTCGACGTGTCGCGGCCATGGCTGAACCGCGTCATCGAGCGCGAGCCGCGGCGCATGCTGCGCGCGGTGGACCGCGTCGACCTCGAGGTGGAGCGCGGCGAGACCCTCGCGCTCGTGGGCGAGTCGGGCTGCGGCAAGTCCACCGTCGCCCGCCTCATCGTCGGCCTCTACGCGCCGACCGAGGGGCGCATCGAGTTCCACGGCCGGCGCATGCAGATGATCTTCCAGGACCCCTACGCGAGCCTGAATCCCCGCTGGCGGGTAAAGGACATCGTCGCCGAGCCGATTCGCGTCCTGCAGCTCGAAAGCCTGACTTCCGTCGAGAAAAGAGTCGAGGACCTGCTCGTGCAGGTGGGCCTGTCGGCGGACGACGCCGAGCGCTACCCGCACGAGTTCTCCGGCGGACAGCGCCAGCGCATCTCGATCGCGCGCGCGCTCGCCGGCGAGCCCGACCTCCTGCTGTGCGACGAGCCGACCTCGGCGCTCGACGTCTCGGTGCAGGCGCAGATCCTCAACCTGATGACGGACCTGCAGCGGCGCCTGTCGCTCACCTATGTCTTCATCTCGCACAACCTCGCGGTGGTCTCCCAGGTCGCCGACCGCGTCGGGGTGATGTATCTCGGCCGGGTTGTCGAATTGGGAAATGCTTCGAGCCTGTTTGCGCGCCCGCGGCATCCGTACACGAGGATGCTGCTCGACGCGGTGCCCGACCTGCAGATGAGCGGCAAGCCGCGCACGCCGGTGGCGGGAGAGGTGCCCAACCCGCTCGAGCCGCCCCCGGGCTGCGTCTTCCACCCCCGATGCCCGCACGCGAACGAGCGCTGCCGCGCCGAGCGCCCGGCCGTGATCGATTCCATCGCCTGCCACGCGGTGGAGGAAGGCAGGATTTAGGGCAGGACTTAGAATCGGGATCGTGGATAAGCGACAGGTCGAAGTCGACCAGCTCCAGTTCGGCATGTACGTGGCGCGGCTCGACCGGCCGTGGACCGACACGCCGTTCATGTTCCAGGGGTTCGTGCTGCGCACCGAGCAGCAGCTCGCGGCGCTGAAGAAGTTCTGCAAGCACGTCTTCGTCGACCCGGAGAAGACCGAGCGAGTCGACCCGCGGCCGCCACCGGCGCAGTTCGACATCCGCGGCAGCACCAAGTACCCGGAGAAGGCGACGGTCGAGGTCGAGATCCGGCCGGCGATCCAGGCCTACGCGCAGAGCTCGGCCTCGGTGGGCGAGCTGCTGCAGCCGCTCTCGCGCCCCGGCGGCGTGCTCGAGGCCAAGACGGTGAAGGAATCGGTGACGCGGCTCGCCGACAGCGTGGTGCGCAACCCCGACGCGCTGCTCCTCGTCTCGAAGCTGCGCGAGAAGAGCGCCACGGCGCACGCCCGCGCGCTGCAGGTCTCGATCTACATGCTGGTGTTCGCGCGCTACCTGGAGCTCGCGCGCGAGGAGCTCGAGCTCCTCGGCCTGCTCGGGCTGCTGCAGGACGTGGGCAAGACCCGCCTGCCGGCCGCCATCATGGAGAAGGCCGGCCCCCTGACCGAGGAGGAGACGGCGATCGCGCGCCAGCACGTCGAGTATTCGGTCGACATCCTGAAGAGCACGCCCGGACTGCCCGAGCGCCTGCCGGCGCTCGCGATGCTGCACCACGAGCGCCAGGACGGCAGCGGCTACCCGCGCGGCCTCAAAGGCGACCAGATCGGGCTGTACGGCTCGATCGCGGCGATCACCGACACCTTCGATGCGCTCACCGCGTCGCGGCCCTACGCCGAGGCGCTATCGCCCTCGAGCGCGCTCTCCTACCTCTACAAGGAGCGCGGCACCGGCTATCACGGGGAGCTGGTCGAGCAGTTCATCCAGTGCGTGGGCGCCTTCCCGGTCGGCGCGGTGGTGGAGCTCAACTCCGGCGAGGTGGGCATCGTCATCACGCAGAACCTGGTGCGGCGCCTGAAGCCGCGCGTGATGGTGGTGCTCGACCCGCAGGGCAACCCGGTGCGCCCGCACAAGATCCTCGACCTGGAGAAGGAGCCGAAGGCCGGCCCCGACGAGCCCTACCGCATCCGCCGCTCGATGGAGTCGAGCAAGGTGCAGGTCGACCCCAGGGAGCTGTTCCTCTAGCTAGCGGGTGTTGGCGATCCCGAAGGGGACGTGACCGGCCGCGACGTGCGCGCGCGCCGAGTCGATGTGGCCGCTCTGGTCGTCGAAGTAGAAGTCCGGCTCGAAGGCCTTGAGGAACTCGCCCTTGTCCAGGCCGCCGAGGAACATCAGCTCGTCCACCGCGATGTTCCATTGCATCAGCGTGCGCACCGCGCGCTCGTGCGCCGGCGCGCTGCGCGCGGTCACCAGAGCAGTGCGGATCTTCATCCCGGTGTCTTTCACCGTCTGCAGCCGGTGCAGGGCCTCGAGCAACGGCTTGAACGGCCCCGGCGGCAGCGGCCGCAGCACGTGCGCCTCCTCGTGCTTCGTGAAGGCGTCCAGGCCTTCGCGCTGATAGACGATCTCCGCCTCGTCGGAGAAGAGCACGGCGTCGCCGTCAAAGGCGATGCGCACCTCGTCGGCATGGCGGCTCGCGGCCTGACGCGACTCCGGGATCACGCGCGCCGCCGGGCACTTCGCCGCCAGCGCGCCCAGCACGTCGGCCTCGTTCGCGGAAAGGAACAGATTCGCCTTGAGCGCCTCGAGATAGCGGTAGGGGCTGCGCCCGCGCGTGAACACGCCGCGCTCGATGGCCAGGCCGGCGAGGTGCGCCGAGCGGAACACGCGCAGGCCCGAGACCGGGTCGTTCTTCGACAGGATCACCACCTCCACCCGGCTCACCTGCGGCGTGTTGAAGGCGAGCAGCTTCTTCACCAGCGGGAAGGCCACCCCCTCGCGCGCCGGCACGTCCAGCCGCCCGTACTGCAGCGCGATGTAGGCGGGCTCGCCGTCGCGCTCGAAGACGCGGTTCTCCTCCTCGAAGTCGAACAGCGCCCGCGAGGAGATCGCCACCACCAGCTTGCCTTCGACCGTGTAGGCCATCGGCCTTTCCTTATGGAGCGGGTGAAGGGAATCGAACCCTCGTATGCAGCTTGGGAAGCTGCCGTTCTGCCATTGAACTACACCCGCACGGCGGGGATTTTACCTCCCCTGCGTTGTATGATTGGTTCATGGTCCAGGTGATGGTCAACGGCAGCCCGCGGCGCCTGGAGCGCCCGGTGCCGGTGAGCGAGCTGATCGAGTCGATGTCGCTGGCGGGGAAGAAGATCGCCGTGGAAAGGAACGGCGAGATCGTGCCGCGCAGCGCGCATGCGAGCACGCTCGTCGCGGACGGCGACCGGCTCGAGATCGTCGTGGCGGTCGGCGGAGGCTAGAGGAAGGATGAAATGAAGGCGGACGTGCTCGTCATCGCCGGCAAGAGCTACGCCTCGCGCCTGCTCGTCGGCACCGGCAAGTACCGCGACTTCGCGCAGACGCGCGCCGCAGTCGAGGCTTCCGGCGCGCAGATCGTCACCGTTGCCATCCGCCGCACCAACATCGGCCAGAACCGCGGCGAGCCGAGCCTGCTCGAGGCGCTGCCGCCTTCGCAGTTCACCTACCTGCCCAACACCGCCGGCTGCTACAGCGCCGCCGACGCGGTGCGCACGCTGCGCCTCGCGCGCGAGCTCCTCGACGGCCACGACCTCGTCAAGCTCGAGGTGCTCGGCGACCCGCACACGCTCTACCCCAACATGCCCGAGACCCTGAAGGCCGCCGAGCAGCTGGTGAAGGAAGGCTTCAAGGTGATGGTGTACTGCTCCGACGACCCGATCCAGGCGCAGATGCTGGAATCGATGGGCTGCGTCGCGGTGATGCCGCTCGCCTCGCTGATCGGCTCGGGCATGGGGATCCTCAATCCCTGGAACCTGCAGCTCGTGATCGAGAAGGTGAAGGTGCCGGTGCTGGTCGACGCCGGCGTGGGCACCGCTTCGGACGCCTCGATCGCCATGGAGCTCGGCTGCGACGGCGTGCTGATGAACACCGCCATCGCCGCCGCACGCGACCCGGTGATGATGGCGCGGGCGATGAAGAAGGCGGTCGAGGCCGGGCGCGAAGCCTTCCTCGCCGGCCGCATGCCGAAGAAGCTCTACAGCGCCGCGCCCTCCTCGCCCACCGAAGGAACGATCTCCTCGAAGGCGGCCTAAGCCGTGGCTTGCCACGGCGCCTAGTTTGGTCCGCCCTATTCGCAGTTACGTCTTAAGGCAGGGTCGCACGACGCCTGCGCAGACGCGCGCGCTGGACCAGCTCTATCCGAAGTACGGCATCGCGTTCTCCGACCAGAAGCTCTCTTCCGCAAAGAAGCTGGTCGTGGAGATCGGATCGGGGATGGGCGAGACGACCATCGAGATTGCCAAGGCGCATCCGGAGGTCGACTTCGTCGCCGTCGAGGTGCACGGGCCGGGCGTCGGCAGCCTGCTGAACCGCATCGAGGCGGAGAAGCTCGGGAACCTGCGCGTCATCCGGCACGATGCGATCGACGTGCTCGAGCACATGGTCGAGGACCGTTCGCTCGCGGCGATCCACCTCTTCTTTCCCGACCCCTGGCCGAAGAAGCGCCACCACAAGCGCCGGCTCGTGCAGGGCGCCTTTGCCGCCCTCGCCGCGCGCAAGCTCGCTCCCGGGGGCGTGCTGCACGCCGCGACCGACTGGCCCGACTACGCCGACTGGATGGCCGAGGTTTTCTCGAGGGAAGCACTGCTCGAGCCCGCCCAGGAGGGTGCTTTCCTGAAGCCCCTCACGAAATTCGAGGCGCGGGGCAAGCGCCTCGGCCATCCGATCCGCGAGCTCTTCTTCCGCCGCCGCCCTCAGTAGGTCTTGTAGGGCAGGAACTTGCCGGAGAGCTCGACGCGCACGCGGTCGCCCTTCTCGTGCGCCTCGCGCGAGATGTCCATCGAGAAGTCGATGGCGCTCATGATGCCGTCGCCGAACTCCTCGTGGATCAGCTCCTTGATGGTGCTGCCGTAGACGTTGACGATCTCGTACCAGCGGTAGATGAGCGGGTCGGTCGGCACCGCGGTGGGCAGCGAGCCCTTGTAGGGCACGGTCTGCAGCACCAGCACGGCTTCCTCGGGCAGGTCGAAGAGGCGGCCGACCGTTTCGGCCTGCTTCTTCGTCATCTGCATCTGGCCCAGGCAGGCGGCGGTGGTCCACTCCTTGGACTGGCCGACCTTCTTCGCCACCTCGGACCATTTGATGCCTTTCTTCATCTTGCGAAAGGCGATGAGGTCGGTGACATCGGTGCGCTGCATCGGCTTCATCAGGGCGTTAATGGCGGCGTCGGCGTCGCGCTTCATGGCGGTACTCCTCCAGTTGGTAGGTTTTCGACCGGTTGACCAGGAAATCGAGCAGGTGGTTGCGCGTCGCGTAGTAGCGCGGGTCGTGGTGCAGGTCCTGCCGCGAGCGCGGCTTGGCCAGCGGGTTGACCACGGCCTCCGCGATGCGCGCGCCCGGCCCGTTCGACATGAGCAGGATGCGGTCGGCGAGCAGGAGCGCCTCGTCGACGTCGTGGGTGATCATGAACACCGTCTGCTGCGTGGCGGCGCAGATGCGCAGGAGCTCGTCCTGGATGACGCCGCGCGTCAGGGCATCGAGCGCACCGAAGGGCTCGTCGAGGAGCAGCATCTTCGGCTGGATGGAGAAGGCGCGCGCGATGCCCACGCGCTGCTTCATCCCCCCGGAGAGCTGCGCCGGCTTCTTGTGCTCGGCGCCGGAGAGCCCGACCATGTCGATGAAGGTCCTGCACTGGGTCTGGACCTGCACCCGGTTCCACGCCGGCCAGCGGCTCTCCACCGCGAAGGCGATGTTGCCCATGACGGAGAGCCACGGCATCAGCGCGTGCCCCTGGAACACCACGCCGCGCTCGAGCGAGGGCCCCGCCACCTCGCGGCCGTCCATCACCACCACGCCGCCGGAGGCCTCTTCGAGGCCGGCGAGGATGTTGAGGATGGTCGTCTTGCCGCAGCCGGAATGGCCGATGACGCAGACGAACTCGCCCTTCTCCATGGTGAAGTCGACCGCCTCGAACACGTTCGCGGCGCCGTAGCGCTTGGCGAGGCCCTGGACCTGGAGGAAGCTCATTCGGGAAAGGTGACCGCGCGCTGCAGCCGGGCGAAGAGCACGTCGAGCGCCATGCCGACCAGCCCGATGGCGAGGATGCCGCACAGGATGTTGGCGATCGACAGGTTGTTCCACTCGTTCCAGACGAAGTAGCCGATGCCGGTGCCGCCCACCAGCATCTCGGCGGCGACGATCACCAGCCAGGCGATGCCCACCGAGATGCGCATGCCGGTGAGGATGGTCGGCGCCGCGGCGGGCAGGATCACAGCAAGAGCTTTTCTGAAAGGAGAAACTTCCAGGGTAAGGGCGACGTTCAACCATTCCCGCCGCACGGAGGCGACGCCGAAGGCGGTGTTGATGAGCATCGGCCAGATCGAGCAGACGAAGATCACGAACACCGCCGAGACGTCCGAGTCCTTGAGGGTGAAGAGCGCGAGCGGCATCCAGGCGAGCGGCGAGATGGGCTTCAGCACCTGGATGAACGGGTCGAGCGCGCGGTGCAGGAGCGGCGACATGCCGATCAGGAACCCGGCCGGCACCGCGACCAGCGCCGCCAGCAGGAACCCGAGCGCCACGCGCCCGATCGAGTACGCGAGCTGCAAGCCGATGCCCTTGTCGTTCGGCCCGCGGTCGTAGAACGGCTGGCGCAGGTGCTCGACGATCTTGCCGCCGAGGTCCGCGGGCGCCGGGAACGCCGACTTGCCGCCGCTCGCCGCCTGCGCGCCGACCAGCCTGGCGTACTCGGAGTCGACCACGCGCGCGCCGCCCGTGGGCAGCGTGGCGAGGTGCCACGCGCCCACCCCGACGGCGAGCAGTAGCGCGGACAGCAGCGCAGCGGTGAGGCGCAGGGGCAGCTTCATCTACGCGCGCCGGATGGCGAAGCTGTCGACGTATTCCTTCGGCTTCATCGGGTCGAACACCTTGCCCATGACGCTGAAGCTCTTGTAGGTCGACTTGGGCGGCGTGAGCCCGCTCTCGGCCATGAGCTTCGCCGCGTCGGTGGCGAGGAACACCTCGCGCGCGACGCTCTGGTAGTCGACCTCCCCCTTGAGCTGACCCCAGCGCCTCATCTGGGTGAGGATCCACACCGCGAAGGAATGCCAGGGGAAAGGGTCGAAGTCGATGCGGTCGGGCACCTTGCGCACGTTGCCGAGGCCGTCGGCGAAGGTGCCGGTCAGCACCTGCTCCACGACGGTGACCGGCTGGTTGAGGTAGCTCGCGGGAGCGATGGCGGCGGCGATCTCCTTGCGGTTCTCGCCTTTGCGCGCGTAGGCAGTGGCATCGATGATCGATTTCAGCAGCGCACGGTAGGTGTTCGGCATCCCGGTGACGAATGCCTCGGAGGCGGCGAAGGCGCAGCACGGGTGCCCGGGCCAGATATCCTTCGACAGCACGTGGATGAAGCCCACGCCGTCGTAGACCGCGCGCTGGTTTACCGGGTCGGGCGCAAGGAAGCCGTCGATGTTGTCGGCGCGCAGGTTCGCCACCATCTCCGGCGGCGGCACCGAGCGGATCTGGATGTCGCGGTCGGGGTCGAGGCCATGCTCCGCGACGTAGTAGCGCAGCAGGTAGTTGTGCATCGAGTAGTCGAAGGGCACCGCGAACTTGAAGCCCTTCCAGGACTTCGGGTCGCGCTTGTCCTTGTGGCGGACCGCCAGGGTAATGGCCTGGCCATTGATGTTCTCGACCGCCGGCATGGTGTACGGCACCGGGCTCGATCCGGCACCCAGCGAGATCGCCAGCGGCATCGGCGAGAGCATGTGCGCGGCGTCGTACTCCTTGTTCAGCGTCTTGTCGCGGATGACGGCCCAGCCCGCCGTCTTCACCACATCGACGTCCAGCCCGTGCTTCGAATAGAAGCCCATCGGGTGCGCCATGATGATCGGCGTCGCGCAGGTGATCGGGATGAAGCCGACCTTGAGCTTCGCCTTTTCCGGCTTGCCGGCGCCTTGCGCGAAAGCCTCCTTCGCGGCGCCGAGCGGAAACAGGGTCGACAGTGCGGCGAGCGCGGTCCCGGCCCCCACCGCGCCGAGGAAGCGACGGCGGAACTCCTCACGTGGATAGAGCGCGCGCATCACCGCCTCCTCCACCAGCTTCGCGCCCTCGGCATCGTGGTCGGCCTGCGAGTCGTGCCTCCCGCAGATGCAGTTGAACAGTGCCATGGCGCTGCCTCCCTAGGTTGAATGAGCAGCCCCTATTCGCACCAAGCGTGCCAGCGCTAAGCCCTTGTTTTCTCCGGCTTCGGCTTTTTCCGATTCACCATCGTGGTGCATGAGCCCTTAAACTGCGCGCCATGGAAGTGCCCGGCATGAAGATCCTCGACGAGGTGATCCCGGCGCGCGCCGGCTGGAGCCGCGAGATCTCGCGCGGCCAGGTGCTGCGCCTCATCGACCTCGAGGGAAAGCAGGCGGTGGACTTCCTCTGCTATAACGCCGCCGACTACGAGGACCGCTACGCCGCCGCCGACACGATGAAGATCAACGGCAGCATCTTCATCCGCAAGGGCACGGTGCTGTACTCGGTGAACTGCAACCCGATGTTCACGCTGGTCGAGGACACCTGCGGCTCCCACGACACCATCGGCGGCTGCTGCTCCTCGGGCCTCAACCGCCGGCGCTACGGCAAGCCGGGCGACCCGAACTGCCGGCAGAACTTCCTCGACCAGCTCGAGCGCTGGGGCATGGGCCCGCGCGACATGGTCGCCAACCTCAACTTCTTCATGTACGTCCCGGTCGCCAAGGACGGCGCCATGGACATGGGCCCGAGCATCTCCAAGCCTGGCGACTACGTCGACCTGCGCGCGGAGATGGATGTCCTCGCGGTGATCTCCAACTGCCCGCAGATGAACAACCCGGTGAACGACTTCAATCCCACGCCGGTTCGCGCGATCGTGTACCAGCCCTAGCGATGCAGTGCCCCAAGTGCCGGCACGAGAACCCGCCGCAGGCCAAGTTCTGCTCGGAGTGCGGCGCCGGCATGGCATCGCACTGCCCCGCCTGTAACGCCGAACTCGCGCCGGGCGCCAAGTTCTGCGGGCAGTGCGGCGCTGCGGCCGCAGGTGCGCAGGCCCGCTACGCTTCGCCGCAGTCCTATACGCCGAAGCACCTGGCGGAGCGGATCCTCGCCGCCGGCATCGAGGGCGAGCGCAAGCAGGTGACCGTGCTCTTCGCCGACATGAAGGGCTCGATGGAGCTGCTCGCCGAACGCGACCCGGAGGAGGCGCGCAAGCTCCTCGACCCGGTGCTCGAGCGCATGATGGAAGCGGTGCACCACTATGAAGGCACGGTGAACCAAGTCATGGGCGACGGCATCATGGCGCTCTTCGGCGCGCCGCTCGCCCACGAAGACCACGCGGTGCGCGCCTGCTACGCGGCATTGCGCATGCAGGAGGCGATCCGCGGTTACAGCGAACAGGCGCGGCACGCCCACGGCATCGAGCTTCGCATCCGGGTCGGCCTCAACTCCGGCGAAGTCGTCGTGCGCTCGATCGGCAACGATCTGCGCATGGACTACACCGCGGTCGGACAGACGACGCATCTCGCCTCGCGCATGGAGCAGCTCGCCACTCCGGGCACCACCCGCCTCACCGCCGGCACGCTGCAGCTCGCCGAAGGGTATGTCGACGTGAAGCCGCTCGGACCGGTACCCGTCAAGGGCATCGCCGAGCCGATCGAGGTATACGAGCTCTCGGGAGCCAGCGCGGTACGGACGCGGCTGCAGGCTGCGCGCGCCCGCGGGCTCACGCGGTTCGTGGGACGGGACGCCGAGATGGAGCAGGTGCGAAGCGCCGCCGAGCAGGCGCGCGGCGGGCGCGGGCAGCTGGTGGCGGTCGTAGGGGAGCCCGGCGTCGGCAAATCGCGCCTTTACTATGAATTCCTCCATTCGCACCATGCGCATGGCTGGCTCGCGGTCGAAAGCGGTTCCGTGTCCTACGGCAAGGCGACGGCGTACCTGCCCCTTGCGGACCTGTTCCGCGTCTACTTCAAGATCGAGGCTCGGGACGACGTCCGGGCGTTGCGCGCCAAGGTGGCCGGCAACCTGCTCGCGCTGGATGAGGCGCTGAAGGACACCATCGCGCCCGCGTTGTGGCTGCTCGATGCGCTGCCCGAGGACAGCCCCTTCCTCGCGCTCGATCCCGGTGCACGCCGCAGGGAAACGCTCGTCGCCGCGAAGCGCATTCTCCTTCGCGAAAGCCAGGCGCAGCCGCTCTTGCTGGTGTTCGAGGACCTGCACTGGATCGACGGAGAGACACAGACCTTCCTGGACAGCCTGGTCGAAAGCCTGCCGGGGGCGCGCATCCTGCTCGCCGTCAACTATCGTCCCGAGTACCGCCATGGCTGGAGCGAAAGGAGCTGCTATCGCCAGTTGCGCATCGACCCGCTCGGCGCCGAAAGCGCCCAGGACCTGCTCGAGGGCCTGCTCGGCTCGGATGCCAGCGTGGCCAAGCTCAAGCCACTGCTCATCGAGCGCACGCAGGGGAACCCGCTATTCCTGGAAGAGAGCGTGCGGGGACTGGTCGAAACCGGAGCACTCGCCGGCACTCGCGGCGGCTACCGCCTGACCGGGCAGCTGGAAGCGATTCGCGTTCCGCCCACCGTGCAGGCGATTCTGGAAGCGCGCATCGACCGGCTGCAGCCGGCGGACAAGCGCCTGCTGCAGGCGGCCGCGGTCGTCGGGACCGACGTTCCATTCCGGCTGCTCGAGGCGATCGCCGACATGCACGGCGACGAGCTGCGCCGCGGCCTCGCCCGGCTGCAGGCCGCGGAGTTCGTCTATGAGTCCAAGCTCTTCCCGGAGCTGGAGTACGCGTTCAAACACGCCCTCACACATGACGTGGCCTACGGCCGCGTCCTGCAGGATCGCAAGCGTGGCCTGCATGCGGCGATCGTGGCGGCGATGGAACGGCTTTACGCCGAGCGGCTCGCCGAGCAGATCGAGCTGCTCGCGCATCACGCCCTGCGCGGCCAGGTGCCGGAAAAAGCCGTGCGCTACCTTCGGCAGGCCGGAGAAAGGGCTGCCGCCCGCTCCGCCAACTTGGAGGCGGTGCAGTTCTTCGAGCAGGCGCTCGAAGTGCTCAAGCAGCTGCCGGCGACGCCCGAGAACGCCATGGCGGACCTCGACATCCGCATCGCGCTGGGTCCGGCGCTGATCGCCACCAAGGGCACCACGAGCGCACGCGTCGAGGACTGCTACCAGCAGGCGCTCGCGCTGGCCGACCAGATGGAGAACGCCGACAAGCGTTTCCCCGTGCTCTGGGGACTGTGGTTCGTGAGGTTCACGCGCGGCGAATATGAGGACGCCGTGAGTCGCGCGGATGCGCTTCTCCATGCGGCGGGCGACGGACGCGACAGCGGTCGCCTGCTCGAGGCGCATCATTCGTTGTGGGCGACGCTTTCCGCCATGGGACGCTCCGTGGAGGCCATTGCGCACATCGAGCACGGGCGGCGCCTGTACGACCGGGACAAGCATGCCACGCAGGCGTTCGAATACGGCGGCCACGACGCCGGCGCGTGCACCTACTGGCATCTGGGCTTGACGCACTGGGTGCTCGGCTATCCCGACCGGGCCTTGCAGGAGGCACGGGAAGGCGTCCGCCTCGCGAAAGAACTGACGCATCCGATGACGTCGGTCATCGCGCTTTGGTTCGCCGCCTGGGTGCAGCTCCAGCGCGGTGCCCTGGAAGCCGCCGCGGCGCCGGCCGAGGAGTCGCTGGAGATCTCCAGGGCCTACGGGATTCCGAGGTGGGGCGACGCAGCCATCCTCATGCAGTCGCGGCTGCGGGCCGATGAGCGCCTTCTTGCCGAGTTGGAGCAGGCGATCCGGGGAATGAGCGGTACGGCCTGGCGCAGGGCAACGAACCTTTGCCTGCTGGCGCAGATGCATGCGGAGCTTGGACAGCCGGAGAGAGGCCGACAGATCATCGCGAGCATTTCTCCGGCGCACCGCAATGGATTCTTCTGCGCCGATATCCTGCGCACCGAAGGGGAAATCATCCTGCGCTGCGACAAGTCCGCCACGCGCGAAGCCGAAGCGTGCTTCCAGCGCGCGCTCGAAACGGCCCGCGTGAGGAGCGAGAAGTCGCTGGAGCTGCGCGCCGCGACGAGCCTTGCGCGCCTGTGGCAGCAGCAGGGCCGGTGGGAGGAAGGCTACCGGCTGCTCGACCCCGTCTACCGCTGGTTCACCGAGGGGTTCGAGACCGCCGACCTGCGCACGGCCCAGGCGCTGCTCAGCGAGTTGGAAGGAACAACTCCAGCAGCTCGTTGAGGAAGCGCTGCCCGCGCGCGCTGGGCCGGATGCGCTTCCAGTCGCGCTCGATGAGGTTCTTGTCTTCTGCCTTTTGTAGTGAAGCTTCAATCGTTGTGATCGGCAGCCCCGTGCGCTGCTGGAACAGCTCCGGCGGAAAGCCCTCGACGAGGCGCAGTGCATTCAGCATGAACTCGAAAGGCAGTTCCTTCACCGAAACCGTGGACTCCTTGGTCGCCGCGCCCTCCATGTACTGCGCCGGCTGCTTGGCGCGCTCGTGGCGGGTGACACGGTCGGGAAAGCTGACCTTGCCGTGCGCGCCGGCGCCGATGCCGAGGTAATCGCCGAATTCCCAATAGTTGAGGTTGTGCCGGCAGCGCATCCCCGGCTTGGCGAACGCCGAGGTCTCGTAGTGCTCGTAGCCGGCAGATCCCAGCACCTGTTCGATCAATACTTGCGTGTCCGCGCATTGATCGTGTCCGGGCAGCGCCGGGCGCTCGCGCCAGAACACGGTATTGGGCTCGATGGTGAGCTGGTAGGCCGACAGGTGCGGCACGCCGCAGGCGAGCCCCTGCGCGATGTCGGCGCGCGCCATCTCGGGGGTCTGCCCCGGCAGCCCGTACATGAGGTCGAGGTTCACGTTGTCGAAGCTCGCCAGCGCCGCGTCGATCGCGCGCCTCGCCTCGGCGGCCGAATGGATGCGGCCGAGCCTCTTCAGCATCGCCTCGTCGAAGCTCTGCACGCCGACCGAGATGCGGTTCACGCCGGCCTCGCGGAAGCCGCGGAAGCGCCCCGCTTCCACCGTGCCGGGGTTCGCCTCGAGCGTGACCTCCGCCTCCGGCTCGAGCACGATCCTCGCCCGCACGGCGGAGAGGAGCGCGTCGATCGAATCGGGGGAGAACAGGCTGGGCGTGCCCCCGCCGATGAACACGCTGACGATGCGCCGCCCCCAGACGGAAGGCAGAAGGTCCTCCAGGTCGGAGGTCAGCTTTTGCACATAGGCCTGCTCGGGTAGCGCCCCGCTGCGCTCGTGCGAATTGAAGTCGCAGTACGGGCACTTGCGCACGCACCATGGGATGTGGACGTAGAGCGCCAGCGGCGGCAGCACCGCCAGACGCACTTCGTTGTTCATCTGAACTAGAACTTCCATTCGCCGATAAGCTCGATCAGCTTCTGCAATGCCTGGCCGCGATGGCTCAGGCGGTTCTTCTGCGCCGCATCGAGCTCGGCCGCGGTCTTGCCCAGCGCCGGGAGGAAGAACAGCGGGTCGTAGCCGAAGCCGCCCGTGCCGCGCGGCGCGCGCGCGATCTCGCCGCGCCAGAAACCCTCGGCGATGAGGGGTCTCGGATCGTCGCAGCGCCGCATGAGGACCATGATGCAGTAGTAATAGGCTTCTCTCTTCTGACCAAGCTTACTCAGCAATAATTCGTTGTTGCGGGCATCGCGCTGCTCCCGGCTGCCTTCGCGACCCGCGTAATAGGCCGAGTGCACCCCCGGCTCGCCGCCGAGCGCCTCGACGCACAGGCCAGAATCGTCGGCGAGCGCGGGCAGGCCGGCGGCACGGCTCGCGTGGCGCGCCTTGGCGAGCGCG